>Ga0187772_10000966_pt1 | contig 13238 bp, 10 predicted proteins | sample 0116_SJ02_MP15_2_FD_133137 | JGI IMG/M metagenome (GOLD analysis project Ga0187772, IMG submission 133137) | Tropical peat soil microbial communities from peatlands in Department of Meta, Colombia - 0116_SJ02_MP15_20_MG | ecosystem: Environmental > Terrestrial > Soil > Wetlands > Peat | place... | reverse complement strand
ATTGCAGGCCAGCTTCAGCTTTTGAGATTTCCCAGAATGGGCGTCCGGCACATCACTGCTTCAACCTGCACAAAAATACCTTGACTTGGAACACAGAAGTCCCAACATAGATAGAGAACGCACCACGTGATCGGAACAGGGAACTGGGAGCTGGGAACAGGGAACCGGCAGCGGAATTGACGCTAAGTCCAATGCGCTCAAGACTTTGCATATAACAGCTTATTTATCAAGACTTTGGAGGCATGGAAAGCGATAATTTTCGCAAAATCGAACCTAAGCATAAGTTGCAAAAGGAGTTATACGGAATAAGTCCAAGTCTATATTTTTGAAGACTTTGGCGGTCAGCTTACTCTAAGCATCTGATTCTAATAGACCACCCTAAGGGCAGGGGGAGGGGGGAGGGGGGTAGTACCAAAGAGTAAACAGACGAATCGTCCCGAGCCTCTCTACCTCACAAGTCAGAATTAAGAACCCGCAGTCAAAAGCGCTCGGAGCAAAGAGCGAGGCCTTTTTTCTGAGAGCTTGGGGCTGAGAGCTTGGAGCTGAGAGCTGCTTGCCGGATGGCTGAAAGCCCGCAGCTCGCGGCTCGAAGCTGGTTCTAAGTCGAGTAGTCGGCGTTGATGCGGACGTATTCGGCGGTCAGGTCGGTGGTGAGGAATTGCACCGATTCGCGGCCGCGTTCTAACTCGACGCGCACATCGCACACCGGTTGCGCGAGGGCGCGGTGAGCCTGCTGCTGATTGAATTGGCATGCGGCTCCGTTCCGGCAGACTCTTTGCGATCCGATGAAAATCTGGACGCGCGCGGGATCGATGGGAACGCCGGAGCGTCCGGCTGCGGCGAGAATACGTCCCCAGTTGGGATCGGCTCCGGCCCAGGCGGTCTTTACGAGCGCGGAGTGGGCGATGGTTCGCGCGACGGTCAGGGCCTCTTGGCGGGTGCGGGCCTTTTCGACGTGGAGGCGAATCACGTGGTCTACGCCTTCGCCATCGCTGATAATCTGCTCGGCCAGGGATTGGCAGACTGCGGTCAACGCCGCGGAAAATTTCTTGCGAGTTTGCCGGCGGTCGATGCTCGCGCCGCTGGCGCCGCTCGCGAGCAGCAGGACGGTGTCGTTGGTCGACGTGTCGCCGTCGATCGACATGCAGTTCAGCGATTCGTCGCAGGCATCGCGCAGGAGCGCTTGGAGATCGCGGCGATTGGAGGCGGCATCGGTGAAGATGTAGACGAGCATGGTGGCGAGTTGCGGGTGAATCATGCCCGCGCCTTTGGCGATGCCGAGGAGAGTGACGTCACCGGTTGACGCGCCGGTCGACGCTGCGTTTGCTGCGCGAAAACGCACGGATGCGATTTTGGGGCGGGTGTCGGTGGTCATGATGGCGTTTGCGAAATCGCGGACGCTTTGCTCGCTGGCGGAGCGCGCGGCGATCAGCTGCGACAGGTGGGCGCAGATTTTGGCGTGCGGAAGACGAACTCCGATGATGCCGGTGGAGGAGGGGAAGACTTCTTCGGCGGGAACGGCGAGGATTCGTGCGGCCTCGCGGCACACGCGCTCGCAGGCTTGAATGCCGGAGCGTCCGGTGGCGCAGTTGGCGTTGCCGGAATTTACGATCACTGCACGCACGCGGCCTTTGGTTGCGGCGAGCGCCGCGCGCCCCACTTCGATGGGCGCGGCCACGACGCGGTTGGAGGTGAAAAGCGCGGCTGCGGTGGCGCCGTCAGCGATTTCGACCAGCGCGAGATCGGGGCGGCCGCTGGCTTTAATGCCGGCCGCGAGCGCCGAAAAAGAAAATCCGCGGGGCAGCAGAATTTTTTCGGGAGCACGGCGCAGTTCCGCAGAGATCATGCCTGGATGATCTTCAGCCAGTTTTGAGGCGCGGGCAGAATTGCGAAGCGAGGCAATTCGCCGCGGATCATCGGCACTTCATCGCAGCGATATAAGCGTGGGCACTTGTAACAGTCTTTGTGAATCTTGTCGGGAAGATCCTCGTGAGCTGCGGTGGTGAATCCCATGCGCGAGAAAAATTCGGGAATGCGCGTGAACAGGCACACGCAGGTGACCTTGTGCTTTTCGGCTTGCGCCAGCAGCGCTTTCACCAGGCGCTTTCCGCCGCCGCAGCTCTGGCGCGAAGGATCGACGGTGATGGAGCGAATTTCGGCGAGGTGCACACCATAGAGGTGCAGCGCACCGCAGCCGATGATCTGGCCGTCATCTTCGAGCACGACGAAGTCGCGCACGTTTTCGCAGATTTCGGCGAGCGTGCGCGGCAGCAACGTGCCGTCGGTGGAATAGTTGCCGATCAAAGCGTGGATCTGTTCGGCATCGGGAAGGATTGCTTCACGCGTGCGCATAGGCCTCCTCGTGCCGCGGTGCGGGCTTGCTTTTTGTGCGCGTCGTAGTTTGGTGCCCCAGGTTCGCGCCCGTTTTTTGGGCGCTAACCTGGGACTTTCCGTCGCTTGCGGCACTGAGCGCATGATCGAGAGCCTGAACTACGCGATCGACGTGTTTCTTTTCGATGATGTATGGGGGCAGAAAACGCAGCACCGTCTCATGCGTGCGGTTGATGATGATCCCCTCGTCCAGCAGTTGTTTGGCGACGGCTTTTGCGCGGTCGGCTGAGTCGAGGTCTATGGCCTGCATCAAGCCTGCGCCGCGTACATCCTGAATGGAGCTGTGCTTCTTATCGAGTGCCTGGAGCGCGTTGTGAAAGTATTCGCCGATTGCGCCAATGTGCTTCAGTAAACGCTCTTCAGCGCGCAGGAATTCGATGGCGACGGCGCACGCGAGCGGGCCTCCGCCGAAGGTTGTTCCGTGAAGGCCAGGATGCATGCAGGCAGCGACGGCTTCGGTGGTGAGAATTGCGCCCAACGGCAAACCAGCAGCGAGGGGCTTTGCGACCGTGACGATATCGGGCAGCACGCCGTAATGTTGGTAGGCAAAGTGACGGCCTGTGCGGCCGAGGCCGCACTGAATCTCGTCGAGCATCAGCAATGCGCCGCTTTGCTCGGTCAACCGTCTTGCCACGTCGAGGAATTCTCGCTGAACGGGCTGAATGCCGCCTTCGCCCTGAATTGTCTCGATGCCGACCGCGCACACGCTGGAGTCGAATTTGCGCTCGAGGTCTGCTGCGTCGTTGAACTTAACGAATTCAACGCCCGGCATGAGCGGAGCAAACGGGGTTCGATACTTTTTCTGGCCGGTGGTGGCGAGTGCGCCGAAGGTGCGGCCGTGGAATGAGTTGTCCATGGCGAGAATGCGCCACTTTGGCTTGTGGCCGTTGCGATTGTTCATCTGGGCGTTGTTCATCTGGGCGTAGGCGCGGGCGAGCTTGAGCGCTCCTTCCCACGCTTCGGTACCGCTGTTGCAGAAAAAGGCGCGGTCGAGCCCGGACGTTCGCGTCAATCGCTGCGCCAGCTCGGATTGATACTCGTGGTAGAAGAGGTTGGAGGTGTGAATCAGTTTCGCCGCCTGCCGCTCGATCACGCGCTGAATTGCGGGATGATTATGGCCGAGCGCATTTACGCCGATGCCGCTCAGGAAATCCAGATACTTTTTGCCGGTCGAATCCCACACGTGGACGCCCTGGCCGCGTACGAGAAGAATCGGCTGGCGATCGTAGGTGGGAAGCAGGAGTTTGCTCTCCATTTGGGACACAGAAGCCTGCGAGACAGATGCGCCCTTCATGCTCTTAAGACCTCCGTGCCGCATTCGATGCGGGTGAAGTAAAACAGCGGAAGCACTTCGACCTGCGCCGCGGGAAGAATGCGGACGCGGCCTACACCGCGCTTGAGAGCCTGAATACAAGCTTCGAGCTTGGGCATCATGCCGCCGCTCACGACCGAGCCTTCGATCAGGCCGGCGACGTCGGTGGTATTCAGTCTGGGCATGACCGATCCATCGGCTTGCTTTACACCGGCTACGTCGGTGAGGAAGATAAGCGCATCGGCCTGGCAGGCGATGGCGCAGGCAGCGGCCATCTGATCGGCATTCACGTTGTAGTATTCGCCGTCGCCGCCGAGAGCGACCGAAGAGAGCACGGGAATTCCGCCTTCCGCCCAGATGGCGCGGATCCAGCGCGGCTCGGAAAAGCAGATCTCGCCGACGAAGCCCAGATCGTGTTCCGAATCCTGCTTCTTGCGGGCGCGAAAAACTCCGCCGTCGCCGCCGCAGAGGCCGATTGCAGGCTGGCCAGCGGCTGCGATGGCCGCCACGAGACTCTTGTTGACGATTCCGGCGAGCACCATTAGGGCCACGTCGCGCGTCTCGGCGTCGGTGACGCGCAGGCCATGGACGAACTCACTTTTCTTGCCCAGGAGCTGCAGCGTTCGCGTGAGCGCGCCGCCGCCGCCGTGAACGACGGCGACCTGATGACCATCCTGCGAGAGGGCGACTACAGCCTGCGCGCATTTGTGCAGCGTGGGCTTGTCTTCTACAGCGGCGCCCCCGATTTTGACGACGACCTTCACTCGAGGCCCTCCTCTTCGCTCCAACCATGCATGAGATTCATATTTTGGACTGCCTGGCCGGCGGCGCCTTTGAGCAGGTTGTCGAGGCACGAGACTACGATCAGCCGCTTGCCGTCCTTTGCCAGGCTGAAGCCGAGATCGCAGTAGTTGGTGTGAACGGAAAACTGGATTTCCGGCAGCTTCGAGGCAGGGAAGATTCGAATCCAATGCTTGCCGTGATAGCAGTCGCCGAAGCAGCTTTGGATTTCTTCGGCTTTCATTTCGCGGTTCAGGTGCACATAGATGGTGGAGAGAATGCCGCGGGGAATTGGCAGCAGGTGCGGAGTGAAGATGAACTGGGTTGAGTTCAGCCGCAACTGTTCGAGGATCTCGCCGGTATGGCGATGGCCGAAGACGGAGTAGGCTGAGAAATTGTCGGCGACGGATACGAAGTGCGTGCGCGAAGTGGGTTCCTTGCCGGCGCCGGATACGCCGGATTTGGAATCGGAGATGATGCCGCGGTCACGGTCGACCACGCCGGCCGAAAGCAACGGCGCGAGCGCGAGGATGACCGAAGTCGCGTAGCAACCGGGGTTCGCAACCAGAGCTGCACCGGGAATTTTGTCGCTATTCAATTCCGGGAGGCCGTAGACCGCGCTGGCATCGAGTTTGGCGGCGGTGCTTGCATCCGCGTCGCTGAAGTTGTAGACGGCGCGATGCTCGGCTTGTTTCAATCGCCAGGCGCCGCTGAGATCGATGACGCGTAGTCCGCGGGCGATTGCCTCGGGAACGAGTTCGCGAGAGAGGGCGTGCGGAGTCGCCAGAAAAAGAAGGTCGATGCCGGCTTGCTGCAGGGCCGACCACGAAAATGGAACAACCGGCAGGCGGCCCTTGCCGTTGGCGTTTCCATTGCCATTGGCGGACAGGCCTTGAAGTGCGGTGGGGATGTTGGTCTCGTTGCTCTCGGCGCTGCGCTTCAAAAGCACGGGCTTGTCGACGTGGGGATGACGGGCGAGCAGGCGAACGAGTTCCATGCCGGAATATCCGGTTGCACCGAGCACCGCCGTCTTCAGCTTTCCTGCCATGATTCTTGCAGTTATGTCCTTATGGAGATTGAAGCATATTTATCCATGACAATGCATAAATATTCATCAAGTATCGGGGGATTGCGGTGGTATGTCAAGGCGAAAAAGGGGAATTTCGCGAGCGCGCGCATGATTGTGCACGGTGAGGGCGAGGGCCAGGGACGAGGAAGACAGTTGGGTGGCGCAAACAGAATACAGAGATCCTTCGCTACGCTCAGGATGACTCGTTGACTCATGCTGCGAATTTTGGGGACACGACTAGAAGTTCGGGCGCAGATCGCTGGAGGTGCCGCCGGCGGCTGGGACGTAACATTGGAGCGTGTAGTCCATCACCATGCGATCGGCGTTGAAGCGCCAGCCCAGGCTGCGAATGGTGCGCTTCATGCGCTTGATCCAGCCGCGGGGCAGGCCGTCGCGGTCGCGCTGGTAATAGAGGGGAATCACTTCTTCCTTGAGCACGCGCATCAGGTCTTCGGCATCGCGCGTGTCGTGAACGTTCATGTCGGAATGGGTGCGGCCGCTGCCGACGGCGAAGCCGTTGAGGCCGTCGTAGGCCTCGGCCCACCAGCCATCGAGCACCGAGAGGTTCAATCCTCCGTTCAAAACGACCTTCTGGCCGCTGGTTCCGGATGCCTCGAGGGGACGGCGGGGATTGTTGAGCCAAACGTCGACGCCCTGCACGAAATGGCGGCCGACGTTGATGTCGTAGTTTTCGACGAAGACGAACTTGTCGGCGAATTGCGGATCGCGCATCAATTGGGCGACCTGCTGCAGCACGCGCTTGCCGGGTTCGTCGTTGGGATGTGCCTTGCCAGCAAAGACAAACTGCACGGGGCGCTTGGGGTCGTTGACCATGGTGGCCATTTTTTCGAGATCGGCCAGGATGAGGTTGGCGCGCTTGTAGGTGGCAAAACGGCGGGCAAAGCCGATGGTGAGGGCATCGGGACTGAGCACACGTTGCAGCCGTTGCAGCTCTTCTTGTGGTTCTTCGCGGCGCGTTGCCTGGCGAACGGCGCGCCGGCGGACATATTCGATCATGCGCGATTTGAGGTTGAGGTGCGTCTCCCACAATTCGCCGTCGTCGACGTTCTCGATGCCGTCCCAGATATGGGAATCGCTGCTTTTGAGCTGCCAGCCGGTGCCGAGATGACGGTCGTACAGGCGAAACATTTGCGGCGCGAGCCAGGACGGCACGTGGACGCCATTGGTGACGTGGCCGATGGGCACAGAGTCTTCGGATTTGCCGGGCGTGAGCCCGGTCCACATGGCCCGGGAAACTTCGCCATGGAGCGATGAGACGGCGTTGGCGCGACGGGCAAGCTTGAGGGCGAGGACGGTCATGCAGAAGCGCTCGTCGCTCTCGGGATTTTCGCGTCCCAGGGCCATGAATTGTTCTTTTGTGAGACCGAGGGCCTCACGCAACTTTCCCAGGTGTTCCTCGACCATGTCAGCATCGAAGCGATCGTGTCCGGCCGGCACGGGGGTGTGGGTGGTGAAAACCACTTCGCGAGAGACTCGGGGCACGGCTTTGTCAAAGCCCAGGCCCTCTTCTTCCATGCGCATGCGGATGGCTTCGAGGACCGCGAAGCCACTGTGCCCTTCATTGAGGTGAAGCACGCCGGGAGTGATGCCCAGCGCCTTGAGGGCGCGCAGGCCGCCGACGCCCAAGAGTAATTCCTGGTGCACGCGTACGCGGCCGTCGCCTCCGTAGAGACGCGAGGTGAGTTCGCGGTCTTCGGGAGCATTGCCTTCGACGTCGGAGTCGAGCAGGAAAAGATCGCAGCGTCCGACTTTGACGCGCCAGACTTTGGCGCGAATTGAGCCGTGGCGCGTATCGACCTGCACGACGACGGGACGGCCGTTCTTGCCGATGGCGGCTTCCATGGCCAATTGGTTGACATCGGTCTTGAGATACTCTTCGCGCTGCCAGCCATCGCGGTCGAGGCGCTGGCGGAAGTAGCCCTGGCCGTAGAACAATCCCACTCCTACGAGCGGAATGCCGAGGTCGGAGGCGCTCTTGATGTGATCGCCGGCCAGGACACCGAGTCCACCGGAGTAGATGGGGAGCGATTCGTGGATGCCGAATTCGGCCGAGAAATAAGCGACCGGCCGGGGCCGAAGAATGCCGGCGCGACGGGCGCCCCAGGTATGCTCGGACTCCTGATACTCGCGTAGGCGGCGATAGGCGTAATTGATGCGGCTGTGCAGGCCGAGTTCGGTGGCACGAGCTTCGAGACGGGGAAGCGGATATTCGTTCAACAGCGAGATGGGATTGTGGTTGAGGTTGCTCCAGCGCTGGGGGTCGAGGTCGCGAAAGAGCTGGCCGGAATCGTGATCCCAGCTCCACCAGAAGTTGCGGGCCAGGGCCCACAGGCGCTCCTGGACTGGGGCGATGAAGCGGTCGAGGGCGCGAGCTTCGCTTACGATTGGCGCGACCCGCTTGGCGGCTTCGGTCAGCAGGCGGATTTCATTTTCCGGAAATACACGGGCTTCAACCGTCTGTACAACCAGCACGCCCTGCAGGACGCCGCGATCGACGAGCGGAACTCCCAGAAACGACTGATAGGGATCTTCTCCGGCTTCGCTGAAATATTTGAAGCGCGGATGATTCCTTACCTGGTCTACGGCGACTGGCCGGACCTGTTCGGCAACCAGGCCCGTGAGGCCTTCATTGAGTCCCATGCGCAACTTGCCAATGCATTCGGGGCGGAGGCCGAGGGTGGCGGCGAGCACCAGGTTGGCGCGGTCGGGCTCAAGCAGGTAGGCGGAGCATACATCGGTGCCAAAGCGCCGGGCGATCAAGGCGACGACATTCATCAGCGTTTCGGCGGGCTTGCCCGGTTCGGCGTTCAGATTCGCGATCTCGTCCCACTCGAGCACGTAGCTGGCATCGAGCGAGCAGGCTGCATGCTGCTGATCTATATCTAATCCGTTGGTTCGTTCCAATTTGCTATGTCTCCCCCGGGGCTGCTAGGGAGCGATCGCACTCAGTCCCTGTGATTCATATTCTATCGGGTGAGCGGGCCAGAACAGCGTTCTCTTTGTGGATTTGTTGATTACCACGGTTTGAATGGAAGAGCTCAGGAAGTGAAGGGATGGATGTGCGGGTGGGTGGTTGCTGGGGGCGGTGTATGATGGACGGCCTCCGCTTGAGAACAAGCGCCGTTTGGAGGAGCGATGGCGGTACCGAAAAAGAGCAAGTTCTCTGCCGAAAAGCTGGCGCTTTATGAAAAAGTCCTGGCGACCAACCCAAGGATCGAGCGTAAAGGGGATGCCAACCCCTACACGTCGCTGAACGGAAATATGTTCACATTGCTCCATTCGTCGGGTGTGCTGGCGTTCCGGCTTCCCGAAACGGAACGAGAAAACTTCCTGAAAAGGTACAAGACCACACTGTTTGAGGCGTATGGCACGGTGATGAAAGAGTATGTCGTGATTCCGGACTCGCTGCTGAAAAAGACGCGGGAACTCGCCCGTTACCTGGACGTGAGCTACGAATACGCCAAGACGTTGAGGCCGAAGGCTACGAAGAAGTGATTGAGGGCGGTCGATGGTTTGTGGTTAGTGGGTAGTAAGCCATGGTCTTAGCGCGTTTGCCGGAGCGGGCTAAGAGAGATGTTTTGCGGGTGCCGTACACGCGTTGGGAGACGATCTCCGTGGCGAGAGGGTTTAGACTCCAACCTCGGTCCGATGGTTCGGACGGCACCGCGGACTCCACCTACCGAATGGACAATCCCTTTTCTTCGATGGCTCTTTGATTGCTTTCTCCCATCTGCATTGCAAGTTTTCATTAGGAAATTCTGACAAGTGCGACTGGTAGGAGCCCGCGCGGTGTTACTCCGCGCGGGAAATTCCGGAAGCTGAGTCGGGGTTTCAGGCCAAGCCTGCGATTTCTTGTAATGCATTGCGCTTGGTTGCCGATACCTCTAGCACGACTTGTGGAGAGAGGAAAAGCTCGGGGACCCTCAAGACGTAAACATTCGTACGGAAAAAAAGGAAGGGCGTTTTTATGTGGACGAAATCCAGAACTGTTGTTTTCGTTCTGCTTTCCTTCTTTGGTTTTGTGATCGCTGCCAGTCCGGCGTTTGGGCAGGCTCAACGGAAGGCACAACTGCAGGCTGCATCCCTGGCAACTACGTCGCGGGGAACGGAATCCTCAGGAAGCGTGCCCGAGGGGCGTGTCGGTGAGTCCTCGAAGTATGCCGGCGCAGAGGCGTGCAAAACGTGCCACGAAGATCTCTACAACAGCTGGGAGAAGACGCCGCACTGGAAGACCACGCTCGACAAGAAGGGCGGTCCGGAGAAGATGGGTTGCGAGGGCTGCCACGGGCCGGGTGCGGCTCATGCGGCCGAAGCCGACCCCGCCAAGATTGTCAGCTTCAAGAATCTGTCGCGGGAACAGTCGAGCGCACGCTGCATCAGCTGCCACGGCGAAGCACATGAGCAGTCGCATTTTTCCGAGTCTGCGCACTCGGGGAGCGCGGTCGGCTGCCTGGATTGCCACTCTCCCCATCACGCCAAGCAAGCGGAGCACCTTTTGGTGCAGAGCCAGCCGGCCCTGTGCTATTCGTGCCACACCGCGGCCAAAGCCGATTTCGCCAAGCCATTTCACCATCGCGTGAATGAGGGACTCGTCGAGTGCAGCGACTGCCACAACGTGCACGGCACCGAAAACGTTCGCCAGGTGCGCGCGTTGCCGAGCGGCGATGCAGTTTGCTTCAAGTGCCACGTCGACAAACAGGGGCCGTTCCTCTTTGAGCACGTGCCGGTAAAGACCGAGGGCTGCAGCTCCTGCCACACGCCGCATGGCTCGACGAATCCGCGGTTTCTGCGCGTGGGTGTGATCAACATGATGTGCCTGCAGTGCCATACCTTCCCGACGGCGAGTCCGCTCGGCCCGGTGCACAACCAGTCGCAGAAATACCAGGCGTGCACGATGTGTCACCAGGCGATTCACGGGTCCAACTTCAGCAACGTGTTTTTCAAGTGAGGGAGACGAATGACCTGCTCAAAAGAACTGGGAGTGCAATTCTTCCTCGCCGATGCGATGAGTCAAAGGGGCTGTGGGAGGGAAAGCGTGCGAACCGGAACGGTAAACCTCAAAGCGAACGTCGTCGTTGCGTTGTTCGTTGGCGCCATCCTGTTATCGGCCCAAGTGGGATTCCCGCAACGGTCAGAAGCGCAGTCTACGCAATCTTCGGCTAACCAGCCGAGCGGGCCGGCGGCGCCGGAAGGCATTAGCCGGGGCGGATATCTGTTGCAATCCTCAATCGAGGTGGGATACCGGAACGTCGACCTGACCGGCAGCAGCGGCATGTATGACACGCTGGTGGATCAGCAGACCGGCCCGCGAATCATCGACGAGACCTTGTCGATGAGATCGGAGAACCATCAAGGCGTGCTCTTCGACGATCTCTACGTCAACAGCTTCGGCTGGGGCGGAGACCCGAACAATGCGCTGCGGACGCGGATTGAGAAGAACGGCTGGTACGATTTTCACGGCACCTTCCGGCGCGACCAGAATTTCTTCGACTACAACTTGCTGGCCAATCCGCTGAACCCTTCGACCTCCAGCCCTTCGATTCCAGCTCTGAACTCGCCACACCTGTTTGATACTACGCGGCGGATGACGGATATCGACCTGACGCTGCTTCCCCAGTCACGCGTCAGTTTTCGCGTTGGGTATTCGCATAACGACATGACCGGGGCAGCGTTCAGCAGCATCCACATCGGCACCGATGCGCTGCTGCTTCAGCCGTGGAATACCTCGATGAACAGTTACCGCATGGGCGTTGACTGGAGGGCCGCACCACGAACGCTGGTCAGCTTCGATGAATTTCTGGACTACTTCAAAGGCGACACCGACGCCCAACTTGCCAGCTTCTCACCGGCACAGCTTCCGGGAGGAGCAGGTCCGGTGGAGCTGGGCTTGCCGTTTGACACCGTCGACAAGATACCTTGCGCCATACCCGCCGGATCGAGCAGCCTTATCGTGAATGGCGTTCTCCAGAACGTCACCTGCAACGGCTATTTCAGTTACGCGCGTGACCAGCGGATTCGGGGAACGCGGCCGACGGAGCGGGTCAGTGTACGCGATCACTCCATCCAGCGGGTGGAACTGGTAATTTCCTATTCGTACAGCGACGGGAAGCAGAACACGCCGCTCAACGAGCTTTTTAATGGCCTGGAAACGCGCACCAAGACGCGCGCGTTCGCCGGCACCGGCAACGCCGACAACTACGAGATTTCGAATGTTGTCGATGCGGAGGCAACGGTGCACTTGACCAAACAACTGCGCCTGGTTGAGAAGCTCTATTTTTGGGCATTCCGCATTCCCGAGGCCGGCAATTTTACCGAGGTCGACAGCGACTGTACGGGCACTTGCAATTTGTTGACCCCGCTGAGCGCCACCGCGCCCAGCACGAGCAATACGCTCACGCTCTCCTCATTCAACCAGGATTGGAAAAGAGAGCAGACGGACCTGGACTGGGATGTCTCCAGAAAATTTGGCGCGCGCATCGGGTTCCGCTATGGCGACCAGAACTTTGAGGACTTCCCGACCTTTCAGGCAGGAGGCGAAAAGCAGATTGAAGTTCATGAATATACGGCTCTGGCAGGCGTGTGGGCGCGGCCGATTCAGGGCCTGCGCATCAACTTCGACCTTGAGCACACCAACTACGACGATGTAATTGTCCGTATGGCTCCGCGAAAAGAGTCGCGGTACCGCTTCCAGACGAACTATGCGCCGCGGCCCTGGGCGGTCGTGGGCGGGTCGATCAACATGCTCGAGGATGCAAACGCCGACGCCCTGACGCAGTACATTGGACACAATCGCAACTACGGATTGACGGCGTCGATCGCCCCGCGCACGCGTTTTGGAATTGAGCTGGCATACAACTACAACGACGCGATCCAGAACGCGCTGATCTGCTTTAACGACACGCCTCCGACCGGCGTGACGCTTCCCTTCGTGACCAGTGCCGGATCATGCGCAGCAAGCGACCCCAACAATCCTCTGCTCGGCAGTTCGTATTACACCAACCACACCAATTTCGGCATGTTTGCCTTGCGGGTTCAACCGGTGAAGCGGGCGACCGTGAACATAGGCTACAGCATCACGAACGTGGATGGCACCGAGCCGCAGTTCAACATTCTGCAGCCTCTCGGCACTCTTGAATCTCGTTATCAGCAGCCAGTTGCGAGCCTGAGCATCGACCTGGGGCACAAACTGGCGTACAACACCGGGTGGAACTACTACCAATACAGCGAGGGATCATTTATTGGGCCGACGGCACCGCGTTATTTTCACGCGAATTCGCTGACTTACTCGTTGCGCTATGCATTTTGATGCGCGGGGTCGCATGGGCCAAGGTGGGGCGTTCGACCTGGACCGCACGGTTAAAGAACTTGCTAAGAAAGTCGGCTGGCAGGGCTAAAAACGACCACTGGGGCTAAAGCCCTGACTCACTCGGGGCGACTTGCGCGGCCCTGAAGGGCCGCTCTTCCACTGTTGTGCTAGGGTTCCTGACTTTTTCACAACTCTGAAACCGTGCCCTTCCACAAACCGATTTATACGACAGCTTCTAGTCGACCTCGTGTTTGGCGGTATACCCTTCGCGCGCGTAGATGAGAGTTTTTACATCCTTGCCCTTCTGGTCGCGAACCTTCAATGGGCCGCCATCCGGGGCTTGCAGTTCGACCTTCAGT
>Ga0187772_10000965_pt1 | contig 13245 bp, 6 predicted proteins | sample 0116_SJ02_MP15_2_FD_133137 | JGI IMG/M metagenome (GOLD analysis project Ga0187772, IMG submission 133137) | Tropical peat soil microbial communities from peatlands in Department of Meta, Colombia - 0116_SJ02_MP15_20_MG | ecosystem: Environmental > Terrestrial > Soil > Wetlands > Peat | place... | reverse complement strand
CATTACTGTTCGACGCGACGGTTTGCCCGTCGATGATTTCGATTCCCGATTCCGGGACCATATGGAATTTGGCTCGTGGGTTCATCTCTTTCCGGAGGTGAGCGAGCGAGTATCGGCAATAAAGCTAACTGGCTTGGGGCTCGAGACCTTTATTCGCGAGCTAGTCGAGCACCTTAAGCGCTGGCTGGGGCCTGATACCAGCCTCGGTCGGAAGCGAGCGAATATTGGCGTTCGCTCAACCGCTATAGTACGTGGTAACCTTGCGTTAATTCTCGTAAATTACCGGTTACTTCCTCGCCATCGGGGGATGGGCTCGTGACACCTTCAGAGGCTGTTTCTTTGGCTGGAGGGGCGATTTCTCAATCATATCCTGCGCAAAGTGGAATCCGGATGTCGCGGTTTGGGGAACTGGCGCTCTGATGGGGCTGCGATTCTTACCGGCTTTTTTTCTGCTCGGCCTGCCGCTCGCGCTGGCAGGTTGCTCAGCGTTGCCTTCAGCTGGCCCCCTGGCCAGTGACGTCGCATCGCAAGAGGCGGCACCAGGGGCTTTGTCCGGCTACGTCCTGATCGATATCACCGAACCAGTCGCCAGCATCACGTCATCGCAACCGCGTGACTCATTCAAGCGCGTGTTTACGACCGGCCACCCGGCACCGGACCTTCGCATCGGCGTCTCCGATTCGGTCGTCGTGACTATCTGGGAAGCGGCCGCCGGCGGCTTATTCTCGGCAGCGCCGACCGATCGCACGATTTCCGCGGGCTCGCGAACCGCCACCATTCCGGAACAGGTTGTCGCGCGTGACGGGACCATCGAGGTGCCCTATGCCGGGCGCCTGCGGGTCGCCGGCCTTCGTCCAGCAGAGGTCGAACAGGAAATCGTGAAGGCGCTTGAACATAAAGCGATCGAACCGCAGGTCGTCGTCACCATTTCGAAGAATCTCAGCAACACCGTCTCGGTGGGCGGCGAAGTCGCCAAAGGCGATCGTGTGCCCCTGACCACCAAGGGTGACCGGATTTTGGACGTCATCGCCACCGCGGGCGGCATCCGCATTCCCGCGAGCGACGCGTTCATTCGTTTAACGCGCGGGCCCCGCACCGTGTCGGTCGCCTACAATACGCTGCTGTCGCACCCGCAGGAAAATATCTACGCTATGCCGGGCGACAATATCACCGTGGTGCGCGACCCGCAGACTTTCACAGCCTTTGGCGGGACCGGGCGCAACGCGCAGGTACCGTTCGATACGACCGGAATTACGCTTGAAGAAGCTATCGCCAAGGCCGGCGGGTTACTTGATTACCGCGCCGACCCGGCCGGTATTTTCCTGCTGCGGTTCGAGCCGACTGGCTTGGTCAAGAAGCTTGTGCCGAAACGCGAATTGCCGTCGCAAGGCGATCTCACGCCGGTCGTTTATCAACTGAATCTTCGCGACGCGAATTCATTCTTCCTTGCCCGCTCGTTCCCGATGCAGGACAAGGATATGCTCTACGTCTCTAATGCGGCATCGGATACCTTGCAGAAAGCGCTCGGGATCTTCGGCACCGTAGTCGCACCGGCAACCCTAGGCGCAAGCGTATATGGAGCGGTCAAGTGAAGCGCTTTGTAACGCTGACATCCGCGATTTGCGCCCTGACGATCGTGATCGGGGGGCTAGCCTTGCCCGCATCCGCTCAGCCCTATCATCACCGCATGCACGTTGCCTACGCCGATATGAACTCGAACTCGAACTATCCGGCGTGCCGAATCGGTTGGTGGCAAACGCTTGCCTATGGTCACGTCAGGCCGCGATGGGCCGCATGGTGCCGTTGACGGGCCCCTGTGCCAAGGTGACTCCCCTTCGGCCGTCCATGCTTTTTTTCCGCTGTATTAACCTATTTTTAACCCGAAACGTTCGATGCGTGGGAGCTACCAAAGCCATGGGGAGTTCATCATGCCTCGTTTCCGGTCGGCGCTCGCAGGCGGCGCAATCCTTGCGAGCGCGGTTGGCGCCGCTTCCGCGGCCGATTTGCCCCCGCCCCCTCCCGCTTATCCACCGCAGGCACCCGCCGCCTATGTGCCCGCGGCGCCGGGGTTCTCATGGACCGGCTTCTATCTTGGCGCCAATGCTGGCTACGGATGGAGCAACGGTTCGGGCACGACGACCACATTCGGTGTGGGGCCCGACACGTTCTCGGCGAGCGGTAATGCCTTCGTCGTCGGCGGCCAGCTTGGCTACAATTATCAATTTGCCTCCGTGGTCTTCGGCGTGGAAGCCGATTTTCAGGGGTCGTTCGGAAGCGGCACGCTGACTGATCCCAGCGGCGCCCTCAGCGCCACTGTCAAGGATCCGTGGTTTGGCACGGTTCGCGGTCGCCTCGGATACGCCTGGGACCGGGTACTTCTTTATGGGACAGGCGGTCTCGTCTATGGCGACACGACCGCCAACGGCGCTTCCGGTATTCCGGCTATAGCGTTTAACAACTCCTCGACCTATTACACCTGGACGGCGGGTGCCGGCGCTGAATGGGCGTTCGCCGGGCCGTGGAGTGCGAAGATCGAATACCTTTACTCCGGCACGCCTTCGAGCATACCGGCGATTCCGAATGTCACGCCGCCGAGCGGAAGCGCGCACACAAATCTCGTCAGGGCCGGCCTCGACTATCACTTCTGACGGCCGATAACGCCGATTTTGATCTGATCGGCGCGGGTGTGCACACACTCCACTTGCTGCACGGCTGCGGGAACGCGGTGCGCGCTTTAGGCTATTTTTCGCTGATGATCTTTATCGCTGCGCAGGCTCTTCAACGGCAAGCTGACGGGCCTGCTTTGCCGCGCAAATCACAAACGTGGCGATCATCAAGATGGACCAAGCGAGCGAAAGCAGATCCGAATATTTCACGGAAATCCCCGCGAGCTCGAATGGCGATGGTGGAACGAAAAACAGAATTGCGTTGATCACCATGAAACCAACCCGCGTCTCGGTTGGACCGATCGCGCCATAGCTGATCACAAAAACGCCGGACACATTGGCCCACAGGAATGTGAGAGCCGAGAGCATCAGATAGGCCGCCAGCGCCAGGAAACAAAGATCGGCGCGGACATAGCCGGACAACGCTATTCCACCCGCAAGCAGTAGCGCCGCCAAGCAGTCGATCGCGTTGTCGAGATAATAGCCGTAGCGCGGCCGCTCGATTTTTCGCGCCCGCGCCAGCGTGCCGTCGAGCGAATCGCCGAACCAGTTGATGGCAAGCCCGAGCGTGGCAACCCAAAGAAGCACGGGTTGCGTTCCCGACCAGGCGTAGCCGGCGAAGGTCACCATTGCGCCGAGGAAGCCTATGCCGGTGAGAAGGTCCGGCGTCACCCATTGCGGCATGTGCGCCGCCAGCCACAAAAGCGCGCCGCGCTCCGCTGGCCAGAGCAGCCCCTTATTCCAGCGCCGCGAAGGAAGAGGCATGCCAGTTCCTCGTGGGGGCGAGACAACGGACTCTAGCCGTTATTGGCAAAAGCCGCGGCGTTCCGGCAAAAGCTATTTTTCACGAGGTTGCAGGCGCCTGCCCAAGACCAAACCGTGCTTCCGCTCCTTTATCGGCCAAAACGAAAGATTACCCATCAATCCCAGTCGTTTAGCGCTCGCCCTCCCCGCCGCTAACCACTGGAATAAAAGGCCGATTTCGCCTTCCGGCCCCTCGCGCGCTAAGTAGCATTGGTTCCCTTTTGCAATCGCTGGTATTTTGAGCAGAACTGATTTTTCGCATCGGGCGAATCAGCTCTTGAGAGTAGAAGGGGCAAGTCGGAATCCGGTCACTTTGCCGCGTTATTCATCCTTGGGGCAGACGGGGGAATTGGTGGCAGACGTTCGTTACCTGCGCGACGAAATCACCGTCCTTGGATGGGCTTGCAGGTTTCCCGGTGCCAATTCGATCCCCGCGTTGTGGTCGCTGCTAATCGACGGCCGCTGCGCCGTCTCACAAGTTCCCCCGGATCGCTTTCCACTGGCGCGCTACGGACATCCGCGCCGCCGCGAACGCGGCAAGAGCTATACCTGGGCCGCTGGTGTGTTGGACGACGTCTGGGGCTTCGACCCGGGCGTGTTTGGCATCTCGCCGCGTGAGGCCGAGCAGATGGATCCGCAGCAGCGGATCCTTTTGCAGCTGACCTGGGAAGCGCTTGAGGACGCCGGCATCCGTCCGTCGTCGATTGCCGGCCATGAGGTCGGCGTCTTCGTCGGCGCCTCGCAAACCGATTATGCCCACGCCGTCTACGGCGACCAGGCCATTGCCGATTCGCATTTTGCCACCGGCAATGCGCTGGCGATTCTGGCCAACCGGATTTCCTACATTTACGACCTGCGCGGTCCGAGCGTCACCGTCGACACCGCCTGCTCCTCCTCGCTGGTCGCATTGCATCAGGCGGTCGGCGCGCTGCGCTCCGGCCGGATCGACACCGCAATCGTCGGCGGCATTAACGTCATCGGCAGCCCGGCGGAATTTATTTCGTTCTCGCAGGCGTCGATGTTGTCGCCAACCGGTCTGTGTCGCGCCTTTTCGGCCGCGGCCGACGGTTACGTGCGCGCCGAGGGCGGCGCGGTCTTGGTTCTACGCCGCGGCGCCGATGCGTCCGGCCGTGCCGTCCATGGCGTCATTGTCGCCTCCGACGTCAATTCCGACGGCCGCACCAGCGGCATCTCGCTGCCGGCGATCGAGGGCCAGGAGACGCTGCTTCGCCGGGTCTATTCGCGGACCGGCATCGATCCTTCGAGGCTCGCCTTTGTCGAGGCTCATGGCACCGGTACCCCGGTCGGCGATCCGATCGAAGCCCAAGCGCTCGGACGCAGTCTCGGTAGCGTCCGCGCCGAGCGGCTGCCGATCGGTTCGATCAAATCCAATATCGGACACGTCGAGGCGGCTTCCGGTTTGGCCGGCCTGTTGAAGGCCATGCTCGCGCTCAATCATGGTTTGCTGCCGCAGTCGCTGCATATCGACGAACCAAACCCCGCCATCGACTTCGACGACCTCAACCTCACGCTCTGCCAAAAGCCGCTGTTGTTGCCGAATGCCGGCCACCGCTATGCCGGCATCAATTCGTTCGGATTCGGCGGCACCAATGCGCATCTCGTGGTTGCACCGGGCCGCCAGGCTGCCGCGGCGTCTCGGCCGGCGCACGCCGAACTCCTGAACCTGTCCGCCGCCAGCAAGCCGGCGCTGATCGCGCTGTCGCAAAAATATCTACAACATATTGCGCGTCACTCCGATGCCGATGTCGCAAGCTTGGCCAATGCGGTTGCTTATAACCGCGAACGTCTCGGCACGGCGCTAGCGATCTCGTCCACCCGGCGCGCCGACGTAACCGAAGCTTTGCATGCCTTCATCGCCGGTGCCGAGCACCCCGAGCTTTCTTGGGGCGCCGCCGCCGGCACCGACTTGCCGGTCGCGTTCGTCTATTCCGGCAACGGCAGCCAATGGCCCGGCATGGGCATCACCGCCTACCGGCATAACCGGCGCTTCCGCACCCATTTCGACAATCTCGATGATCACTTCCGCGAGCTCTCCGGCTGGTCGCTGAAAGAGGCACTGTTGAGCGAACGCCTTGCCGAGCGTCTGCCGCTGACCCGCGTGGCTCAGCCTTTGATTTTCGCCATTCAAAGCGCGACGACGGCGGCGTTGCGCGCGCGTGGCATCAAACCGGCCGCGGTTCTCGGCCACAGCGTTGGCGAGGTCGCCGCCGCCGAAGGCGCCGGCATCCTCGACCTGCGCAGCGCCGTTGAAGTGATCTATTTCCGCAGCACCCACCAGGAGCTGGTGCGTGGGCTCGGCCGCATGGCTGCCCTGCTTGCCCCGCCGGACGCACTCGAGGATCTCCTCGAGCAAGTACCGGACGTTGAGGTCGCTGCCTTCAATTCCCCGCAGGCGACCACCCTCTCTGGTTCCAGCGCGGCCGTAGCGCGGTTGAAGAAGCTTGCTCGCGCCCGCTCCATTCCGTTGCTCGACCTCGACCTCGATTATCCGTTCCACACCGGCTTGATGGCCGCCGTCGAAGCCCCGTTACTGGCGGACTTAAAGCACATCGCGCCGCACGACGGCGCTGTGCCCTTCATCTCCACGGTCACCGGCTCGGTCAAAGCAGGCGAACGGCTGGGCGCCGATTATTGGTGGCGCAATGTGCGCAAGCCGGTGCAATTCGTTGACGCAATCCGCGCCGCCGCCAAGACCGGTGTTGGCTATTTCGTCGAGATTGGTCCGCGCAGCACGTTGCTCAAACACATCGCCGACACGCTGACCGACGAAGGCGTAGCCTTTGCCGGTCTCTCGGTGCTCGAGCGCAAGGAGCCGGACCAGGATCCGATCAAACGCGCCGTCGCCAAGGCGTTGGTCGATGGCGCGCAACTCGATACCCATGTGATCTTCGGCCCGGATTCGGGCGGTTCGGCTTCGCTGCCGCATTATCCCTGGCAGCAGGAAAGCTATCGCTACATCCCAAGCCCTGAGGCGATCGGCGTTGTCGAGCCGGAGCGGCGGCCGTTTAGCGGCGCGCGTTATAGCCGCGACGCGCTGGAATGGCATGCCCACATCGACACCGCGCTGTTCCCCGAACTCGCCGATCACAAAGTCGGCGGGCAGACTGTCTTTCCCGGCTCGGGCTTTCTCGAGATTGTCTTGGCAGTTGCGCGAGAGTGGTCGGGATCCGATCAGGTGGCGCTTGCCGACTTTGAGATTCTCAAACCGCTCGATCTATCCAACGGCGAAACCCGCGAGATCATGACACGGGTATCGCCGACCTCGCGCACCATTGAGGTCTTCAGTCGTCCGCGATTGTCGCAAGCAAGCTTCGTCCTGCATTACCGCGGCAGAATGCTCGAGAGCGACTTGCGCGCAAGCATGCCCGCGCTCGACGACGCCAGAACCGCTGTCAGCGGCGAAGATATCTACCGCCTCAGTGATGCTTGCGGCCTGCATTACGGCCCGGCTTTTCGGTTGCTCGCCGGCGCCCGCAAAATTGGCGACCGCTTGATCCACGTCGAGCTCAAGCCAAGTGGCGCGCGCCGCGACTTTATCCTCGATCCGATCCACGTCGACGCCTGCGGCCACGGGCTGTTGATCGTGTTTGACGAATTACACGCCAGCGAGCGCGGCGTCAGTTATCTCCCCGTTCGGCTCGACGAAGCCGCATTGTTCATTGCCGGCAGCGCACCGCAGAGTGCCATCATCGAGGTTGTCAGCCAGAATGACCGCTCGATCGTCGCTAATTACTATTATCTCGGCGCGCACGACGAACTGATCGCGGTGTTGCGCGGGGTACGCTGCCAGGCTGTGCAACTGCGCCGCTCCGAAACGCTCGAAGCCAATGCCTTCATCGAGCTGCCGCAGCCGATCGACGGCTCCATAATCGGTGCGACCGGCTTACCGATCACCGCCGCAAGCCTGATCGCCGACGCGCGGGCCCGGCGCCTGTTGTCGCAACCGCGTCGACGCCCACCCGCCGAGGAAGAGCTGATTGAAGGTTTTGCCACGGTCGCCGCCTACCGAATTGCCTCGGCCTTGGCGACCCGATCGGTGGTGAATGTCGCCACGCTGATCCGAAGCGGACGCCTGCCGGCAGAGCTGCGCCCATGGCTGACAACGCTGTTGGCTTATCTTGCCGCAGCCGGCCTCGTCGCCCCGAAACGCGACCGCTGGGTCATCGTCAATGATGCAGCGCTTCCGGATGCCGCTTCGTTGCTCGTCGAGTTGACGCAAAAGCACCCTCGGCGCGCAGCTGAAGTGTTGCTCGCCGGCGCGCTCACCGGCCTCGTCGAAGAGGTTGTCGCGCAAGCCGCCGTCATTCCCCAAACACGACTAACCCGCGCGCTGCTTGATTTCTATGACCTCGCCGGCGTCGAGTTGCGCCAAGCGAGCACGTTGCTCGAGCGGTTGCTCGAAGGCGACGCGCTGTGGCCGCGGCAGCGGACGTTGCGGATTTTACAAGTAGGCTTCGGTCCGCTATCGCAATCGCTCACTGCGCTACAGCGACATCGCGACTTCACCGTTTCGATTTTCGAACCGGATCCGCGCCGCCGCGAGTTGGCCGAACGCTGGCTGTTCGGCGGCGATACTGTCGTTCTTGCCGATGCAAAAGCGGTATTGGCGCGTGGTCCTTACGACCTGATCGTTGCCGTCGAGAGCCTCCACCGGCTACCCGCCGCGGTCGATCCAGCTTGCTTGCACGAAGCACTAGCGCCGCGCGGACTTCTGCTCGCCCTTGAGCCGCAATCCTCGCTGTTCCGCGACATGATCTTCGGCCTCGATCCGAATTGGCTGAGCCCTGCCGCTTTCGACCGGCCGGTTGGGCGAACCAAGAATACCAACGATTGGCAGACCACCTTGCAGCAAGTGGGATTTGCCAATGTGGCAGCGCAAGCCGTCGCATTCGACGGCGGGCGGGCATCGTTGCTGGTCGCCGAACCAAAGTCACCGGCGCGCACCGAAACCAAACAGCCGTTGCATCGCAAGCCCCAGACCGTGCTCATTTACAATAGCGCGGTCGAGCGACCGCTCTCGGCATTCGGCGCCACGCTTGATCGCCTGCTGCGCCAGGATGGAACAAATTGCGGCGTGATAAACTCGCTCGACTTCTCCGATCCTGCGCCGGACACGCTCATTCACCTGGGCGCAGATGATGAGCTTTCCACCGATCCTGTCGACGCGCTGACGGCCCGATGCCTTTTGATCAAAGCCACAGCCGAGCGCTTTGGCTCTGCGCGAGCCACGCTTTGGCTTATTTTCCGTGGCGCGTTGCCGAACGATCGGTCTTCGATCCGGCCGGTTGCGGCCGGCGCCTGGACGTTTTCCCGCACACTCGCCAACGAATTTCCGCATCTCGATGTGCGGCGCATCGATATCGCGCCACACACGCCTGATGAGGTCGCCGCCGCGCACGCCTATGAAATCATCGTTTCCGGCACTGCCGAAACTGAACTGCAGATTGACGGCGAAACCTTGCGCGCAGTGCGCGCCGACACCATTATCCGCGCGCTTGATCGGGCCCGCGAGGACGAGAGTGTGCCAACCGCGGCCCGGCTGCAGCGGCGGCTCGCGCCAGGGCAGCGGCTACGATGGGAAGCGAGCGAGCGCACCCCGCCCGGTCCGCATGATGTCGAGATCGCCGTCGAAGCGACCGGGCTGAATTTCCGCGACGTGATGTGGAGTCTGTCGCTGTTGCCGGACGAAATTCTGGAAGGCGGGGTCGCCGGCCCAACGCTCGGATGCGAATGCGCCGGCCGGGTCATCCAACGCGGCCGCAACGTCCGTCATCTAAAAGTCGGCGATCGCGTGACCGCCTTTGCCGCCTCGGCGTTTTCGACCCACGTCACCGTGCCGGCTGCACAAGCCGCCAAACTGCCCGCCGGTATCAGCTGCGAAGCCGGCGCCACCATTCCGGTTGCGTTTCTGACCGCTTATTACGCGCTGATCACCCAGGCCAAGCTTTCGCGCGGCGAGTGGGTTCTTATTCACGGCGGCGCCGGCGGTGTCGGCATGGCCGCCATTCAAATGGCGCAGACAAAAGGTGCGCGCATCATTGCTACCGCGGGCTCACAGGCCAAGCGCGACCTTCTCGCCGCTTTGGGCGTCCCGCATGTGCTCGACTCACGTTCGAGCGCCTTGGCTGACGACGTGCGCGCCATCACCGGCCAGGGCGTTGACATCGTCCTCAACAGCCTCGCCGGCGAAGCCATGGAGCGCAGCCTTGCTTGCTTGCGCCCATTCGGACGTTTTATCGAATTGGGCAAACGCGATTACGTCAGCAACACGCCGGTGGGGCTACGGCCATTCCGCAACAACTTGAGTTATTTCGGCATCGACATCGATCAGATCCTGCTCGATCGCCGGCAGCTTGGCCAGAAACTCTACGCCGAATTGATGCGGCTGTTCGCTTCCGGCCGGCTAACGCCTTTGCCGTACAGCGTTTTTCGCGGCTGCGACGTCGGTCAGGCATTCGAAGTGATGCAGCGCTCCGAGCATATCGGCAAAATCGTCATCCAACCTCCGCCATTGCAAACTGTGCCGCGCGCCGACGCAAATTTTCGGGTTGATGCCGACGGCACCCATGTCATCACCGGCGGTTTTGGCGGCTTCGGATTGGAGGCGGCCAAATGGCTGGTCGAAAGAGGAGCGCGCCACCTGGTACTGGTCGGCCGCCATGGCGCCAGAACCGACGAAGCAAAGAAAGTTTTAGCCGAGCTGACTGCGCGCCAGGTGAATGTGCATGCAGCGGCCTGCGACGTCGCCGACCGGCGCGCGATCGGCAAGCTGCTCGAAGAGGTCAACGCCACCATGCCGCCGGTCGTCGGCATCCTGCACGCGGCGATGGTGCTGGACGATGGCCTTCTTGCCAATCTCGACGAGAAGCGCTTTCACCGGGTGCTTGCTCCCAAGGTGAAGGGGGCAGAGCATCTTGATCTGCTCACCACCGGCATGGCGCTCGACTATTTTGTACTGTTCTCGTCAGCGACCACGCTGATGGGCAATCCCGGCCAGGGCAATTACGTTGCCGCCAACGCCTATATGGAAGCACTCGCCCGCCGCCGCCGGCAGAATGGCTTAAAGGCGCTGGCGATCGGTTGGGGGCCGATCATCGACGTTGGCGTGCTGGCGAATTCGGAACGGCTGCGCTCGCGGTTCCAGAAACTCACCGGCGTTCGCGGCATGCGCGCTAGCGACGCGCTCGATCTTATGGCACAGGCGCTGGCGCTGCCATCGGCGCCGGATCTCGCCGTCATGACGATCTCGCAAACCGAAGGCCTGTTTACCGCCGATCGATTGGCGGTGCTGAAATCGCCGACCTATCTGCGCCTCGCCGCCAAGGGGCAAAAGGACGTGGGCGCGGTAGGCGGCGTGCTGGATTTGCGCGCCATCGCTCAGGCCGAAGGTCTCGACGGCCTGCGACGGCGGCTGACCGACGCCGTCGTCACCGGCGTCGCCCGTGTTCTGCGCGCCCGCGAGGAAGAGATTAGCCGCGTCCGGCCGCTCAGCGACATAGGCCTTGATTCACTGATGGCGCTAGAATTCGCCATGAATCTTGAGGATCGTTTTGGCATCCCCGTGGCGCTGACCAGCGCCGTGGGCAGCCTGACCGTCGGCGGACTTGCCAACGAGATTATGGCCCAGATCAATCTCGACGAAGGCCCAGCCGACACCATGGTCAAAACCATCACCGAGCATCATGTCAACAAAGCGGCCCCGCGTGAGCTCGAGATCCTCGAAGAGATCGTCGGCGACCAAGAAGTGACAAACAAAGCGAAAAAGCGGAGGGTGTTGTCGTGAAGCGAAAACACTCAGCTGTTGCTGTTGACGTACGGGAACACTTGCGACGCCGCGTCGCGTCGATGCAGCAGACGCTGGCAACGCGGCCCCCTAAGCCGGCGCCGGCTCTCGCGCCAGCAAGCACCGATTTTTCAACCCTGCCCGGCTATGACGAATTGCGGCTCTACCGCTCGATCGCCGACAAGTTCGGCATCGATAATCCTTACTTTCGTATGCACGACGGTCGCGCCGGCGCCCACAGCCGGATTGCCGAGCAAATCGTGCTCAATTTTTCCTCCTACGACTATCTCGGGTTGAACGGTCATCCGGATGTCGTCGAAGCGGCAAAGGCCGCCATCGATCGCTATGGCATATCGGCTTCGGCCAGCCGGCACGTAGCCGGCGAACGCCCGGTGCATCGGGGGCTCGAACGCGCGCTCGCCAATCACTATGGCGTCGAGGACAGTGTGATCTTCGTGTCCGGATATGCCACCAACCTCGGCGTCATCGGACATCTTATGGGAGCGCGCGACCTCATCATCTACGACGCGCTTTCGCACAACAGCATCGTGATGGGTGGCGTATTGTCGAATGCGGCGCGACGTTCGTTCGCCCATAACGACCTAGATGCCCTCGAACAGTTTCTAGCCTCAAGCCGCGGCAGTTACGAACGCACCCTCATTGTCGTTGAGGGGCTTTACAGCATGGACGGCGATTTTCCGGATTTGCCGCGTCTTCTTGACATCAAGACCAGGCACAACGCTTGGCTGATGGTCGACGAAGCCCACGCCTTGGGCGTCCTTGGGCCCCGCGGCTACGGAATCGCCGAGCACTTCGGCGTCGATCCGCGCAAGGTCGACATCTGGATGGGTACCCTGTCCAAAGCGCTGGTCGGCTGCGGCGGTTATATCGCCGGCTGCAAGGAGCTGACCGAGTATCTGCGTCTGACGGTTGGCGCGTTCGTCTACAGCGTCGGCATGCCGCCGGTTATTGCTGCCACCGCGCTCAAGGCGCTCGAAATCCTGCATCGCGAACCCGAACGGGTCCAAGCTCTGCAGCGCAACGCCAAGCGTTTTTGCACGCTCGCGCGTGCCAGGGGATTAGACGTCGGCAATGGGGCCGGAACCGCGGTCTGTCCGATTATGGTCGGCGATTCGCTGCCTGCGGTCATGCTCTCGCAACGGCTATTGGATCGCGGCATCAACGTGCTGCCTGTCACCTATCCGGCGGTACCGGCAAAAGAGTCGCGGCTTCGCTTCTTCCTGACTGCAACGCATACCGACGACGAGCTCGCGGCCGCCGTTGACGCCGTCGCTGAAGAACTCGGTCACGCGCGCGCAAGAATGCAAGCGCTCAACATCGTCCGCTGACCGCCAGGACGCATGCCCCGCACGATCGTCATCACCGGCGCATCGAGCGGGATTGGCGAGGCCTTGGCGCTATCCTTTGCCCGCGACCAAGAACGTCTTGGTCTACTGGGACGCAACCACCAACGGCTGGATCACGTCGCCGAGGCATGCCGCAATGCTGGGGCGGTCGCTTCAACCGCGTCGATCGATGTTCGCTCTCACGATGCCATGGAAGATTGGCTGCAACGTTTCGATCAAGAATCGCCGGTGGACCTCCTCATCGCCAACGCCGCCGTGATGGGCGGCAGCGCGATCCTTAACGAACCCGAGTCAGCTGAAACCGGACGCACATTGATTGAAACCAATGTGCTTGGCGTCATGAATACCGTGCAGCCGATCGTGCCACGCATGATCGCGCGCCGCCGCGGTCAGATTGGCATAGTAAGCTCAATCGCAGCTTTCCTGCCGGTTGCCGACGCGCCGAGTTACGGCGCCAGCAAAGCCGCGGTGCTGAGCTACGGGCTCGCTTTGCGAAGCTTGTTACGGGCGCATGGAATTGGCGTCAGCGTGATCTGCCCCGGATACGTAGACACGCCGATGATGCATCAAGAAGCGGGACAAAAGCCGTCAGTAATGCAGCCTG
>Ga0187772_10000963_pt1 | contig 13249 bp, 11 predicted proteins | sample 0116_SJ02_MP15_2_FD_133137 | JGI IMG/M metagenome (GOLD analysis project Ga0187772, IMG submission 133137) | Tropical peat soil microbial communities from peatlands in Department of Meta, Colombia - 0116_SJ02_MP15_20_MG | ecosystem: Environmental > Terrestrial > Soil > Wetlands > Peat | place... | reverse complement strand
CTTTACTCAGGGCTTGGAGTGCTTCTTGGAGGCGAACCCAGGCAGGCGATCCGAGCCTATCGACCCGGATGCCAGATGCGAGGTCAATAAACCACGGTTGCCCTTGAAAGACTAGGATATTGAAGGGGCTCAGGTCGGAATGAACTATGCCCGCCTCAGCCAGACCCTCTATGCCAGACACCGTGTCCACGAGAAACCGACTAGGGTCGTCGAGTGCCGCGTGTTGTAACATGGGGGCGGCAACATCGCGCGTGCCCAAATACTGCATCGAGAACATGTTCTCCACCCGCATTCCTGGTTCGGGCACGCGTGCCCCCCCCTGCCAGGCGTAGCAAAGTAGCTCGAACTCCCTTGATGCACGCTGTCCCATAGATTCCAACTTGACCGGTCGACCTCCTCGGTGTGCGGTCCGGTACTGTCGATAGACTTTGACGACACAGTACCTTGGTCCGTCTCTGCATAGATAGACGTCCGCCTCCTTCCCCGAGCCGAGACGCTGCCCAACTGCTGTAGCCAAACCCACGTCAAGAATCATGTTCGCAACCTCGTCGTGAGTGGGCTCGGCAAACACAACCTGCCCGCTCCGAACCTTCCAGTGGACGCTCTCGTCCAGGTAGCCTTCGTTAGGCATCGATTGTTCCGTCAATCTTGCCAGGACATCCAAGACCGAAGGGCCAGTCGGGCTTTCGCTGCACGAGATGTTCGCTCAGACGTTCACACGACCGAGTGATCCTCACACCTCTCCACGCCTGAACCACAGGCTTGCAACCGAAGGTTGGCACGAAGTATCTAAGAGTTTGCTAAGAGAGTGAAGGACCTCCTTCCCGCCCTCCGACCAGCTAGCCTTGAGCCAATCAATCCTGCCTTGCGTGAAGGGACTTCTCGTCGAGCATGCTCATCCCTGTTCTGACCACTGACCCGTTGCCGGAATGCACCCTCGGCTCTGTGCCTCATCAAGACAGTCGATGCACGGTTATCATCTGCGGGCCCGGGCAGCCTAGTTTCTAGACAAAACAACTGTGTGTCCGGTTCGCGCGCTCCGCTTCGCAGCGAGGCCTACTCGTAGAGTCTTCAGCGCATCGGAGTAGTCACTCTCGATCTGCGATGGATTGCCGCTCCGGATGGCTGTGAGAAAAGCCATCTGTTCCGTGCGGAAGATATCTCGCTCGCCAGAAATGCAGGTCGCCCCGGATTGACTGGCCAAGCAAATCCTCGAATGGAAGTCCCAGCCTGAGAATTCAACCTTAATCTCGGGTCCGAAGAGTCGAAGCTGAATCACCTTTGGCAAAAGGACTGTCCTCGAACCCACAACTGAGGCCAGGGTTCCGTTGTTCATCCGAAGGGCCACTACGGTGGCATCTCGCGTTCGATTACTCCGGTTTGTCCGCGCAAGAGGGGGGGACTCGAGGCACCGCACCTCTCGGACCTCACCGCAGAAGTACCGCAATAAATCGAAAAGGTGCGTTAGCTGTTCGAGTAGTTGACCGCCAGATAGGGACTCCCGGACTAACCACTCAGGTCCGCCCCGATGCAATGTTGCCCATGTTCCTTGAGCAACACTGATCGATCGGGTCGAAAGCATCTCTCGTGCCCTGCGAACCCCCTTTCGATACCGGTTCATGTAACCGACGGAAGTAATCAATCGAGATCCACGCACGGCGCGCTCTATCGTCTGCGCGACTGCTAGCGAATTGGAAATCGGTTTCTCCACGAGGAAAGGGACTCCCCGACTTACACAGGCGAGCTCCGCAGGTCCGTGAGCAAACGGGGGGATCCCGATAACGACTCCGTCTGGAATTGTTTCCTCAACCATTCTTGCGGGGTCTTTGAAACTGGGAATCCCAAAGTGAGTGCCAAATCGCTTCGCTGACTGCGACTGAACGTCACAAACACCGACAAGTGATACACTAGGAATGGCACGAAGGCTGTTGGCATGCTGAGTTGTGATATTTCCCGCGCCAACGAATGCTATACGCGTGGCGCGTGGGTCTGTCAACGAATCACGACGCAACCACAACGAAGGGACTTCAGTCTCATGAGATTTTGCGCCCTCCGTGCGCGCTTCGGGACTCGACATACAGGACGTCGGCCTCACTGCTCATCGGCAGGGGCACCATCGAGTGGTTCATCGGTTTGAGCCCCCTCAGAGCTGGTGGCCCTCCTAACAGCCAACGCATTACGCTTGGTATGGTGTTCTTGGTCCACGTATCGGTAGGTCTACGGCATGTGATTGACCGGAGAGACCGAGGGGGGCGCAGAACTCGAGGGGATGTCTCGGAGATAGATGAGAAGGCGTCACGACCTCTCTTGAATCATGGGTTGTCGCGCCTCATCTGGTAGTCGGGAACCTAACTCCTTGGGAAGCGTATCCCCTGCCATCGACGATGAACGGCCGTTGCATTCTGAAGTGGACACCAACTGATGCAAGCTTGACGAAAATGACTTTGACGTCGATCCGACCGTTAATCGCCATGCCGGTTGTCCGTTCACTTTCTCTTCCTTCCAGAGATTGGCCAATGTGGAGACTGGAAGCAGTCTGAAGAGCGCACGTTCAGCCTGTCGGATCAAGACATACATTGAAAAGTCAATCCATGCTCTGAGCCCGCACGATCGAATGTACTTCCAGTCTAGCTTGGTCGCCTCCAATCGCCTTGACTTGCCAAACGCACCGATTTGATCGATTCGCCGCAAATCGGCGTAGATTCGCCGGTATGCGTTGAAATGCTGGCGGATCGAGAGATACGGTCTGTAATACGCGATGGCATCGTACCTTGTTCGAATCACTCCAGGACCGTATCTTGTGTGGAGGCGATTCGCGATAAAGGTGTCATCTGCGTAATTCGCATCGTCAGGAAGATCGAAGTACTCCGACCCGCGAAGAAGAAACGTGCGTGCGTGAAAGTAGGTCTTTGAGCGTCTCTCAAACTCTGGGCTAACCCTGGTCTGGGGATTCAGCTGCCAGTACCACTTGAAATCAGAGACATCGTGTACCGCGGTTTCTGCTTGAGGGTGTAATGCCCTGGCATGCAAGACCTCGAACAAGAATTGCTGCCAAACAGAGAAATCCTCCCGCCAGTAAGGAATCGGCCACGCACCAACCACGATGAGCTTCGGGATAGAACGGACATCCCGCTCAAGAAGCTTTACACAAACCGGGTCAAGTACAACGTCTCCATCTACGAAGACAATCGGCGCGCTCCGATCGTCTACGGAACGGACCATTGAGTTCTGTGCTACGCTCTTCCCATTTCCCGACGAGACGAGTCGGATATTGAGCTTCTTGAATTGCCTCTGTGCATCTAGGACGCGTTCTTCTGTCTGGTCTGTACTGCCATCGATGCAGACCAACGTTTCTACCTTAGAATCCGTCGTCTGTGTGGCAAGTGAACGGAGACAAGGAAGTATCGTGGCTTCCTCGTTAAACGCCGAGACCGCGTAGTAGAGGTCAGGGCTCATGAGCCACCCCTCTGATTCGGCCGAGTTCGTCCAGAACAGTGCCCGGGCCACTACTGCCGTAGCTAGAATGCACTCTGCCTGCGTATTCTATCATGCAACGATCTGAACGACGTCGCGGAACTGGGAAGCGAGCCGCTGGAGCCTTTCTGCCACGACTTCGGGGGAAACCTGGATTTTCAACGCCGAGGCATAGGTATTCGGTCGCGGTGAATAAGCAAAGCAGGTGACGAAATCGAATCGCGCACGGTCGAGCATGTCTACTGTCGCGACGAAATCTTGCTCGGTCTCGCCTGGAAAACCCACCATGATGTGCGTTCCTTGTCGGATGTGAGGTGCAATCTCTCTCATCCTTCGGAGACCGGCAATAGACGAATCCGCCGAGTATGGCCTTCGCATCTGTTTCAGAATCTTGTCGCTGCCAGATTGAACTGGGAAGCTGATTGCCCTGACCCTTTGGGCCTCTTGGGTCGCGAAGACACTCAGGAAGTCGTTGATGCGGCGCAGGAACCAATTGACGTTGAAGTCGTGAATGAACAGGCGGTATGATCCCTGAACCGCGAGTATTCTCCGGAGGAGTTGATCCAGGGACGTGCCGCGGTCTAGCCCGTACGCTCCCGTGTCCCCCCCAACGAGCATGATGGACTGAACGCCGCGAGCGACACCGCCTCGTGTCTGCGTGATGATGGCATCCGCATCGACGCTCTCTAATCGGCCCGTTGCATGACGGATAGCGCAGTAGCTACATTGCAAGAGGCAGCCTGAGTCAATACGAATCTTGAAACCATTCTTTGCCATCTCATATTCCTCTCGGGGGGAGTTGGCCACAGAGATGTCATTTGACCGGTCGAAGATGGAGATATTCGGGTAACGGACTTGATCCACATCCAAGCTGAGACCAAGGATGCTCTTGAGTGATGAAAGCGTTCGGGGAGAGAAAGTCGCATCCACTTTGAAAGTGGACAACCGCGCTGGGTTGATAGAAGGGATACACCCTCCCACCACCATCCGAGAAGAGCTGGGAATTCTTTCTGCAAGATTCCGAAGTGCTTCAAAAGAGCGATTCTCATTCGCCGCGTCCACTCCGCAAGTTACAAGAACCGCGGTATCGCAGCGGTCTGGAGATTCAACCACATCCTCTCCACAGGCCCGTACGTAATCCGAGACAAGTTGAGCGTCCAACTCCCGTTGTTCGCAACCAACGCAGGCGACGTAGACTCTCAAGAGAAGTCGCCCCTCCTAGCCTCCCAGTCAATCGTGCTCCGCATGCTTACCGAGAAGATTGTTCGAGCTCTCGGGTTCTCCCTAAAGAGGGATTGGGTGTGGCGGGCCAGGATCAGGAGGGTCTCCTCGTCGGGATGAGGGTGGCTGCCCATGACCGTTCCAGGATCCGCGTGGAAAATGTTGGAGGCGATTCCAATACGATTCTCGATGAAAAACTCGTTACCACGCATTGTGCTCTCGGTCGGCTCGATCCCCCAAACCAAACCGCAGTACACTCTGTAATCGGCTCCAAAAACCTCACTCGCATACTGGACGGCCCTCAACCATCGATCGTATCCGTAGTCCGCGTTCTTTCCCGGACAGATTCTCGCAAAACAGGCTCGGTCGAAGACTTCGATATTGAACGATATGGTAGTGACCCCTGCATCTCGATACTCCCTAATCACCTCGAAGTCGTCGGGAGGCTGAACGATTGCGTGGATTGGGATCTTCGGCTGGAGTGCGTCGTACATGGCACGGATCGGCTCAATGATGTTCATGCGAGTCTCAGCGTCGGTCTTCGCCGATCCGGCCGTAACTTGGATTTCCGGGATGTGCTTCCACTTTGTCTGCTGAAACAGCCGCGTGGCCTCTGCTATCTGGGCCGCTGAGAATCCGCGCGCGATGTCCTTGCCAGCGGTCTTCCGGGTGGCATATAGCGAGCAAAACTGACACTGCTTGCCTTCCGGAAAGTAGTAGCAATCGGGGTTAAGGAAGAAGCCGGGGGTTAGGGCACCGGCCACCGCAATCACGTTCTCGGACTTTGATCCATCGCTTAGGACCTTATCGAAATATGGCGGATGTTCGCCCAGGCCCACTTCTCGAACGTATCTCCCAAGGTACGAGAGCTCGACCCTGTCTCCCACTAGGTTCAGTTTCCAAGGTGAACCAGGCCGTCGATGGAGGGCTGAGACAACACCCCTTCCTAGGTGAAGCACTTGGGGGATTCTATGCGACGGCAACGCACCCCAACTGGTGCGATCATATCCAAAGTGATTGTAGTGAAACGGCCTAGGATAAGCTTGGAAAAGTCCAAGATCGAAGTCGACTCCCCTCGATAGGAGAGTCAACTTTAGTTCTGCAGGGTTTTCCTCGTTAAGAGGCAAACCGGGCAGCGTCAAGGTATTGTTCTTAACTTTGTAATGCTATCTATACGTTTCGGGTTCAGCAACCTGAGCGAGTCAAGATGCTAGGCCGAATCCATGACCGTCTTGGCATGGAGTCACGGGTTCGAGATCGGACTCCGAATCGATTGTGGTCTGGTCGCATCCCGGGGAGTGGAATGGCTGCGTTCTACTTCGTAAGGAGTCTGGCCACTTCGGCAGCAACTACCTTGCCCAACCTTAGGTGTTGGACAGGGTCCAAATGACCCTCGTCGGCTCTTCCGACGACCGGACCGGCATCTAGAAATGGACACTCTTGATTCACGGCGACCTTCATGTACAGGAGTCTTGCCTCGTTCAACAGACCCTCCCCGCCGCCATACATGTTCGCCATGAGTTCTAGCTTCCCCATGGGGGGGGGAATCACGAGCAAGCTTTTGGGGATAGTTCCTCCAGGCCCCTCCTTTGAGGTCCTGACGGTGTCCAACAGGCATTCGAGACATCTAGCGCTGTTAACGGGTGGTGCCCTGATGTCTCTTTGGAAGTCATTCGTCCCAAGCATTATGATGACCAAGTCTAGTGGCGACGCAGTTCTAAGCCATCCATAGAAATCCCGTCGACCATTCAGATACTCCTTCTCCTCAAGTTTCAGCGGCACGAATCCCGTGGTTCTTCCCCGGAGACCGCCTTCGATTACCCGGTAACCCGCCCCGAGTGCTATCTCAACTACTCCGGGCCAACGTTCAGCTCGGCTGAGTCTGCGACCAGTCTTTACGTCGTACCCCCACGTATTTGAATCGCCGAAACAAAGAATGACCCGCTCCGTTCCACTCATGTCAAACTCGATTGCCGGTTGCACGTCTTCGGATCAGACGCTCAGCATTACGGATTGGTCTCAATCCTTTCTCTCTGGGACGCGGTAGAGTTGCGGCGGGTCTCGAAAGCCCGACTTGGCTTACCGAAGATAGAGGACTCGAGAGATGATATGATTTCGGTGATGCTAGTCCGGGCCGATCATACATGACCAGTCGTCCGTCTCCAACTCAGAACGACCATGTCACCCAGATGGATTGTCCTCATGTGAAGCAGCACAAAATGAAACGCCGTCGCGTTGCTCAGGCAACTGATTCGAACCGATTGGGGAAGATGGTGGTCCGGCACGTGACTCCTTCGACAACCCAGTTTGTGATCTCGGGTATGGAGGCGCTGCAACGGGAGTTTGCGAAGGATGACCCGCTTCACCGGCTGAGGTGCCGGCTGGGTTACGGCACTTGGGTGGTCCGTCGCCACGTGCGGCAATCTGCCAGACGCAAAGGCGCTATCCGCGTCTCATACGTAAACCGTGTTCCCGTAGGATTTGTCGCATTTACGACCCACCAGATTCCAATAGGGAACCGGTTCGAAGGAGTTCAGTCACGCATAGGGACTATCGACTTCCTCTGGGTGAAACCCTCGTTTCGTCGCATAGGAATTGGGCGCAAGTTGATTGACGATGCCTTGTGTCAACTTGCGAAAGACGGATGTGATATGGCGAAAGCCGACCTTTTCCATTTTAGCTCGATTTCGATTCGCCTCTTTCAGAGGGCTGGGTTCTCGACTAGGCACGTTATTGTATCGATTCCACTCGGCGGATTTCCCACATGGCATGGTAGGGACTAGATCTTGCCTGTCAAACAGCCAACGGACGTGACTACTGTTCACGTTAGGGGTATTGCAATCGGGTTGCCATCTAGCCGATTCCTTCGCCCTACTCCTCGGAATTTGCCGTAAGGACGTCGAGAGCCGACTGGCAGCAATTGGGGTAGATGTGAGAGCACGAATGCTGTATTCTACGGCAAGGCGGGTCACGCCGCCTGGCCTCGTCCGTCACGCAGGGAGACGTTAAGCACGCCCGATGGCCATCGCTCGAATTCGTTGGGAGCAGTTCTACCGTTCTCTGGTGGTACCAAGTCCATCCGCGTCAGTACGTGGTACAATACTGTTACGGCCTCAAGTCGTGCGAATGGTTCTGCGATGCACTTGCGGGATCCAAATCCCCAAGGAAAGTAGGCGCAATCCGGAATGCTCAGACTCTGGTCTGAAGAGAACCGAGCAGGATTGAACGCCTCAGGTGATGGAAAGTAATCTGGATTCCGTTGCGTCGTCCAAGGCGACATCAATATTGTGCTCCCCTTCGGAATGATAGCCCCGGATGGGAGCACGTCTTCCTCGCGGGCGGCTCTGATCAGCATCCATTCGGGCGGATGAAGGCGCAATGCCTCGGAGAATGCGTCATCCAATAGAGTTAGGGAATGCAGAGCTGTAAATGATAGTGGATCCTCCGGCGGCTTGTCGGGGATTGAACTCGACAAGAGTCTCACCGAATCAGGTGATCGAGCGAGACAGTGAAACATCCACGAAATTCCAACCGCGGTAGTGCTAGTCCCTGCCCAGAGGAGGTTCACCAACGAGTCCCTCAGGTCCTTCTTGGATGGTGTCCTCGATTCATCCCGCCATTCTCTGAGAACTAAGGAGACAAGATTCCGTCCTTCGTCTTGATTGTTAACTCCTTCAGCGACAATGTCATCGACGATCGTGTTCAGAGATTGTACTTGCCACCGAAACCGTTCCATCTCGCGTGGCAGAGAAACGGGAGGCCGAGTCGTCAGATCCTTGGTGATTCTACTGACGCTGATTGTGAGGCTAACTACTAAAGAGTAGAGTTCTCGGACAATCTTGTTATCATCAAGCCCTAAGAGCGTCTTGGCGAGAACATCAAATGTGAAAGTCCGCATCTCGGCAGCCGGATCAATCTCCGAAAGTGCGGACCAACGATCAATCAGCCGCATGCTTTCCTTGGTCATGGTGGAAAGACACTCGGACAGGAAGTCGCGATGAAATGCCGGTCGAACTAGGGCTCTGTGGAACGAGCTTTGGGGCTCATCAGACATGAGGAGCCCTTCTCCCAGCAGGAGATCCGCCCCAGGCACTGTCTGCTTCGGATAGTTGTGCCTTCGGAGGGCAAGAACGTGCTTCAGGTCAGCTGGGCTCCTCAGGAGATACTTGTCCGGAAATCCTCGGATGAGGGCAACTCTACCGAAGTCCTTGGGCCAACGAACGAGGGTCTGAGCAAACTCTCTTTTCAGGGCATCAAGTGAGTTCTCTCCAGGAACCCCCACGATGGAATCGCCCATTCGTGACACTCCGATGACCTGCTTCCTTAAACATCTGCGTGTGATAATCCGCAGTTACACATGTCTTCCGTCAGGCCGAGATTGCTGGGATGACAATACCGGGTTACTGGCTGTTACTGACCTAGCGAGATTATTCATAGTTATCTTTGGTGGTTGGTGGAATGAGTTCGGAGCAAGCGATATCCAACGACGACAAGGCAGTTACCGGCAAATCCACGGAGGCCCTCAAGCTCCGCTTGCTGAATGCAACGTTGCGGCATGCACGTGAGCAATCAGAGTTCTATCACGAACGAATCCCTGAGGGATTTGTCGAACGAATCACTTCTATAGGTGATCTTGAGGCGCTTCCAATTCTCACGAAGGAGGAGATTGAAGCAGCAGGTTCAAGAATAATCTGTCGGGACTCCCCTCCAGAGATATTCAAGACGTCCCGGGGTACAACAGGTCAGCCGCTGCTGGTTCCTATCTCGCGCAAAGAGATTGATGCATACAACGATACGCTCCGCGAGCTTGGCTTTTGGAAGAGGAACTATCCACCAAATACGCTATTCTTAGACATCGACGACGATGTCCATGGAGAGCGACTTACCGGGGCGCTGCTCCCATTCCCCCATCTCTGCGTAACCATTTATGGGCGCGACAGCCTCGAAGGAGCTGCGCGTCATCTATTCCGCGAGCATACTCAGATCGGAAACGGAGCCTATGTCACCGATTTGATGGGCGACCTTGTCAAGTTCACGACCTATCTCGTTTCTGAGGAACGGGATCCTAGAGCTTCTCACGTGAGGAACCTCTACTTTGCTGGTCGCGGTGTTTCAGACAAGTGGAGGTCCATTCTCACGGAAGTGTGGGGAGGCGCCGACCAGTCAGAGGTCTATGGATTGAGCGAAGTCTTCGGAGGTGCGAGTCGATGCCAAAGGTGTGGGCGATACCACTTGTCACCTTACGTTATTCCCGAAGTTCTTGATCCCTTCAACAGGAGCCGACTTGAAGATGGAATCGGGGTGTTAGTACTGACGACTCTGATTCCTTTCGTTCGCTCACGCCCTATGATACGGTACTGGACCGGTGATATCGTGAATGCGGTAAGGACATCGTGCCCGGGCGACCGCTTCCATAGGTTGGGGATAGAAATCAAGGGACGCCTAAGGGATGCCGTTCGTTTGGGTCCGCTCGCCCCCAACCGGCTCGCCCTATTTCCCTACGACGTGTTGGCCGCTGTTGACGAGATTCCGGATATCCGTCGAGCCGTGCACTCAATTGACCGGTTGGCCATAGCCGAAGGAATCGCCGGATTCGAATATGTAGGGTTTCCGATCTATGCCGCATCCATCAAAGAAGTGACTCCTGATCGAATCGGCTTGATGGTATCGTTCGAACTCAGATACCCTCCACGACTGTTCCCTCAAAGGACGAAGGAGCTCCAGACGGTGATCGCGTCCCGCCTGATATCCTGTTGTCACGAGATACGTGAACTTGTTGAAACGGGCCGACTTGAGTTAAGTGTGGAGTTACATGGGCCTCGCATCAAATCGGCATATCCCAGCGATTTGGCCGATCAAGAACCCAAGCCGAGGTTTAGCTAGTCGTATGCCATCACATGGCCAAGGTCAGCTTGAGTCCAGGGTTCCACGGTCAGGTCGTGGGTGATTGGGCATGGCGGAGGTCCCACGAACCAGTCATTACCGCAAGCGTACGGCCGCTCGTGGCCGAGCATACATTTCGGAGGTATGAAATAGCTCCGGCCGTGCTCAGCAGAAATCGCTCAGATTGGAATGAGGGGAGAAAGTGGTAACATACCTGTCCAAAAACATGCTACCTGAGCTTCCAGAGATCGTGCGTGCAGAGGGTGTTCTCGCCTACGATGCCGCTGGAACTCGGTACTTTGACCTCACTTCTCAGTGCTTGAACCTGAACTTAGGCCACTCTCACCCAGCGGTGGTCGGGGCTGTCTCGGCTCTCTTGTCCAAGAAGGGATTCCCGTACTATGTGTCCCCACGTTTTCGTTCGAGGTATGCGGAAGAACTTGCGGAGCGTATAGTGGAGCACGCGCCTCGCGGTCTTTCGAAGGTCAATCTACAGATGTGCAATGGTAGTGATGCGAATGAAGATGCGTTGAAGCGTGTTCGCAAATACCACTTCCTCCAGAGGGGAATGACGTGCGCCAATATCGTTTCGTTCTATGGTAGCCATCTCGGGGAGTCGTCCGAAACCATCAGCGCCTCCGGTGAACACTTCGGAAAGGAGTCATACTTTGGCGGGTCCGGCAACTATGTATTCATGGATCCGTGCGATAACTTTCACAGACCTAGAGGCTTGTCCGAGCAAGAATACGCGGAATCACGGCTGAACGAGTTCGAGCGCCTCTTTGACAGGAGAGAAGACATCGCCGGGATTATCATGGAACTGATAACCTTCGACGCAGGTGTGTTGATTCAACCGAAGAACTTTGTAAGAGGGTTGGTGCGGCTCTGCCAACAGCACGACAGGGGACTGATCATAGACGAAGTCCAGACCGCCTTCGGTTGGTGTGGTTCTATGTTCGCGTCCGATGTTTTTGGCATTCGGCCGGACATTATCACAATGGCCAAAGGCATGACTGGCGGGTTTCCTGCGATGGCGGCGACGGTCTTCAAGGAGAAGTATGACATTCTGGAATCCGGTGCGAGCGAATACACGTTTGGGGCTCAGTCAATTGGATGCGTAGCGGCTCTTGCAACAATGCAATTCCTGACCACGTCAGGAATCATGGAGACTGTACCGAAGAAGCACGCACGAGTGATGGAAACTCTCCAAGTTCTTAGGAAACGTTACCACAGACTGGCCGACGTCCGAGGAATGGGAATGTTTTTCGGTCTCGAATTCGTGAAACCAGATGGCCAACCCGATTACACAACCGCGAAAAGGGTGTATCGATCAGCCTTCAAGAGCGGTCTGCTACTTAACCCTCCAACGACCGATCCCGGACTCGGTGCCGTGGTTGCGATCAAGCCTCCTCTCACGATTACGATGGATGAGGTCGAGCAAGCAATGCAGCTCCTAGAGCGGTCATTCCGGATGGCGGCCGGAGGATGACTTTCGCATCGATAACGTATCGGATTTCCGTCAGTGGCTTAATCATCTGAAGGAATCAACCCTCCCATGTTTTGCAGGTTCGTCCAGGTCAACTCCCGAGATCCATCTCGGAACGGCCGAACACGGAACACAGAACTTTAGCGGGTCGTAAAACGCAAGGTCCTTGCTCCGGGCAGACGCCAGACTCTGTGACCACCTCTATCAGGCCCAACAGAAATGGGGACCCCGGCCCTTACAGGCCGGGGAAACGGTTAGAGACGTTGGCCCTAAGGGTGGGGGCCGAACGTTGGGACATCAAGCGATGTAAGTCCCTCGGGGTCAGGGAATTCTCCCGACTCAAGGTACTCAACCGCCAGGTCCACAACCTGTTGGTCGGTCATTGCACACCCCACAATCCTTCATTGTTATAAACGTGTGGGTGGGGCGCACAGCGTTGTCCTTCGAGATCTCGCCTAACGGTGGCGAAGAGCGGAAAGTGGGGTACTGCCTGTCGAGCCTATGACTCCCCATAGGATCAAACAAGGATGCATGGGTGGCCGGAATAGGAAGAAGGTACCGTTACACTTATCGCAGCACACGACAGGGGCGATCTCGTCCCTCGATACCCTCTGCGACCTCTGTACACCGTGGTGTATTCGAGTGATAATGACTTTGGGTGCCCCGAATTACATTGCTCAAGGAATCTCCGACGTCGGTAGACTTGCATCGAAAGTCAAAGTCAACGCTGATGCCCTCCACTGTATCATGGATCACTTGGCAACCAAGGGAATTTTCGCAGAACCTGAGCCGGGTGTGTTTGAACTCACCCCGCTATCGCAAACCCTCCTCCATCCGGCTGCTATTGTTGCGCTAGACCTAAGGGGGATTGGCGGCAGGTTTGCTCACGTATGGAGCACGATGCTCACCTACGTTCGTACCGGAAGAGCCACCTATGGCCAGATATTCGGTCATTCGTTCTGGACGGATCTAGACCTGCATCCGGGAATTGCTTCGAGCTACGACGCGTACATTGGTCCCGCGGGTCGAGGAATCCCTGACCCACGCTTTGAGGTCAAAGGGGGGTGGGACAGCATACGGTCCGTTGCTGATGTGGGGGGAGGAACTGGCGTGATGTTAGCCAATATTCTCCGGCTCCACCCCCAGGTGAACGGTACCCTGATTGATCTGCCTCGGACCATTGCT
>Ga0187772_10000961_pt1 | contig 13256 bp, 11 predicted proteins | sample 0116_SJ02_MP15_2_FD_133137 | JGI IMG/M metagenome (GOLD analysis project Ga0187772, IMG submission 133137) | Tropical peat soil microbial communities from peatlands in Department of Meta, Colombia - 0116_SJ02_MP15_20_MG | ecosystem: Environmental > Terrestrial > Soil > Wetlands > Peat | place... | reverse complement strand
TGCGTCGATGCCTGTCCCTTCGACGCCCTTGACATGACCAACGACTACGAGCTGTCCGCCTACGACAAGATGGCGTTGAAGTACACGCCTGACATGCTCGCGGTCCCCCCGAAGCTCGAGGGGAAGAAGTACAAGGTAGAGTTCGACACGGAGAAGGGGGTAGTCAAGCACGGCTGACGCCGTCTTCCTCGGAATGATGGTGCTCACGGTCGGGAGCGCCATAGTGGCGCTGGAGGCGAAGGAGATAATCTACGGCGCCATCGGCCTGGCGGGCTCACTCTTCGGGGTGGCCACCCTGTTCTTCCTCCTCAACGCCCCCTACGTGGCCGTCTTCCAGATAGCGGTCTACATCGGGGCGGTCGCCGTCCTCATACTGTTCACCGTTATGCTGGTCCGCGAAGAGAAGTGGTCCAAGGAACTCCCCACCAGCTCGTTCACCAGGCTCGCCGGGATTCTCACCGGCCTGGCCATAGTGCTCGCGCTCGCAGTCGCTGTAGTGGACACCGACCTCTCCCAGTTCACCAACCTGGTAAACACCGCGACGTTCGTGGACATTGGTCAGCTCATCTCGACCGGGGACGCGCCCATCCTGTTGGTCCTCGCCCTGGTGCTCGCAGCCTCTGTTGTCGGGGCCATCACCCTCTCCAGGGCTGACAGGGAGGAAAAAACCCAGTGAACTCGCTGAGCGACTTCGTCCTCGTGTCCGCCATGCTCTTCGGCATCGGGGTCTACGGCCTGGTGACCAAGAGGAACGCTCTGCGGCTGCTCTTCGCGGTGGAGCTCATGATCAATGCTGCTAACCTGAACTTCGTCGCCTTCGGCCAGTACCTCCCCTTCGAGAGCGGGGCCCAGACCCTGGCCCCCAACGCCCTGGGGCAGACCTTCGTCCTGTTCTCCATCGCCCTTGCCGCAGCCGAGGCGGCGGTCATCCTCGCGATAGTGGTGGTGGCCTACAGGCTTCACAAGGACGTTGACGTCAGCGAGCTGAACTCCATGGAGGGATAGTTGTCATGATTACATCTAGTCTTGGATTGAACAGAGATTCGTTGGAGTAGCAACAAGTGTTCCAATATCTCCTACTGCAGTCGGTAGTCGTACCCCTAATCGCCGCCGCCATCTGCTACCTGGCTGCCCCGAAGCTCGGCAAGCTCGTAGGGTGGGTGGCGTTCGCCGCTCTCTTCCTCACTACGTTCCTCCTGATCGCGCTCGGCTGGTCCCAGCTCTTCTCGGGAGGGCCCTCCATAACAGAGTCGTACACCTGGGCGCCGACCGCGGGGCTGACCTTCGGGTTCCTGGCAGACGGGCTCAGCTTCCCGGTGGCAATTCTGGTCAACCTGGTCCTGGCTGCGACCGCGGTCTATTCGATGCCTTACATGCAGAACAGGATCAGGGGCTTGTACGGCGAGGACAGGCCCGCAAGGTACGGGATGTACTACCTGAACCTCCTCCTCGTCTCGGCCGGGCTCATGGGCATCGCGCTGTCGACCAACCTGATAGAACTCTACCTGTTCCTGGAGCTCGTCCTCATCCCGACCTTCGTGATAATCACCCTGTTCGGCTACGTCCAGAGGGAGAGGGTCGGCATCATCTATATCATCTGGAACCAGCTCGGAGCCTTCGTATTTCTGGCGGGCATTGCCCTGGCCTACGGGGCCACGGGGAGCTTTGACATCTCCTCACTGTCTGGAGCCCAGGCCAGCTCCCTCGCCTACTGGATAGCGGGGCTCATCCTCGTCGGATGGCTGCTCAAGATGGCCGTGTTCGGCCTGCACATGTGGCTCCCAATCACCGAGGCCGAGCCTCCGACCTCGTTCGCCCCCACCATGGCCGTCGTTTCGGGGATCGGGGCCTACGTCATCGCGAGGCTTCTCTTCTTCAACATGCCCGCGGTCTTCCACTCCTTCAGCCTCCCTCTGATGGGATGGGCTGTGTTGACCATGTTCTACGGGGGCGCGGTCACCCTCGCCCAGAACGACGTCAAGTACATCTTCGCCTGGTCTACCATGAGCCAGAACGCCTATTCCGTACTGGGCCTTGCGAGCGCGTCGGCCCTGGGCGCGGCAGGAGGGGTGTTCTACTTCGGGAGCCACATCCTCGGCAAGTTCGTGATGTTCGCCGTGGCCGGGATCCTACTGACCCAGACGGGAATCAGGGACGTCAGGCAGATGGGAGGGCTGGCGGCGAGGATGCCCTTCACGGCCGCCCTCTTCCTTCTGGGCGCGCTCATCCTGTCCGCGGTCCCTCCTACGAGCGGCTTCCAGGCCGAGTGGGTGATGTTCGCGGGGATATTCTCTCAGGGGGCCCAGGGCTCCTCGGCGTACATGCTGGTAGCGATCCTCGGATTGATCGCCACCCTGTTCACCGTCGCTTACACCTTCTGGCCGGTCAAGAAGATCTTCTACGGGCCGCTGTCTCCGGGCCTCGACGGAGTGAAGGACGCGCCTCTGACCATGACACTCCCTCTCCTCGCCATAGTGGTGGCGTCGATACTCATCGGAATCTACCCCGACCTGGTGTCGAAGTTCCTGACCGGCTTCGCCAACATCCTGACCATCGGAGGCATCTAGTGGCATGAGCTACGCCATCCCCTCCTATTTCGTCTGGCTGATCTTCATCCTCCCATTCGTCGGGGCGCTCGCGACCGTCAGCCTCAGGAAGGCGGGGAGGCTGGGGGATTACGCGGCGGCGGGGTTCTCGTTCCTTTCGGCCATCTTCGCCACGACAATGGTACTCCCCCTGCTTGAGGGGCAGTCCCTGACGGTGAACAGCGTCCCGCCGCTCTCGACCAGCATCCCTTGGATCTCTGGCCTCAACCTGACAGTCGGGGTGCTCACCGACCCCTATACCTCTGTGCTGACGAGCGTGGTCGCCTGGATCAGCTTCCTGATAGTCCTGTACAGCATCGAGTACATGAAGGACGACGGCGGCCACAACCGGTACTTCTTCTTCATCGCTCTGTTCATCGGTAGCATGCAGCTGATCGTCCTCTCTGACAACCTCCTGTCCCTCTTCATCGGCTGGGAGATGGTCGGGCTCTGCAGCTACGCCCTCATAGGTCACTACTGGAAGGACGAAACCAAGGACTGGGTCGGGACCCCGGGGGACAAGGCTCTGGGGGAGGACCAGGCGTACTCGCCTTCGCAGGCAGGGATGAAGGCGTTCTTCATGACAAGGATCGGGGACATCGCAATGCTGGCCGGGATCTTGATTCTTTTCTTGTACTCCGGGACGTTCAACTACTACCAGCTCGCCGCAGACCAGGGCTCCTGGTTCCAGCACCTGTACGGCAACGGCCTCCTGGTCCCCGTGGGGCTCCTGATATTCGGGGGCGCCGTCGGGAAGTCCGCACAGTTCCCCCTCCACGAATGGCTCCCAGACGCCATGGCCGGCCCGGCCCCTGTGTCGGCGCTGATCCACGCCGCGACCATGGTCAAGGCCGGGGTCGTCCTCGTGGCCAGGATAGCCCCAATCTTCTACTTCATCGCCCTCGAATATCCCGCCTACGGGGTGGGCTCCGTCCAGCCCTTCTTCCTAACCATAGCCTGGATCGGGGCCTTCACCGCCGTCCTGGCCGCGAGCCAGGCCCTTGTGGGCTTCGAGCTGAAGAAGATCCTGGCGTACTCAACAATGTCTCAGATAGGGTACATGATGCTCTCCGTGGGGGTCGCCGGCCTATCCACCGACTTCGCCCAGGGCCTTTCGGCCGCGCTATACCAGCTGATGAGCCACGCCATATTCAAGGCGACCCTCTTCCTCGCGGCGGGAGCTCTCATCCACGCCGCTGACTCGAAGTACATCAACGAGATGGGGGGGATGAGAGACAAGGTGAAGATCACGTTCGCCGCCTTCCTCATATCAGCGGCTTCCCTCTCGGGGATACCTCCGTTCAGCGGCTTCTGGAGCAAGGACGCGGTGCTCAGCGCGGCCTGGGGGGCAGGTCAGTACGCCCTCTTCGCCGTCGGGGCCGTCACTGCAGGGCTTACGGCCTTCTACTCGTTCAGGATGCTCGGCCTGGTCTTCCTCGGCGACAGGAGCATGAGGCTGGAGCAGGTCGAGGCCCAGGGGCACCACGTACACGAGCCGAGTCCGCTCATGTGGGTCCCGTACTCCATCCTTGCCGGCCTGACCGTCATAATCGGGCTCGCCGCCACCGGGGGGCTGCTGATTCCGTCCCTCAACATAGACGCGTCGCTCCAGGCGGCGTCATCGACCTACATACATTCGTTCTTCCCAAGCGCCCCAGCCGCTGCCCCGACCGCGGCCCTTGATGCGACATCGACGGGAATCGCAGGGCTCTTCGTGGCCCTCGGCTTTGCGGTGGCGGCCCTGATCTATCTTCTCAGGAGGACGCCTCCCACCCGCTTCGTCGGTCAGACAGGCTTCATGCACGGCCTCTACACTTTCCTGTACAACAGATGGTACATCAACGCGATCTACTACAGGGTCTTCGTCAGCCCCGCACTCGCGGCGTCCAGCTGGCTGAGCGACAGGTTCGACTACCGGGGCCTGTTCAGGATAAACAACGCCGGCCCAGTGCTCGGGGTCTACATTTCGACCGCAGGTAACTGGGTCGACGTCAACATAGTGGACGGCGCGGCCAACGGCATCTCCTCGGTAGGCCAGAAGCTCTCGAGAGCGGTCAGGAAGCTCCAGACCGGCATCGTGGAAGAGTACGCACAGGTATTCGCCCTCGGCCTGCTTCTGCTCGTCGTGCTTCTGCTGCTCGCGATCTGGAGGGGCGGCTAGAGGTAACCAGCATGAGCTTCGTCCTTTCTCTCCTCATCGCCCTCCCGCTGTTCGCAGCCCCCCTGGTGTACGCCGTGAGCAAGGTGGACAAGCGTCTCGGGATCTACCTGTCGCTCGCCCTTTCGGGAGTCGTCCTGCTGATAGCAGGCTACGTATTCTGGCAGGTCTACGCGAGCCCTCCTGCCCCAGGCCAGTACCTCCTCCAGGAGAGGTACTCCTGGATAAGCTTCAACTATTTCGGGCTGGACTACTTCCTCGGCACCGACGGACTCAGCTCCCCGCTCCTGTTCATCTCCGCCCTCCTGACGGTCCTCGTGATCTTCGGCTCTAGGAAGCTCATCGACCACCACGAAGCCGAGTATTACTCTCTCATCTTCCTGTTCGAGGGCGCGATAATGGGGGTTTTCACATCCCTCAACCTGATCCTGTTCTACATCTTCTGGGAGATAGTCCTCATCCCGATGTTCTTCTTCATAGGAGTCTGGGGAGGGCCCCGCAGAAAGTACGCCGCCCTGAAGTTCATCATCTTCACATTCGCCGGAAGCACGATCATGCTCCTGGGCTTCCTCTACGTGTATCTTGGAATGCTCCCCAACGCGACCTTCGACATCCCCTATCTGGCAGGGAGGATACCCGTCGCGCTGCAGTACCTCCCGCTCCTCGCCTCGTTCATCGGCTTCGCGGTGAAGCTCCCGTTGGTCCCCTTCCACACCTGGCTCCCGGACGCTCACGTCGAAGCCCCGTCCCCGATCTCTGTGCTCCTGGCGGGTGTCCTTCTGAAGATGGGAGGCTACGGCTTCCTCAGGATTAGCATCGGGTTGTTCCCCAACGCGTCCGTCCAGTACGCCTGGGTCTTTCTCGGCCTCGGGCTCTTCTCGATGTTCTACGGGGCGGTGGCAGCCCTGATGCAGAAGGACCTGAAGAAGATGATAGCGTTCACCAGCATCAACCACATGGGCTTCGTCCTCTTCGGGGCCTACGCCACACTGATCTCCGGGAACCTCCTCGGAATCCAGGGTGCGATATTCCAGATGTTCACCCACGCCCTTGCGGTGGGGAGCCTCTTCATGCTCTCCGGCTACCTGCAGCATCAGGCCGGGACAAGGGAGATACCCCTCCTCAAGGGTCTGGGCACGACCATGCCACGGACCGCTGCCGTGCTGGTGCTCGGTTCCGCCGCCGCCATGGGCCTGCCACCCTTCTCGAGCTTCCTGGCCGAGTTCATGGTGATAGTCGCGGGCATCTCGGCGTCTGCCGTCACAGCGATTTCTGTCCTGGTCCCGGTCATCACCGCTGGTTACTTCCTCTGGATGATCAAGAGGACTGTCCTCTCCCCTCCGGAGCCGGGCCATGAGGGGCACGACATGGGATGGTCGGACGTTGCGGCCTTCGCTGTCTACCTCATCCCGCTCGTCATACTGATCGTCGCCTCCTACCTGATACTTTCCCCGGCGCTTCCGGTGGCAGAATTCCTGAAGGGGCTTGCCTAGAATGATCGACTACCTCACTCTGACGGTGGTGGTCCTGGGTGCTACGGCGCTCTTCCTCCCGCTCCTGCAGATACTGAGGCGCGGGTCGACCAACCTTGCCGGGTACATCCTGGCCCTGGTCCTCGCGGCCGCGATGGTTCTCTTGGGCCTCTTCACCCTCAGCCCGTCGTCCGTATCCTGGGCAGGGTCGCTGCTGATCCCTGACCAGCTCGGGGGGATATTCGCCCTCGTCACAGTCGGAGTGACCCTGGCCGTTACCGTCGCTTCGTTCGATTTCGAGAAGAGCACGAGCAACCCCGTCTACTACAGCCTTCTCGCGTTCACCGCCCTCGGGATGGTCCTGCTGGCCTACTCCCAGGACCTGCTGATGCTCTTCGTCGCCTGGGAGTTGATGAGCCTCCCGACCTACGTCCTGGCGGGGTTCGACAAGAAACTCCGGTCCAATGAAGCCTCGGTCAAGTACGCCATCATCGGGGCGATGTCCTCGGCCGTCATACTGTACGCAATCAGCCTCGCCTACGGGCTCACGGGCTCGACGCAGATCTCCGTTGTCGCCGAGCGCTTCGCTGTGCTCCTCTCTTCCTCATCACAGTCAACCGCACTGGCGAGCGTTTCGGTCCTCCTCTTCGTAGCGGGCTTCGGCTTCAAGATGTCCATCGTGCCCTTCCACATGTGGATACCCGACGCGTACGAGGGCGCCCCCACTACGATCAGCACCCTGCTGGCCGCGGCGACCAAGAAGGCCGGGTTCATCGCGGCGATAAGAGTCCTCCTCGGAATCACCACCCTGTACACTCTGACTCACAGCCCGCTCTTCACCCTGGCCAACGTGTTTGCCGTGCTCGCCGTTCTCACCATGACCGTAGGGAACATCTCTGCCCTGACGCAGAAGAGCATGACCAGGCTTCTAGCCTACTCCAGCATCGCCCAGGCGGGGTACATGCTGATCGGTTTCGTGGCCTTCGCCAACGCCCCCGGTTCGGCTGCGGCCTCCCTGGGGCTGACCGGGACTGTATTCCATGTGATCAACCATGCGGTGATGAAGGGAGTCGCGTTCCTCGCGGCCGCGCTGGTCCTCCTCCAGCTGAGGAGGTCCGACCTTGGGGCCTACGAAGGGCTCGGCAAGCGCATGCCTGTGACCGCCTTCACCCTCACGGTCGCATTCCTGGGTTTAGCCGGAGTACCGCCCCTGAGCGGGTTCTGGAGCAAGCTGCTTCTTGTCCTGTCGGTCGCAAACGGGCCCTTCTGGTGGCTCGCACTGGCGGCGATACTAAACTCTGCATTCAGCCTCGGCTACTACGCCTGGATCATCAAGAGGATGTACATGGACAAGGGGGAGAGCTCTGAGAAAGTGAAGGAGCCCTTCTGGTTCGTCATCGTGTTCGCGATCATGGTGGGACTGATCATCGGAATAGGCCTGTTCCCCCAGCAGGTGGTCAACTTCGTGTCCAACGCGGTGGCCAGCTTCGGCGGCTAGAGCCAGTCTATCCTGATTCTCGTCTTGTCGGGGAGTATCTTCCTGAAGGGTGTTCCCGTCCCCGAATAGAACTTCGTGAAGAACTCGTACAGGTGCAACCTTAGGTCCTGCACATAGACGATGAAAGCCTCGAAGGCGAGGATGAGCAGGTTGAGGACCACCCAGGGCGCGATGTTCACCGGGTTGCTCCAGGGCGAAAAATACTGGTTTGTGATGAGCAGGAGCCCCGCGTGGACCAGGAGCATCACCGCGAGCCTAACATAGCTGATTGAGTTGGACATGAACTGAGAGATTCTCTCGAAGACCTCCAGGCCTCCATTGGTCAGGGCTCCAGCGACTGACCCCTTCATCCTCCCTAAGGATATGGCTGCGGCCTTGCCGGCCAGAAGAATCAGCATGGAGGGTACAAGCACCACGAGTGAAATGGCGCCGAGAACGTTGTTCGGGATTCCGATTAGGGGAGCCGGCGCAGACGAACTGAGCACGTTGAAGCTGAAACTGACTCCGACGAATGCAAGGCCGTACCCGACGCCTGAGATGTACATGGTCAAGACAGGGATCTTCTCCAGCCAGAGTTCGAGCCTGTTGTGCTCTTTCGAGGAATCATAGACGTCAAGGCTCAGGGCAGTAATCAGGTGGAACACCCCGATTATGATTGCCACTTCCATAACGAGATAGACTCCAGATATCTGGAATGTGTCCTGGGCACCTGCCGCCCTGTGAATGATTTCGACCAGAGGGGGGATAGGGACGAATCTGGAGAATGACAGCTCGAAGAACTCTCCGAAGATCACCCCAAAGAAGATCGAAGAGATACCCGAAACAACGAAGATGTTCGCCCACTGTCTCATGCTCCCCGTCGACCTCTGCCTGACAAGGAGCATGAAGGCAGTCAGGATCAAGCCATGCCCGACATCCCCAAACATCATCCCAAAGAATATCGGAAAGACAAACGAGACCAGCGGGGTCGGGTCCACCTCGTGCTTGGCCGGGATTCCCTGCTCCAACGTGATAGGCTGGAACAACCCGAGCCCCTGACTGTTCTCCATGAGGGTCGGGACATTCTCCTCTGCTGACTCACGATTCACCGGTTCGCTATACACGATCCAGCGGCCGAACATTTCCTTCATCTTCGATTCAGCCTTGGCAGGGATGTAACCAGATATCATCGCCATCCTCTGCATCCCTCCCGATACCCTGGCCTCGTCGAGGGTCTTGCGGGCTACCTCCGAGAGCTCCCTCAGGGCGAGCAGGTCGGTCCCGTACTTTTGCTTGCTCTCCGCCATCTGCGCCTCTGCCTTTTCCCTCGCGGCGACGGCCGATTCGTGGTCTTGGGCCGCTTTCTCATAGGCCTCTGCCGGATTCTGTGGGAAGTCTTGGGGTATGGTAAGGGGCTTGAGCTCAAGGAGCTTCATTGTCTTGTCGAGCCTAGCTTCCTCCGTCCTTGCCACGACCACAAGAACCATGGTCTGCTCCTTGGACACCGGCTGCGAGAGGAAGACAGCTTCAGGCAGTGACTTTTGGAACTCGGCAAGCTTGTCGTTCCCGGCTATCGACACGACCGCCTTGAACAATCTGAGGTCAGGAAGCCCGGTAAGGTCCGACGAGAAGCCCGATACGACCTGCAGCGCCCCTATCAGCGCTTCCGAGTCCGCCTCATCCTTCTGCGCCTTCTGAAGGAGTACCTTCTCTGCCTTGACTTCATCCGCCATCGGTTCGAGCTGGACGTCCGCCTTGTTCAGGAGCTCCTCCCAGGTCGACGCTTCGAAAGTGCTCTTGGGTATCTTTGCCCCTCCGAAAACAATCTCCATCTGCCCGGGCATGAGCTTCAGTCCCAGGTCCTTAACGGCCTGGTCTGCCTGTGCGAAAATCCTCACAGCCTTGACGGTCAGCTCCTGCACGCCGGGGTCGAAGTTCTGCGCGACGCCTTCGAGAGGATGAAAGTCTTCGAACTGGGCCAGCGCCTTCGCTACTTCCTCATATTCGCTGCGGGGTGAAATGATGGTAACTTTGGTGAGACGGGCGACGCCCAAGCGCTACACTCTTTCGTTTTCAGGCGCGTCCCAGTTCTGTTATTAAGCGTGATGAATGATTTGAGGTCGTTCTAAATTGACCAAACGATTCGTGCCGCAGTCGTTATAAGCCGTCGGGGTTCGGCCAAAAAACAACTCGAAGGCAAATTGTCAAGCAAGACATACGTCGGGACAAAGGCGTTTGCGCTCAGGGGTTCCCTGCTGGACGGCGCCACCATCCAGAAGCTGGCAGAATCGACTTCTCTCGATGAGTTGGTTAACAGGCTTCGAAGCACGTCCTATGTCGACTCCCTGTCTGGCGTGTCCCCTCCGTACAACGCTAGGAGAATCGAACTAGCGTTGCGGGAAAGGCTGGCTGTCGTTCATCACTCGATTACCCAGGGAGCTGGAAGATATCGGATCCTCCAACTGTATTATCTGAAGAATACCGCCTGGGATCTTAAGCTCGCCCTCAAAGCTAGGGCCCTCGACCGTTCGTACGATGGGACAGTCGAGTACCTCGACATGAAGGCCGAGGAATTGGTGGGAAGGCGCGACCTCATCATCAGGGTGCTCTCGGCCAGGGACGTAAGCGAGGCTGTGACAATGCTCTCTGGAACCGAGTTCTTCTCCGACGTCGAAAAGGCCCTTGCAAGCTATACGTCCAAGGGAGAGATAAGGTTCTTCGACGTGTACATAGATCACGCCGTTCTGTCGGCCATATCGAAGGAATTCTCGCTGAACCCCCGGCTCTACGCAGCGAGATCCGCCAACGTCAACGGGGTGGGGGAGATTGTGGCCCTTGACATCGACGCCTACAACGTGCTCAGCGTGCTTCGGTCAAAGCTCTGGGGCATGGCCGAGGCAGAAGTCCAGGAGTTAATCATAACACCTGCGAGGCGAGTGCAGTCGGCTACACTGAACAGCATGGCTGGCGCAGACTCGGTCACCGAAGCGGCCAAGCTCATAGAATCCTCATACCACTTCCCATTGCAGGGAGCTCAGAACGATGAGGAAATCATCGATATGATCGAGGACGGATTCGGGAAACTGATGAAGGAGACTGCCACCCTGTCCTTCGTTTGGCAGGGTCTCAGCCCTGGCACCATACTCGGGCTCATCAAGCTCCTCGAATTCGAGGTCAGCAATCTGGCCGCGATAGCAATCGGGGTCGAGGCCGGCATGGACCCAAAGAAGATTCTGTCGAAACTAAGAGTGTAGAGTCTGAGATTTTCCCTCTCAACCTCCCAATGTTTATAAGCGGTATTCGAAGGCGCTGTTCAGTCAGGCAATGCGCAGGACTTTCCGAACTTTGCTCACTGCGGGCTTCTTCATGACACTGATGTCGGCGCTTTCGGCTCCGGCATTCGCCATCACTCCCGGTGCTGCGGCCAATGGGCAGCAGTTCCTCGCAGCCGGGCTGGCCTTCGGTCTGGCAGCCTTGGGCGCCGGAGTTGGTGTAGGGACATCGGGTTCCGCTGCAATCGCAGCCGTAACCGAAAAGGCCGAAGTGAGGACCACCGCTCTGATCTTTGTCGTGCTGGCTGAAGCGATCGCCATCTACGGGTTCGCCATCGCCTTCATCATCCTCGGGCAGTCAGGGTAGTCGTCCGGTCGAAGTCGACGCGCGTATTAGAATTTTCGTAGTATTGAGAAATCGGAAAGATCTTCAAGTAGGATGGTGGCTTCGTTCCTCGGGAGGTGCATGAGCCGCCGTTTCGCCTCCTCGGCGTAGGATTCGGCCTGGGCGGTCATCTTGCCGACCACTTCGCTCTCGCTGTGTGTCTTCAGGAGTCCCACTGATACCTTGTCCTGGGAGCGCCAGTCGAGGAGGTCGTCCTTTAGCTGGTACGCGATGCCGATGCATCGTCCGTAATCGGCGAGGGCCTCCACATCCTTGTCATCCCCGCCTGCGACTAGGGCACCCAGCTTCGCCGAGGTCTCAAACAGGGACCCGGTCTTCTCGGTGACGATTCTGATGTACTCGTCCCAGGTCAGCTTGTATATCTGAGGGTCGATGGTCAACTCCGAGTACTCCCCTTCTGCCATCTGGAGCGCCGCGTTGCTCACCTCTTCTGCAATCCTCCTGTCGTCATACCTGGCCGCTATCGACAGGATCATTGCAAAGACGAAATCGGCACTCAGGAGAGAGGCACTGTACCCGTACTTTACATGGAAGGGCATTTTCGCCCTCCTCATCTTTTCTTCGTCGATTACATCGTCGTGAATGATCGATTCCGTGTGTAGCAGCTCCACCGCGACCGCCGCTCCGAGGACCGAGTCGTCCTTGCACCCTAGGGCCTCTGCTGAAAGCATGAGCATGGCTGGCCGGACTCGCTTGCCGCCTTCCGTGGCGTATACGAGAGGGTCGTAAAACCTAGAATGCGAATAGAGCTTCAGTTCCCGTGCGAGAGCGGTGTTCACCCGGGTCGCATAGGATTTCATTCGCGCTTCCAGCGCTTCCATCGAGACAGCCCGGTCTTCTTCCATCCTCCACCACTCGAGTTTCCGCGATTTAGGTTTGTATATAATAGGTTGCCCTAAATCCGAACCCGTTGCTCCGTTATCGAGTCCGCCAGCTACAGATTCAGGGACGGAACTACCTGCTGCTGCCGAAGTTGAACTCTGCCCAGATGCAAATCCTAGCAAACAGGCTGACGAGTCAGGGGTTCAACGTCCAACGCAACGGGCCGATTCTTGCAAGATCGAAGGGAGGGACCATCCATGTCGATCCGGCCGGGCTCTGCTGGTCCATCTTAGAACTTGACGACCTGATCCTCCCTGTGATCCCCATAATTCTAGCTTGCAGGAAGGAGCAGACGCCACTCAGGCTGCTCGAGGATTCCTACTTCAAGCTGGTGATATCCGAAGGGAAAACGATGGTGCGTATGGCAACGCGAGTTGAATCCTCCTCGAACTGGGATACAATGCGTGCTTCGGGAGACTGCGGGCTGACTCCTGACGAGCGGTCAGTTTCATCCTATTTCATGCAAACCATTGGAAACTGCGCGATAATGACCGACTTCCCAGTCAGCCGGTCGGACCCGATAATCTACGGCAGGAGGCGCTACTACGAAGCCTCGATGGATGGGAAAGAGGCGTCATCCATGCTGCGGGTAGTTGGAGAAAGGCAACCGAGGAACGCCTACCTGCCACGCGACGCCATCCTCAGGTTCGATGACAGGGTGATTATTTCACCGAGGAAGATTGCCGAAGTGTTGAATGGACTGGATGAGTGGTGCTATCTAGCCACTGCATAGCGCGAAAGCTCTAATTGGGGACACCCAGGGACCTCCTCAGCCCCGGTAGTATAGAGTCCGCTTGGGCGTACAGCCCGGTCAAACATGCGGTGTCGAGAGTATGCCGGCCTTTCGAGTCGGCGACCCGGGTTCGAATCCCGGCCGGGGCAATCTTATACGGGTTCGAATCCTGCGTGCTTGCACTACAGGTTAGATTATAGCAGATAAAATGACGCGCTCGGACCTCAGACTATGAGCCGCAGGTTATCCTCAACGTATCTCCTGCCGAGAG
>Ga0187772_10000960_pt1 | contig 13256 bp, 11 predicted proteins | sample 0116_SJ02_MP15_2_FD_133137 | JGI IMG/M metagenome (GOLD analysis project Ga0187772, IMG submission 133137) | Tropical peat soil microbial communities from peatlands in Department of Meta, Colombia - 0116_SJ02_MP15_20_MG | ecosystem: Environmental > Terrestrial > Soil > Wetlands > Peat | place... | reverse complement strand
GCACGGAACTCTGCTGGAGCGTGGCTTCCCCACTCGCCAGCAAGTTTCAGCGCGAGATTGCCGCCCATAGAAAACCCGATGAGAGCGAAGCGCGAAACGCCGCAACTCACGATATCGAGTGCAACCGCAGCGACGTCCGCGGACAAGCTCGAGTTGTAGAGAGTCGGGGCGAAGTGATCCATGCCGCCGCAATTGCGCTGGTTCATGAGGACGACGTTCATGCCGGCTGCGAGCCCATGGCGGGCGACGCCCACCATGTATTGTGAGTCGCTCGATCCCTCAAGCCCGTGGACAACGATCGCGGTCAGCGGCTTCGAGCGATCTCCAGGCTGCCAATAGCACCAGCAGCGCACCTTGACGCCTGGTGCGACCTCAACCAGCCGCTCTTCGGCCTGGGGCAAGTGAATTCGGCGTGGCAGGAGGAAACTGGCGATGGTCTGTACATGCCCGCCGCGCAGCCAGGGATGCGGGCGGAAGGGCTCACGGTCTTTCCATCGGTGCGGGCCCGCCCCACCGGCTGCGGTAACAGGATCAATTTGCGAACTCCCCACAAATTGATTCTAATAGAGAGGACTTCGGGAGCGATCGATGCCGATCTTCGAATACATCTGCAAAGAATGCCATCACCAGTTCGAGGCGCTCGTCTATGGCAAAGAAAAAGCCGAGTGCCCCAAATGCCACACGAAGAAGCTCGAACCGCAGCTTTCGGTGTTCGCCGTATCGGCGAAGAGTTCGTCAGCCTCGCCTGCGCCATCCGGGGCATGCGGTGCCTGTGGCGATCCGCGCGGTCCGGGGGCTTGCTCGCTGGGAGACATGGACTAGCGGTCTGTGAGACACGGCACGACTAAAGCCGTGATATCCCGACGTAGACTCGTACGGTCTCTGTCCCGTAGCCGTCAGCACCTACGCGATCGTCTGCACTTCCACCGACAACACCGCCGGAAGATGACCCACGATCGGAGCCCACGAGTCACCGGCGTCAGCCGAAGCGTAAACCTGTCCACCGGTGGTGCCGAAGTAAATCCCGCATTCGTCCAACGAATCGACGGCCATGGCATCGCGCAGCACGTTGACATAGCAATCTTTCTGCGGGAGGCCGTTGGTCAAAGGTTCCCAATCGTTCCCGCCGGTGCGGCTCCGAAAGACGCGCAGCTTGCCCTCATGCACGAAATGCTCGGAGTCACTCTTGATGGGGACGACGTAGACCGTCTCCGGCTCATGCGCGTGTACGTCGATGACGAAGCCGAAATCGGTGGGCAAGTTTCCACTGACTTTCGTCCAGGCGTCGCCGGCGTCGTCGGAGCGCATCACGTGCCAGTGCTTCTGCATGAAGAGCAGTCCCGGGCGCGAAGGGTTCATGGCGATGTGATGCACGCAGTGGCCGACCTCCGCAGTGGGATTCGGGATGTACTGCGAGTAGAGGCCCTTGTTGATTGGCTTCCAGGTGTTGCCGCCATCGTCGGTGCGGAACGCGCCTGCGGCCGAGATCGCGATGTAGATCCGGTCGGGATTGCGCGGGTCGAGAATGATGGTGTGCAGGCACATGCCGCCTGCGCCCGGCTGCCATTTCGGCCCTGTTCCGTGGCCGCGCAGGCCGGGAAGTTCGTGCCAGTTCTGGCCGCCATCGGTGGAGCGGAACAGTGCCGCGTCTTCCACGCCGGCGTAGACCGTGTCGGGATCGGTCAATGACGGCTCGAAGTGCCACACGCGCTTGAATTCCCAGGGATGCTGCGTGCCGTCGTACCACTGGTGCGTGGTCAGGGGCTTGCCGGTTTCAGGCGAAGAGTCGTAGAAGAACCGGTTCGGCGCGGGCGGGGGCATGCGGCCGGGAGCAGGCGGGGCAGTGGGAGGAATTCCGGGTTGAAACCAGGTCTTGCCACCATCGTCGGATCGTTGCACCATCTGGCCGAACCATCCACTGGTCTGGGAGCAGAAGATGCGGTTCGGGTCGGCGGGCGACCCCTTCATGTGATAAATCTCCCAGCCAGTGAAGTAGGGGCCATTGACTTCCCAGTTTTCGCGCCTCCCGTCTGACGTCAGGATGAACGCCCCTTTGCGCGTTCCCACGAGAACTCTTACTTTGCTCATGCAAAATCCCCTTCGATTCTTTCGAAATCAGCTTTCGCTCTTCTGGTAGTAAAGCACAATCACGCCCGACCTCATGAGCCTACTTTTTGTGAGCTTGAGGCTGATGCTTTGACTGATGTCGCGGAAGAGCGGAGTGCCGCTCCCCAGGAGAACGGGATTGAGAATCACGCGATATTCGTCGATCAAGCGGACCTGCAAAAGACACGATGCGAGCACCGCGCTGCCAAGGATCACGATATCCTTTCCCGGCAATTGTTTGAGTTTCGCGATTCCTTCCGCCAGGTTGCCATGGAGCAGAGTGGAGTTCTTCCAGTCGACTTTGCGAAGGGTGCGCGACACGACAACCTTCGGCAAGCTGTTCATTTTGTCGGCAATTTCGTCGGGAGGAGCTGACGGCCAATAGGCCGCCATATGCTCGTAGGTCGCCCGGCCGAAGAGAATGGTGTCGACTGAGCGCAGCATCTCGCGGGCGTAATCAAGGAATTCTTCATCCACCACAAACCAGTCGATCTTCTTGTTCGCATCCTCGAAGAATCCGTCGAGCGACATCAAGTTGGAAACGATAAGCCTCCGCATTGAGGCATTCTCTTCCATGTCACGAGCCGCTGCCAAGCCCTGTTAGAATCAAAAAGCATGTTGCTTCCCTTCGTCCGCGAGCTCTTCGCAGACGTGGAAACACTTCCCGGGTTCCTGCGTGCGACCTCCCACCTCAAGGGAGACACGGGGCGGATTCGTGTTGCCGGACTGACCCCGACGGCGAAAGCTCTCCTACTCGGCCTTTTTGGCCGCAGTGCAGACCGCCCACTGATCTTCGTGGTGAACGATAACCGCGCGGTCGAGGACCTTGTCCCGATCGTCCGCGGTTTCTGCGAGCTCACCGCCGCTTGTGATCCTGATGCGGTGGTGCCTCTGCCGGCACGCGACGTGCTGCCGTTCCAGAATCTTTCGCCTCATCCGGAACTTCAGGAGGAGCGGGCAACCGCCCTGTGGAAAATTGCTGCCGGCAAGGCTTCCATCATCATCTCTCCGATTGCCGCGACCGCGATTCGCCTGCGGCGTAACGAGTACTACTCTGAGCTCGCTCGTACGTTGCACCGAGGGGGTTCTTTTGAACTGGATGGCTTGCTGGCGCACCTGAACACGGTGGGCTACGTGGCGGCCGACGTGGTTGAAATGCCGGGGCAGTACGCCTTGCGCGGCGGGATTTTAGACGTGTACTCACCGGAGGCGGAGCGGCCGGTGCGCATCGAGTTCTTTGGCGATGAGGTCGAGTCGATCCGACGGTTTGACCCGGCGTCGCAGCGATCGTCCAATCCGATGGATGAGGCGCTACTGCTGCCGCTGACGGAAACTCCAGTGACCGATCAACTACTGGGCGCGATTCATACGCGGCTTTCGGGAAAGCGCATCACCGGAACGGAAGAGATTGTCGAAGCTGCTGTGCAAGCCGGGGGCGTCACGACATTTCCCGGCTGGGAGTTCTATGCGCCGGTCGCAGGAGCTGACCGTAGCATTTTCGATCTGCTGCCGCGCGCGGCAGTCCTGCTCGACGAACCGGACGTTCTGCGGGCGGAGTTCGACCGCTTCTGGACGCGGGTCGCCGAGGTCCATGAGCGGAGCGGCGTCGGCAATCTGGTCCGGCCGGAGGATCTGTACCTGCCCCCCGATGACTGGTGGCGGAGCGTCGGCTTGCTCGTGGGCGCTGATCTGGAGCACCTTGGAGTCACTCGCGGGGAGGATGACGGCGCGCTTGTGACCTTGCTGACTCAGCCAACTCCGCGTTTCCACGGCGCGGTTCCGGCCATGCTGGATGAGGTACAAAAGCTCACGCGCGACGGCAAGCAGGTTTTGTTCGCGGTGCCGAACACAGGAGAAGTGGAGCGCCTGGCTGACATCTTCACGGAGTACAACGTCTCATTCCGGCTGGGAAGCCGCACTCGCGGTGGCGAAAGCTACGCCGACGAAACCAGCTACTTCACGGGCGAAGTGCTCACCACCACGCTCGCGAAGGCCTACCTTCCCGACGGAGTACTGCTACCGGAGGCGAACCTTGCGATCTTCGGTGCACGCGATCTGTTCGACGAATCGGACGCGGTGGCGGCGCGCCCACAGCGCCAGAAATCCAAAGTCTCGGCATTCCTCTCGGATTTTCGCGATCTGCAGGTGGGCGATTACGTCGTGCATGTCGAGCATGGCATCGGCCAGTATCAGGGGCTGAAAGAAATCAATCAGGGCGATGGCAATGCCGAGTTCATGCTGCTGGAATATGCGGAGGCCGCTCGCCTGTACGTTCCTCTCACGCGGCTGGATCTGATCCAGAAATATCGGTCTTCGGAAGGGGCCAAACCAGGCCTTAGTCACCTGGGCACGCAGGGATGGGCGAAGACCAAGGCGCGTGTGCGCAAGGCCATGAAAGACATGGCTGACGAACTGCTAAAGCTGTATGCCGCGCGAAAAATGGCAGAAGGGCACGCTTTTCCCGCAGGCAATGAATTCGTTCGCGAATTTGAAGACGCCTTCGAGTTCAGCGAGACCGAAGACCAGGCACAGGCGATCATCGACGTAATGCGGGATATGGAATCGTCGCAACCGATGGATCGGCTGCTCTGCGGCGATGTCGGCTATGGCAAGACGGAAGTCGCCATGCGCGCAGCGTTCAAGGCGGTCAGCGACAACAAGCAGGTAGCTGTGCTCGCGCCAACGACCGTCCTGGCATTCCAGCACTTCGAAACATTCAAGCAGCGCTTCGGGCCGTTCCCGGTCACGATCGAAATGATCAGCCGCTTCCGCAATCCGAAACAGCAGAAAGAGATTCTGCAGAAAACGGAGGCCGGGAAGATCGATGTACTGATCGGCACGCATCGCCTGCTTTCGAAGGACTTGAAATTCGCTGATCTCGGTTTGCTCATCGTTGATGAGGAGCAGCGTTTCGGGGTACGCCACAAAGAACGCATCAAGCAGATGCGCAAGCAAGTGGACGTGCTCACGATGTCGGCGACGCCGATTCCGCGCACCCTCCATATGTCGCTGGTCGGGCTGCGCGACATGAGCGTGATTGAAACGCCGCCCAAAGACCGGATGGCGATTCAAACCGTGGTTGCCAGTTGGGACGACAAGCTCATTCAGTCAGCGATCGAGCAAGAACTGGAGCGCGGCGGGCAAGTGTATTTCGTGCACAACCGCGTGGAAACGATCTGGGAAATCGCGGCCAAACTGCAGGAAATGATTCCGAAGGCGCGCATTACCGTCGGTCACGGACAAATGGCCGAGACGGAACTCGAAAAAGTGATGCTGAAATTCATGCATCACGAAGCAGACATCCTGGTTGCGACGACCATCATTGAGAACGGGCTTGATATCCCGCTTTGCAACACGATTCTCATCAATCGCGCCGACCGGCTGGGACTCTCAGAGCTTTATCAGTTGCGTGGACGCGTGGGACGATCGAACCGGCGGGCGTATGCCTATCTGCTGATTCCCAGGGAAATGGAGCTGACGCCAATCGCGCGACGCCGACTCGCGGCCCTGAAGGAATTTTCCGACCTAGGCGCAGGGTTCAAGATCGCAGCGCTCGATCTCGAATTGCGCGGCGCCGGCAATCTTCTGGGAGGAGAGCAGAGCGGACACATCGAAGCTGTCGGGTTCGAACTTTATACGCAAATGCTGGATCGCGCGGTGCGAGAGATGAAGGGTGAAGCGGCGCCGGATGAAGCGGAGACCCAACTGAACCTCGGGCTGAACATCCGCATCCCGGCGGAATATATTCCGGAAGAGAATCAGCGCTTGCGCATGTACAAGCGCGTGGCAGGCGTGGAGAGGGAGTCGCAGTTGGACGATGTTGGAGCGGAGTTGGAAGACCGTTACGGACCTCCGCCGCAAGCGGTGCGCAATTTGCTCGACTATGCTTCGCTCAAGCTGCTTTGCTTGCGCGTCGGAGTCAACGCTATCGACCGCAAGCGCGAGGCCGTGACCTTCAAATTCCGGCAGAACGCGGCCGTGGACCCGGAGCAACTGGCGCGGTTCGTTTCCGCGCAGCGTGGGGCGCAGTTCACGCCGGACGGCATGCTGAGGTTTGTGGTGAAGGCGAACGCTGCCGATGACGTCCTGCGTGCTCTGCGCACAGTTCTGGAGCAACTGGCAAGCGAAGAAAGCGCATCTGAAATCGGCTTGAATGCTACCGGGAAAGATGCTCAATGAGCACGATGTCGCCAGCCGCAAACGCAAACATTTACAATCTCTGCGGCTGAATTTTGAGCTAACAACCGAATCCCAGCGACCAACGACGAGAGCCTGACGAGCACACCGATGCCCATGAAAGTTCGCAAAGCCGTTTTTCCCGCCGCCGGCTTGGGCACGCGCTTCCTGCCGGCGACCAAAGCCCAACCCAAAGAAATGCTACCGCTGGTCGATAAGCCCATCATTCAGTACGGCGTCGAGGAAGCGATGGCCTCGGGCTGCGACCAGATTCTCATCGTGACCGGTCGCGGCAAGCAGGCGATCGAAGATCATTTCGACGTCAGCTACGAACTCGAAAAAATGCTCGAAGAGCGGGGCAAGCGGGATCTGCTCAAAATCGTCCGCTCGATCTCTGACATGATCCATCTCGGTTACGTGCGCCAAAAAGAGGCGCTCGGCCTAGGGCATGCAGTGCTTATGGCGCGAGAATTGGTCGGCAACGAACCGTTCGCGGTGTTGCTTGCCGACGACGTGATCGATAACCCAGTTCCGTGTCTCAAGCAAATGGTGGACGTCTTCGACCAGAAACAGTGCTCGGTCATCGCCGCGCAGGTGGTGGAAGGCAAAATGATCTCCTCCTACGGAGTATTCGACGCGAAGGCCGTCGATGGGTTCAATGGCCGGCTTTTTGAGATCCGCAATATGGTGGAGAAGCCGAAACCGGAGGAAGCGCCGTCGAACCTGGCCATTATCGGCCGCTACATTCTGACGCCGGCGATCTTTGATTGCCTCTCCAAAACGCAGACCGGCGCCGGCGGAGAACTGCAACTCACCGACGGCATGCGCATGCTGCTCAAGCGAGAAAAAATGTACGCGTACGTTTACGAGGGACGGCGCTACGATACCGGTGACAAGTTAGGGTTTCTGAAGGCAACGGTCGAGTTCGCGCTGAAGCGCGACGATCTGGGCGGTCCGTTTCGCGAGTATTTGAAAGGGTTGAAACTCTAGAAGCCTCTGGGGACAAATTTGCCGACTGATCCGGTGCTGGTTGTCCATGGCGGCGCCTGGGCCATGCCCGATGAGATGGTCGAGGCGCACATCCGCGGCGTTTCGAATGCGCTGGCTGCGGGCTGGAGAGTGCTCGAGCGCGGCGGATCGGCGCTGGATGCTGTCGAGGAAGCCGTCGCGATTATGGAAGACGACGATACCTTCGACGCCGGTCGGGGCAGCTTTCTCAATCGCGATGGCCGCGTACAACTCGATGCGCTCATCATGGATGGAGCCACGCTCCGTGCTGGAGGCGTGGGATGCGTGGAGCGACTGCGCAATCCGGTGCGCGCTGCGCGCAAAATTCTCAGTGAAAGTCCACACGTTTATTTCGTCGCCGAGGGAGCGGAGAGATTCGCCGCTGAGCACGGGATTCCGCTTTGCAAGAATGAGGATCTGATTATTCCGCGGGAAGTGGAGCGTCTGCGCGAGTATCAGGCAGAAGCCGCGAAGCGCGAGTCGGCGCAGCATGGCAACCATTTATTCGCGCCGGATTCTGACGATGTGACAATCTCGCACGATACGGTGGGCGCGATCGCGCTCGATCACAATGGCAACATTGCAGCCGCGACTTCGACGGGCGGGACACTGAACAAGGCTCCAGGACGGCTGGGCGATTCGTCGCTGATCGGATGCGGTTGCTACGCCGACAACCAGAGCGCGGCTGCTTCGACGACGGGATGGGGTGAGCCCATCATGAAGCTGGTTCTGGCGAAGTGGACCGCCGACCGCATCGCCGCGGGAAATCTGCCTGAGTGGTCGGCGCAGGAGGCGATGAATTATCTGAAGCAGCGCGTCAACGGGCACGGCGGGATCATCGTACTGAATCGCGAAGGCCACATCGGCATCGCGCACAATACTCCGCGCATGGCCTGGGCCTACAGGACGGTCAAGAAGCAGGATGCAGGAATAGTGCGGGAAAACTCATAGAGCTCTTCTACAGCCACCCCTTGGTTCTCGCGATTCTTGCCGCTTCCACGCGATTGCTCGCGCCGAGCTTGCTGATGGCTTCGGAAAGATAATTACGCACCGTTCCGTCGGAGAGGCCCAGTTCGCTGGCAATATCTCCGCTCGCCATGCCTTCACCCGCAAGCCGCAACACCTGACGCTCGCGATCGGTGAGTGGATCCATTTCGCCCCAGGCCTCGGTCGCGAGTTCCGGATGGATCACGCGCAGGCCTTGATGGACGCGGCGCACGGCGTCGGCGAGTTCTTCGGCACGCATATCTTTGAGCAAGTAGCCGGAGGCTCCGGCTTCCAGCGCACGGCGCAGGTATCCGGAGCGTGCGAAGGTGGTGACGATTACGACGCGCGTGCCGACGCGGCGGCGCTTCAATTCCGCCGCCACGTCGAGACCGGTCATGTGCGGCATCTCAATGTCGGTGATGAAAACGTCGGGCCTGTGAGCAAGTACGGCCTCGAGAGCTTCTTTGCCGTTGCGCGCCTGGGCGATGACCGAGATGTCGCCTTCGATTTCGAGTAATGCGGCCAGCGCGCCCAGCACCATGCCCTGATCTTCGGCGAGCACGACCCGGATGGTCTTGCGTCCTTCTTTCGCGTTGTCTCTTGCCGCTTCTTTGAACTGAGGAGTCAATTGCGACTGCCTTCGCCCGCAGGAACGGTTTCCTTGACGGGCAACGTAATCGTGAGGGTGGTTCCGGATGCGGTCGTGCGCTGCAACGTACCACCGAGCATCTCGACCCGCTCGCGCATGCCGCGGAGGCCGTTGCCTTCGGCGCTGGAAGAACCGAGGCCGTCGTCCTGAATCTCGAGCCGGCAGGAGTCATTCTGCTGTTCGAGGCGCAGGCGGCAGGTTTGCGCGCGCGCGTGACGCACAACATTGGTCACAGCTTCGCGCACTGCTAGAGAGAGCACACCTTCCTGCACAGCCGGGAGTTTCAGCGTCGTGGAGGCGTCGCACTGCACGGCGACGCCGGCCGTCTCGAGCGTCGATTTCGCCAGCGCAAGTTCGGCGGACAGCCCCTGGGAGCGATAGCCGCGAATGGCGTCGCGAACATCGGAAAGGGCCTGGCGCGAAATCTGCTCCACCTCGCGAATTTCTCTCCCCGCGCGCTGAGGGTCACGCTCGACCAGTTTTCCAGCCAGTTCCGACTTCAAAGTGATGACGGACAGAGTATGGCCGAGAACGTCGTGCAGATCGCGAGCGATGCGCTCGCGTTCAGCAACCTTGGCCAGGTGTTCGATTTCCTCATTCGCCTTGCGCAGGCGGCGGTTCATGCGGTTGCGCTCGGCGAAGAAGGTATTGCCAGCACCGATGATCATGGGGAACAGTGCCGTGTAAAACATCTGCCAGCCGCTCACGTGCAGCAGCAACCCGTCCAGAGCCCCGATTGCTCCGATTGTCACCAGGCCAACGACGGCCGCTGTCTGCGTCTCCACGCAGAAGGGCAGCATGGCTGCTGCATAAATGAAGAAGGTGCAGGCACCGCTGTTGATCGGCTGGAACAGGACTCCTAACACCACCATCCCGAACACATGACCCATGGCCAGCGGATTTTCCAGGAAAAAGAGTCCGAAATACAGCGCCAGAAATACCGCTACTCCCAGCCCATCGAGCAGCCACATACGGGCGCTGGGATGGCTCATGATCGGGTCCATAAAGAAGAACCCGAGGTAGACAACCCACAGCAGGGGACTCCAACCGTGGTCCTTATCCCTTAGCATGTCCCGCCACGGCTTCAGCTTGAAATGGCTGCCCGTTCGGCATTCGGGTGGAGTGTATGGACCCATCAATGGCATACGCCTATTGTCGCTCCTCCAGTCAATTCCGGCCACTGCGCAGAATAGGTCCGGCGCCATACCAGACCAGCATCGCCGCCGGAATCAGCACAACGAGCCACTTCTCACCGCCGAACAAGGCAACGAGCCCGAGAAGGATGAGAACGAATGTTCCGGCCATCGACTTTTTCGAATTCATGCTCATGGGGCCTCCTCGTTGCGCGGTGACTCGGATGCTAGCCGTACATCTTTTCCTGATCGCGCTGGAAGCCGATGCGGGCGACGCCCAGGCAGATCATGGTGAAGGCGATCAGGACTTCCCAGTGCGGAGCCGCAGCCTCGTGACGTCCAGCGCCGACGACTCCCAGCGCCAGTTGCGAGAGGTGATAGGGCGGCAGAGCCAGCGCGATCTGCCGAACGATCTTGGGAAGGAACATGAAAGGCACCCATAATCCGCTACAGAACGACATGGGCAGATAGATCAGATTGATGGTGGCCGGTGCCGAATTCGGGCCGGTGAAGTAGCCCAGAGCCAATCCCATGGCGGAAAAAGGCAGCGAACCGGCAACCAGAGTTCCCAGCAGCTTTGCAAAATCCGCGATGGGCATACGCACGCCACCCATGGTGATTCCGAGCGCGAACAATGCGAGCACAATGATGGCGCTGAAAATCATGCTGGTGATCACTTTCGCTGCGAAGTAGGCGAATGGAGGCATGGGGCTGGCGCGCTTGACCTGTAACCATCCGAGGCCACGATCGGAGGCAAGGCCGGCCGCCGTGCCAAAAAGCGAGGCGCCCATGACACCAAATGTGCCGTAGGTGGCGATTAAGTACGTAGGCACGCCGGTTCCGCCGATGGCTTCCCTGGAATTCAGCACCAGCCCGAACAAAACGTAAAACATGATTGGGAAGCTCAGCACGGACGCCGTGTACATGCGGAGGCGAAGGTTCTTCAGGAACTCATACTTGGCTTCTTTGAGATAGATGGTCGCCGTGTGCTGCGGTGAACGTACGACCGGCGCGTTGCTCAATGCGATCGTGGCGGTGCTCATAGCATTTCCTCCGCGTCAATGCGTTTGGTCGGTCAGTTGGAACGATTACCGTTTCGATCGTTATCCTGGGTCAGGGCCAGGAACGCTTCTTCCAGGCCGGCGCTAGTAACCTCCAGACCGGAGAGCGCGGTGTCGCGGGCCAGCAGTTCGCGGACAACGGGCTCGGCTTCGGTGGCGCGAATCTCCACTGCTTCCCGGTCATTGTTTGCCTCGTGGACGCCGGGAATCTGCCGGACAGTTTGCAGGCTCAAGTTCGTGATGCAGCGGATGCGCTTGCCGCTGGTTTTGGCCTTGATTTCGGCCGGTGTCCCTTCGGCGATAATCTCTCCCTGATTGATCACCGCGATGCGGTCGGCCAGGGCATCGGCTTCCTGCAAGTAGTGCGTCGTGAGGAGCACGGTCTTGCCGCGAGCAACCATCCTGCGGATTTCGTCCCAGAGGGCGCGTCGGGCTTCGACGTCAAGGCCGACGGTGGGTTCGTCGAGAAAGAGCAGGTCGGGATCGCCGCAAATGGCTAAAGCAAACAGTACGCGCTGCTTCTGCCCGCCCGAGAGGTCGCCGAATTTGCGATTGCTCAGTTTCTCGAGGCCAGCGGCGGCGAGAACCTCGGCTGCCGGAAGATGTTTCTGGTAGTAAGTGGAAAACAGATCGATGTGCTCGCGGACCCGCAGAGTCTCTGGAACCCGTCCGACTTGCAGCATGGCTCCGGTACGCATGCGATTCTCAGGATTGACCGGATCACCGCCGAAGACGCGGACTCTTCCCATATTGGGTTGCATCAGGCCGAGAAGAAGCTTCACGGCAGTTGTTTTCCCTGCCCCATTCGGCCCCAGAAGAGCGACGATTTCGCCGGCACGGACTCCGAAATGAACACCTCGCAGGGCCCGGACATTGCCGTAACTCTTGGCAACACCCTCGAGGCTGGCAACGATGGGATCTGACGGCCGGACCGGGTTGGGAATCTTCTCGGGCGCTGGGATGGTCTGTACGGCGTTCATTCCTACCTCCGGACTGGCGCGGGGCTCGTGGCCTCACTGCCAATGCCTGCATGATGGCGAATCGTGCGTAACTGCGCCAGTAGCATCCATCACGACGGGGAAGTGACAAATGTCATTCGATCCCGGCGGATGCATTCCTTACGGCAAGGACGACGGGAAGACCTTTTTCGGCGTCACGCGGGGGCAACTGCAAAACTTCTTTCAATTTTTTACGAATTCAGGACAGACATCGCCCATTCCGAGTACTGGGGGGCTATCGTCCCCGGATCTGACCGGCAGGCAGGGCGCGTAGCTTCGTTTCTGATCGGCGGATCGAGCTTGTTCGGATTTCGTAACAAGACAGGCTGCGCAACGCAAATCATGTGGATTCGCAATGAAAACCAACAGTCGGTTTGATATGATTTGCACGCTTTTTGGAGGCGTGCAATGCTCCCAGCCGGGAAAAGCCTGCGCACCCTGCGTGAGAAACTCGGGCTTACGATGCGTGACGTGGAAAACTCCAGCGCGCGCATAGCAGAGAAATACCACAACGAAGAATTCTCGGTTCCTCCCAGCCGGCTGTCGGACATTGAAACTAAAGGGATTTTGCCAAGCATCTACAGGCTTTACACACTGTCGGTGATTTACCGCCGAGATCTGCGCGAACTGCTGGCGTGGTATGGCGTCGATATAAACAATCTGGCTGCAGATCTGGGGCTGGTTTCACCCCCAAGATCTCATGTCTCCGACGCCTTGAGCGGTCTGTCGAATGTGCAAGTCCCCGTCCGCTTTGATCCCGGCTTTGACGAACGCCGGACGTTGAACCTCGGCCGAATGGTTGAAAAATGGGGATTGATTCCGCTCGCTTATCTGGCGAAATTTGCGAGCAGCGAGTTCACCTACGGTTACATCGGAACCGACGATTTCACGATGCATCCGATCCTGCCGCCGGGCAGTTTCGTGCAGGTGGACGAATCCAAGTGCAAAGTCGTCGAGGGTTTGTGGCGTTCCGAGTACGAGCGGCCGATTTATTTCGTGGAAACGCGCGAGGGGCACACCTGTTGCTGGTGCAGCATGCGCCTGAATGACATCATTTTGCAGCCCCATCCTCTCTCACCGGTTCCGGTAAGAGTTCTGCGGCATCCGCAAGACGCAGAGGTCATCGGGCAAGTTGTGG
>Ga0187772_10000959_pt1 | contig 13259 bp, 13 predicted proteins | sample 0116_SJ02_MP15_2_FD_133137 | JGI IMG/M metagenome (GOLD analysis project Ga0187772, IMG submission 133137) | Tropical peat soil microbial communities from peatlands in Department of Meta, Colombia - 0116_SJ02_MP15_20_MG | ecosystem: Environmental > Terrestrial > Soil > Wetlands > Peat | place... | reverse complement strand
GGTTTGACGATCGAATGCCTTACGCGACTCCGGGGAGAGGTGGTCGCTGATCTCGGTGTCGACCGTGCCCGGCCCCACCACGCCGACCCGTACCCGCGTGCCCAACAACTCCTGGCGGATGCCTTCACTGAACGCATTCACCCCGAATTTCGTCAGCGAGTAGACGGCGGTGCCGGGTCGGGCGACCCAGCCGGCGGTGGAACTGATGGTGACCAGATCGGCGACACCGCGTGGTGATGTCGCGGCCGCGTCGATCAGGTGGGGGACCGCGGCCCGTGTCACGTACAAGACGCCTTGGACGTTGACCCGCACCAGATCGTCCCAATCCTGCAGCGGCGCTTCGGAAGCGGGTGCCATCCGCATCAGCCCGGCATTGTTGACCACGGTGTCGAGTCGTCCCAACTCGTCAACGGTCCGCTGCACCGCCGCGGCGACTTCTTCGGCGTTGGTCACGTCGGAGGCCACCGCCAGCGCGGTGCCGCCGGCCGATTCGATCTCGGCTTTGAGGTGATCCAGCCGGTCAGCGCGGCGGGCGAGCAGGGCGACCGCAGCCCCGTGCGCCGCCAAGCCCCTTGCCGTCGCGGCGCCGATGCCGCTGCTGGCGCCGGTCACCAAGGCCGCGGTGCCAGCCAACGTCTCGGTCATGTTCTGTCCGTCGCATGGGCGCGCAAGATCTCGTTCAGAACATAGTCGTTGTGCTCGCCAAGGTCCGGAGCGCCCCGCGCGATCTGGGCCGGAGCAACCAACATTCGCCACGGTGCCGCCACGATCGGTCGTTGCCCTTCGCGATGGTCGCTGACGAAGCGATAAAGCTCACGGTCCCAGAGCAATTGATCGCTGATCACGTCGAGGGACGTCGCGCTCTTGCTCGACGGCACACCGGCCAACCTGAGCCGCTGCGCCAGCTGCCCGGCGTCATGGCTGCTGGTGAACCCGGCGAGGTCGCGATCGAGTGCGTTGGTGTGTTCGAGTCGGTCCGACACGGCGGCATAGCGCGCGTCGTCGGCGAGCGCGGCGGCACTGAGGACGTCGCACAATGCGCGCCACTGCATGTCGTCGGCCACGGCGATGCTGATCCAGTCGCCGCCCGCACAGGGATAGCAGTTGTGCGGGGACATATCCGGATGACGGTTGCCGTCAGGGCCGAGTTGCCTGCCGGTGAGCTCCTGTTCTAGCAGACAATCGCCGATCATCGAGGAAAGAGTCTCCACCGCCGACACGTCGACGAACTGGCCTTCCGCGCTCAAATCGCGATGCAGCAATGCCGCGACGGCGGCGAACGCGGCGGCCGCGCCGACGGTGGAATCCCCGTAACGCATGCTGGTGCCGAGCGGCGGCCCGCCCGGATAGCCCACCAGGGACGCGAGTCCGGCCAATGCGGCGAAGCACGGCGCGTAGCCGGTCTGATAGCCCAGCGGTCCGTCGTTGCCCCACATCTTGATAGACACCGAGATGATGTCCGGCTTGATCGAGTTCAGCTGCTGGTAACCGAGTCCCAGCCGCTCCATCGCCCCGGGCCGAAGATTGTTGATGACGATGTCGCTGCAGGCGATCAGGTGGTGAAGCCGGTCGATGTCCGCCGCTGACTTGAGATCCAACTCCACGCTGAGCACTTCGGCGTTGATGGACAGAAAGTAGGGCGCGTGGTTGATGTCGGTGCCGCCGTAGGCGCGCATCTCGTCGGGGTTGGCGGAGCTTTCGACCTTGATCACTTCGGCGCCCAGGAACGCAAGTAACTTGCCGGCGTAGGGACCGGCCCACACCTTGGTGAGCTCGACGACCCGCACTCCTTCCAACGGGCCACCTCGTGACACCTTCGGCGGCTTGAGTTGTGCCGACTTCACCGTCGGCGACGGGCGTGGTGTGTCGATGCTGCGCGCGATCTCGGCGGTGTGCTGGCCAAGGGTAGGTGCCGAACTGGTGATGCGTGCCGGCGATGCAGTCATCAGGTAGGGAACGCCTGGGTAAGCCGCGGTGCCTAGTACCGGATGAGTGACATGCTGGAAAAAGCCGCGATGACGGTACTGGAGTGAGTTCTTCAGGTCGGCAGCGCTTTTGACCGGCACCAGGGGCACTCCCAACCGCTGGGCCTCTTCGGTTGCCACGTCTTTGGTCCGGCCGGAGACCCACTTGCCAAACCCGTCCTGGAATGCCGCCACCTTCTCCGGGGTGACCGAGAACTCGAGCCAGTCGTCGTCGAACTCGTCCAGCCATTCCGGTTGGCCCATCAGCTTTTTGAGACCCATCCAGTGATTACGGCTGGTCATGTATAGGTAGACGAACCCATCCGCGCACGCAAAGAAGGAGGCTGGGCCCTGCTGGTCGTAATCATCGCGGGTGTTTTCCGGCGCGATCTCTCCGGTGACGAACCTGCCCAGCACGCAGTCGGCCCGCGACGCCAGCACCGCGTGCTGCGATACATCGATGAATTGGCCACGCCCACTGTGCAAATGGTGGAACAACGATGCAGCGACGCACAGCGCCGCGTCCAGCCCGGCCTCGTAGTCGGCGAGGAAACGGCCGGGTCCCTGCAGCGGCGGCTTGGCCGGATCGGCGTGGCTGGGCGTGTGGTAGCCCCATCCGCTGCTGTTGAAGACGTTGAGACTCTTCGCATTCTGGAACTCGGGCGGGGCCTGGCCGCCATACGGGGTGATCGAGCAGAACACCACGGTGGGGTGCCGAGTTGGAACTTCCGCCGCTGACAAGCCAACCGCTTCGGTCCAAGACGGCGCGTGATCGTCGACGACCGCGTCGGCCGTGGCGATGATCTGGTGCAGCTTCTCGATCTCGGCGACACAGGACACATCGAGCACGACGGAACGCTTGTTGGTATTCAGGTAGGCGAACAGCGCGCTGCGCTCGGGCCCGCCTCCATCGCCGATGATCGGGGCCATCGCCCGAGTCGGGCTGCCGCAATCCGGGCGTTCGATCTTGATCACCTCGGCGCCGAAGTCTGCGAGCAATTTCCCGCAGTATTCTCCGGCGACTGATTCGGCCAGCTCGACGATCCTGATACCAGTCAGTGCCGACATGCACTCCCTCAACACGTCAGGGCTTGTTGCGTCCCGAACGGCTGAGCCGCCACTCAGGTGGGAAGTTCAGGTCGTTGTCCTTGACGACTTTATTGAGACCCTTTTCGAAGGTGCCCTCGGTGAGGTCGACCTCTTGCGCGTCGTTTTGAATCAGTGGCAACATGCCTTCAACCATCCCGGTGAGCAGGCTGCCGAAGTACTCGCCCTTGTGCTGCTTGTACAGCTCAAGGAAGGTCTTCTGCACCGCGACCGTGTCGGTGGGACGAGAGCGCGAGCACGCCAGCGCGTATTTCAGCGTCTCGTCTTCCAGTTTGTCGCGGGGCACCACGCTGTTGACGAAGCCGCACTCGTACATTTCTTTCGCGCTGAACGGACGCCCGGTGAACAGCATTTCGGAGAATTTCCGCAAGCCCATCGTCTCGGCCCACCACCAGAGGCGTGGTCCCCAACCGACGTAACGGAAGGCCGGATGCCCGAAAAGCGCATCGTCAGAAGAGATCACCAGATCCGCGTCGCCGGCCTGGTAGAAGTGCCAGCCGTAGCAGTAGCCCTTGGCCTCGATGATGCTGATCTTGCGAAGCTCCTGAAGCGGGCGGTTTCCGGCGCGGGCCTTAGCGTAGAAGTCGGTGACGGTGGACAGGTATCGGTATGAGCCGCCCGGCGGATACTTGACGTCGTCGTCGTTGATGGCGACTTCATGCAGCAGCGGCAGACCAGGGTTCTCCAGCATCGGCCGCTGTTCGGGAAGGTCGCCCCCGCTGCCGAAATCCTGCCCTTCGCCGCGGATCACCACAACCTTGACGTCGTCGTCGACGTTGCACTTGTGGATCAGGTCGGCGTAGTTCTGGCGCATGCCCAACGTGGTCGAGTTCTGCGCCTCGGGACGGTCAAAGGTGATATAAGCGATCCGGTTCTTCTTGTCCTTCTCGAACTTGATGTACTGCTCGGCTTCCTTCTTCAGTTTTTCATAGTCGTACTCAGGCATATGACTCTCCACTTCCTTGTGTCTACTTGAGTAAAGCACCCGCATCAACGGGTAGCGAAACGCCAGTGACATAACGAGATTCGTCAGAGGCGAGGAACAGGACGGCGTTGCTGATGTCGGTGGCCTCCACCCAGGGCACCGGCAACGTGTGCATCATCTGCGAGAACGGGGCGAAGTCGTCTGGTCCTGGATTCTCTAGGTCCGGTCGGAACAATTTGAACGTCACGTCGTTCATGGTCATCGGAGTGTTGACCTGGCTGGGGTGGACCGAGTTCACCCGGATTCGGTGTTGGCCGAGTTCGACTGCGAACGCGCGCATTAGACCCACGACACCGTGTTTGGCCGCGATGTAGTGGCCGGTGTGCGCGAGGGCCTTGTGCGCCCCGACGGAACCAGTCAGCACAATCGAGCCACCTCGCTCGCCCGCGAGGATATGCGGCACACCGGCTTTCACGGTCTTCCAGACCCCGGACAGGTTGATATCGATCATGTCCTGCCAGATGTTTTCGCGAATCTTATGCAACTTGTTGCCGCCGTTGCCGATCCCCGCGTTGGCGACGATGATGTCGAGTCGGCCGAGTTGCTCCACGCCGCTCTCGACAGCCGCCTTTATGGCGTCGTAGTCGCGCACGTCGACTTCCGCGGCCACGATCCGGCGGTCGTAACCCTTGACCAGGTCGGCGGTCTCGGCGAGGTCGGCCGGCGTCGCCGCCGGGTAGACCACGTTGTCGACCGGCCGACAGATGTCGACCGCGATGATGTCGGCGCCCTCTTGGGCCAATCGGACGGCGTGGCTGCGGCCCTGGCCGCGCGCCGCACCGCTGATGAATGCGACCTTGCCTTCAACACGACCAGTCATCGCCGCCTCACGATGTCCGGGCCGGCATCGACTCCCACCCGCGCACCGTCGACGTCGGGCTGAGTCGCGCATTCGCCAGGTCGACTTCCCAGTCCGGAAAGCGTTTGAGGATCTCTTCCAGTGCGATTCGGCCTTCCAGGCGTGCCAACGCCGAGCCCAGGCAGAAGTGGGTGCCGACGCTGAAGGCCAGGTGCTGGTGAGCAGGCCGATGGATGTTGAATTCTTCACTATCGCTGCCGAATTGGCGGTCGTCGCGGCAGGCGGCCCCGATCAGCATCATCATCACGCTGCCTGCGGGCACGGTCTGGTCGTAGCAGGTGACGTCGCGGGTCACGTACCGGGCCGTGTGCGGTGCCGGTGGCTCGTAGCGCAGCAGTTCTTCGATGGCCTGCGGTATCAGCGCCGGGTCGCCTGCCAGTTCGCGGCGCTGATCCGGGTGTTCGGCGAGAACCTTTCCGGCCCAACCGATCAGCCGCGTGGTGGTCTCGTTGCCTGCGCCGGCCACGACGTTGAGGTAGATCAGCAACTCGTCGCGGGTCAGTCGGCGGGTGGTGCCGGTCTCGTCGACGAACTCGACGTTGAGCAGTTCGGTCATGATGTCATCGGACGGATGCGTGGCGCGCCAATCGATGTAGGCGGCGAAGATTTCGCCGGTGACCAAGCCTTGTTCGGCGTTCATGGGCTTTCCGGCTTCGGTGCGCATCTGCGCGTTGGTGTGGTCGCGGATGAATTCCTGATCGTCCTCCGGAATGCCCAGCAGCATGCTGATGACCTTCATCGGCATCTGGGCTCCTAAGTCGGCGACGAAGTCGATGTGTCCGGTTCCGATGAGCGGGTCCAGTGACTGGGCGCAGAATTCGCGAATCTTGGGCTCGAGCGCGGCGATTTTTCGCGGGGTGAACATCCGGGCCAGCAGCTTCCGGTGCACGTCATGGGTCGGCGGATCCTCCATGATGAGCATGCCGGGTGGGATGTCGAGATTGGCCTTGATCAACTCCAGGATGATGCCCCGTGCTGAACTGAACGTTCCGTGGTCGACCAGGCCCTTGTCGACGTCGGCGAACCGGCTGAACGCATAGAAGTCGTGCTGCGCGTTGTAGTACAGCGGCGCTTCCTCGCGCAGTCGCGCGAACATGGGATAGGGGTCGCCGTTGAGGACGACGTCGTATGGATCGTAATAGACGTCACAGACGTCTTGGACATCTCCGTCGGTGCTGATCGTCACGAAATCTTGCCTTTCGCTACAACTTCCACACCCGGATGCTCCGCATGCCGGGGTCGATGCCGCCAGTGTGTCAGCGTCTGAGGTGGTTCGGGTGATTTGTACTTTCTGCTTAATCCATCTGCGCTCGCCGGCTCAGGCGCCGCCGCTTAACTCTATTGTCGTAGAGAACCACATGAGCCTTTCGTGGGCAAGAGCCGCCTGGCCTAGCGGTTAGACGATGACCGCCGGCGGCGCGGCTGCAGCGAGGCGCCGGTGTGGGTGAGTCGTCCCTGCTGCTCGCTGCGCAAGATCCCTGTCACGACGGCCGACAGGACGGCGTCGAGCTGTTCCGGGCTGTCGATGATCCGGTCGCCGTGGGCGAAGCGCAGTAGAAGTCCGTTGATGAACGTCAGCGTGACGTTGCTCAGATCGTCGACGACGGCAGGATCCAGTTCGGCGCCGTGTGGCAGTAGCTGCACCAAGATGTCGTGATGCAGCTTGGTGAATGCGTCGGTAGCGCGCTGCAGGGTTGCGGCAATTTCCGGATCGCGGGTCGCCTGCATGGTCAGTTCGTAGCGCGCCTTGGTTCGGCTCAGCTGCGGCTCCTCCCCGGACTGGATGACCAGGTTCGCCAGGGTGGAGGCCGACGCTCCGTCGTCGAGGCCGGCCCGGTCGGCGACCGACTGCAAAGCGGCCAGGTCGAGCTCGACCATCCGCTCGGCAACTGCGCGCAGCAGTGCTGAGCGGGTGCGGAAGTAGAACGAGGTGGTGCCGTCGGGCGCGCCGGCGCGTGCGTCGACCTTCAAATGGCTGAGCCCCTTGGCACCGTCATCGGCCAGCAGCTGGATCGCCGCATCGCACAGTTCGCGGCGGCGCTGGTCCGGATTTGGCTTGCGTCTCTTCTGTATGCCGGCAGTGTAGCGGCCTGTGACAGGCGGTTTTGGTGTCAAAGCAGACCTCTGCGGTGTACTAGGTTTTCGTTCTGCTCCAGACTACTCTATATTCGTAGTGTCAATCAAAGTCGTCTAGCCAGCCGAATGGACAGCTTGTGGCCGCTCCTGCCAGCCCCCGTACGCAACTGACTAGCCCGGCGCAGCGCCCGGCACCCGAAGACGCCGACCGGTACCGGCTGCACGTGGTCGCGACGAACATCGCCGATGTGGTCACCTCAGTCGGCGGGCTGATCTTCGATCGGGCGATGGCGGGATGGGATGTCACCGTTGCGGTCGAGGGAAACGCCGATGACCGGGCGATACGCATCTTGGGCGGCAGAGTCGCGGCGCCGGTGGCCGGACCGGACGGCGCGCGCAATCTGCCCCGTCCACATGTGCTTGCCGTTGCCACCGACGTGTTTGTGACCAACGAGCCGGTTCGCCGGCTGGTGCTGTCGGCCCGCAAGGGCAATGCGACCGATGTCCTGCTCTGGGGCCGGCGCCAACCGCCGAATCTGAATTGCAGGGTCGTCCCGGTCCGACACCGGCCGAGCGCCGCCGCCCAGGTGTTCAAATCGCATGCCCTGGCCGCGCGGGGAGCCTTCGCTGCGGAGTCGACCGAAGAGGGTTTCTATTCGATGGCCTGACCCGCGCTCATCCGGGCTTGCGGGCAGTCACAAACTGCAACGAGCGTTGGGTCTGCTGCTCGACGTCGACCAGGCCGGTGGAGCTGAACAGGTCGACGAACGCGTGTCGATCGAACATGCGCAGCCCGATAACGCGCGCGCCTGCGGTCATCGCGCGCCGAACCGGCGCCCGTTGTCCGGCGTAGCTGGTGAGTATCGCCACCCGACCACCCGGCGTGAGTACCCGCACCATTTCGCGGGCCACCCGAAACGGCTCGGGCATCAGATAGAGAGCGCCGAAACAGCAGACGGCGTCGAACGTTTCATCGGCGAACGGCAGCGTGCCGGCGTCGCCGCGGATGTAACAGGTGCGTGGTCCGCTGTTGTCCAGCACGGCGCGCGTCAGCATCGGCTCGGAGATGTCCAACCCGACGGCAAGGCCGCCGTCGGGTAGTCGTTGTGCTAACTGGCCGGTGAAATTACCCGGGCCGCAGGCGACATCGAGCAACCTGTGCGCGCGGGACAGACGTAGTGCCTCGGCCGCGCGGCGTTGCTCTGCGCCGGTGGTGATGCCGCTGGCAACGTAGAACGCAACCGGGCGCCACAGTCGTTCGTACACGCCTGCGACCAACGGGCTGTTCATCGCCCGCTGGGCGAACGTGGGAACTTCAGGCGCCGTTGATTCATCTAGCACGTCGAGGAAACCGCGCCGCACGGTAGCCGTGCGATCGAGCAAATTGCGGGTTGCCTGCAGCGGATCGTCGGTGTTGTCCATCCCGTGAGTCTGGTGCATCCTTGCCGCAACCCGAACCCAGCCCATAACCTTGGCATCGTCGGACCGCGACCAGGGTCGCCGACCCGGCGTGCATGAGACGGCGACAGGGGCGGACTGGGCATCGTGACCGAACTTACCGCGCTGCGCGCCGGCGAACTCGCCGCATTGGACATCTTCGAGGGCTGTCCGCCCGAGGACTTGATGCCGCTGGCAGCGAGCCTGCAGCCGCTGCGGGCGGTTGCAGGTCAGGTCCTCATGCAACAGGGTGAGCAGGCGGTTTCCTTTCTGCTCATCTCGTCGGGTACCGCCGAGATCAGGCACGTCGGAGACGACGACGTCGTGACCGTCGAGCAGGTGTCCGCCGGCACGATCGTCGGTGAGATCGCACTGCTGCGTGACATCCCGCGGACGGCGACCGTGACCACCACCGAACCGTTGACCGGCTGGATCGGCGACAACGACGCGTTCGCGCGGATGGTGCACATCCCGGGGGTCATGGGCCGGTTGGTGCGCACGGTCCGCCAGCGACTGGCCGCCTTCCTCACGCCGATCCCGGTCAGGGTTCGCGACGGAACAGAACTGCTGCTTCGTCCGGTGCTGCCCGGCGACAGCGAGCGCACCATGCAGGGACACGTCCGCTTCTCCACTGACACGCTGTATCGACGGTTCATGTCACCGCGCGTTCCCAGCCCGGCGCTGATGGACTACTTGGCTGAGGTCGACTACGTCGACCACTTCGTGTGGGTGATGATCGATGAGGACGGCAACCCGGTTGCCGACGCCCGCTTCGTTCGAAACGACGATGATCCCGCGGTCGCCGAGATCGCGTTCACCGTGGGCGACGCCTACCAGGGCCGCGGGATCGGTTCCTTCCTGATCGCCGCGCTCTCCGTCGCCGCCCGGGTCGACGGAGTCGAAAAGTTCTCCGGCCGCATGCTCGCCGACAACGTTGCGATGCGGACCATCATGGACCACTACGGCGCTTTCTGGGAGCGCGACGACGTCGGGGTGGTCACCACGGTTATCGACGTGCCCGATCCGCGCGACCTTCCGTTAAGCCGTGATATGACCGATAAGATCAAACGCATTGCGCGCCAAGTTATTCGGGCTGTCGGCTAGTATGCGACTCCGAGTCGCTGCGGTGGTCGTTACTCTGCTGCTGCTCGCCTCATGCGCTCACGCACGTCAACCCGCGCCGGCGCCTTCGCAAAGCACGCCAGCTCGTCACGTCAACCCCGCCAACATCAGGCGGGTGGGACGCGAACTGCCGCCCGGCTATGAGGTGAGCGGGATTGCGGGCCAGGCCGCGGCACCGGCGACCTGGGGCCTTGGCGGGGACGGCGCAGCCACCCCTGCGCGCTGCGCGGCGTTGGCCGACCCGGCCGGCGGTCACGGCCAATCCGCCCAGGGCGTTTCGGGATCCGGCGCGGGCGGCATCGTGTATGCGGTGGTCGCGGCGCCGCCGACGGGCCCGGTTGCGCTGGACCAGTCGCTGGTTACCCAGTGCCGCGAGTGGACCATGACCAGCGGGCGTGCCACGGCCCGCGTTCATTTGGTCGATCCGCCCCGGATCGACGGCGCCAAAACCCTTGGCATGGCTGCCGATATCACCACGTCGGTCGAAGGAGGCAATGAAATCGGCTCCCGGGCAACCACTTTCGCTGCCTATATCAGCGACTACTATGCTTTCACCACGGTGATCAGTGACCCCGGCTCGCCGGATTCGCCGCTGACGCCGCAGTTCGCGGCCGATTTGCTGGTGAAAGCGGTGTCGGCGTTACGTGCGTGAGGGCGGTGCATTAGATTGACGCGGGTGATGAGGATAGCGGCCGTGGTCGGAAGTGCGTGCTTGCTGGCGGCCTGCTCATCTCATGGACCGTCGGAAACCGCCCCCGCCGCCGACATCACCAAGATTTCCCAGGTGAAGTCAGACTTCGGGCCGGGCTACAAGGTCAAGGCCACCCCGAAGACCGGAATCGATCCCAAGGTGCTGTCAACGCACAAACTTCCGCCAGGGCTGACGTTCGATCCCCCCAGTTGCAGCTCGTTTGTCGTCGGCCAGGACATGCCACCGGGTCTGCAAGGGAACATGGCCGCCGTGGCCGCCGAAGGGAATGGCAACCGTTTCATCGCCATGGCCGTGCAGACCAACGAGCCGGTGCCATTCAGCGACCCGGGACGAAACTGCAAGAAGGTGGCGTTCCAGGGCGGCCGGATTCGCGGCCTCATCGAGGTCGTCGACGCGCCGCACATCGAAGGGACACGCACCCTGGGAGTTCACCGTGTACTGCAAACGACGGTGCAGGGAAAGACGCGCAGCGGTGAGCTTTACAACTATTCCGCGCACTTCGGTGACTATCAGGTGATCGTCACCGCCAATCCGGTGCTGCAACCCGGCCAGCCCGCCACTCCCATCGACACCGATCGAGCGCGCGACTTGCTGGTCAAATCGGTCGCGGCAATCAGAAGCTGATTTCTTAGCGCACGTCTCTGGGCCGGAACTGGAGACTGACCCGGGGGCCGGTACGCGCCGACGTCTTGGGCACCGAGTGCTCCCAGGTCCGCTGACACGAACCGCCCATCACCAGCAGATCGCCGTGAGCCTGCGGCAAACGCAACGACGGCCCGCCGCCGCGGGGCCGCAACGCAAAGGTACGCGTGGCGCCGAGGCTGACGATCGCCACCATGGTGTCCTGGGTGCTGCTGCGGCCGATCGTGTCGCCGTGCCAAGCGACACTGTCCGACCCGTCGCGGTACCAGCACAGGCCTACCGTGGTGAACGGCTCGCCCAACTCGCCGGCGTAGATGTCGTTGAGCCGGCGGCGTAGCCGGCTCAGCCACGGGTGCGGCGGATTCTCGACGGTGAGGTCATGAAAGCTGACCATCCGGGGCACGTCGAGGACGCGGTCGTACATCTGACGACGCTCAGCTCGCCACGGCACCGTTATGAGCAGTTCGCTCAACAAGTCGTCGCCGCCGGCCAGCCATCCGGAGCGGATGTCGATCCAGGCTCCCTTGCCCAGCGGCCTCCGTTCGTTGCACTCGAACAGCGACTCCTGTACCGCAATCGCCACGACGCCGAGTCTATCGCACAGCTGTTCGATTCACAGGCGGACCGGTCCGGGGCCTTGCTTGGCGAGCACGTCTCCCGGGTTGGACAGCGCGCAACTGCGTAGGCTCAGACAACCGCAGCCGATGCAGTCGGCGAGGTTATCGCGCAGCCGCTGAAGATGCGCGATTCGATCGTCGAGATCGGCCCGCCAGCCGGCGGATAGCCGCGCCCAGTCCCGGCTGGTCGGAACCCGGTCGGTGGGCAGCGCGGCCAGCGCTTCACGGACCCGCGCCAGCGGAATGCCCAGCCGGTGCGACATTCTGATAAAGGCGACTCGCCGTAAGGTGTCGCGACTGTAGCGGCGCTGGTTGCCCGACGTGCGTCTGCTGGTAATCAGCCCCTGCCGCTCATAGAAGTGCAAAGCCGAGACCGCGACACCGGCCCGAGCGGCCAGCTCGCCGGGAAGCAGTTCCTCGCCGTCCATAACCTGAACCATACTTGAGGTGACGGTTCGGGTTACCGTGCTAAGTGTGAGTAGCAGCGAGTTGGGGTCCAACTCCGAAGTGGGTGCGCTACGGGTGGCTATCCTGCACCGACCCGGCGCCGAACTGCGCCGACTCACGCCGCGTAACAACGATGATCTGCTGTTCGACGGATTGCCCTGGGTCGCAAGGGCGCAAGAGGAACACGATGCGTTCGCCCAGCTGCTCAGATCCTACGGTGTCGAGGTACTGCTGCTGTCCGACCTGTTGACGGAAGCTCTCGGCAGTGGTGCTGCCAGAATGCAGGGCATCGCCGCCGCCGTCGATGCTCCACGGCTCGGCTTGCCGCTGGCGCAAGAACTCTCGGCCTATCTGCGCGGTCTGGATCCGGTCAGTTTGGCACGAGTGCTGATGGCCGGTATGACGTTCGCCGAGCTACCCTCAGACGCCCGCGCGCAGGACTCGCTGGTGCGTCGGATGCATCAGGGCACCGACTACGTCATCGAGCCATTGCCGAACCTGGTGTTCACCCGCGACTCGTCGATCTGGATAGGGCCCCGGATCGTCATCCCGTCGCTGGCGCTGCCGGCCCGAGCGCGTGAGGCGTCTTTGACCGACCTGATCTATGCCCACCATCCGCGGTTCACCGGTGTGCGGCGCGCCTACGAATCGCGCACCGCGCCGGTGGAAGGCGGTGACGTGTTGCTGCTGGCGCCGGGGGTCGTCGCGGTCGGGGTGGGCGAGCGGACCACACCGGCCGGTGCGGAAGCTTTGGCGCGCAGCCTGTTCGACGACAACCTGGCCAACACGGTGCTGGCCGTTCCCTTGGCCCAGGAACGTGCGCAGATGCACCTGGACACCGTGTGCACGATGGTCGACACCGACGCCGTGGTGATGTATGCCAATGTCGTCGACACGTTGTCCGCATTCACGATCGCGCGCACACCCGATGGCGTGAAGATCTCGGACGAAACGCCGTTCGTCGAGGCCGCGGCCGCCGCGATGGGTGTCGACAAGTTGCGCGTCATCGGCACCGGGCTGGATCCCGTTGTCGCCGAACGTGAACAGTGGAACGACGGCAACAACACGTTGGCGCTGGCGCCCGGGGTCGTCATCACATACGCGCGTAATGCGCGGACCAACGCGCGTCTGGAGGACGCCGGCATCGAGGTGCTGACGATCGCCGCCTCCGAACTGGGCACCGGTCGCGGCGGTCCCCGATGCATGTGCTGTCCCGCCGCCCGTGACCCGCTGTGAAGCCGCTGCGTTGAGATTGCGTTCAGGGTTGTGTGTGGACGAATATCACGACCCT
>Ga0187772_10000958_pt1 | contig 13263 bp, 10 predicted proteins | sample 0116_SJ02_MP15_2_FD_133137 | JGI IMG/M metagenome (GOLD analysis project Ga0187772, IMG submission 133137) | Tropical peat soil microbial communities from peatlands in Department of Meta, Colombia - 0116_SJ02_MP15_20_MG | ecosystem: Environmental > Terrestrial > Soil > Wetlands > Peat | place... | reverse complement strand
CTTATAATCCACAGATTATCGCGGAGCCATGACGACGCTCGCCCACTCCGAGGTCCTCGCCCACGACTGGCTGCCCCCGACGGCGTTCGGACGCGCCGGCGAGGTCGAGGAGCTCGTACGACGACTGGACCCGCCGATACCGCATGCCCCGGGACCGTGGCTGGTCGCCGTGGGCGGTCCGCCGGGGTGCGGTGCCTCGACCGTGGCCCGTCGCGCAGCGCGCGAAGTCGTGGAGCGGGTCCGCGCGGCGCTCGGTGAACCGTTCCCGAGGACGCTCGTCCTTCGGACCCCGCTCCTGAGGGGGACCCACGGCGTGGCGACCGCGCTGGTGCAGCAACTGGACGAGGGGTTCGACGGCCGGGGATTCCCCGTCCCGGAGATCCTCGCCGGCTTTCTGCGCCGAGTGCGCCGTGACCGGCGGCCCACGGTCATTCTGCTGGACGATGTGGCGCCGGGCGGGCCCGACCTGGTCCCCGTCCTCCGGGCGTTCGGCGACCCCGACCGATTCCTGCCGGAAGGAGAGTCCGGGTTGCCTCCCGTCTGGACGATCCTCGCCGGCACGCCGGGCGCCCTCGAGACGCTTCGTGCCGGACTCGGCGGCCGCGCATCGTTCGGGCCCTGGGTCCGGCTGGAACCCTACGACCTCGCGACGCTGCAGTCGATCGTCGCCGACCGAGCCGGGCGGGCGATCGGCCACGCGGCGCCCGCTCCGGTGGTCGAGCGGATCGTCCGCCGCACGGTGGAGGACGGTGGAGGCGCGCGCCGCGCCGTGGACCTCCTCCGGCGGGAACTTCTCGGGGTGTCCTTCCGGGACGTGCGGGACGGGCTCCTGCCCGCCCGGCTCGGGGGGATTCCGATCGAGCCGTGGGTGGTCCGCGCGATCGGTCTCGCGTCCCGGGGCAAGGCCGCACGTCTTGCCGAGGTCCGGCGTCTCGAAGCGGAGCTCGCCCAGGTGGCCGGAGCTCGCTCCCTGCCGACGACGACCCTCTGGCGTCGGATCGTCCGGCTCGAACGGGCCGGCTATGTGCGCCGGGAGATTCGGCCCGGGGGGGCGGGGGGAACCCTTTCCGTGCTACGCGTCCTGACGCCGATCGAGGATTGGGTCACGACGGCTCATCGGCCGGAAACTCGTCCAGTCGACGGACCGTGGTCCTCGCACGGCGCTCCGGCGCCGGCGGCGGGGGCGGAGTGCCTGAGGGCGGCGCTCGCCCACCTCCCGGACGGACCCGGAGCTGGCTCGTGACCATCTCGGCGAGTCGACGGGACCGCAGGGCCTGCTCGATCCGGTCGACCGGGGCATTGCGCAAGGCTTCCCGGTCGGGGAATCCGGCGCGGTAGAGCTGGCGCGCCCGCACGCGTCCGATGCCCCGCAGTCGGACGAGGTCGAGGAGTTCCTCGCGCACCCCGTAGCGAACGCGGAACGAAAGGTCGTCCACGGCGCGCCCGACACGGCGCTGGAACACCCGCGCGAGACGTCCCGCGGCGAACAGTAGCCAATCGGCGTCCTCGACCTTGGAGCGGAGGTCGCCCGCGCCGATCCCGAACCGCTGGGTGATCTCCACGATCGGCTCCTCGGCGACCCACGCCTCGAGGACCGCCGCGGTCTTGAGCGTCGCGAGAAAGGCGTCGAGGTCGAGGTCGAGCGGCGACTCCTCGGGCCGGACGAGCAGTTCCTCGGCCTCATCGGTGTAGCGGGCGAGCAGGTCGGCCTCCTCGCCCCGCCGCAGGAAGAGCGGTGGGAGGTCGGGGACCGCGGCGACCGCGGCAAGCAGCGGAAACACCCCCACCCCGATCGGCGCCCGGCCGAGCACGTCCCGCAGCACGATCGCGCTGAGCGGGTCGAGGTAGAGCTCGCTCGTGAGTTCGCCGAAGCGCGTCGCGTGCAATGCGGTGCCCGGCACGAGCAGCTCGTGGCGCTCGAGGAACCGGCGGACCGACGCGACCTTCGCGTGGAGGTCCTCGAGCGGCAGGGTGCGCCCGTAGAAGGTCGCTCCGAAGAACGCTTGGAGCTCCGCGTCGTTCGAGACCGCCCCGCTCGCCACGAGGGCCAACAAGTGCATCCGGAGGGCCGGCTCGGCCGCGAGCCAACTCTGGATCGGCTCGGGCGGGGCGGAGAGGTACCGGTCGAGCAGCCGGTCCTCGTCCTCGGGGGTGCGGGCGAGCAGCAACGCCTCGCCGACCGGGTCGAAGCGCGGTCGGCCCGCGCGGCCGAGCATCTGGTGCACCTCCATCGCCGGGATGGGGGCCTGAAGGCCGAGCCGGTCGTCGTACCGGCTCGTGTCCCGGACGATCACGCGTCGCGCGGGAAGATTGATCCCGGCGGCGAGGGTCGGCGTCGCGACGAGCGCCTTGAGCGCCCGGTCCCGGAACGCTCGCTCGACCACCCGGCGCTCGGGGTTCGTGAGCGACGCGTTGTGGAACGCCACCCCGTTCGGCAGGAGTCCGCTCAGGCGTCGGATCCCCTCGGTCTCCTCGTCGGAGATGGTCGCGAGCTCGGAGGCCGCGGCCTTCGCCCGGGCCCGCTCCTCCGGGGTCAGGAGCCCGCGGACGGTCGGGATCAGCGTCTCGGCCAGCTGCTCGCTCGATTTCCGGCTGTTGACGAAGACGAGCGCCTGCCCTCCGTCCTGCACCACGGATCGCACGAGCCGGGGCACCGCCTCGCCCGGCGGCGCGATGTCGCGGACCGAAAGGTCGGTGAACGTGATCCGCCCGTCGAAGTAGACCCCCAGCTTGAGCGGCACCGGGCGGAACTCGGAGGTGATATGTTCGGCCTGCAGCCAATCCGCGACCTCCTCCGAGTTGCGGACGGTGGCCGAGAGCGCGACGATCTGCAGGTCGGGGTATCGCCGCCGGAGCCGGGTGAGGCTCACTTCGAGCGTGGGCCCCCGCTCGGGGTCCCGCAGGAGGTGGACCTCGTCCGCCACCACGACGCCGAGGCGGTCGAGCCACGGGCTGCCCCGGCGGAGCAACCCGTCCGCCTTCTCGCTCGTCGCGACCAGAACGTCGAGCTTCTCCAGCTTCTCGGCGGGCAGGTCGAAATCGCCGATCGAGATGCCGACCTTGAGTCCCAGCTCCTCAAACTTCTCGAGTTCCTCGACCTTCTCGTGCGCGAGGGCCCGCAACGGCACGAGGTAGAGCCCCGTCCGCCCTTCGCGCGCGGCCCGCAGGAGGGCCAGGTACGCGACCAGGGACTTCCCGCTCGCCGTCGGGCAGGCGAGCAGCACGCTCTTTCCCTCCAACACCGGCCCGAGCGCCTCGGCCTGCGGAGGGTAGAGCGCGGTGATCCCGTCCGCGACGAGGATCTTCTGCCAGGCCGGGTCGATCGCCGTTTCGCCGAGCGGCACCGAGGCGGCGCGGGTCGGTTCGCCTGCGGCCCGGGCCGTTCCCCGGTGGCTGCGCGGCGGCACGGCTCGTCGGAGCCGGCCGAGTTACAAAGGGTTTCGCGCGGTCGGAGGGGACAGGAGGCTGCGCGCGAGGATGAGTTCCTGAATCTCGGTGGTCCCCTCGACGATCGGGAAGACACGGGCATCGCGCAGCAGCCGCTCGGCGACCGTCCGGTCGCCGGGGGCCGCGTCGACCGCCACATCGACCCCCGCGGAGGCGATCTCCACGGCGGCCCGGGAGGCGACCAGCTTCGCGACCGAAGCATCGGTGACGAACGGAGCGCCCGCGTCCTTCGCCTCCGCGGCTCGGGCTACCAACGCCCGCGCCGACGCGAGCTCGGCGAACGCCCGGGCGAGCACCGTTCGTTTCCAGTCGGCGTCGTCATGCGCCGACACCGACCGGAGCATCTGCGCGAACGCCGCCTCCGCCACCCCGAGCGCGCAGCTCGCGATACCCACCCGGCCCCCTTGCAGCGCGCCGAGAGCGATGCGAAGACCCTCGCCTTCGGCCCCGAGCAGACACTCCGGAGGGAGGTGCACTTCGTGCAGGACGAGCTCGACGGTCTCGCTCCCCCGGAGCCCGAGCTTCTCGAACCGTTGCTCGACCGAGAAGCCCCTCGTGCCGGGGGGAACGATGAACGCGGAGATCCCCCGATGGCCGAGCGCGGGGTCGGCGGTGGCGAACAGGAGGACGATGCCGGCGCTGGCTCCGTTCGAGATGAACATCTTCGTGCCTTCGAGGGTGAATCCCGAGGGATCGCTCGCGTAGCGGGTCCTCAGCCGGGCCGTGTCGGAGCCCGCGCTCGGTTCGGTCAGCCCGAAGGCGCCGATCTGCTCCCCCCGGGCGAGCGGCCGGAGGTACCGTTCCCGCTGGAGGTCGGTCCCCCGGGTGAGGATGGGTAGTGCGCACACCGACAGGTGGACGGCCAGCAGGACGCCGATCGCGGCGCTCGCCCGGGAGAGCTCGTCGAAGACCGCCGCCGCGCATCGAGCGTCGCCGCCCATCCCGTCCCATTCGGGAGGGATGCCGAGTCCGAGGAACCGTTCCTTCGCGAGGGCGCGGACGAGCTCGTCGGGAACCCGATCCTCCCGGTCGATCCGCGCGGCGAGCGGTGCGACCTCGTCGGCCGCGAACCGACGCGCGCGCTCCCGCCAGCTTTCAGCGTCCGTCGGGCGCGGGTCGCTCACGGGCCCGCCCATCACGACGAACTCTTAATGCGTGGCGGCGGGTCGACTTACCCGTCCCGCGGGAGCGGCCCCATGACCGGAGCACCGACACCGAAGGACCGGTTCACGTCGCTCGATATCCTCGCGGTGGCGCGCGAGCTCCGGACGGTGGAGCACGCGCGCGTCGACAAGGTGTTCGACCTTCCGACCGGGGGCTGGGCGCTCTCGCTCCGGGTTCCCCGCGAGGGACGACGGGAGCTCGTGCTGGTTCCCGGCCGCTTCGCCGCGCTCCTTCCGAGCCCGGTGCCGCACGCGCCGGAACTTTCCCCGTTCGCGCGGGAGCTGCGCCGACTGCTGGAGGGTGGGGTGTTCGACAACGTTCCGAATCCCGGCGGCGAGCGACTGCTCGAGGTCGGCTTCCGCCGCTCCGGGGAGTCCGAGCCGGTGCTCCTCGCGCTCGAGTTGTTCGGCACGGGTAATCTCATCGTGGCCCGGGGAGGAACCATCGCGGCCGCCGCGCATTCACGGCGGTGGGCCCACCGGACGATTGGCGTGGGGGCCGAGTATGCACGACCTCCGAGCCGCACCGACCCGTGGTCCGCGGGCGAGGCCGAGGTCGAGGCCGAGCTCGCCCGTTCGCACAGTGATCTCGCCAGCACGCTCGCGGCCCGTCTCTCGCTCGGCGGCCCGATTGCGGAAGAGCTCGTGGCCCGTGGGGGTTGGGACGGTGCCCAGGCGGCGGCCGCCGCCGCATCGCAGGTCGCGCCCTCGCTCTACCGCGAGTTGCGGCAACTGCTCACGGAGGTGGGGGACCGACCGAACGGCCGACTCTACGTTCGCAGCGGGGTGACGGTCGACGCGACCCCCTATGCGTCGCGTCGATGGACGGACGTCCAAGAGGTCGTCGAGGTCCTTCGCACGACGTTCTCCGAGGCGGCGTACGAGTACTTCGCGTCGCTCGTGACCCTACCCGAGACCGCTGAGCAGGCCTCGGCGCGCGAATCCCGTCAGGAACTCGAGCGACAGGCCGGGCGACTTCGCGCCGCGGTCGATGGACTCACGGACGCCGTCCGCACGCTGCAGGCCCAGGCGGGGGCGATCTTCGAGCACTTCTCGGAGGCCCAGGCGGCCGTCGATCGTCTAGCGTCCGAGCCCGGCGGCGAGGTGAAGGTCGAGGTGGCGCTCGGCGACCTTCTCGTGCCCCTCTATCGGGACCGTCCGGCCCGTGAGTCGGCCCAGGCGCTCTACGAAGAGGCGAAGCGGGCGCAGTCGAAGCTCGCGGGCGCCGAGGCGGCGCTGAAGGAGACGGAAAGCCGCCTCGCCCAGCCCGCGGCCGCGCGACCATCGGCGCGTCCGGTCGCGTCGGCGCCCCGGGCCAAGCCCCGCTGGTTCGAGCAGTACCGGTGGTTTGTGAGCTCGGAGGGGGCGGTCGTGATCGCCGGTCGGGACGCGCCTTCGAACGACCAGGTGGTGAAGCGTCATCTGAAGGAGGGCGACCTCTACGTCCACGCCGACCTCCACGGGGCCGCGAGCGTCGTGGTGAAGCGCCCGGCTCCGGGGAACCCGCTGCTCACCGAGGTGACCTACCGCGAGGCCGGCCAGTGGGCGGTCGCCTTCTCGAAGGCGTGGCGTGCGGGTCTCGCCTCGGCCTCGGCGTTCTGGGTGACGCCCGACCAGGTCTCGAAGGCGGGCACCTCGGGAGAGTTCGTGGCGCGCGGTGCTTGGGTGATCCACGGGACCAAGAACATCCTTCGCGACCTCCCGACCGAACTCGCGATCGGTACGGTGAACGTCGAGGGCGAGACGCGATGGACCGTGGCACCCCCGAGCGCCGTCGCGCACCGGGGTCAGGTGCGGTTCCTGCTCTCGCCGGGCGACGAGCGCCGGCGCGCCGACGTCGAGGTGGAGCTGTGTCGGGAGCTCGGCATCCCGCGGCCGCTCCTCCAATCGCTGCTGCCCGCGGGCGGGCTGACCGTACGCCGGCCGTAGAGCCTCTGGACTTCGCGTGCCGGGAAGCGGTCCCCCGGCTGCCGCCAGGTCCGCCCCTGGGCGCGCAGCGCGACGACCCAGAGCCGTCCTTCGTCCGAAGTGAACGGCTCCCCCACGACGAGGACCGATTCGGGGTTCACCACCCAACGAAACGACCGGGTGCGATCTCCCTCGACCACCGACACCGCCAATCGATACTCGAGCGGCGGCACGACCCAAAGGGTGGCGATCTTCTCGACGGGCGCTTCCTGGAGGGAGTTCCCTCCGGGTCCCGCGATCTTCCGGATCTCGAGCGGCGGGCTCTCGCCCGGCACGAGCGAGCCCACCGCGAGCCGTGCGGTTCTCGGGAAGCGCCCGCGTCGCCGTTCGGAAACGGCCCCACGCGAGACGATCACGTCGAGCTCCTGCTCGAGCTCCGGGACGACTTCGAACGGATGGGTCCATCCGCACTCGCGGCAGCGCGCGACGCCGTTCCAGTGTCGACCCGGTCGTTGGCTGCGGGGGTCCCAGCGAACGATGCGATGGACCGTGGTGCGACCACAGTTCTCGCAGGGTAACCGGGCGGCATGGACCCGGCCGGGACCGGCCGACGCGGGTGCCGGCGCGGACGCCCCGGAGCGAGTTTCCTCGCGCGGCGACTCCGGATCTCGGTCGGTCACGGTCGGTCGGTCCATCGATGTACCGCGAGGGTCACTTCGTGGCCGGTTCATGGGCCAGCGACTCGATTACCGGCCGCAAGCGATGACGCAAGTCGGGGGAGTTCCAGGCGAAGAGGAGATTGGTCCGCAGCCACAGGAAGCGGTCCCCGATGTCGAATCGGGTCCCTCGGAAGGTGGCGGCGAAGACGGGGTGGTCGCGGGCCAGGAGCTGAAGGGCGTCGGTCAGTTGGACCTCGCCGTTCACCCCCGGAGGGGTCCGATCGATCGCGGGATAGATGTCGGGGGTGAGCACGTAGGCCCCGGTGATGCCGAGGCGGCTCGGAGCGTCCGAAATCGCGGGCTTCTCTACGAGCCGCTCGCAGCGATGGAGCCCCGGTTCCACCTCGGGCCCGGCGACGATTCCGTAATCCCGGACCTTCTCGTCCGGCACCTCTTCGACCGCTAGGACCGGCGCGTGATATTTTTCGTACCAGCTCCAAAGCTGTCGGAGGAGCGGCGGGTCGCAGACGTTGATCGTGTCGCCGAGCAGCACGCCAAACGGCTCGCTGCCCGTATGGTGACGCGCGCACTCGATCGCGTTCGCGAGCCCCTTGGCCTCCCGCTGCCGCACGAAATGGATCCGGGCCTTCCGGCTGAGCTCGTCGAGCCGGCGAATCTCGTCCTGGTCGGCCCACTTCGCGAGTTCCGGGCTCAGGTCGAAGTGGTCCTCGAGCGCACGTTTTCCCCGACCCGTGATGATCAGGATGTCGTCGGCGCCCGACGCGACCGCCTCCTCGACCACGTACTGGATGATCGGCCGGTCGACGAGCGGCAACATCTCCTTCGGCTGGCTCTTGGTCGCCGGAAGGAACCGGATGCCGAGGCCGGCGGCGGGGATCACGACCTTCATGATGCGACCTCCCCTTTCGCCGCCCGAGGGAATCTTCCGGCACCCACCCCTACCACGTCGAGGCCGGCACGCTGTGCGACCGCCGGTCGGACCGCGCGACGCAGGTCGATGAGGAGGGGGCGGGCCATCCGCTTCGTCCAGCCGGGCTTCCACGCGGAGTATTCCGGCCAATCGACCTGAAGAACCGCCGCATCCGCCCCCCGAAGGGCTTCCTCGACCGTTCGGCAAAGCTCGAATCGCCCTCGCCGCGAGTGCGATGTCCGCCGCCAGGCGGCCCCAAAACTCGCACGGGCCACGGGGTCGTGGCCCCGCACCACCGCCCCTTGGGCCACCAGGTGTTCCGCGATCGGCAAGGCGCGGGACTCCCGCACGTCGTCCGTTCCGGCTTTGAACGATAGGCCGAGCAGGGCGATCCGCCGACCATGCAGCGAGCCCACCACGGAATGTACGAGCGCGAGGACATAGGCGAGTTGGTCATCGTTGATGCTCAGCGCCGCCTCGGCGGATCGAATTCGGATCCCGAGCTCACGACCTCGGGAAGCAAGGGCCCTCAGGTCCTTGTCGAAGCAACTACCCCCGAAACCAGGTCCAGCACGCAGGAACCGAGAGCCGATGCGAGGGTCACGGCCCACCGCTTGCATCACCTCGTCCACGTTCGCCCCCAGGCGGTCGCTCAATCGCGAGACCTCGTTGGCGAACGAGACCTTGAGCGCGAGGAAGGCGTTCGAGGAGTACTTGACGAGCTCCGCCCCCGCGGGGGTTAGATGATAGACGGGGGCACCGAACGGTCGGTACAGTCGATTCATCCAGGTGACGGTCCTGGCATCGGCGGCGCCGATCACGACCCGCTCGGGTCGCACGGCGTCCTCGACCATCGACCCTTCCGCGAGGAACTCCGGGTTCGACGCGACCCCGAGCTCCCGTACGCCACGCCCCGACGCTCGATAGAGGGCCGGGGCCACCGAGCCCTCGGTGGTCCCCGGCACCACCGTGCTCTTGACGACCACGACGCGGTATCCCCGGACCGAACGGAGTGCCCGCCCTACCTCGGTGACGCATCGCCGCATCGGGCGGAGGTCGATCCGTCCCCCCCGGCCGCTCGGGGTCGGCACGCAGAGGAAGACGCATGTTGACTCTCGGACAAGTTCGTCGGGAGTATTGACCACCTGGAATCGACCCAGCTTCCGCTGCCGCCGCAGCAACTCGGCGAGCCCCGGCTCACGGTACGGGGCCCTCCCACGACGGACCGACTCCCGGATCTCCGGCTTCACATCGTAGCCGAGAACCGTGAAGCCGTGGGCCGCGAACCCGAGGCCGCTCGCTAGACCCATGTAACCCAGGCCGGCAATGCCCACGATCGGGCGGGCGGACCTCGCCCGCTTCAAGGGCGTGACTCCCGCGGGAGCCTCCGTGAGCGGAACCATTCGATGGTCATGGGCAGGCCTTGTTCGAGCGGTACCCGGGGGGTCCACCGCAGGTGACGCCGAGCGAGCTGGATCGATGGCGAGCGTTGTTTCGGGTCATCTTCCGGCAGCGGAGCGCGGCGGAACCGGGGAGGAATGCCAAGGGTGCGTGCCACGAGTTCGGCCGCTTCGCGTACCGTGAACTCCCGGGGGTTGCCGAGATTCATCGGTGTCGGCACGGAACGGGGAGCTTCCATGAGCAGACGAAGCCCGCGCACGAGGTCGGCGACGTAGCAGAAGGAGCGCGTCTGTTGCCCGCGGCCGTACACGGTGAACGGTGCACCTCGCAGTCCCTGCGCGATGAAGTTCGAGATCACCCGACCATCCGTCGGGGTCATCCGAGGACCGTACGTGTTGAAGATCCGCGCGATGCGCACGTCGAGGCCGTAACGTCGACGGTAGGCGACCGCCATCGCTTCCCCGAACCGCTTGCCCTCGTCGTAGCAGCTGCGCGGTCCCACCGGGTTGACGTGCCCCCAGTACCGTTCGTCCTGAGGGTGCACCTCCGCGTCACCGTACACTTCACTCGTCGAGGCGATGAGCACCCGTGCGTCGGCCCGACGTGCCGCCTCGAGAACTCGGTGCGTGCCCACCGAGTTCACGAGCAACGTGCCGACCGGGTCCCGCTGGTACGCGGGCGGGGACGCCGGGCTCGCTAGGTGGTAATACCGCTCAGCTCGCGGGAGACTCCGAAGGCGGACCAGATCCGCACGCTGCCATCGGAACCCCGGGCACTCCCGGGCGAGCCGAAGATTCGAAGGGCGGCCGGTGCTGAGGTCGTCGATCGCCAGGACCGTAGACCCGGCGGCCAGCAACCGGTCGACCAGGTGGGAGCCCAGGAAACCCGCCCCTCCCGTCACGACGGCGGTAGGCGCGGAGGACCGGACCGGAGTGCGCGGCATCGCTGAGCTGGTCCCCCGTTGGCCGTTCGGAGACAAAGCTCCGTCGCCTCGTGTGGAAACGCGCTTCAGGGTGGGCTTCCTCCGCGGCGCGGCATCTCGGACGGCGGAGTGGCCGGAGCGACCCCTTCGACTCTCCAGTTCTGGCGTTGGGAGTCCCGTTGATGGTACCCCCAGTACGCGGACGTTGTCGACCGGGGAGCGAAGAACCGGAGCGCGCACCAACCGATTTGGATGGCGAACGTGGGTTCCCGCCGGAGCCAGGCGAGCCACGCCGCATCGCGCAACGTCCCGAACGACGGTCGCCGGGCCGCCGGGTCGAGGAGGTACCATGTCACCGACCCTCGGCCCCGGAGGAACCGGGCCGCCCGCTCGGCGCGGGACCCAGCGGTGAGCCGAACCACCGCCTCCCCCGACCGGGCGATTTCAGCGCTCAGCCGCTGCCGGGACGTTCGGGTCGCCCCCTGCGAGAGGCTGTCGTGCAATCGATACTCGCTGAGCGTCTCCGGTCCGACCACGAGCGCGCCGGAACTCGCGAGCGCGCCCACGAAGAGGATCCAATCGGTCGAGGTGGAGAACTGCTCGAGCGCGGGGAGCAGCGGTAGCAGGAGCTCGCGGCGCACGGCGATCGACGAGTTCCCTTCTGCGCCGTAATGGCGCATGAAGTCGACCACCCTCAGGTCATCGCGCTGCGTCGGGGGAATCGTCAGTTCGCGAGCCGACATCCGCGAGAACGGCCCGACGAGCGGCCGACCGGACGCGTCGATGCATCGGTTGCGATTCCGGTAATAGACCATCGTGGGGTCGCGACGGAAACGGTCCGCCACGCTCGCGAGCTTGTTCGGGAGGTACCGGTCATCGTCCTCGAGAAAGCAGAGGACCGATCCCCGCGCTTGGGCGACCCCGCGCGCAAGCTTCTGCCCGAGCCGCGGCAATCCTTCGTCGGTGATCGTGCGGACCCGGGGACGCTGCGCGTCCAGCCATCGGTCGAGTACGGGGTCCCGAAGGAACTTTACGACCAGTACCTCGAACTCCTCCGGCGGAAGCGTCTGGCCCAGGACCGATTCGACCGCGCCCTGCAAGTACTGACGCCGGTCATGCGCCGTGACGATCACCGAGATGTAGGGCCGACCGGGATCTCCCCCGCCCGGAGAGCCAACACGGCCGGACCCGGAGACGCGGCTCGCGCCGGTCGCCGGTGGCGGGGGAGAATCGTTCACCGTTCTCCGTCCGCTCTAGCGGAGGCCGTCTAAAAGGTCGCCGACGCAACGGTGGACCGCGCTGAGCGTTTCCGGCCGAGTCCCGGTGCCTTCGGTCTGTTCTAGCCTAGCCTACGTGATGATCGGATCGCGCCCGGGGCGCCCGTCGGGCCAATTCCGGATCGACGGGAACGATGACAGCTCCGGAGGTCGACCTCTGAATCGGCCCGGAGCTCTCGGGTCGACATGCGTCGCGTCTCCTCGACCGCACTCGGGGCGAAATGTTTTCCTTCAGGCGCGCTACGACCCGCGTGCGGCTGGTTCTCGCCTGTCACAGCTACTACCCCGCGGTGGGCGGCGTCGAGCGGCTCGTGCAGGGTGTCGCGGAACAGTTCGCCCGCCGCGGCGTCGATACGAGCGTCGTCACCCGCCGAGATGCGGGCACCGCTCCCAGCGAGCGGGTGAACGGCGTCAACGTGATCCGGATCCCGATGACCCGCGTTGCGGGATTCCACTTCCCGCGCGGCTATGTTCGCACCCTGCGAGAACTGAACCCCGACGTCTTCCATCTGGTCGGCAACCGGGTCTGGTGCGTGGATTTCTACTTCCCGTTCGCCTGGAACGTCCGGTGGCCCCTCGTGATGACCGGTCATGGATTCTATCAGTACGAAATGCACCGGCGGGCGTGGGACCGTTGGTACTTCGAGAGGTACCTGCCCCGTTGCTTACGGCGCGTGGACGTTTACACCGCGGACACCGTACACGAACGCGACCAGTTGATCGGGTGGGGGGTCGATCCCTCCCGGATCGAAATCCTGCCGGCGGCCGTATCGCTCGACGAGTTCGCGGGTTCGCGGAACAACGCCCGCGAGATCCGGTCGCGATGGGGGTTCAAAGCGGCCCACGTCGCCGTGTACGTCGGCGGTTTCTACGACAACAAGCGGGTCGACCGGCTGGTCCGAGCGGTGGCCGCGACCGGCGGCACCTGGGCGCTCGTCGCCATCGGACGAGACCTCCCCGGCGGGGCCCACGACCGAGCGTCCGTCGCTCGCCTGGCCGCCGAGTTGGGGGCGGAGGTCGCGCTCAGCGACGTACTTCCCCGGGCGGAGGTCTTGGACGCGCTGGCCGCGGCCGATGCCGTGGCCCTGGGGAGTTCCTACGAGGGTTTCGGCATCCTGTTGCTCGAAGCGATGGCCATGGGACGTCCGTTCGTGGCGTTCCGAACCGGCGCGGCGCCCGAGCTCGCGGCGACCGGCAGTGGATTCTGCGTGGACTCGATCGAGGAGTTCACGGCGGCGCTCGGAAAGCTGACGGATCCCGCCACACGGACCGCGCTAGGCACGCGCGGCCGCGAGGTGGTGCCGGCGTATTCGGTCGAAGAGCTGGTCAACCGCCTAAGCCGCACCTACGAACGAGCCGTGGAGCACGCTCGGGCCCCCCGCTGAGGCCCAAGTCGTGGACGGTCTCGGCCCGGGCACGACACTTCCGAACCGATGGGGCTGCCCGAATTTGAATCGGGGTCCCGGGCTCCCAAAGCCCGAAGGATGGACCAGTAGAGCGGACGGAGGGTTCGGCCTCCGGTCCGTAGCTACCCCACAGCCCCGCATCGGGGACT
>Ga0187772_10000956_pt1 | contig 13272 bp, 9 predicted proteins | sample 0116_SJ02_MP15_2_FD_133137 | JGI IMG/M metagenome (GOLD analysis project Ga0187772, IMG submission 133137) | Tropical peat soil microbial communities from peatlands in Department of Meta, Colombia - 0116_SJ02_MP15_20_MG | ecosystem: Environmental > Terrestrial > Soil > Wetlands > Peat | place... | reverse complement strand
TGCCCCCGGACATGCAGGGACGGTGCTTCGGGATCGACAACCTGGGGAGCGGAGCGATCACCCCCGTCGCGCAGATCGGGGGTGCCCTACTGATCGCGTCGATCGGGGTCGATGGCGCGTACTTCGTGATCGGCCTCGCGTGGGTTGCGGCGGGACTGCTGTTCCTCGTCCCCCGCTCGATGCGCGAGGTCGGCTATCGGGAACACCGAGTACCCCCCCTTCGAACCGGCACGGCGCTGGGAGGGCTCGGCTCCCCTGAGTAACGCGGGAGCGAGGGAGCGAGCCAGAGCCCGTCCGAGAGGTGGCGTTGTCGTCCGGGGCTGCGTTTCTCCCGGCTGAATCTGCCCTGTCTCGGACGCGCCTGGGGCGCCCGAGTCCCAAGGCAGGCAAGGACCAGCGGCACGCCTGCCTTCTCCCGCCGTGAGCGGTCCTCGCGGCTGGGAGTCGACCGCTTAGAGGACCGAACTCCTTGACGAAGCCCTCTGGCGGCAGAATGCCCCAACCGTAGGGGTTGGTCGCCCCGACCACCGGTACGGCACACCGCAACGCGATCTCAGAGCACGGGCGTCGCGCAAAGTTATCAAGAGCGCGGCCCTTCGGGGCACCGTGGCCGTGAAGCGCGGCCGGCGGCGGATCCTCTCGATCGTCGCGGCGGCGATCGTGGTGCTGTTGGTGGCATCCTCGATTCTAGTCGTCGGGCCTCGGACCCCCGCATCATCACCGGTCTCGCCGACCGCGACCGGGCTCTTGCCAGGGCAGGGGCGGCCCGCCCCCACCTCCGTCGACCATGCCCTTGCAAGCCCAAGCCTCTCCGGGGGTGTTCCGAACTCAAGGCCGTCCGCGGGGTTTGCTACGGCCCAGGGCGATGGCACCCGAGACGCCGCGGCCGATCCCGCCAACGTCTCGACCCTAGAGCTGCTGAACGACTCGGTGAGCCCGGGGCCGGCCGCGCCCCACCAGCAGGGTGCCCCGAACTCGGTAGCCTTCGACCCGACTCTCGATCTTGCCTACGTGGCGGGAGGGATCCCTCTCGCTGTCGCCCCTTCGCAACTGGTCCCGTTCTTGTCTGTGGTCGACCCCACCACCCATGCGGTGGTCGGCGCCATCTCCATCCCGAGCTGTGAGGATTTCGCATCTGGCCAAGCGATCGTGTTCGATGCGAACAATGGGCTCCTCTACGTTACTTGCGTCGGCATCGCGGGCGGTGGTCGCGTCCTAGCCATCGACCCGGCGGACGGGGATATCGAGGTCAGTATCCCGGTTCAGGGGTACTCGACCGGTCCGGCGTGTGCCGGGCTCTCCCCCTTCCCCATCGCGGTGACGTTCGCCCCTTCGTTGGACGACGTCTTCGTCCTGGTCGAGGACTGCGAAACCGTTGCCGAAGATCAGACGAACGTGACCCAGACGGCGATCTCCGTCAACGTCGTGGACGACCGGACGGACCTCGTCACTGAGAACATCTCCGTCGGGCCTTCTCTCATCCCGGGGCTGGTAGGACAACCGCTGGCGTTCGACCCCGCCTCGGGTCTCCTGTATGTCGCCGTGGCCCCGATCCCTTTGACGGTCGCCCTCGTCGACCCCCTGGCGGGGAGGGTGGCGACCACGTTCGTTGCCGATACGGCGATCCTGGCTGAGGGGTACCTCCCCCCGTTGCTCTACTCGCCCGCGAAGGGCGCGGTGCTCACCGACGGCTCGGTGAACGAGTCTACCGAGCTGTTCGAGCTCGATCCGGTCCACGACCGGCTCCTGCCGCTCGCCGAGCTAGGGGGCTATGCGAACTGCACGTTCGAGCAGCGAGCGGAGGGAAAGAACTGCGGTCTGGACGTCTACGCGGGGATCCCGACCAACGGCCCGGGGGGGGACGAGGTGACCATCGCCGGGAGCAGCTTCGACGAGGAGGAGTTCGCCCTTGTCTACAACCTCACGACCGACGCGGAGACCGGCAACCTCAGCACCGGGAGTGTCGGGTCCGGAGTCTACGACCCGACCGATGGGGTCCTCCTGCTAACCGATTCGCTGGACGACCGACTGGTCACGATCGAGAACTCCCCGCTCGTGGATGCCGCCCCTATCCCGCTTGGAGTCGTGGTGGCGGCCACCGCGCTCGACCCCGCCACCGGTACTCTCTACGTCGGGACCGATACTGTCTGCCTCGCTGAGGTCGGGATCGACTGCGCCGGCGCGAGCGTCGAGGTCGTCCCCCTCAGCACGGAGCGGCCGGTCGCGATGTGGTCGCTCCCACCCGGGGGGATCACCGCGATGCTGTTCGACCCCCTCACGTCCACCCTGTTCGTCCTGCAGGACTGCGGCTTCGAGGTCCCGGTGTGCCCTCTCCTGCCCGGGGCGAACGCCAGCGCCGCTGTGCTCGAGTACTCGCTTTCAGGGCAACTCCTCGAGGCCTCCTCCCTGCCGGCGCGGATGGAACAGGCAGATGGGATCGCGCTCGACGCGTCGACCGGCGACGTCGTCTTCCTCGGAGGGAACACCTCTCACGAGGGGGCGCTCTTCGCGGTCAATCCCGCGACAGCGCTCGCGACGCCGGTCTACGCCTCGACCCTGGATCTGCCGGGAGGTGCGGTGGTCTACGACGCGAAGGACAATCTGGTGATCGCTGCGGAGGTCCAGTACCATTACACGGTCACGGGCCAGCTGAAGGTCCGGTTGGAGCTCCTCGCGTTCAACGCGACGGACTACGACCTCTCCTGGAACGCCACCGTGCCGACCGGCCCGTCCTCGCTGCCTTACATTGGCGGCGAGGGGCTGGCGCTCGACAGCTCGAACGACACGCTGTTCGTCGCGAACGCGACTTCCCTGCTCACGGTCGACCCGCTCAACGGCTCCGTGGTCGGCGCCACCCAGCTTTCCTCGGGGATTCCGGGGGCGCTCGCGTACGACGCCTCCGACAATGTGCTTGTCCTCACGGCGGGGTCAGCGAACTTGACGGAGCTCAACGCGAGCAGCCTGTCCGTCCTGAAGGAGGTCTCGCTCCTCCCCCCGAACCTCACTGGCGTCCCTGTATCCGGGCTGGCGGTCGACCCCAGCTCGGGGATGGTCATCGTGGGCGAGCAAGCCCTCGGCTGCGTCGCCTTCGTCCAGGGCCTTGGCGCGCCGGCCTACCCGGTCGAGTTCGAGGAGACCGGTCTACCGGAAGCGACTCCGTGGTTGGTCGACGTGGGCGGCGTCATCGAGTCCGGGTTCGGGACCGTCACCTTCTACGTGCCGAACGGTTCGTACCCCTACGAGGTCTCCGCCTACCGAAACTACACTCAATCCACTCTCAAGTCGACCGGGACCTTCACCGTCGCCGGCGCTCCGGTCCACATGCCGGCCGCGACGTACCAGCCGGTCACCTACTGGATCCTCTTCGAGGAGTCCGCAGGGCCACCCGATGCCGAATGGAACGTCACGCTCGTCCAAGAAACGGGGCCACCGGTCCCGCTCACCTGCCGGCCGTGCCCTCCCGGGGCGATGTCCTCGGTCGTCTTCGACGGGCCGAACGGGACGTATCGCTACGCGATCACCGGCCTGCCCGCCGGAGACCAGGTCCGGGATGCCCACTCCGGAGAGGCCGATTCTATCGGCGCCCTGCAGGTCTCGGGCGGGGTACCCTACGGGGCCGTGGTCAACTTTACTGTCGCGGCCGGCCCGACGCCCAACCTGACGTTCCGGCTTGCGGGCGCGCCAGTGGCGTCGTCGTGGTGCGTGGCGCTCGCGGTGGTCCTTGACTCCTGCACGACCGGCGTCTCGATCCGGTTCGCGGACCTCACCCCTGCAGAGAACTACTCCTATTCGATCCGGCCTCCCTCGGGCTGGACCGTCACGGGGGCGGGCGGTGCGATCGCCCTCGTCAAAGCCTCGGTCGTCCTCCGTTTCCACGCGCTGGCCGACCGGTATGCGGTCACCTTCGTCGAGTCCGGTCTGGCGGAGCACAAGGGCTGGAAGGTGGTGGTGGGGGGGAAGCGCGTCAGCGGGGACACCCCGATCCTGGTCGCCGACCTGCCAAACGGCACGTACGGCTACGCGGTCGTCCCCATCCCGGGGTACACTGGAGCTTGGTCCGGCTCCGTGACCGTCAACGGGAGCGCGGTGGCGGTCTCGGGGGCGTTCGTCCGGGTGGTTTACGCCGTCACGTTCGAGGAGACCGGCCTACCCGTGGGTACCACGTGGAGCGTCACGTTGCACGGCACGGTCTACGCTACCAACAACAGCTCCCTGGTGCTGGACCTCCCGAACGGGACGTACGCTTACCGGGTGACCCCGGTCGCGGGCTACGGCCACACGGCGAGCCCTTCGCCGGTCAGGGTCATCGGCGCGGCCCGGACCGTCTCGATCGCCTTCCACCTGAAGCACTGACCGGGGCCCTGCCTCAGCCCGGAGCGCGCCGGCCTGCAAGCTGCGGCGCGGTGGCGAACCGGGACCGCCGGTGGCGCGAAACGGGCTCGTGGCGGCGGAAGGGGGACACGGGAATGGTTCCGTAGAGGACCCGATCGGCCGCCGGAGTGATCTCGTCCGAGCGCGCCGCTGTCCTCGAACCCGGGGCCGGCGGTTTTCCGGGCCGGTTCGGCCCCGGAATCACCGCGCTAGATCGGGTGGCTATGGTCGAAAAGCACCAACTGGCAGCCGCGGCATCGCCATCCTTCGTAGTTCGGGGTCGCCGCGACCAGCTTCTTCCCGAGGATCTCCCCATCGAGGAGGAGACGCGTACGTTTCTGCTGCCAAGCGAGCACCCCCGTCGTCGCCAGGATCCCAGGCTCCATCGGCTGCTGACAGCGAGGGCAGGACGTCACCGACGAGAGCGCCACCGCGGCCCGTAACGTCGTGGGCCAAGTATAGGTTCCCAAGTAATGCGATTCGGTCCCCGGGCTCCCTGGGTCACGGTCGGTCTGTCGCGACGGCCCGCGCGGGAGGAAGGACGACCCGCGCGAAACCGATCGAATGGATGGCGATACATGGAAGGGACTTGGAGACCGGCGAGAGCGTCGCCGGTGGGTACCGGGCAGGCTCGTTCCGCCGGCGGCGGTCGTCAGCGCGAGCGAAAGAACCTTGAGGTGGGGGGTCGTATTATTCCTAGGGGAAGGGCATGACGGGAGTTCGTCTCCCGGCCCGTGACCGGGGCAGCCAGGACCTGCTGACAGACCCCGGACAGAAGGATCTGGCGCGCGACGGGTTCCGAAGGGACCTGCTGAGCGACCTCGGAGTGCGTGACCTCACGGGGGACCAGGGGGTACAGGACTCCCTCAAGCTCGGTGCTTCCCGGGCGGACCCGGCCCACGATGAGCTGGTGGCTCTCCCTCAGGCTGCGCGGTCGGGGGCTATCGCGCTCGAGCGGCCGCGCCTCCGGGTCCTCCCCTGGCCTCCCGCTCCGTAAGCTCCTTCGCGCCGCAATGGGGCGGGCCATCCCGGTCCGAGGGTTGGGTCCGCGAGGTCGTGCCCGACGGCCCAAGCTCCCCAGGACGCGTGCCCCGTCGGGACAACGGCCCCCCGGCCGGGGAAGGGTGCCCCTCGATCCGCCCCTGGCCAATGCCCAATCCACGAGTTCGGACGGCGCGAGTCTCGGCCGCCGGCGGGGGCCCGCTCAGGCCCTCGTACCGCAGGACGGCAGCACCGTACCGGCGCCTCGCGCACGACCGCCGGGAGGGTCAGGGAGTCCAAGCGGACGGAGCGTACGTCGAGATCCACCCGACGAGGAAGAACGCCACGAACATCCCGACGCAGAAGACGAACACGAGGAAGCCCACACTGGAGACCGTGTCTTGCGAAATCGCCCAGAGCTTGGACCGGACCGTGGTCGTCATCTTTGCCTACGCGGGAGCCAGGGACCCAACGGGTCGGAAGGTTCCAATCTCAGGAGTCTCGGAGCCGCCATGGAGACTCCGTCAACTCCCTCAGAGGTTGGTTTGAAACGGGGGCTGGGGGCGACGGAGACCCCCAGCCAGGCGCAAGCGCGGGGCGGTGAGGACGCGGAAACGACCCTCGGGACGGGGGAAGGGCTAATTGCCGCTGGGGGTTCTAAGGTGGTCCGTCAGGGCTGCGATGGACCCCTCGTCGACGGAGGCTCTCGAGAGCACGCGTGCCGTGGTCGACCAAGCGTGGTCGACGGCTGAGGCGGCTCGTTCGCTCACTCGGGCCCGTCTCCGCCGACGGTTCTTGAGGGGGCCTCTGGCCCGCCTCGCGGTCTCGTTCTCCCTCGTCACCGCCGCCGGCGTGTTCGTTCAGGCGGCCGTGTCGGGGGTAGTGCGGGTGACCGGGCCCGTCGCGCTCTGGGGAACGAGCGTCATCGATTTTCTCCTCATCGTCACGGCGCTGCAGGGTTACGTCACCGTCCGGGCCTACCTCGAGTACCGCCGGAAGATCCGGTTCCTCGACGCTGGCCCCATCGAGCTCCCCGACGCGCCGGTGCCCGCACGGCGCGAACCGCGGGGATAGCGCGGGCCCCGTTCCTCAGGGAGCTGGCGCTGGAACCGCGGCGACGGAACGGCTGGCGCGAATGCGTAGCGGCGCCGTCGCCCGTTGGCCCCTGGCCGGCCAGACCATTCCCGAGGCGACCGTTCGCCGCGGGCTCTCGCGCAGGTCACCGCAGGAGGCACGGTGGAGGGCGGGAGCCGGTCCGCTGCGGGCCCCGGCCCTTGGGGGGCGCTAGGGTCGCCCTGGCACCGAGACGCCGGACCCGGTTGCCGGAGGGAGCGCGGCCACCGCTGGGGCCCCGGAAGGACCCGGGGCCCTCGGGAGGAGGGCCGAGCTGTACGCGATGGGGATGGTAACAGCGGCGTGGGGCGCAACGACCGTGATCCCGCCCGAGGCAGGGTGGGGGTGGAGCGCGCTGAAGTTCCAGACCGTGTAGGTGTACGTCCCGTTCGGGAGCTCGACCGTCAGCGAGCCCGTCATCCCGCGGAGGCTGGCGTTCACCGGGCCGGTGATGTTCACGCCCCAGGCCGTGCCGCTCGCGAGCCCGGTCCGCCGGAAGACGACCTTCTCTCCGATGAGCTTGAACTTGATCAGCTTCGTCGCGGGGTGCGTTCCGATGCCGACCGAGCCGTGACCGCCCACGGCGAGGTAGGTGATCGGCTTGGTCGTGAGGGCGTACTTCCACGGGTCCTTGACCAGGGCGAAGTGGAGCGAGAGCCCGTTGTCGGTCGCGACCCCGTTGACGACCGTCACGGTGTCCGAGCCGTTGTTCGCGACGAACAGCAGATCGCTTGGGCTCGCGAACGCGATGGCATCCGGGGCCGCCCCCACGGGGACGGTGCCGACGACCTGGGCGGTCGCGGGGTTCACGACGGTGACGGCGTTCGAGCCGTTGTCCACCACGTAGAGGTACCCGTCCGCGCTGTCGTAGGCGGACGCGACCGGCTGGCTCCCGACGTCGACGCTCCCGACGACCTTCAGCGTGGCCCCGTTGACGATGCTGAGGTTGCTCGAGTTCGAGTTCGCTACGTAGAGGAGGCCGGACGCCGGCACGAAGGTCACCCCTTCGGGGATGCTCCCGACCGTGACCGAGCCGACGATCGCGTCGGAGCTCCCGTTGATCACCGTGAGGTTATCGGAACCGGAGTTCGCGACGTAGAGGTAGCCGTTCGCGCTGTCGAACGCTACCCCCGAGGGGCCGTTGCCCGCCGGGAGCGCCTTGACGGCTGCGTCGCTGGTGGCGTTCACGACCTCGACACCACTCGCCATCGTGACGTAGACGAAGCCGTTGGCGCTGTCGAACGCGACCCCGACCGGCTGCGACGGGAGATGGACCGTCTTCAGTACCGCGCCGATGGCTGGGTCGATCACCGTGAGATGGTGGGAGCTACCGGAGCAGGCAAGGAACAGGTTCCCGTTCGCCGGGTCGAGGGCGATGCCCTCCGGGTGGCCCGAGACGGCGATCGCGCCGACGGCCTGCCCGGTGGTCGCGTTGAGGACCGAGACCACGCTGGAGCCCGAGTTCGACACGTAGACGAAACCGGTCGCCGGGTCCGCGACGGCCGCCGCCGGCTCCGGACCCACGGCGCTCGTCCCGAGCACCGCGCTGGACCCGAAGTAGGCATCCTGACCGACCCGGCTGCTGACGAGCGCTTGGGAGGCCGGGCCACCGTGGGTGACCGCCGACACCACCTGTACGCCCCAGACCGTTCCGTTGGGAAGCCCGGACTCGTCGAAGGTGAGCGGTTCGACCGCGCCGAACGTCAGCGTCATGGTGACGTTCGCCGAGATGTTCGCGAGCGTCTGGCTCGGGGTGTTCGAGCCGGTGACCTTGGAGACGCCGTAGCCGGCCGGGGGCATCGCGGAGTACGGCAGCGGGCCAACCGGCTCGTGGAAGACCATGTAGTTCCCGGTCGCGTTCTGGACGACCGGCGCCTCGACACGGTCGGTCGCCCCGTTGATCACGCTCAGGTTGTTCGACCCGTAGTTCACGACGAAGAGGTGACCGTTGGCGGCATCGAACGCCACCCCCTCGGGCTGGACGCCGACGGGGATCAGCGCCGCGATCTGGTTCTCCGAGCCGTTGATGACGCTGACGTTGTCGGTCCCGGCGATCGCGACGTAGACGTTGGCGTTGAGCGGGTCGAACGCCACACCGGTCGGGTCCGTGCCGGACGCGACGGAGGTCAGGACGTGGTCCGTCGCGGCGTCCACGACCGTCACGTTATGGGAGCGATAGTTGGCCACGTAGAGGTCGCCGTTCGCGCTGTCGAACGCGACGCTCTCCGGGCCCGAGCCGACGCGGACGGAGCCGACCTTCGTGTTCGTCGCGCCGTTGAGCACGGTGAGGTTGTTCGACCCGCTGTTGGCGACGTAGACGTAGCCGTTCGTCGGGTCGACCGCGACCGCCATCGGCGAGGAGCCCACGCGGAGCGAGGCGATCGCGACCGCGTTCGTGGTGCTGTTGATGACACTGACCGCATTCGACGAGTTCAGCGCGACGTACACGTAGCCGTTCGCCGCATCGAACGCGATCCCCGCGGACGGCGACCCCGAGAGGAGGATGGTGCCGACGACGGCGTCGGTCATCCCGTTGATCACCGTCAGGTTGGAGGAGTTCGAGTCCGTGACGTACAGCTCGCCGTTCGAGGCGTACGCCGCTCCGGTGGGCCCCGAGAGCGTCGGGATCGAGGTAACGAGCTCGTCCGACGCCCCGTTGACGACCCGGACGTCCGAGGAGTTGGAGTCGGCTACGTAGACGTAGCCGTTCGCTGGGTCGACCGCATCGAACCAGGGCAGGTCACCGACCGGCACGGAGCCGGCAAGGCCCGCGGAGACGCCCCACCGGGTCCCGAACGGGAGTCCGGTCTCCTTGAACGTGACGGTCGCGACCGACGGATCGGAGACCGCCGGCGTGACCGCGGTGGCGGAGTTCGAGCTCGCCGATTGGGGGCCGGGCTCGTTGGCTTGCGCGGCCGGCGAGGGGGCGGTAGCCGAGCCGCCCAGATGAGCCGCGGCGGTCGAGGGGACGGCGAAGCCGACCACAAGACCCCACACCACGAGGACCCCAAGCAACCCCACCCGGAAGGCCGGCCGCGTACCCTTGTTAGAACGCACGATCGACATGGTCGAACAAGAGGGATTCTCGGTCCGCCCCTATATGGACCTATCGAGGGCGCACACGACCGGCCCCCGGCGGTCCTCTCGTGGGCGTCCGGGGGGCCGATCCTACGATCGGCCCTGCTGCCGACGCCGGAGAGCCCTCGGTCCGGGGTTCGTCAATTCTTCCTGACTTGGCGTCTAATGGGCGTCCGGCCCTTAGGCCGTCCGTGGCTCAACCGGCGGCCCTGAGCCATGCCGCGGCTCCGCCGGTGGCTCCGGTCGCGCCGAGCCGACGGCCGGTCGACCGTCCCCCCCGCGTGCGCGGGGTCGTGACGGTGATCCCGGACCGTTGCAAGGAGTGCGAGTTCTGCGTCCACTACTGCCCGAAGGACGTGCTGGAGATCTCCCCTACGTACAACCCTCGAGGTTACCGGCCCGTGCGGGTCGTGGAGGCTAGGAAGGACGAGTGCATCGCGTGCCGGTTCTGCCAGGACGTCTGCCCAGAGTTCGCGATCTTCGTCGAGGAGGCCGGGCGATGACCCCGGAGAAGGGCCCGGTGCTCACTGGCTCGCACTTCATGCTCGGCGACCAGGCGTGCGCCGAGGGGGCGATCTACGCCGGCTGCCGGTTCTTCGCGGGCTACCCGATCACCCCGGCGACCGAGATCGCCGAGCGGATGGCCGAGCGGCTCCCGGGGATCGGGGGCCAGTACATCCAGATGGAGGACGAGATCGGCTCGATCGCCGCGGTCCTCGGGGCGAGCGTCGCGGGGGCCCGGGCGATGACGGCGACCTCCGGGCCGGGGTTCTCCTTGATGCAGGAGAACCTCGGCCTGGGGTTCATGATGGAGGTCCCGTGCGTGGTCGTCGATGTCCAGCGCGGGGGCCCGAGCACCGGCCTCCCGACCTCCGTGGGTCAGCAGGACATGATGCAGGCCCGGTTCGGCTCCCACGGCGACTACGCCGCGATCGCCTACGCGCCGTCATCCCCGCAGGAGGCGTTCGACCTCACGCTGGAAGCGTTCGGCACGGCCGAGCGGCTCCGCACGCCCGTGCTCGTGATGATGGACGAGGTCGTCGGCCACATGCGCGAGCGCGTCGTGATCCCGGAAGAGGGGAAGCGAACGATCGCGTCGCGGCGGCTCCCGTCGGTCTCGCCAAGCGACTACAAGCCGTACCGGGTCGGCGAGGACCTCGTCCCGGAGATGGCGCTCGCCGGGGGCGGCTTCGCCGTCCGGATGACCGGCCTCACCCACGACGAGTCGGGCCGCGCGGTGACGAACGTCGCGACCCAGGCGGCCCTCCTGCCGAGGCTCTTGCGGAAGGTCCTCGAGAACCGGGAGGTCTACGAGCGCTACGAGGTCCGGCACGCGGACGATGCCGAGGTCCTCGTCGTCGCGTACGGGATCACCGGTCGAGCCGCCTTCGGCGCGGTGGAGCTCGCCCGCTCCCAGGGCCACCGGGTCGGGCTGTTCCGGCCTCGGACCGTCTGGCCGTTCCCTGCCGAGGCGCTCCTGCGGGCCGCCCGGGCCGCACGCCGCGTGGTCGTCGCGGAAATCAACATGGGCCAGGTCGCGCTCGAGGTCGAGCGCCTGCTCGGGGGCAAGTGCCCGGTCGTCCGGGTGACGAGCCCCGGGGGGACGGTGATCCCACCGGAGCGGATCCTCGAGGCGTGCGGCCGGGCCCGGGAGGTGACCCCGCGCCGATGACGGCCGAGGGGGTCGACGACGGCGCCCGGCCGGCGGAGGCCGAGCGCGCGCCGACGCGGCGACATCCCCTTGAACCGGTCCTTCGCGCCGACGCGCTACCCCACATCTGGTGCCCGGGGTGCGGCATCGGGGTCGCCCTCGGCGCGTTCCTTCAGGGGCTCGAGCGGGCCGGGGTCGCCCGGGAGAAGCGGGTGATCGTCAGCGGGATCGGCTGCTCCTCCCGGGTCGTCTACTACGCGCGGACCGACGCCTACCACACGACCCACGGGCGCGCGATCCCGTTCGCGACCGGCGTCAAGCTCGCGAACCCGTCGCTCCACGTCACGGTCTTCGCGGGCGACGGCGACCTGTTCGCGATCGGGGGGAACCACTTCATCCACGCCGCCCGCCGCAACGTCGACCTCCTCGTGGTCTGCATCAACAACTTCAACTACGGCATGACCGGCGGTCAGGCCGGCCCGACGACCCCGCACGACGCGCGCACGACCACGACGCCGAACGGCAACTTCGAGATCCCGTTCAACCTCCCGCAGCTCGCCGCCGCGGTCGGCGCGGTGTACGTCGCCCGCTGGACCACGCTGGACGTGCGCCGGCTGCGGGACTGCTTCGCCGAGGCGGCGCCGAAGCAGGGGTTCCGGTTCATCGAGGTGCTCGCCCCGTGCCCGGTGAGCTTCGGCAAGAACAACGACATCGGCAGCGGGCTCGATGAGATGGACTACTACCGGGGGCTGGAGCAGGTCTGGGGAGCGCCCGGTGGCCTCCCCGCCCCGGTCGAGCGTCGCACGACCGGCGACCTCTCCGGTACGGACATCTCGCTCCACCGGCCGATCGTGGTGGGGAAGTTCGTCGACCGGCCGCGCCCGACGTTCGCGGACAACTACGCCGCCGTCATCGCGCGCTCGCGCGCCGAGGGGAAGGGCGGATGACGCGGGTCCGGTTCGCGGGGTTCGGGGGCCAGGGGGTCGTCCTCTCGGGGTTCATCCTCGGGCGGGCGGCGTGCCTGCACGCCGGGAAGCACGCGGCGATGACCCAGAACTACGGGCCGGAGTCGCGCGGCGGCGCGTGCAGCGCGGACGTGGTCGTGGAGGACCGCGAGATCGCCGTGCCGGTCTTCAGCCAGCCGGACGTCCTCGTCCTCCTCTCCCAGGAGGCGGCGAGCATGAACTCGGGATGGATCGCCGACGCGAGGCTCGTGCTGATCGACGAGGACCTCGTCCACCTCGAAGGTCCTGGCGAGCGGGTCCAGTGCGCCCCGTTCACCCGCACGGCGACCGCCCTCGGGCGCCGGATCGTCGCGAACATCGTCATGCTCGGCACCCTGACCCGCCGCGCGGGGCTCGTTCCGGAGCCCGCGATGGAGGAGGCGATCGCCGCCACCGTCCCGCGGAAGACGGTCGAACTGAACCTGAAGGCGTTCCGAGCGGGGCTCGAGCTCGCCGGAGTTCCCGCATGACCTCGCTCCCCGTGATGGTCGTCGGCGGGGGGATCGCCGGGGTCCAGGCGGCGCTCGACCTCGCCGAAGCCGGCCGCCGGGTGGTCCTGGTCGAGCGGAGCCCGTCGATCGGGGGGAAGATGGCCGCCCTCGACAAGAACTTCCCGACGCTCGACTGCAGCATCTGCATCGAGGCCCCGAAGCTGTCGGAGGTCGCGGAGAACCGGAACATCGAGGTCCTCTCCAACGCCGAGGTCTCCGGGGTCGTCCGCCGCGACGACGCGTCGTTCCGCGTCACGCTGCGGCGCCACGGGAGCCTCGTCAGCGACGAATGCACCCGGTGCGGTCTCTGCTCGGAGGCGTGCTCGATCGTCCTCCCCAACGAGTTCGACGCGGGGATGGCGAGCCGCAAGGCGATCTACACCCCGTTCCCGCAGGCCGTCCCGGGCCCCTACGTCCTCTCCGTCCCGGACTGCGTGAACGAGCCGCCGATCCTCCTGCCGTGCTCGAGGTGCGTCGACGTCTGCCCCCCGAAGGCGATCTCGTGGGACCGCCCGTTGGAGCAGCAGCTCGAGCGGGACGTCGGCGCGGTGATCGTCTCGGCCGGCTTCGAGCTGTACGACCC
>Ga0187772_10000955_pt1 | contig 13279 bp, 11 predicted proteins | sample 0116_SJ02_MP15_2_FD_133137 | JGI IMG/M metagenome (GOLD analysis project Ga0187772, IMG submission 133137) | Tropical peat soil microbial communities from peatlands in Department of Meta, Colombia - 0116_SJ02_MP15_20_MG | ecosystem: Environmental > Terrestrial > Soil > Wetlands > Peat | place... | reverse complement strand
TGCCGCGACGTATCGACAGTAAGTGCAATCAGGTGCGGGCGCGGGAGGGCGCGGCAACTGCAGGCATTGGGCAATCTGTACAAGGGCCGGTTGCACCCACGCATCGTTTCCTTCGTACGCAAGCAGCTTGGTTCGAAAGCGCAACAGATCATCGAACGGCCCCTCGCCGCGAATTCCGTTGGCGTACACGAACCAAGCCTCATCGGAGACCCGCAATCCGCGCCGCCGCAGCAGCCACTGGTAGAACTCGACCTGGCGCTTGTAGCTGATCTGCCAATCGGCATCAAGGTTGACTTCGTCAGTCTTGGACGTGGCCTTGTAGTCGACCACGTAGTACAGACCATTGGCATCGACCCACAGGTCATCGATCGCACCGAAGAACGTCAGCCCGGTGTCCGCATGTTCGACGCGAACTCCTCGGAAGTTCTGCCGCCAAATGCCAAACTCGGGATGATCGGCGGGAATCAACGCCAGTCCCTCTCGCGCCAACCGAGGTGGCACCGTTCTTGCTCCTCGATACCGGTCGAACTCGTTTTTCAGAAGATGATCCACGGCATTATTCAAGTTCAACGGATACCCCGCCGGCTGCGACACTTTTGCGACCTGGTCGAGCCAAAAACACCGAGGACAGTTCAAAAAAAGTTCAACCTTCGTTCGGCTAAGCGCTTTTCCCACTCGATCGTCTCCTGAGCTCGTGCGGCCACTATACTGGCCAGGGCAGCCCTCCTGCATGGCTGCCACCATCGAACCTTCTACCTTTGCGGCTTATGGCCCGGATTGTCCCGTCGGACTGGCGTACGCTGGAGGTTACCGGAGCGGCAGCTCGCGAGATCGAGACGTTGGCGCTGCTCGAGAGCAACCTTCCGGCCTCGCTTACCGTACTGCATGGCGTGCACTGGAGCCGCATTCAGCGCGGTTTTACGGTTGTCGGCGAAATCGACTTTGTCGTGATCGCGCCCAGCGGCCGCCTGCTGCTGATCGAGCAAAAAAGCGGATTTCTTGACGAAACGCCGCAGGGGCTGGTCAAGCGCTATGGTGGGGAGAACCGCAAACACGTAGGGCACCAAATCGACCGCATGATCGACGGCCTGCGGGCGCGCTTGACCCACAGCATCCGTGGAGAACCGATCAGTATCGACTATCTGCTGTATTGCCCGGACTACAACGTCAAGGACAAGACAACGGCAGGGCTGCCGCCCGAGCGAATCGTTGACTCGGCGTGCCGCAGCGCACTGGCACAGCGCATCCTGGAGGCACTGCCCGAGCAACCCGCGCGCCCCGATCTCGCGCGGCGTCTGTATGACTTCTTTGCGGGCGAACTGAACCTGGTTCCGGATACGGCAACACTGGTCGGTCGGGCGGAGCAGCTCATCACTCGCCTTTCTGCGGGGCTGGCCACCTGGGCGCGGCGTCTGGATTTCGCGCCGTTTCGGTTGCGCGTGTCGGCAACGGCAGGCTCGGGCAAGACCCAACTTGCCTTGGCTGTCCTTGCCGACGCCCGCATAGCCGGCCGTCGCGCCCGCTATGTTTGCTACAACCGGCCGCTGGCCGATCACGTTGCGCGCGTGGCTCCTACCGGCACGCAGGCTTTTACCTTTCACCAGTTGTGCGAGAAGCAACTGCGCGCCGCCGGTGTGGTGCCGGACTTCGCGCGGCCCGACGTCTTTGATGAACTCGTGGCACGCCACGCAAGCCTGCCGCCAGGCGATGACCAGATCGACGAGCTCATCATCGACGAGGGACAGGACTTTGACGCCTCGTGGGTCGCACCCATGCTCCGCGATCTTAAGCCCGATGGGCGCGTTTGGTGGCTCGAAGATCCAATGCAACAGCTCTACGAGCGCGCGCCAGTTGCGCTGTCCGGTTGGGTCGTATTGCGCGATGACACCAACTTCCGCACGCCCCGAAAAATTCTCGACTATGTCAACCGTCTCGTCGAACCCAAACGCACAATTGAAGCCGCCTCGCCTCTGGAGGGTGCCGACGTTGAAGTCCTAGAGTATGTCGATACGGCGGAGCTGATCGACAGGACAAAGCGTGCGTTAACGCTTGCCCTGCAAAGCCGCTTTCGCAAACAAGACATTGCCATCGTCACGTTCGCGGGTCGCGAGAAATCCAAGCTCCTCGGCTTGGAGGCACTGGGCGCAAACCGCCTACGGTCCTTTACCGGGCGCTATGACTTATTTGGAACGCCGCAGTTTTCCGAAGGAGAGATCGTCCTCGAAACCGTATATCGATTCAAGGGTCAGGCAGCGCCCTGCATTATCCTCACAGAGGTCGATTTTGAAGCCTTCGACGAGCGCGCGCGTAAAAAGCTGTTCGTCGGCATGACCCGTGCGTCGATGAAGGTATTGATCGTCTTATCGCGCCGGGCTGCAGATATCTTGTTTGCGCGGCGCTAGCTGTGATAACGAGCGCTGCACCAAAGCGCGGATGCGTGGCTTTGCCCATGGGCCTCGTCTTCGGGAACGAACGTCACCGTGTGCGGCCAAACCGCCACCGCGGAAGGGTTTAGTACCTCAATGTGCCGTGGGTTGCGCAATCACCGGGGTACCCACGTCCAGAATGTCGGCCCCATAATGCACTTCTGCCTTCGCCAAAGGCTCGGACGTTGTTGTACTGACGTGACTGCAATGGGGACCTACAGCTAGATTCCTACGACGGGGCTGCTGCAACCCTGCGTGCAGTTGCTTGACGAGAAGAACACGGGCTACCTACGATGCAATTACCCAGAGCGCTTGACGTCGCACGCAAACGACCACACTTTGCCAGGCCGATATGGAACCTTGGGTTTCGCCCCATGTATCTTTTGGCGGCCATATTTGCGACCCTTTCGGTCGCACTTTGGTCATGCCAATACGCAGGCTACCTTCCGCCGATCTACACGCCAGGCGCTCAAAAGCATGGCCACGAAATGCTTTACGGTTACACCTTAGGCGTCGTGGCCGGCTTTTTGTTTACGGCAGTACGCAATTGGACAGATCAAAATACCCCGACGGGCGCAACGCTGGCCGCGTTTGCTCTACTATGGATTATCGGGCGTCTACTGGTGTTTACGCCCTACCTTACGGCCGCCGCGTGGGTGAGCGCCGCGTTTCCGGTCACGGTGGCCGTCGGAATTGCGATTCCACTGTTACGCAGCGGCAACCGCCGCAATTACTTTTTTGTCGCGCTCCTAGGTCTGCTCGGGGTGCTGGCGTTAGCCATGGACCTCTGGAGTCGGATCTGGGATACAGCGGTCAGCCTGCAACTTGGCCTGGACGTGATCCTCTTTCTGTTGGTCGTTATGGCGGGCCGTGTCATTCCCATCTTCACCAACAACGGCGTGCCGGGCACACACGCCCGTCGACATCCAACGTTGGAATCATTGTCACTCGGCAGTGTGCTGGTGCTGATCGCCGCCGATGCGCTGCAAACCCCCTCGGGTGTGATTGCAGCACTGACCTTTGCGGCGGCATTAGTGCATGCCGGCCGACTGTTTCTCTGGCAGACATGGCGCACCTTTCGGACCCCGCTCGTGTGGATCCTGCATGCGTCCTATGCTTGGATCGTCGTGCACCTGATGCTACGCATGCTCGTTGCCATCGGCGCCATCGCCGCACCGTTGGCGATCCACGCGTTAACGATCGGTGCAATTGGCGGAATGACTCTAGGGATGATGACTCGTACGTCAAAAGGACATACCGCACGCTCGTTGATAGCGGATCGCTACGACCTTGCCGGCTATTGCCTCGTCCAACTAGCTGCCCTGGTTCGAGTTTTTGGTGCAATGCTGTTCCCGGCGCATTATCGGGAGACAGTCGTTGCGTCCGGTGCGCTTTGGTGCGCGGCCTTTGGTCTGTTCGTCATTCGCTACTGGGTGGTGGTCTCTGAGCCCCGTCTCGATGGGAAACCCGGTTAGTCGTACCCGGGACTCTGATTCGGATATCTGCATAGCGGCGATCCGTCCGCAGCCGCCTTGAATTCCCCCGGTCGCTCATTTGCATGTTCCGCTGCTGCTTGAGTCAAATTCGACCACGCTCAAAATGGCACGGATGGATCATCAAGATGGTATCTGCGCAGGCAGAACTTGCAATTGCAGCGGCTGTCAAATCAGGTGCTAGAAGGTTTGCGGGGCGGTAGTGCGTTTGCGCTGTCCTACCTAGTATGGCAGTGAGTGCCTGCGCTGCTCGCGCGAGCAACGCGGTGCGGTAGGTGCGTGTGCGCCTGCTCGCGGCCCGCTTGGCGGTTCAACCGCACGGCGGGAGTTGACGATCGGGGGCACATATTCTACGAAGTGCTCATTGTTTTTGTTCCGCGCGCCCCTGGCGAAATCAAGATCATCGGCCGCTGGTTTTGAATTTGTTCCCGAACAGTGGTCGTTTGCGGGAGAACGTTTCAACGAAAGGGGCACGTCATGAGCGGCTTGATAAATCGGGTCCGGGAGCTTCACGACTTCGGTCAAAAGGCTTGGCTAGAAGTGTCCGGTGGAAAGCTACTGGCGCCGGGCAAGCTTGGCCGCTTGATTGACTACGATGGAATCACGGGAATTTGCTCCGATCCGGCCAGTTTGCCGCAGACACTTGCCGACAACGAACACGATGATGCGATTGTTCGTGGTCTCGCGGCACCTGGTGCACCGGCGGAGCAAATCAGCGAAAGCGTCAACCTTCAGGACACAAGACGGTCGGCAGACAGGTTGTTGCGCACGTTTCGCAATGCTGACGGTTATGACGGATTCGTGAGCTTGGAGGTCTCACCGATTTTTGCGTTTGACGCCGCCGGGATGGTCGCCGAAGCGCGACGCCTCCTGGGCGCATTGGATCGTGCCAACATTCTGATCCAGGTGCCAGCAACTCGCGAGGGACTGTCAGCCATTCGGCAACTTACGAGTGAAGGCGTCTGTGTAAGCGCCACGATGGTCTTTGGTGTGACGCGCTACCGCGAAGTCGTCGATGCGTTTATACGAGGACTGGAAGATCGAAGAAGCAAAGGGCATCTGTTGAACCGTATTGTCTCCGTAGCGGGTGTATCTGTGAATCGGATCGATACCATGGTCGACGAGAAACTGCGCAGTCTTCCCAAACGATTCAGTGCGCAGGCGGGGAATGCTTTGCTCGGGAAAGCCGGCGTCCAAGTCGCGCGTTTTGCCTATCAGGTTTACAAGCAAACCGTCGCCTCGCCTCGTTGGGCCTCCCTTGCTGCGCAAGGTGCCCGACCACAACGATTGCTGTGGACAGGCACCGATGCGACGAACCTCGCTGATGGCGACGTACGCTACGTCGAGCAGTTGGTCGGCCGAGATTCCATCACGGCGCTCTCCCTACCGACGTTAGTTGCGTACCGAGACCACGGCAACCCCACTCCGACCCTGGAGAGCAACCTCTATGAAATCGCAACATTCCCCGGTGAACTGTTGAAACTCGGGATTGATATGGAGGATATCAGCCGTCAGCTCGAAGCAGATTGCCTACGGCAATGGACCGCTCGCGTAAAGGCGTCCTGGGTGGTATCAGCGCGCGAACCGGCGACGCTGCAGCACTGAAAGTCGTGCCAGCGCATCCTTACTTAGCTAGGCACGGAAACCGCGGGTTGACCTAATCCGCGCTCGCGGTCGCTCATGGCATTCCCGTGTCGCTCAGGGACGCTGTCCGTCCAAGGCAAAGCCTGCGTTCAAAAATGCTCGATGCGATTTACGCCTGTTCAAGGGGCTACTTGGGCCGGCGTCTACCGATCAAATGAAAGCGAATTTGCGGTATCGGGCGCTGGCAGGCGCAATCCGGTACGGGACAGCCTGCAGCTCTCGCCGATCCGTTGCGCTTGTCTCAAGCTCCTTGCCTGCGATACGGCATCCGGGCGGCTGGCAGTGACAGAGCGTGGATTTGGCGCGTGCCGCTATGAACAACCGGATAGGAGGAGCCGAACCTACGCGGGCTCGTCGCTTCTAGCCAAAAAGGATGAGACGTCCCGAAGGAATTGAAAAAGATCGCCCGCGTCGGACCGCTCGGTAAAACCGTCCGGTAACTCATTGAAAACGTTTGAAAGACATTCCGCGGCGCGAACTGGTCCTGGCTCAAGCTCCATGTTCATTGGCGTCTTCCTACACACTGAGGGCCAAAAACTACCAAATTCAACCTCTTCCTCCTATACAGCGGGCGGCTTACCACATGGGAGGGTTATGCCCAATCCCGGCGAGTGCGCAAGCAGTCTTATTGGGTGCGACCCGATTTTACTGTTCTTCTTTTTTTTGGGCAGCATTTTTATGTCCCCGGTTGACTGCCGAGATTTGGTGCATTTGCAACGCCGTTTGATCGGTTTTTACGCCCGCCGTGCCTTCACCGACGTATCGGGACAGAAATGAGCAGGGAAACGGGAGGCCTTTATCTGCAGGGGACATCACATTTTCGTTGGGGTTCGACTAATCGATGCGTTCGATAAAAAACTACCCATGCCAAGACGATCGAATATCACCAAGGCAACAAATGAGCCATTGTCGGCAAACAAATTATCGGCGATCTTTGGCTGACAAGTCGTGAGGGCTTGACAAATGCAGCGCCTAACTACGTGTCCGCGCGGCGGCTCGCGTAGCGTTGACTCGCCTTCATAAAATCCAAAACCAAAGCAGCTGGTGGCACAAAAGCGCTTGCCGTTTGCGCCGACATGTGAGCTGGTCGCGGCCCCACGACACGGACGCACCAACTGCGTGCTCCGCAGCCGAGCCTGGCTAAACGGCCCCAGTCAAAACTTAACGCCGGACAAGAAATCGAAGGGGCAATCTTGAAGGAAGTGTCGTTGGAACTTTTTGCCTCGCTGTCGATTCGCCTAAGAAAAGCGAAATGTGCCAATCCTCGGGATCGTGTCCAGCAAGCCCGCCGAGAAGCCGGCAATTCCTGAAAGTTCGCGCGAAGATCTTGCGAGCCGTCACTGTGGTGTCATACAACGCGGCAGATCGGCGCTGTCCGTCATTTGGTACTGCGTTGCGGCGTGCTCAGTGCTTATGTTGCGCTCGTCGGTTCGTCGGCAACGGGTGTTACAAGTAATCTTTTCGTTGATCGATGCCGAACTTCCAACGGCGAACGAGAGATCGCTCACGTAGGCGAGACAAACGAAACGGTGTAATGATTGGAAAATTATTTTTTCGAGGATGCGAAGCTATGATGATGCAACGCGTTGGATGTTGTCAGTAAGAGTGGCATTCCGCCAACAAAAGCTGCGCTGTCACCAACAAATTTCTAGGGGAAGCTTTCGCATGATCGAATCGGACTCTCCCTCACCGATCGGCCCATAACGCGGCGCGGCCCCTTAGATTGGTTCGGACTCGATCGCTTTGGGGGGTCTCTGGTCCCCGCGCAGTGCTTCCGCATCGGGGCCCAATCGACAAGACGCGATGGCGTATCTTGCGGATGCCTGCGCGTGGCAGTAAAGGCACTGATGGTATGAAGCGTCTCTTGGTTAACTCTTGGCTCGCCCTTTTGAGCTATGCACTGCTAAGCCACGCCCTCGCATCCGATATCGAAGTAGTCGGCGCGGGAGCATCGTTTCCAGCCTTGGCGATCCGCAGTTGGGCGAAAACCTTTTCTCGCGAGTCGGGGATTAGCGCGGTGTATCAATCCGTAGGCTCCGGCGAGGGAATCCGTCGGGTAACCGAGCGGTCAGCCGATTTTGCCATGACCGATGTACCGTTAACGCAAGCCGAATTGTCTCAAGACGACCTGCTGCAATTTCCGGTCGTTGCGGGCCCCATCGTACCGGTCGCGAACATACCCGGAGTTGGCGACGGCGAACTGAAAATCACCGGTCCGGTTCTCGCCGATATCTATTTGGGCAAGATCACAAGCTGGAACGCTGCTTCGCTGCAAGCGTTGAATCCGAAAAAGACTCTCCCCGACCTTCCCATCCGGGTTGTGCATCGCGCCGACGGTTCGGGAACAAGTTTCGTCTTCACCTACTATTTATCGAGCGTAAGCACGCAGTGGCAGCAACAAATGGGCATCGGATCGCGTCTGCACTGGCCCGCTGGAATCGAGGCAAAGGGCAATGAGGGCGTGGCTCTCGCCGTCCGCGGCACGCCGGGAGCAATTGGCTACGTCGAATTTAGTTACGCGCTGCAACATAAGCTCGCCACGTTTCAGTTGCGCAACAAGGCGGGAAAGTTCGCACACGTGAACGACGCCGCTGCTCGTGCGGCCCTCGCCTCCGCCCGATGGTCGCGTCCCGGCTACTACGAGGTTTTGGTTGACTTGGACGGTGACGAAAGCTGGCCAATCGTGGGGGTTTCCTTTGCATTGATCCACAAGAACCAAGAAAGACGCACGCAAGCGGCGGCGACACTGAAGTTTCTGCACTGGATCTATTTTCATGGGGCCAATATCGCCCGAGACCAGCACTATGTGCCGTTAGAAGACACGGCGCTATTCGGGCGCATCGAATTGTCCTGGGGGCAGGTCCGTGACGAGAACGGTAAAGCGCTGTGGACAGGTGGCCAGTAAAGGGTTTCGTGCAATGAGATCCTCCTCGCCAATTTGCTTGGCAGCGGCCTTCCTCGCATTGTTTCCGGTTTTTGCCAGCGGCGCAGGCAGCATGCAACCAAAACCCAACAAGGATTTTCGTGAGCTGATCGTCAAGGGCGAACGTCCGGAGATTGCCGCCTGCTTGGCTGCATCGATTGACTACGTCCGTCACAATCCCGTCTTCGCGGCGATTCGCTGGAGTGAAGAGCAGTCGGATCGGGCAATCATGTCGGAAACCGAAAGCAACGGACACCTTGTGAGAATGATCCACATGACCGCGCAACTGCGAGTTCCGGGGTCGACCTTCTTTTCGGAGCCTTGGCGGCCAATGGAGCTTTACTGCGAGCAACCCGAAGACGGATCGATCCGCGTTTTTGTAAAACCCATCGCTCGATAAACGGATTCCAGCATCGGAGCAAGGCGCTGTCTTCTGACCCGGAATCTTGCGCACTTGGCCCGTGACCGAGCAGCAAGCTTTTGGCTCATGCGCACGCCTTGGCCACTGTTGCGATACCAACGACGCCTCGGTAGCCTGTGCTAGTTCCGCGGTGTGGTGCCGATGTTTGATCCGCTTGCTGCACCAACTGACATTCCGATGCCGACAATCAAGAAGCGTTCCTATGGCATGGTTCCCGTCGCGATCGACAGCGAGGGCGACCGGCGCTTTCTCATACTTCGGGCATTCAGGAATTGGGACTTTCCCAAAGGCGCAGCAGAGCGCGCAGAGACACCCCTCATGGCAGCCGCCCGGGAGATGCGCGAAGAAACGGGCATCAGTGACTTTGAATTGCCATATGGGGAGATTTGTAAGGACACCGAAGCGTACGCTGGTGGCAAAGTGGCGACGTTTTTCATCGCGAAGGTGCGGCAAGAGAAGTTGACGCTTCCTATTAGCGAGGAACTGGGCAGACCGGAGCACAACGAATACCGGTGGGCAACGGCGCAGGAGGCCCGAGAACTCTTGCCTGTTCGTTTGGTGGCGATCCTCGATTGGGTCATTTCGATCGACAAAAAGGCCGCGGCTTGAGTCCTGCACGCGGCATTGTCAATCGCGAGCGCCGTCGCGAAATTGGATTCGGCGCTTCGTTAGCTCCGAGCGGTATCGGTGCACCCGCCTTAGGAAAACCCTACGATCGTCTCACCGAACGAGTACCCCTCACCCGTGCGGACAGACCGTTGCACGCAAGGGCGACTGTCTCGCGCGCAAACTTCTTACGACCGCGAACCGCCCTAGAGTGCGCACCGTTAATCTGCTTCGGTTTGAGGTCTTCGGTAAAGTCCGTCGGATCCGCAGGCGACCGAAGTTGCGCCCGAAAAACGCCCTCCCGAGTGGTACATCCCGGGTGCAATGGACCAACGCCGGGGGTACGCTAAGGGGCCCCCCACGCTCTTTACTGCAAGGACGCTTCGATCAATGTGTCGGAAGCCTGCAGAAGTGTCCGTGGCGCGTCGTGCTCATCAGATCTTGGAATTGTTGGCGCGACATTCGCAGCAAGTGTTCGTGATCCCCCGCTTCAACATACACGATGTCGTTCGACTCCAGTTCCTCGTCGACGATCGTCTCGACGCCCCAAGCCATACCAAACGGCGGTACTGCACCGCGGTCGCAGCCATCAAAGAGCGCGGCAATACGATTCTCGTTAGCGAGGCACAGGTTCTTGCGTCCGAGCAGGTGAGCTAGCTTGCCCAGCATAACGTTCTTGTCGGCGGGTATCACTGCCATCAGGCAACCGCTCTCGTCCTCGATGAGCACTGATTTGGCAAGCTGGTGCGCAGGAACACCCGCTGTGCGCGCCGATTCCGCGCTGGAGCGGCTGTAACCGTGCGTGCAGACGTCGTAGAGTGCACCGTGCTGCTCAAGATAGCTAGACAATCGCATTGGAATGGACATGACAGACTCCTCGGGCAAGGTAGGTTGTCAGGATTGATACAAAGGTAGGGACATGCTGCAGCAGCTCATACTTCGCTTGAGGCGCAATGTAGTCAACCACCCGTGTAACCCATTGACTCTTTAGTGTTTTTGGTCAAGGCTTTTCCCGCTAGGTCGAATCTGCGCGCCTTGCCCGCATTTGCTTCGATTCGAATTACGACGTCCGTTGTGCGAGGTTGCTTCACATCGAGCAGCGTAAAACAGTCCGACACGTGGCAGGGGTTTTTTGCCATTTGCTTTCGCCCTGGGTACGCGCGGGGCAAAATCACTGCGGCCGAGCGGCCTAGTGCAACGGGGAGGTGGCCATGGGCAAGCGATTCGATGCGATCATCATTGGCAGCGGGCAGGCGGGCCCTGCGCTTGCGGGTCGCTTGACAGGCGCTGGCAAGTCGGTTGCTTTTATCGAGCGCGAACATTTCGGCGGGACGTGTGTAAATAACGGATGCATACCGACGAAGACCCTGGTAGCGAGTGCCTACGCGGCCTTCATGGCGCGGCGCCACGCTGACTTCGGTGTGACCGTAGAAGGACCAATCGGCGTGGATATGCGCGCGGTCAAAGCTCGCAAGGACGATATCGTGCGAGCGTCGGTAGACGGCCTGGCAGCCTGGGTCAAAGGAATGCCCAAATTGAGCCTTTTCTGGGGCCAAGCGCACTTCACAGGCGCCCACCGCGTCGTCGTAAATGACGAGGAGTTGGAGGCCAACGATATCTTCATCAATGTCGGCGGCCGGCCCGCGGTCCCCGACTGGCCAGGGCTCAAAGACGTACCCTATTTCACCAACATCAGCATGATGCAAGTCGACTATTTACCGGAACATTTGCTGATTGTCGGAGGTAGTTACATCGGATTGGAGTTTGCGCAGATGTATCGGCGCTTTGGTTCGCGCGTGACGATCGTCGAACAAGGTCCGCGACTTATACCCCGGGAAGATGAAGACGTCTCCGAAGCGATTCTTGACATTCTCGAGCGGGAGGCAATCGAAGTCCGGTTAAATGCCATGTGCATCGGCGTTGCCCGGCGCGGTGATCACATCGTACTTACATCCGATTGCGTGCAGGACGCGCCGCCGATTACGGGCACGCATCTTTTGCTCGCCATCGGCCGGCGGCCCAATACGGATCAACTGGGTCTGGACAATGCCGGCATCGTCTGCGATGAACGCGGCTTTATCCGAGTCGACGAGCAATTGCGTACTACCGTGCCCGGCGTTTGGGCGCTTGGCGACGTAAACGGACGGGGTGCGTTTACCCATACCTCGTGGAACGATTACGAGATCGTCGGAGCCAATTTGCTCGATGGCGGTTTTCGACGCGTAAGCGAGCGCATTGGCGCCTACGCGCTATTTATCGATCCACCACTCGGCCGAGTCGGCATGACGGAGCGTGAGGTCCGCGCGTCGGGGCGCACAGCGCTGCTCGGCAAGTTGTCCATGTCGCGGGTAGGCCGAGCGTTAGAGCGCAGCGAGACGCTGGGATTCATGAAAGTCCTTGTCGACGCATCATCGAAAACGGTACTTGGTGCGGCGCTGCTCGGCTTAAACGGCGACGAAATCGTACACACGATACTTGATCTCATGTACGCCAAGGCACCTTACACGGTCATGGCACGGGCCATGCATATCCATCCGACTGTCGCAGAATTGCTTCCCACGTTACTGCAGGACATGAAGCCACTGCAGTAGGGGGATGCTGGCTTTGTCGACCGCACCACCCGCAAGCACCCATGCCCACGCAGGCAACGCCACCAGTGCCTAATCGGCCCCCCGTTTCGGGTCAGGTCGTGCTCGTGCTTCAGGGCGGCGGTGCCCTCGGCGCCTATCAAGGCGGGGTCTATCAGGCGATGCATGAACAAGGTATGGAGCCCGACTGGGTCATCGGCACCTCAATCGGGGCCATCAACGGTGCGCTGATTGCAGGCAATCGTGTCGAGCGTCGACTTGAGCGCCTAAAGGAATTTTGGTCGCGGGTCAGCCGGGGAAGTACGGCAGCCCTAGGCACGCACAGTGTGCCGGGCCAGATCTTCACGAACTTTTCGATTCTTGCCGGCGGAGTCTCCGGATTCTTCAGTCCCCGGGCGCTTGGGTGGTTGGGTATTTATTCCGAGACCGGCGTCGATCGCGCCTCCTTTTACAATACCGACGCACTAAAAGATACGCTCTGCGAACTTGTCGACACGGAGGCTTTCCGATCGTGCGAGCCGCGGCTGACGGTAGGTGCCGTCAACGTTTGCACTGGCACGATGCGTTACTTCGATAGTCGTGACGAGACCCTGACCATCGATCACATTCGGGCCTCTGGTGCATTGCCACCGTACTTTGGCGCGGTGCGCATTGGCTCCGAGGCCTACTGGGATGGTGGCATCTATTCGAATACGCCGATCGAAGCGATACTCGATGACCGGCCGCGGCGCGACTCGCTCATTTTTGCGGTACAGGTCTGGCAGCCCAAAGGCGCCGAACCGCCATCGATCTGGCAAGTGATGGCGCGGCAAAAGGATATCCAGTACGCCAGTCGTGACGTAAGCCACCTGGCACGGCAGCGCCAAATACATCGTCTGCGGCACATCATCCGCGAGCTGAGCAAACTGCTGCCACCGGAGCAGCTCGATCAAGCCCACGTGCAGCAGCTCGTTGCGTATGGCTGCGGAACGACGATGCACGTCGTTCACCTGCAGGCCCCGTGCGTCGATGGCGAGAATCACACAAAGGACATCGACTTCACATCGCGCGGGGTAAAACTGCGATGGGATGCGGGTTACGCAGATGCCGTCAAAGCGCTCGCCCGCAAGGCATGGCTTGAACGCAGCGATCCAATCGAAGGTATTGTCGATCACTAGGATCGTGCAAAACCGCGCATG
>Ga0187772_10000954_pt1 | contig 13284 bp, 8 predicted proteins | sample 0116_SJ02_MP15_2_FD_133137 | JGI IMG/M metagenome (GOLD analysis project Ga0187772, IMG submission 133137) | Tropical peat soil microbial communities from peatlands in Department of Meta, Colombia - 0116_SJ02_MP15_20_MG | ecosystem: Environmental > Terrestrial > Soil > Wetlands > Peat | place... | reverse complement strand
CAGGCATCTCATATTTCAGCCCGTTGAGAGATGACAAACTTCCAGATATTGATGGTATATACATTGGCGGGGGATATCCAGAACTTTTTGCCAGTGAGCTTGAAAGTAACAAAAGTATGCGGGTCTCTATGAGAGAGGCATCAGAAGCAGGAATGCCCATTTATGCTGAATGCGGTGGCTTGATGTACCTCACCGAATCTTTGGCGTTTAACAGTAAATTTTTTAAAATGGTCGGCGTCGTACCAGCTCTCGCAGATGTGACTTATAAGAGGACTATTGGATACACGGTCGGAAGGACCATTAGTGATACGATTATAGGTCCAAAAGGAACTGAATTTAGAGGACATGAATTCCACTACTCAGAGGTAAAAGAGGTGAACGAGGAACTAAACTTTGCCCTTAAGCTAGAAAGGGGAAAAGGTATCTCTAACGGGTATGATGGGATAAAGGTCAGAAACACCCTTGCGTCGTACTCACACCTGCACCCCCTATCATATCGGAATCTACCATCTAATTTTGTCGAGTCATGCGTTAAGTTCAAGGATGAAAAAGAACACAAAATTGCATAATGGTTGCGATCATTTCGATTATCAAAAACCGTAAATATGTGTGAAATGTGATGCGAAAAATTGGAATTGGGGCAGGACAATGCCACGCGACTTTATTCTAGGAGAAGCTTCTGAAACTGTTCAAGCTTATCGTCTCAAGAAGAGGACGCGCGGTAGACCAAAGGTCATTCCTGATTTTATGGAAGAGCATTTTTACAAACCGTACGTTTACTCTGACTCCGTAAAAACGCGGCGGGGGCATTTAAATGAACATTATCGTTTTCAAGCTCTTTCTGCATTGATTATCGGTGAAGAAGACGAAAATGTTGATCCTCAATCACCTGGTTTTGAGTTTAAATGGCTTTATGATGATGTAAATTCACACAAAAATCCGCGGGCGTACCGCAAAACAATACTCGCCGAATTAGGCCGATTACAAGATCCCAGTTTAATACGAACAGTTGCCCGAGAAGTGTGTGCAATAAAACCGACCGCGAAAGATGCCATCGTGATTATTCGACAGCACCGCGTAACACGATCATCATCCCCTACCATGGAGCGCAAAGATGCCCTACTTGCAAAAGAACTCATTGATGCGGTGTTAAATTATCTACGGCGGTATCCGGGAACACCGTTTAGCGACATTTATGCCGCACTAAATTACGTGCACGTCATCATGCGCACTGCTGAAGAGTTACCTAATTGAGGGCTCAAGCGTAATATGTCTGTTTTTTGTAGGATGACTATCACTTAGCCCAAGTGATCGCTGCTACTTCATACAGCTTTTGATGGGACAGGGAACTGAAAAGAATATTGAGGTGATCTGCTGCATCAGTAAAGCAAGTTTATTTAAAAGCTTAGCTCAGATATTCTAGCAATTGCGCTGTCATCACATAGTTATAAAATCATTTGGAACCCAACATTGATGTTCTGGTATATTTCTTGCTAGGATTTGGATAAAATCTGATAGACTTGCTAGTATTGTGACAAGCGTTTTTTATTTATTCAAACATGTTGTTACCTTATCAATAAGAAGCATTTCATTTCGAATTGGAGCGAAACTACCTGTGAATTACTAAGCATGTGAATCTGAGATACGGCAGATAGCAGACATAAAATCCTTCTTTTGTGCGGAACAATTGCCAGATACATAGACTTCAAAACACACTTAAATCCGATGCGTTTACCGAATCGTGTGTGAGAAGTGGCACAAGTTTGTTACCTGCGTGCGGACTCGAAGTATCCACCATAGATAAAGTAATATTAAATGGCACTATTATGGTAGTGAGTTCTCCTGTAATTTGATCGTGGCTATGACCAGCGAAGTACTCACATGAACGGGTAAGAAGGTGAGACAGCAAGGGCCGGTATTCCCCGAAGTTTGAAGACAGTAATCGGATGACTCACCCTACAGAAAAACATGAGATAATTGAGCGCGGTACGGGATTGGTACAGGATTATATGAACATGCGGCATGATGACATTTGGGAGGAACGATCTACAAAACAAAGTGTCTCCTTCACCTCCAGCCCCACCGAAGCGCAGATGGAGGGAAACGTGTGAAGGCATTTCCAATCTACGTGGACTTCATTAGCAGCCTGAAGATCTTTGTGAGAGAACCTGGCACGTTATTCTTTTCGCTCGTCTTCCCTGTCATCTTAATGTTATGTTTTGGTGCAATATTCGGGGGAGAGGTTACCAAATCTGATCTCTATATCCAAGATAACGACGGCTCAAGCCTCTCCGCAACATTTGTTAAGACGATAAACGCGACTGAAGCATTTAACGTTCATATTATAAGCACGAACAAAGATCCGGATGCGTACATCAAATCAAACCATCTTACTGGCATACTAGTGATCCCTCACGGATTTGGCGATATGGTGCAGCAAAATCTAGCACTTGGCAACACTCTTGCTGTACCCCGCGTGCAGTCAAGCGCGCTTAATGCGGCGAACACACCGTTGGGAACTGTCGCATCGGTAGGCCAGCAAACGATGGGCACGCAGCCCCCCCAGAGCCCCTCCTCGCTAGCAAACCAATCGACTGCCTATCTCGTCCTTAAAGTTGATCAGTCCCAAAGATCGGCTCCTCTCGTCACAGGAGTATTAAATAGTATCATAAGTAGCTTTAATGCTCAGCTTGCCGGTGCCGGGCAAGTGGTAGGGTTAAAGAGTCAAGAGGTGATCTCTACGCGATTTAGATATATAGATTTTTTTGTTCCTGGAGTAATAGGGTTGACCGTCTTGGCATCGGGTGTCTTCAACACAGTTGCAATTAATACGCGGTACCGAACGACTGGTATCTTACGAAAGCTCGCAACTACACCGCTTACGAAGACGGAATGGATCGCCTCGAAAATTTTGTCTCAAGCAGTACGTGCGTTTATTTCGACCGCACTTATCCTTATCGTGGCGATACTAGCCTTTAACGTTAAAGTACTCCCTGATGTATACAGCATCATATTGATATTCGTCGGTACAATGGCGTTTACCGGAATAGGGATGATCATTTCACGGTTCGTCCGCGACGAAGATGCCGCCAATGCTGCGGCAAACGCCGTCACGTTCCCCATGTTCTTCCTTGCAGGTACCTTTGTCCCAATAGAAAGCATGCCCGCGTTCTTACAACCAATTGCAAGGGCACTTCCTCTCACGTACTTAAATAATGGCTTGCGGGACGCTATGATTCTTGGTGACGCATCTAGCGCACTCTACAATACATTCATAGTGCTCGTGATAGGAATTGCGTTCTTTGCTATCGGATCGCTTGTTACGGACTGGAGAGAAGAGTGACGGCTTTATTGTTAAGCAGGTTACACACGCTATAATATAATGGTGTGGCTTTAGCAGTGTGTTTGCATACTAAGCGATTGTGAGTTGGCCTTGAGTGAAATACGTGGCAGATTGTCTAACAAAGTATTTAGGGTTCAATACATCGACGGAAATAGAAAAGACGAGCTGAAATCAATTGTCTTAACACCGCTTATCAACGCGCGCGAGGTTACTACAAATACGATGGTATTGACGATTGATGACCGCTCTTTGAAACCATCATAAATTGCCCAGTAGCCATAATTCATGGTCAGTAGTTTAAGTAATTAATCTGTTCAGACGGGCGACTTACAACAATTAATATAGCCAGTCTTACGTAACTTTCATTTGCTGCCGCAGAGGCTACGACGTCTAGAATGCGATATTTGAAGGGGAGACTCAGTTTGATCGAGAGACTAAATATTTAGTATGTTCCGATGAGACGACGTGCAACTGTAACGAGAAATTGTTATGAGTCCTTTTACTTTTCTGCGTCGGATCAATCCGCTCTTGAGTTATCTACAAACGCCCTTTTTAAGGATTTAAAGTTATGTATAACCCGACTGCGGGGGTACGGTGTTATTAAAGCGGTAATAGCGAATGTCATAAATAAAATTATGAACAAGTCAGTTAATACAATTAAATTTGAAGCGTATTGAGGAAACCACAAGCGCCCCAAACAAGGGATGATGGACGCCCCTATAAACGGCAGACCTACGTCAACGAGATACCATTTCCTTTGTTCTCCTCTAAGCAAACGGCGATGCATTAATTGTACTGTAATGAAAAAATAGCCGCTATTGAGCAAGACCCATATTATCGCGGCCCCAACCATACCATAGCGTTCAGTTAACAAAATTATACCTGGTACGAGGATTATTACCGACGCTAAGTTTTGATAAAATGCTAACTTTGTCCAGCCGTTTGCCAGTTGCAGAGCGTATGGCATGTTCGTAAGAGCATTAAGTGCGGCTCCAACTACTAATACACTTGCTATGAGGTGGGTCTCACTTGCAATTAAGGGATTTCCGGTCCACATCTGCAGTATTTCAGGTGCAAAGAGCGCGATAATTACTGCTAGCGGTAATATAATTACTGATACAGATTGACAACTCTCGTGATACAGATTTTTCAAGCCTGTTTTATCGCCTTCCATTACCAATTGTGATAATCGCGGAAATATTGCTGTAAAAAATGGAGTTACAGCCAGCAACACTACAGAAGCAATTCCAGATGCTAAAATGTAGTAGCCGAATAACTCCAATGTTAACATCTTGCTCAGAATTACTTTATCCATTTGCATAACCACCCCTCCCAAGATGCTAATCCCAGTGACCCCAACAGTAAAAAGCCAAATTTCATTGAAGTAACTGTTTTGTAGTCTAGGCGGAGAACCAGTCCTAGGCAAATTCCGCCACAATATAAGAGCAGCAAGAAAGGTTTGAGCTATACTTATTATTATTTGCCATGCAAAAAACGCTTGTACCGTAGGCAAAACTATCCAAAGGATTACAACAGCCCCAATGCCGCGAAATGTAGCGGATACTACATCTACGCCATTATATAGCACTTGTTTCTGCAGGCCAATTAACCCCCCGTAATACAATGATAGAGGGAGATCAAACGCAATTACGACACCCATCATCATGACAGCTTGCTGTACAGAAGCAGCAGGCAAATGCTGGGTCATTATCCAATTGTTGGAAATTATGGGTGAGAGAAAAATTACTATACATGCTATAGCACCTGCTAGAACCCAATAGACCGCTTCTAATGTCCGAACTAGGTCACGTTTTTTTTGATCCGTCCCTGGTTGGGTAGATAATCTCGCCAACTCTCTGTTCACACTTATGCTTAATCCAGTAACTAAGACTAAAAATAAAGTTTGTAAGGTAACGAAAAAGCCAATTAGTCCGAACGCTTCTATGCCTAAAAACTTGATATAAATAGGAATAAACAATAGTGTCATTAGGGCTGTCCAGCCCCTGCCAATAAAATTCGCGATAATATCCCGCTCGATAATATTCCGCTTAATTAGTGACACAAAAACCTCATTTTATTAGCTATCTTTCCCTACATAACGCTAGCATTATTTCCTTTGATATGATTCATAGGCCTTGAGTACGTATATAAAATGCACTTAATTAGTTTAACTCAGAAAAACAGCGTGACAACGATCGCCAATGCCAACTTAACCTCCTCTCTTATGCTATATAATGAAGCAGATACAAGATGCTACGATAATGCTGTTGCTTTCCACTCTTCGTGGTCAGCGTCTGCAAAACTGCTTGACTGTCACTTCGAGAAATTTCAGGTAAAAATACCTAAAAAGTAATCACAATGCCGAGTTGTTGATTTTTTCTGGAAAGCCCAGATAATCGAGCATCCGATTACGTACCGCAATTTGCGTTGCTGTTTGTTCTCCATCCTCCTCCAGACCATCGTCCATATAATGTAATGCGAACGTCGTCCTGCCGCTCACGCTGACGCCACTTAGCAACGACGCACCACGTGGCGCGAAGAACATCCGTTCAAGTTCGAGGCTGCCATAAGTCTCGGGAAATTTCAACCTGCCGAGGTTCGATGTCCATGTTCCGGGAAGTGCCGACATAATCAATTTAAACAATAGGAATGCCATATTGTACTTATCCTGGGCAAATGCAGACAGTTTATTATAGCGGCTAAACCCCTCAGGCACGTCTTTCGCATGTGAAACAAAGCTACCCGCATCTGCAATAAGCGTTGGATCGAACCTATCAAATTCTAGCACGAGTCCAAAAACATCTCTTGCATCCAGCTTTTTCTGCGCCCTCCGGTGGAATTTCCGAGCGTTCTCCCAGAAGGACTTCTTAGAGTCGTAATCGAATTTGAATTGGAAACTGGCGATGAAAAGGCAAAATGCGTCGCCCACAGGCTTATCAAGGCGATCTCTGAGATCATATGGCATTGCGATGTATTTTTTGCGTCTCTTGAATTCACGACAGATGTCATGGAGTGCCGCAATGTATGCTGTTATAACCACTGAGCCAACTGTTATCCCGCGATCCCTGCAGTTTTCGATAAGGCGTTCGGTCTCGTCCTTTTCCAGCTGGATCAACACAATCTTATGCACATATCGATCCCAAAACGCCTTATGGATATTAAGGAAGTCTTCCTGATCGAAGAGCCAGCGACTTTTACTCCACCGTTTATTGCAGAGGGTGATGAACGGCTTCAACATATTTTGCAAAACGACCTTCTTAGGCGATTTTGGGAAACAACCGATATATAGAGGTGGAACAATCGTCATCGCCTCCAGCAGCGGATCTGCGATGTGCGTGAGAATGTCACGAATTAAAAAGGCAAGCGCCCTCCCATCACAGATCTCGTGCTTGGCATAGACTATAAGATCAGACACCTCTGGTGAATAGACAAGCACAAAACGGATTAAGGGACCAATCAACGGATCAAATGGGATAGTATGCTCATATTGCACTTCACCGAACCATTGAGAATCTGATTTCCTAGTTACGACACGAAGCATGGGTTCTGGAACACGTTCGGTTGAAAACCAAGCACTTCCACAGTCATCGAAAACAACCTTGGCACCGACGAGTGGATGTATTAAACGAACCTTGTCCAGCACCTTTCTCAACTCGTTCTCAGGGATATCCCCTCTAATTCGAGCACACAGTGAGAGATTGTCACATGGACTTAGAAGGTACTGCCGCTCAACGTTCGAGAGCCTCCGCACGTATGTTAAGTGCGAGTGTTGTAATTGGTTCTCCAACTGATGTATTTCGTGTCCCCCTGTCTTCTTAGCAAAAATTGAGTTTGATGCTGCACAGTAACTTCTTACCTTTTCCCCTAAAAAACTGAATTATCTCAAGCTCCGTCTTCACCCGGCAACGGCTGGGCATTAGAATCGTCTCAGACCCGCGCTGTTGTCATTTTTTTACACTATTATTAAGACTTTAACTCTTATTAAGCAGTCTTCAACATTATAATTTGTAATTTAAGTGGTTTATTTGTAAGTTTGTAATATCGTCTTCAATTGGTAGGCCATTTTTATAAATATAAGGAAGGATGGGCAACACTAATTTGCGCAACACTGATATCATTACTGCATCCTTTGATAATTGATAATTTTTCAATTTATCCTTTTTAACAAAGAAAAAAATATTTTGCTCGTGCAATACTTATCGATTTTATCATTTTCCATATTTGCTTCTCAAGCAGCTATCTGAGTGATTGAGACTATAAACTTTTTGTCCGAGAATAGCTTCTAACGTTGATTAGGTCATACTGAATTGCAATGATGTGCTTTAGGTTGCATCGATGTACTTCGGGTTGTTTTGTTGACCGCCGAGGTATAGGATGCTTGAACGAGTTTCTTATAGGACGGCGGTGATGCCACAGGACAAAGATGCTGTTACTCGCCCACCTCGATGGTGCATGCATGTAATGGCGGGCGTGATACGCATGGGTAGGCCTCGCCCCGGTTCGGGGTGCATCAGGAGCAGATAACGTTTGGGGGCAGCCAAATGCGTTCGAGCGGTAGTTTAGCATGTTCAAACAATGATAAAGCAGTTCTATCGGAGACGACCGAATGGTTTAGAGTGAAAAAAAGCGCTGTCGTGTTGTGAGGCGTTGTTGTGTTATAAAACATTAGAATGGCTTAAATTGACGTCTTCTTATTTATTATATACCATAATCATAGTTCGATTACGTCTTTGTATATATCAAGTATCTGTTTAGCTAAAACTTTCCAATCATAATTGCTTTCAACTAATCTTCTACCACGTTTGCCCATTGATTTCGCTTCGTCTATGTTTGCGAAGATTCGTAATATTGCATCTGCTAATTTTTCCGGATTTTTTGGTTCGACAAGTAATCCAGCACCGTCAATCACGTCTCTTACGCCCGGTATATCTGAGGCTATTACAGGGGTCTCACATGCCATAGCTTCAAGCAAGACTATCCCGAAAGCTTCTAATCTCGTAAATGAGGGGAGTGTAAAAACAGTAGATGTCCTGTATAGTTTAATCAAATCTTGCCACGAAACATGCCCAAAAAATTTTATGTTTGCTTCATAGCCTTTTGAGAGTGTTAAGAGTGTTTTCTCATACGCTCCTCGCCCGGCTATCAAAAAGTTTGCCTTTGGATATTCCTTAATAACTATTTTAGCCGCTTCTATGAAATAACTAACACCCTTATCTGGAGTGAGTCTCCCTACAAATAACGCCGTATTCTCTTCTCTTTCAGCATTAACCTCTTTAAGAGCTTTATCGAATTTTTGTAGTTTGATGCCATTTGGAACAACTTCAAAATTCAGGTTCTTTAAGATTTCAGACGTAATTGCATAACTGTTTGTTGTTGCTATTATTCTTGTTACATTATTCAAAATAAAGTTGAGGTATAGTTTCTTGTTAGTAGATTCAATAAGTTTTTTAACAATCTTAAAAATTTTTGGCGTAAATAATGTCTCAGGCATAATCAAATCATTATGATACGTTAAAATATGTGGGATTCCTTTAAGCGCAGTTAGTAAAGCATGTGACATAAACGGTGGCGGGTAATGTGAATTGATCACATCAGCATCTAGTTTGTTGAGTTTGTTTTTTAAAAAGTAAGTGTAGGGCACAATATCTTTGTACGGAAGATCTAATATTGGAAATCGATATATCGTGTAGCCATCTAAAAGTTCTAATCGTTTCGATTTTGGTACATCTGCGCAGAGTACTGTGACGTCGTGCCCCATTTCTACAAGGCTCTGAGAAAGCTCCTTAACATATGTTTCAGTACCACCTATATGCGGATAAAAGTACGATGAGGCCTGAATGATTCTCAACTTTGAATCCCCTTTGAAGACTAGTACGTAAGAGATGGGGGGGTTTTTTACTTTATTGTTTTTTTGCTTTGAGCAAGTTACCGCTTAAAGTAAATTCACATTAAAACATTTTTGTTTTATAGAAAAGCTCGAAGACAAAGATTTGATCAAGATTATTGCGCAGTCGAGGATGCCAAGTTAATAGGACAGGGGTGTGAGCGCTTCTCTATATCAAGGTGAAAAACACGTTCACAAGGTTAACGGAATAACTTTCGAATGAATACTATTTTACTTAAAGCACTTCTGTCCGTCAAAATAGTTTTGAAGTATTATGATAAGATGCTACATCTATTCAAACCACCTGAAAAAAAACTGAATTCAGTATCTAGTTTGAAAAACAAAAATCAACCGCTAGTTACAAGTGAAAGGAACAAATGAAGTTACGAAAATCTTACTGTAATGCCATACTCACATGATAAATTTAGGTAAATCTGGTTCTAGTAAAAGCAACAAACAAAGTCCAAAGTGATTGCTCAGCTCCCAATTTATTTAGTCGATAAGAGAGTACTAGGTGGTTCTACATGTGGTCATTTCGCAACTCTTCCGTTCGACTTCTAACCAAAAAAGAGACTAAAAAAGATATTTAAGAATTAGAAACAAATTACGGCATACACTAAATTCAATCTCAAGAACAGTGAAAATAATGGAAGTAAATGTCTCGCAGTTTGCCCTTCCTTTACAGTACCTACTAAAAAAGGAGAAATTATGCACACCCCACTAGTTGCAATCATAATCCTCAACTGGAATGGCAAAGAAGACACAATAAAATGTCTAGAATCCATGCACGCAGTGACTTATGCCAACTATGACATTATGATTGTAGACAACGGCTCCACAGATGGATCAGTGGTGTGCTTAAGGGAGCGGTATCCAGAGATAGATATCATTGAAAATACACAGAATCTCGGGTTTGCTGGAGGAAATAATGTAGGGATAACAAAGGCGATGGATCGGAGTGCAGATTATGTCTTACTTCTGAATAACGATGTTGTTGTAGATTTGGAGTTTCTACAAGAATTAGTAGACGTAGCAGAAAGTGATCAAGAGGTAGGATTTGTAGGACCAAAAATTTATTATGAGAGCTATAAAGGAAAAAGGGACGTCATAGAATTCGCTGGCGCTAGACTGAATATAAGACGGGGCGATAGCCGCCACATAGGCCAGAATGAAGCTGATGTAGGACAGCATGATAAAATCAGGGAAGTAGATTATATTACTGGCGCCTGTTTGTTAGTAAAAAAAGAAGTCATTAGGAAAATTGGATTAATCGATCCGGTTTATTTTATGTACTGGGAAGATGCTGATTGGCAAATAAGGGGGAAAAAAATGGGATATAAATCAGTATACGTCCCAGCATCGAAGGTTTGGCATAAAATCTCTGCAGCTTCCGGGGGCGAGACTAAAGCTTACTTTCTGACGAGAAACAGATTCCTATTTATGAAAAAGAACTTTTCAAGGAGTGCTTACCTCTCATTTCTAATTTACTTTTTTATGCTTCATTTTGGGCTTGAAAGCGGACTGCATATACTAGTTCATAATAGCCCGAAAACATTTTCAGCCTTTTGTAAAGGCGTGATTGATGGACTTAAAATTACTTAACTGTAAAGTATAGTTGTGCACCACCACGTCATCATTAACCGTATTTCGATCGATAAGTAAATCTTCTGAGTTTATACATATTGTCTTGCTATTAACTAGCTTTTCCTATTGCCATATCACCTCGGCAAATTTACAGTTCCAAAGAATATATTTGAACTCTCCGGAAGTTGGCTAACATGAGCTATAGGTGAATCTGCAGGAGTTCATTATATCTTTTATATACTCTGCTATTAGTCCGGTATGACCTCCAAAAAACTCCTTCGCCCATCTATAAAAAGTTAGATGTAAACTGGCCAGTAAAAACATCTGTGACAATCCCCATATATAACACTGTTTCTTTGTGAAATATGCCACCACTCAACGGGGAAGTCTCTTTCTCGTTAAATCTTGAATTATCAATTGGCTATTCAATCAATTGATGCATATTTGTGTTCAACAACTTTCATACAAATCTGCTCCTTTTACACTTTAAAAGTTCTTACACCAATTAAGTAATCTCTTTACTGTTTCACCGATATCATGAGCGGAACTCCAGCCGAGTAATGTTCTAGCTTTCGTCTAACTTCAATAGACTGCCTTCAGTAGATGTTTTAAATAAAGAACTTTAATTCTTGGTTGATAAAATTTTAAAAATAGAAGATTTACAATGAACAACTATGTATCTTTTACAAAGGTCTTTACTCTTTTTAAAACTCGATCTGAAGGAGTAGATAATTCAGAATTAGCCTTAAAGCGACGTCTATGAAACTATGACAACTGTAATCCTTGGTGGTGGTCTGACAGGCTTAACGTTGGGCCAACTATTGCTTGATAAAGGGATAGACGTTGAAATTTTAGAGAAGGAGACAGAATGCGGCGGGCTAATGAGAAGTTTGCAGGAAGATGGTTTCACCTTCGATTACGGCGGCTCGCACATAATTTTCTCGAAGGATAAAAGCGTTCTTGATTTCATGCTCAGACTGCTAGGAGAGAACAAGGTAAAGAAAAGAAGAAACACAAAAATCCTTTACAAAGGTCGTCTTGTGAAATATCCTTTTGAAAACGGCCTTTCAGATTTACCGAAGGAAGACAACTTTGAGAGCGTGATCTCTTTCATACGAAATCTTATTCAAAAAGAAAAAGGCGAAATGGAAAAGCCTAGCAATCTCAAAGAGTGGTGTTATTACACCTTTGGTAAAGGCATCGCTGAAAAACACTTAATTCCGTACAATGAAAAAATTTGGAAATACCCGTTGGAAAATATTAGTTTGGAGTGGGTCGAAAGAATCCCGAACCCACCAGTAGAAGATGTTATAAAATCATCGTTGGGGATAGAAACAGAAGGATACTCGCATCAACTATACTTCTATTATCCCAGAGATGGGGGGATCCAAGCATTGATACGATCGTTAGAGGAAAAGATAGAGGATCGCATCATAAAAAATTTTAAAGTGAAAAAAGTCGACAAAAAAGCTGGAAAGTGGCACATTTCTGACGGGGAGGACGCAAGAGTCTACGACAGCATAATATCCACAATTCCGGTCGTGGAACTAGTGAAGGCAACAGATGCATCACGTGAAGTGAAAAAGGCGGCAAGACACCTCAACTTTAACTCCCTTATAACGATATTGATTGGCTTAGACGTGTCAAGCATTAACGATTACTCTTGGCTATACGTTCCATCTAAAGCCATTTTAACACACAGGATTAGTTTTCCTTCTAATTTTAGCCCTCGTGTTGTACCGGAAGGTAAATCATCAGTATTGGGAGAGATAACTTGTAAGGTTGGTGATGCAGTATGGAAACTTAGTGATGAGGAGATTGTAAGGCGAGTGATAACTGATATGGAAAAACTGAAAATCATTGACAAAACAAAAGTCTGCTTTACAAAAGTGAAAAGGCTGGAATATGCTTACGTTATAAATGATCTAAACTATCACGAGAATAAAAAGATAGTAGAGAATTATTTCAAAAATGAAGGAATTGATTTGGTAGGGAGATTTTCAGAGTTTAAATATCTGAATATGGATATGTGTGTGCGGAGCGCTATGGATTATGCAGTCAAGAAATAAATCGCCTGAAAATGCCTGAATAACGAAGAGAGACCATTTAACGGCGTGAAGGAGATTTTAGTATAACTTACGATTCCATTTTAAAATTATCTGCGCGAGGTCATGTCGTCCTAGTTAGTCAAACAGTTGGAATGATCCCATTATTGTAAAGGTTTTTAGAGCCCATTCCTATTAAATACGGATAAAAAAGCAGGGATCTATTAGTATACAAAAATACGTTAACTATTTATCAGCATTGCCGATATGTTATGCCATGCGCGTTTACGCGGTTATTCCAGTAGCACCATTCGAACCAGAGTCAGTGATTACAAAATCAATTGAGTGTTTTAAAGAATTAGAGTGCGATACCTTCACATTCGAGGTACACTACGTTATAGACAGTTTTCCAGGAGATAAGCGGGATT
>Ga0187772_10000953_pt1 | contig 13286 bp, 13 predicted proteins | sample 0116_SJ02_MP15_2_FD_133137 | JGI IMG/M metagenome (GOLD analysis project Ga0187772, IMG submission 133137) | Tropical peat soil microbial communities from peatlands in Department of Meta, Colombia - 0116_SJ02_MP15_20_MG | ecosystem: Environmental > Terrestrial > Soil > Wetlands > Peat | place... | reverse complement strand
TCTCCGCCTCGACCGCGCGGTCGTGGACCCGGTCGGCCGGCGGCGCGGGCGGGGCGTTCTGGGGGGTGCTCATCCGCGGGCCTCCGGCAGACCGAGCTGCCGGCCGAGCTCGCGGTCGGCGACCTCGAGGAACCGGTCGCGCGCGCCGGGAGGGATCGTCGCGCCGCTCGCCACCCGGTGGCCCCCGCCCTCGCCGCCCACGGCGGCCGCGGCGACCCGGCAGACGGTGGCGAGGTCGAGCCCCCGGTCGACCTGACGGAGCAGGCCCCGGGAGCTGACCTTGGTGGGGGTGGTCCCCCCGTCGGAGAAGACGAACACGGGCACGTCGGGCGGCAGGAGGTAGTTCATCGCGAGACCGGCCTGCGTGCCGGCGAGGGACATCTCGGGGCTCTCGAACCAGCGGAGCGAGGGCATCGAGTGGACCCCGCCGTCCTCGATCCGCCGCAGCCCGCGGAGGATCCCGTTCCGCCAGGCGACCTCGGCCTGGCGGCACCGGTCGACGGAGGCCGGGTCGCCGAGGGCGTAGGCGACCCCGGCCTCCGGGACGCGTTCGCGGCCCGCGGCGTTCTGGCGGTTCGACAGCTCCTCCGCGTCCAGGCCGAGCGCCGGGACGAACCAGCGATCGCCGTCGAGCATCCCGGTGAACTCGGGCTGCACCTGGGCCCGCTCCAGGCGCTCGCGCAGCCCCCCGCTCAGGCGGGTCCGCTCCTCGTCCGTCAGGTCGGCGACGGACCGGCCCGGGTCGATCCCGAGGTCGCGCAGGAAGGCGACCGCCGCGTCGGGACGGCCCGACAGCCCGCGGAGGTACGGGTCGACGCTGCCGGCGAGCGCCTCGGAGACGATCCGCCCGAACAGTGGCATCCCCTTCCGCTGGAGCAGGATCCCCCGGCGGACGGCCTCCTCGACGAGCGTGGCGTTGAGCCCGCGGAACCCGCCGACGTGCTGCCGGTCGGCGATCGCCCCGGAGACCCCCCACGGGGCGTTGTCCCAGTTCACGGGGTCGAGGAAGACGGTGAACAGCCAGGCGAGCGTCGCCCCGCACATCTCGTTCATCCCGTCGACCCCCCAGTCGAGCGGGTTCACGAACGCGATGTGGTCGGGGAGCGGCGGCGGATCGGGCACCCCCGGGTACCGGTGGTGGTCCAGAATGACGACCGGGTGCGGGTTCTGGGCGAACAGGTCGAGCCAGCTCGCCCCCGAGTCGACGATCAGGAACGGGCCGTCGGTGCTCTGGGCGAGCGTGCGGATCCGCTCTCGCTCGACCCCGTGCAGGGGGGTCGCCTGCGTGGGATACCCCAGCCGGGCGAACGCCCGGAGCAGCGCGGACGCCGCGGCGATGCCGTCCCCGTCGTAGTGGTAGATGATGCGCCAGCGCTGCGGCCGGCCCAGCACGAGGCCCCGCGCGCGGTCGAACTCGGTCCGGTACCGGGGATTCCGAACGAACCCGTCCGGACCCGGGGGCATCACTCCACCTGGAGCGCCGCGCCGGCGGCCGAGTACCGCCAGGCATCGGGGATCCGGCGGCGCTGGCGGTAGTACCGCGCCAGGCGGCGGATCCGGGACTCCATCAACGTGAGGCCGCGGCGGTTCGCGCGGTCGTTCGGATGGGCCGCCAGGTGACGCTGGAGGTGAACGACCCGCTTCAGCAGCGACTGGAGGTCATCGGGGATCTCGGGCTTGAGGCCGTTCGCCTCGAGCAGGGGACTGAGCCGCTTACCCGTCACCGCCCGGACCGAGGGGACCCCGTAGCTGTCGCGCAGGGTCTGGCCGACCTGGGCGGCGGTGCGCCCGGCCTTGATCATCTGGGTCGCCTGGGTCACGATCTCCTCGGGCGTGGTGGTGACCCACTCCGGCTTCGCGAGCGGGTATGGGCGGTGCGAGCCGGCGCGGCCCTTCCTCCCCGAGTGGATGCGCGACACAGCGCGGCGCTGACCATCGTTCGATACTTAACGCTTGGTCCGGTGGCGTCGTCCCGCCCCGCTCCCCGGGGGGCCGTCCCGTCAGGGGATCCGCTCGGCCCGGGCGACCGCGTCCACCAGGAACTGCTTCCCCTCCGCCGTGATGCGGTACCGCGGAAGGGCGCGTCCATGCCCCCCGGACGGGGGGGCCGAATGGGCCCGGACCATCCCGTTGCGGAGCAACAGGCCGAGCGCGTGGCCGACGTTCGTCGCCCCTTGGTCGACCGCCCAGAACCGGTGGAGGAGCCGCTCGAGGTCCGCGAGCTCCAGGGACTGCTCTCGCTCCCGGCCCTCGTGAAGCGATTCGTACCGGTTCAGCTGCTGGAGGATGGCGATCAGGGTCGCGCGCATCGGGTCGGGTCGGTCGGGCGGCACCATCGACGCCCTCTACGAGAAGGTCCCCTACTTAACCCCGGTCGAACCCGCGGCCCGGCTCAGACCCGTCCGACCCGCTGGATCTGACGGACCAGGAACGCCTTCCCTTGGGTGGTGATCGTGTACCGGTCGACCACGACCCGGCCCCGGTCCCACGCGTACTCCGGGTCGGTGAGCTCCCGCGCGAGCCCGTTGCCGACCAAGACCTTCAGGGCCTCGGCGACCTCCGACGAGGTCACCTGGGGGAGCGGGCCCCGGGAGAGGAAGTGGCGGACCTCTTCCGCCTCGAGGCCCGGGACATCGCCCTCCTCCATCTCGGACCGGTTCAGCTGCTTCAGGATCTCCACGAGCTCCAGGTGGAGCTCCAGCGCCGCTTCCCGAGGGGAGCCGTTCACGGCCGCGGGATGCCTTCGGAGGGGAGATGAACGTATGCCTCGACTCTCCGGTCCGTGGGCTTTTAGCCCGGACCGATGCATACCGGAGCGGACGATGACGTGCACGTGCCGCAACCCGGCGCATTGCCCGGTCTGCAACACGTCCGTTCGCGTGCCGCTCACGAACCTCGAGAACTCCGCGGGGGCGGCGATCCTCGTGGAGCGGTTCGCCCGGCGCGACTCCTCCTCCTCCCGCGAGGGTCTGCGCCGCCTCATCCAGGGGCAGGCCCCGTGCCCCTCCTGCGGCCACTCGATCTTCTTCGAGCACTCGCGCTCCTGCCTGTCGACCGCCCTCGCGGTGGTGGGGGTGCCGAGCGCCGAACGGGAGTCGATCCTCTCCAAGATCACCTTCCCGGAAGGCTGACGGCGGACGCACCGATGCCGGATCCGGAGGAGTTCGTCGTCACGCCGTACGAGGTGAAGGGCCGGATCGACTACGCCCGCCTCCGCGAGCTGTTCGGAACCCAGGAGCTGACCCCGGCCCTCCTCGACCGCCTCCGCCAGCGGGCGGGCGGCGACCTGCACCCCCTCCTGGCCCGGGGAATCTACTACTCCCACCGGGACCTGGGCCTCCTCCTGGACCGGTTCGAGCGGGGCTCCCCGTTCTTCCTCTACTCGGGCCGCGGTCCGTCCGGGCCGCTCCACGTCTCCCACCTGGTGCCGTTCGAGCTGTGCCGCTGGATGCAGCAGCGCCTCGGCGTGCCGATGTACATCCAGATCACGGACGACGAGAAGTTCTGGGCCCGGGCCGGGCTCTCCCGCGAGGAGGCGACCCACTGGGGGCTCGAGAACCTCTACGACATCCTGGCCCTCGGCTTCGACCCGGCCCGGACGCGGGTCTTCTTCGATTCCCGGTCGATCGCGGCGCTCTACCCGCTCGCCATCCGCGTCGCCCGGAAGATCCCCTATTCGACCGTGAAGGCCGTCTTCGGTTTCGAGCCGTCCATGAACATCGGGCTGGTCTTCTACACGGCGCTCCAGACGGTCCCCTGCTTCTGGCCGTCCTGGGCCGAGGACCGGGAGGTCCCCTGCCTGATCCCGTGCGGGATCGACCAGGACCCGCACTTCCGCATCACCCGCGACATCGCCGAGGGGCTCGGCTTTCCCAAGCCCGCGCTGGTGCACAGCCAGATGATCCCCGGCCTTCTCGGCGAGGCCGCGATGTCGACCACCGGGTCGGTGAACGACAACGCGCTGTTCCTGAACGACCCTCCGAAGGTCATCGAGCGCAAGGTCCGCAACGCGTTCACCGGGGGCCGGGCGACCGTCGAGGAGCAGCGGCGGCTCGGGGCGGTCCCCGAGGTCTGCTCCGTCTGGGCGCTCTGGAGGACCCGGTTCGCCGAGTCCGACGCGAAGCTGCGCGAGGTCACGGCCGGCTGCCGGTCGGGCGCCCTCTTGTGCGGGGAGTGCAAGGGACAGCTCCTCGAGCGGGTGCACGCGTTCTACCAGGACCATGCCCTGGCCCGGGAGAAGGCGAAGGGCTGGGCCGAGTCGGCGATCGTCACCGAGGCGCCGAAGCCGCTCTAGTGGACCTCGGGTCGCACGGGAGGGGCGGGGGCACCGCTCCCCACGGCGGTCGTGACGAGCTGGAGCATCGGCCGGAAGAGGGAGGCCCGGGCCCGCGCCGGGTCCAGCGTGTACGCGCGCTCGTAGGCGGCGATCGCCTCCTCCTGGTCCCCCAGCGAGAGGAGCGAGAGCGCCAGGTCGAGCCAGCTCTTCGCCTCCCGGGCCCCTTCCCGGGCCCCGGGCTCCTCCTCGTGGTCGTCCAGGTGGTGGGCGGTCCGGGGGGTGGTCCCCTGGTCGCTCGGGCCGACCTCCCGGGAGAGGACCAGGGCCCGCTCGAACGCCGCGGTGGCCGCGCTCTCGTCCCCGGACTCGGCGAGCGCGACCCCGAGCCGGTGCCACGCCACGACGTCGTCCGGCACCAGGGCGACCGCCCGCCGGTAGGCCGACGCCGCGTCCCCCCACTCCTCGCGGAGGGAGCGGGCGACGCCCAGGTGGAACCACGCCTCCTGGTTCTGCGGGGCGAGCGCCACCCGGGAGAGGGCGGCCTCGGCATCCGCCCCCCGGCCGAGGTGGGCGAGCGCCATCCCGTAGAACGACCAGGCGGCGGCGTCCGTCGGGTTCTCTTTGAGGACGGACCGGAACGACGCGGCGGCCTCCTCGTACTGCTTCCGGAGGAAGCGGTGGATGCCGAGGTCGAACCGGGGATCCATGGGCCCACCTAGTAACCGCCGGGCCCCGTAAATCCCTAGCGTCCCCGGGGCGGGAGGCCCCGGGGGCCTTCCCCGGGGGGGCCCGGCGCTCTTATATGGGTCCGGTGGCCATGAGGCACCAAGGAATCCCTGAGACCGGCTCGAATCGAGCGTCCCGCCCGTCCTACTTTTTGCGACGAGTGCTCGCGCGACACGGGTCTCCCTCCCCGATTCCCAAAACGAACCCGAAACGAGGCGACCCGACCGATGGTAGACAAACCCCTGACGAAAGTGCGAGACCTGACGCCGAACTCGAAGCAAGTGAACGTCCTGGCCAAGGTGATCAGCGTAGGCGAGGCGAAGGAAGTGATGGGCAAATTCGGAGACCCCCGAAAGGTCTGCGAGGCCGTCGTCGGCGACGACACGGCGACCATCATCCTCTCCCTCTGGAACGAGCAGATCGGCTCGATCGCCAAGGATGAGGTGATCCTGGTCGACAACGGCTACGTATCGCTGGTCCGCGGGCACATGCGCCTGAACGTGGGCCGGTACGGCAACCTGACGAAGTCGACCGACGCGATGCCCGAGGTCAACCAGACGCTCGACATGAGCCAGCAGGAGTTCGAGAGCGAGCGGCGCTCCTTCGGGGGCGGCGGCGGCGGCTACCGCGACCGCGGCTCCGGTGGCTATGGCGGCGGCCGGTATGGCGGCGGCGGCGGGGGCGGCGGGGGGGGCGGCCGGGACCGCTCCGACTCCTACAAGCGCTACTAGGCCCGACGGCCTTCGGCGTTCCCCGAACCCCTTCCTTCCCCTTTCTCCCTCCGGGAGCCCCCGGTATATCGCATTAAATACGGGCCGACCCTGCTTTTCTCCGGTCCGATGGCCGATCTACCTCGCGAACTCACACTGTACGTCCAGTCGAAGAAGGCCGTGACGAGCTTCTACCACGCCCAGACCCCGGTCGCCGAGCCGCTCGGGACGACGATCGTCGCCGGTGCCGCGAGCCCGTCGGGCGACAGCGGCGCGGTCGGGGACTCTCCCGTCTACTTCCTCTCCGACGACCAGTCCCGGTGCGTCGCCCTGGCGGAGGACCTCGCCGGCCGGCGGGGCTACCGCGTCAAGGTCGTCGACGTCGCCCGGGTCGGCCGGATCGAGCGGCTGGTCGCCGAGCACCTGCGGGGCGTCCAGACGTTCCCGGTGCTGATCTCCGCCGTCGGGCACCGCCTCGAGGGGAACGCCCAGTTCACCGAGGAGGCGCTGGCGGCGATGATGCCGACGGAGCTGAGGAGCGTCCGGGCGTTCACCTACCTCAAGATCCGGGGCGGTGACCTCGACAAGCTCCGCCGGATGCTCGAGACGTTCCCCGAGGTCAAGGAGCTCCACTTCCTCACGGGCGACTGGGACATCCTGGTCGTCCTCGAGTTCCCGCCGAGCACGACCAACAAGCGGGTCGTCCTCGACTTCGTGACCGACCGCATCCGCAGCATCCCCGAGGTCCTCGACACCTCGACGATCGTCCCCGAGTACACGATCTCGAAGTTCCCGTCAGCGCACTAGCGCCCTACCGCCGCGGGCGGCGGCGACGCCGGGCCCGCCGGCGGCGCGGCACGACCGGCATCGTTCCCGGGGGGGCACGGCCCGGGGTCTCCCGGGCCGGTTCGGGGGCGCCGTACCAGGCCTCCACCATCAGGGGGTGCTCCTCGAGCCAGGCGACCCCGTCCACGTACGCCGCGAACGCCTCGAGGCTCGTGAACAGGGGGATGCCGAGCTCGATCGCCCGCCGCCGGAGGACGTACTCGTCCTCGAGCATCCGGTCGAGCTTCGCCTGCGTCAGCGAGAGCGGGACGTTCAGCATCAGGTCGATCTCGCCCCGGTCGAGGAGCTCCGTGACGTTCGGGTGGCGATCCGGCTCCGAGACCTTGTGGAGGATCTGCACCCCGCGAAGCCCCTCCTGGGCCAGGAACGCGCCGGTGTCCTCGGTGGCGCAGAGCTTGAGGCCGAGCGCCCGGAGGCGCCGGGCCATGGGCAACAGCTCCTGCTTGAGCTGGGATCCGCCGACCGAGAGGAAGGCGCGCCCCCGGCGGGGCACGAGCCGGACCCCGGTCGCGACGAGCGCCTTCACGAGGGCGTCCGAGAACGTCGGGCCGAAGCAGGCGACCTCGCCGGTCGACTGCATCTCGACCCCGAGCAGCGGGTCGGAGCCGGCGAGCTGCAGGAAGGAGAACTGCGGCACCTTGACGCCCCAGCGGTCGGGCCGCAGGGGGGCCACCGCGACCCCCGGAAGACCGTCGACCGTCCCGACGGTCGGCGGGGAGAGCGGCCGCCCCAGCATCGCGCGCGCCGCCTCCCGGAGCAGCGGCACCCCGGTCGCCTTCGCCAGGAACGGCAGCGACCGGCTCGCCCGGAGGTTCAGCTCGATGATCTGGTACGCCCGGTCCTTGACCAGGAACTGCACGTTGAACGGCCCCTGGATCCGTAGCGTGCGCGCCAGCCGGGTGCTCGCCTCGAGCAGAGCCCGCTGGACCTCGGGCGGCGTGTGCCGCGGGGGGAGGCAGAAGATCGCATCGCCGGAGTGCACGCCGGCCCGCTCGACGTGTTCGAGGATCCCGGCGACCAGCACGGCCTCCCCGTCGGAGATCGCATCGAGCTCGACCTCGTCGGCCCCCTCGACGAACTTCGTGATGACGACCGGATGCTCGGGGGAGACCCGCGCCGCCTCGGAGAGGAACCGGTCCAGGTCCGCGTGGCCGGCGATGACGCGCATCGCCTGCCCGCTCAGGACGTACGACGGGCGGACGAGGACCGGGAACCCGACCTCGTCGCAGAACGCCTCGGCCTCCGCCACCGTGGTGAAGGCGCGCCAGGCCGGCTGGGGGATCTTCAGCCGCTCCAGGAGCGCGGCGAACCTTGCCCGGTCCTCCGCGGTGTCGATCGACCGGGGCCCGGTGCCGAGGATCGGCATGCCGCACATCGCCAGGAGGGGCGTGAGGTTCTGGGCGAGCTGGCTGCCGACGCAGGTGACGGCCCCGGCGAACCCCTCGAAGTCCTGGAGGTCCCGCACCCGCTCGAGCGTGATCTCCTCGAAGTAGAGCCGGTCCGACCGGTCGTAGTCGGTGGAGACCGTCTCCGGGTTCGAGTTCAGCAGGGCGACGCCCGGAAGCCCCTCGGCGCGCAGGCCGTCGACGAGGTTCATCGTCGACCAGTCGAACTCCACGCTCGACCCGATGCGGTACGGCCCGGCCCCGATCACGAGGGCCGACCCGGCCGGCATCGGGGTCACGTCATCGGCCTCGGCCCGGTAGGTCACGTAGAGGTAGTTGGTCCGGGCCGGCCACTCACCGGCCAGGGTGTCGATCATACGGATCCGCGGACGGATGCCGTCTGTGAGCCGCTGGCGCCGGACCTCCTCCTCGTCCCGGCGCGCCGCCCGTCCGATCGCCCGGTCGGAGAGCCCGAGCTCCTTGGCCCGGCGCACGAGGGCGGCCGGCAACGGTCCGCGCGGGACCGTCGCCAGCGACCGGTGCACCGCCTCGATCTCAGCGAGCGCGTCCACGAACCACCGGTCGATGAACGAGACCCGGGCGATCGTGGCCGGGTCGATCCCCGCGCGCAGCCCCTCGAGCACGTGGCGGAGCACCTCCGGCGTCGGGGCGGCCAGGTCCGCGAGGATCTCCTCCGGCCGGCGGATCGTCTCCGGGGGGAGGAGGTCGGCGCGCGGGTCGGTCATCCGCACCGCCTTGGAGAGCGCCTCCGGGAACGAGGCCCCGATGCCCATCGCCTCGCCCACGGACTTCATCGACGGGCCGAGCCGGCGGTCGGCGCGGGCGAACTTGTCGAGGTCCCAGCGCGGCAGCTTCACGACGACGTAGTCGAGCGCCGGCTCGAAGCAGGCGGTCGTCACGCCCGTGATCCGGTTCTTGAGCTCGGGGAGCGTGTAGCCGAGCGCCAGCTTGGCCGCCACGTAGGCGAGGGGATAGCCCGTCGCCTTGCTCGCGAGCGCGCTCGAGCGCGACAGGCGGGCGTTGATCTCGATCGCGTAGTACTCGTCGCTGCGGGGATCGAGGCAGAACTGGATGTTGCACTCCCCCACGATGCCGCACTCCTCGACCGCGCGGAGCGCCGCCTGCCGGAGCCGCTGGTACTCCGCGTCCGTGAGCGTCTGGCTCGGGGCGATGACGACGTTGTCGCCCGTGTGGACGCGCATCGAGAGGACGTTCTCCATGTTGCAGACAGTGAGCGCGTTCCCGCGGGCGTCGCGGACGACCTCGTACTCGAGCTGCTTATACTCGCCCACGTACCGCTCGAGGAGCACCTGCCCGACGGGGCTCGCGCGCAGGCCCCGGTCGACGACCTCGCGGAGTTCCTCGGGGTCGCGGGCGACCCCGCCCCCCTTTCCCCCCAGGGTGAACGCGACCCGCACGATCACCGGGAACCCCAGGGACCGGGCCGCCGCGAGCGCCTCCTCGTACGAGTAGACGGCCCGGCTCGGCAGGGTCGGCACGCGGGCGCGGGCCATCGCCCGGACGAACTTCGCCCGGTCCTCGGTGGCCCGGATGCCGGCGAGCGGCGTCCCGAGGACCGCGGTGCGCGTGCGGCGCAGGACCCCCGCGTCGTCGAGCTGGATCCCGCAATTGAGGGCGGTCTGGCCGCCGAACGAGAGCAGCAGTCCATCGGCCCGTTCCGCCTCGAGGATTGGCGCGACGAACTCCGGGACCAGGGGTTGGAAGTAGACCTTCCCGTTCCGGGGACGGTCGGTCTGGAGCGTGGCGATGTTCGGGTTCACGACGACGGCGTAGACCCCGTCCTCCTCCAGGGCCTTGAGGCACTGGCTCCCGGAGTAGTCGAACTCCCCGGCCTCGCCGATCTTGAGCGCCCCGCTCCCGAGCAGGACGACCTTCTGGGGGAGCGACGGGGTCATGCGCGCCGCCTCACCTTCCGCGCGAACTCGTCGAAGACGAAGCCGGCTTCCTGCGGACCCGGGTGCCCCTCGGGATGGCCCTGGAGCGCCAGGAGTCGGCCGTCGGGGTCCCGCATCCCCTCGAGCGTACCGTCGTCCGGGTTCGTCGCCCAGGGCCGGAGCTCCGACCCCCGCAGCGAGGCGGGGTCAACGGCGTAGCCATGGTTCTCGCTGACGATCAGCGCCCGGCCGTCCGAAAAGACGATCGTCTTGTTCTGCCCCCGGTGGCCGTACTTCAGCTTGAACGTGGAGCCGCCTCGGGCCAGAGCGAGCAGCTGGTGGCCGAGGCAGATCCCGAGCGTCGGTCGGTCCCGGTGCGCGGCGCGGCGCAGCACTTCGATCGTCGCCGCGAGCTGCGCCGGGTCCCCGGGGCCGTTGCCGACCACGAGGCCCGCGACCCGCCGGCCCTCCCAGCGATCCGGCACCGGGTGGTCGTGCGGAAGGCGCAGGACGGCCATCCCCCGGTCGAGGAGGGCCCGGAGGATGCTCGTCTTGATCCCGCAGTCGAGCACCGCGACCACGGGGCCCCCCGGTTGCCGGGCCAATACCGCCGGCTTCGAGGGGCTGACGTCGGCCATGAACTCCTCGTCCCCGTACGCCGGGGCGCGGGCGAGGGCGGCCGAGAGCGTGGCCTCGTCGGGCGCCTTCCCGACGGCGGAGACCTCCACGATCCCGCGGAGGACGCCGTGGGCGCGCAGGTGCTCGGTGAGCCGACGCGTGTCGATGCCCCGGATCCCCGGCACTCCTTCGTCCGCGAGCCAGTCCGGGAGCGACCGTCCCATCGACCAGTGGTTCGGCCGGGTCGTTCCCCGGGCCACCATGCCGCGCACCTGGAGCGCTCCGCTCTCCAGCACCGGGAGGCCGTCCCGGTCGCGCGCGCCCGCCCGGGGGACGCCGTAGTTGCCGAGCAGCGGATAGGTGAAGACGAGGATCTGCCCGCGGAACGACGGGTCGGTCAGCGACTCGGGATAGCCGACCATGCCGGTGGTGAAGACGACCTCACCGACCCGCCGGGCGGTCGCCCCGAACCCGACGCCGTTGAACCGGGTGCCATCCTCCAAATAGAGGGTCCCCGCGCGCGGACGTTCGGGCGCGTCGGACGGCACAGTCTGGGGAACCCAGGACGCAACACACGAGGGTCCGTCCATAAGCGTTTCCGTCGGAGGCCCGGCTCCCGGCCCGTCCGGACGCCGCCGGACGGTGAGGCATAAAATCCCCACGCTCCGTGCTCTCCGGGTGCCCGGGCCGCCCCGCTTGCGCGACCGCTACGACCTCGTGATCGTAGGCGGCGGCCACGCCGGTCTGCAGGCCGCCACGAAGGCCGGCCTCCTCCGGCGGACCGCTGCCCTCATCGACCGGGGCCCGAAGTACTCGAGGTCGTACTACGCCCCCAAGATGGACAACATCCCCGGTTTCCCTGAGGGGATCTCGGGCCACCGCCTGCTCGACCAGCAGGTCGCCGCCGTGCGGGGCCTGTCGGAGTGGGTCGACTACTTCACCCCCGCCCGCGCGGGGTCCGCCGCCCGGGAGGGCGACGGGTACTCGGTCTCGTTCGACTGGCTCAAGCAGTCCCTCGCGGCCCGGGGCCGGTGCGTGGTCCTCGCGATGGGGGTCGTCGACCGCATCGTCGAGGTGGAGGGGAAGATCGACCCGATCTTCCCCTGGGCGAACCAGGGGATCGTGGACTTCTGCCTCGTCTGTGATGGTCACGAGCTCGCCGGGAAGTCGGTCGCCGTGATCGGCCACGACGCCTTCGCGGCGCGCACGGCCCTGGATCTGTTCGGGTTCGCCCCGCGGGAGGTGGCGATCCTTACCCACGGTCGGGTCCCGGAGTTCGGGGCCACCGCCGAGGAACGGCGGGAGCTCTCCGACGAGCTCGTCCACCGAGGGGTCCTCGTCGTCGGGACCACGATCTCCGGGTTCGACGAGATCCGCGAGCACCGCTTCGGGGTACGGTTCTCCGACGGGACGCACCGTTCCTACGACCGAGGCTTCTCGGCGCTCGGATGGTACGACATGCACGAGGCGATCCCGCGCGCGCTCGGCTGCCGCTTCGATGCGGAGGGCTACGTCCAGGTCGACGAGGACTGCCGCGCGCTCTCCGCGACCGACGGGCAGCCGATCCCCGGCCTCTACGTCGTGGGGGATCAGAAGAGCGGGTGGAACCAGATCCCCGAGGCGTGGGCGTCGGCGGAGCGCGCCGTCCTCCACGCCTGGGCGGAGTACCTGTAGCGAGCCGTCAGGCGGGGCGGGCGGGGGGCGTCGCGGCCAGGTAGCGGGAGAGCTCTCCGAGGTCCCGGGCCACCGCGTTCGCCCCAGCGCCCCGCAACCGTTCGGCGGCATCCGCGAGGTCGACCTTCTCGCTGGGGTCCGGCAGGAGGCCGTAGAACCGCACTCGGGCCGCGGTGGCGCACTCGGCGTCCAGCAGGTGGTCGCCGACGAACAGGGCCCGCTCGAACGGCACGCCCATCTCCTCGAGGAGGGCGAGCAGGGCCTCCGGGGACGGTTTCGCCGGCCCCGGGGAGCTCCGCGAGCGCAGGTAGGCGAAGTACGGGCTGAGGCCAGTGCGCTGCAGCGCCCCGCGAGCGAACGACTCGGAGCTCCGGGTGAGGACCCCAAGCCGGAACCCCCTCGCCCGCAGCCCCTCGAGAAGCGCCTGCGCTCCCGGCCGGGCCACGGTCCTGGGAAGGGCCTCGAGCTCGATCGCGTCGACCGCGCGGTGGTACTCCGCCTCGAACCTCCAGAGCTCCCCGTCGGGGAGATTGGCCGCTTGCATCGCTTCGCGGGCGTGCTCGACGATGCGATGCACCGGCTCGTGGACCGACAGCTTGCCCGGGACGACCCCATGCCGTTCGGCGACGCGGACCACCTCCGCGCGGATCCGGCCGAAGTCGTGATGCGAGAGGACGAGGGTCCCGTCGAGGTCGAACGCGATGCCGAGGATCGGCTCCAGGAACTTGGGGGCGGAGGACAGGTCGGTCATCGCCGGCGCCGGCGACCGACGCTGGCCCCGGGCTCGGAATAAGGGTTTGCCTCCTAGCGCCGGTCCGGCGGTTCGATCGCGCCCCGGGGTCGCCTACCCGGGGGAGCCGGTCGACCGCTGAAGGGTCACCACCGACTCGCGGAGCGCGAACGACCGGCGTTGGCCGCTCCTGCGGGTCCGCGCCACATCGACCGAGACGATCTCGAAGCCGAGCCGCTCTGCGATGCGAGCCAGGATCAGGTCGCCGGGGACGTAGGTACCCGCGAGGAGAGAGTCCCCCACGACGACGACGAAGCGTCCGTGGGGCCGCAGCGCCCGGCGAACGCCGCCGAGGACCGGGACGAGGTCGGCGAAGTACCGGTGGACGACCGCGTGCATGTCGTC
>Ga0187772_10000952_pt1 | contig 13295 bp, 7 predicted proteins | sample 0116_SJ02_MP15_2_FD_133137 | JGI IMG/M metagenome (GOLD analysis project Ga0187772, IMG submission 133137) | Tropical peat soil microbial communities from peatlands in Department of Meta, Colombia - 0116_SJ02_MP15_20_MG | ecosystem: Environmental > Terrestrial > Soil > Wetlands > Peat | place... | reverse complement strand
GATTTCACGCGTATCGAAGTCGGTGCGCGACCCGACGCCACCGAGGACGGTTTTGAGCGCTCCAGTCGAACGGTGGACTTCAAAACCCATCTGGACCAGTTGATCGATCACATGCTGGATCTGATCTTCACTGGCATGGTCTTGCATGGCTACGATCATGAGTCGTCTCGTTTGTCTGGCGACCGGCCGGACATGTTGCCTAACTGCAGATTCCTCGCCCACTCGCTTCGCTCGGGCTCGGAATGATTATTCATTCAATTATGGCGATCACAGTCCACCAGCGTTGACAGCATCAGTCCTCAACTTGCGAATCCAGTTCCGTTTCGCGGGAGCTGGGTTCGGGATCGGGAACGATTTGGTGTTTCTGGATGTTGCGCATTACGTCCATGATGCGCTCGTAAATATGCGCGATATCGCGCGCGCCGAGCGGCCCGGTGCTCGAGCGCTGCACGTTGGCGATGACTTCCTTTTCGCGATCAGGCTCATAAATGGGCATGCTCGTATTGCGCTTCAGGCGCCCGATCTCGGCCGCGGCACTGGCGCGCTCGTTGAGCAGCGCCGCCAGCTTGCGGTCGAGATCGTCGATTTTCTTGCGCCAGTCTGGGATGTCCATGGGGCTTTCAGCCATCAGCTATCAGCCGTCAGCGTTCAGCCTTCAGCCTTCAGCCTTTAGTCCGAGTACACAGGCGAATCCCGATACAAGAGAACACATCCGCGTCGGGCCCTCTCTATTTGCTTCTGGAACTGGCGGCTGATGGCTGACGGCTGACGGCTACGAGCTGTCTTACAAATTCTGCCACAGACGGGGCTTCCCGTCCCGGATTCTGTTCGATGACGCGGACGATGGCGCTGCCGACGACGGCGGCTTCGGCGAATTTGCCGACAGCGGCAAACTGATCGGGCGTAGAGATTCCGAAGCCTACTGCTACGGGAAGCTTCGAGAAGCGACGGATGCGTTTGACTAGAGCTCTGGCGTCGCCCGAGATTTCCTTGCGCTCGCCGGTGACGCCGGTGCGCGAGATGGCATAAATAAAGCCGCATCCGCCGGAGACCTCGGCGATCTGCTTGAGGCGCTGGTCGGTCGAGGTGGGCGCAGCGAGGAAGATTGTGGCCAGATCATTCTTGCGGGCTTCGCGAATGTACTCGGCGGACTCTTCAATCGGCAGGTCGGTTATCAGAGTGCCGTCGACGCCGGCGGCGCGGGCGACGTGGCAGAATTTGGCCAGACCCATGCGGAGGATGGGATTGAGATAGGAAAAGATGACGAGGCCGGCGGACTGCGAGTATTCACGAATTTCGGCAGCGAGTTTCAGAACATGCTCGAGATTTGTGCCGTCCCGGAGGGCGCGCTCGCTGGCGCGCTGGATTACGGGTCCGTCGGCAACGGGGTCGCTGAAGGGGACGCCGAGTTCGATGATGCCGGCTCCGGCCTCGATGGCGGCAAGGATAACTTCTTTTGTTGTAGCGAGATCCGGGTCACCACAGGTGACATAGGCGATGAGAGTGGGGTGCTTGGTGAAATGGAAGGGCACGGAAGCATTGTAGATTGCCGAGGCCAGATTGTAGAAGTTCGGGATGGCTTCCGCGTTTGGTGAGGTTGTGCGCCAGCGGGCGAATGACGAATGGATGGAGAATATGAACCGTGAATTAGCCAGCGAGGCAGTGGCGAACAAATGGGGAACAAAATAATTTGGGGAATACAAATATGTACGTACAATGCGCTAAAGCAAACGAGTGCAACCGGTTAGCGGGCTTTTTAGACCTGAAACAGGGCTTGACACGGTGTGATATAGGGCTCGGAAGCGTGCAGGCACGCGAGCACTCGGCCCGGTTCGCTTGTTATTCGCTTTTTGAGCCCTGAGGTGCGTTCGTTGACAGCGGCAGTGCGTGGGCGTACGTTTCTGTTTCTAAGCTTCCTTCGAAGGTTCCCGAAAGGTGAGGATTCGGATCGGATGGCATCCACTTTTTTCCGCACGGTTCGTTCACTTGAGGCCGACAATTCGCAACGCAATTACTTCGGCCTCGTCCTGGCAGCCTCGCTGCTGACGGCATGGATTCTTTGGTTCTTTCTGGCGCGCGTGTCGGTGTACGCGGTCACGAGCAAAGCCGATTTGGAAGTGGATCGCGCGGCGCACCCGGTTGAGTCCATCGTCGTCGGCCGCGTCGTGGCGACCCATATGGCGCTCGACCAGGAAGTAAAGGCGGGCGATGTTCTGGTGGAACTCGACTCCGGAACGCAGCAATTTCAGCTCACCGAAGAAAAGACTCAACTGGCGGGCACAAATCCGCAGATCCGTTCCCGCGAAGAAGAGATCGCCTCGGAAGAGCAGGCGCTGGCGCAGGGGCAACAGGCGTCAAGCGATGCGCTGGACGAAGCGCGTGCACATTACAACGAAGCCGAAGCAGCGGCAAAGTTTGCGCAGTCTGAAGCGGAACGATTGCGCAAGATGTACAACGCCGGTGTAGTCGCCGAGCTGGATATGAATCGGGCGGTAGCCGACGCCCAGCAGCGCCGCGCGGCGGCCGACAGCCTGCATTATGCGGTCGTGCGCCTGGAAGGAGAGCAGCGCGCGCGAACCAACGAGCGCAAGGCGCACATCGAGCAACTGACGGCCGAACTCAACAAGTTGCGCGGCGATCAAGCCACGGCTGCAGTGACCATCCAGCGGCTGGAAGAAGAGGTTGGCCGGCGGCAGATACGCGCTCCGATTGATGGAAAGCTGGGCGAAGTCGCGCCGCTGCGGATCGGAACGGTTGTCCAGGAAGGCGAAAAGCTGGCCGCGGTCATCCCAACCGGAAAGCTGCGCGCAGTCGCGAACTTTGACCCTCCGGTCGCTTTGGGTCGCATTCGCCCCGGGCAGCACGCACGCCTGCGCCTCGAAGGTTTTCCCTGGGCGGAGTACGGAAGCGTCGGCGCAACCGTCACCAATGTAGCCAGCGAAATCCGCGACGGCACCATCCGCGTAGAAATGGCGCTCGACGCAAACTCCAACACTCGCATTCCTCTTCAACATGGGCTGCCCGGCTCCGTTGAAGTCGAGATCGAAACCCTCTCGCCAGCCAATCTCGTGCTGCGCAAAGCGGGAAGCTGGCTGGCTGGTTCCAAAACTAATTTCACAAATCTGAGCATGGTGACCGCGCGATGAATCCCGGCCGGCGACGCATTCTCGTTCCGGAAGTCGTGCAGAGTTCCGCCATGGACTGCGGCCCGGCAGCTTTGAAATGCCTGGCCGAAGGATTCGAAATACGCGTCAGTTATGGGCGTTTGCGTGAAGCCTGCCAGACTGACGTAGATGGTACTTCTATCGACACGATGGAAGAAGTCGCGCGCCAGCTCGGTCTGGATGCCGAACAGATCGTGGTGCCCGCCGATTTTCTGTTGCTTCCGGAAGCCAATCTCTTGCCCGCGATCGCGGTCGTCCTACGCGCCAGCAAGGTCACGCACTTCGTGGTTGCGTGGCGCCAACTCGGCGGCCTCGTGCAAGTCATGGATCCCGCTGTCGGCCGGCAATGGGAAGCCAAAGCGCAATTTGTTTCCAGCCTCTATATCCATACCCTTCCGGTTCCCGCCTCGGGCTGGCGGGAGTGGGCAGAATCAGAGAAATTCACGCTGCCGGTGCGCCGGAAATTGGACGATTTGGGCGTGCCTGGAAAAGCCGCCACGCGCCTGATCGATTCTGCTCTGAATGCTTCCGGCTGGCGGGCTCTCGCCCGCCTGGAAGCGGGCACGCGCAGCCTGGGCGCAATTGTCCGCTCCGGAGCCTTGCGCCGGGGCACCGAGGCCGGGCGCGTTTTGGAACGGCTCCTCGAACTTGCCAGTCGAGACTCGCAAGACGGCCGCAGCGTGATCCCCTCCAATTATTGGTCTGCGTGGCCGGCGCCGCCGGAAGACGGAGAAGAGCGCGTCTTCTTTAAGGGCGCGGTCCTTGTGCACGTGAATGGACGCCGCTCCGAATCAGCCGAGGCAGGAAAGGGAAAGCTCCCACCCGAAGTCGCCGCCGCGTTGGAAGAGAAATCGAGCCGCCCCGCCCTTGAACTATTGCGAATGTTGAAGGCCGATGGCCTGGGCGCGCCCATAGCCGTTGTGGCCGCTCTCGGAATGGCGACCCTTGGAGTCTTCGTCGAGGCAATTCTATTTCGCAGCCTGCTCGATTTGCCGCGGGAATTCGGGTCGCCCGGTCAGCGCCTCGGCGTCATGGGAGCCCTGCTGATTTTTCTGACTGCACTTATGGTGCTGGAGCTGCCGATCGCTTCGGGCATCCTACGCATCGGACGGCATCTCGAAACCCGCCTCCGCGCCTGCTTTCTCGGAAAAATTCCGAAGCTGGGCGACCGATACTTTCATAGCCGCCTGACTTCCGACATGGCGGAGCGCAGTCATAATACGCACCGCATACGCCTGTTGCCCGGAGTAGGTGGGCAGCTTCTGCGTTCCGTCTTCGAACTGATCGTCACGGTCGCCGGCATCATCTGGCTCGACCCTCACCTCGCCCTGCTTGCGCTAATCGCCGCCTCGCTTGCAGTGGGCTTGCCCCTGTTCCTGCAGCCAAGGTTCACCGAGCGAGACCTGCGAATGCGCAATCACAATGGGGCGTTGAGCCGTTTTTATCTCGACGCGCTGCTCGGCCTTGTTCCGGTGCTTACACATCGGGCGGAACGGTCCTTGCGCCGAGAATATGAGAGCTTGCTCGTCGAATGGGCCCACTCTGCGTTTTCTTTGCTGCGCATGATCCTTTTCACCGAAGCGCTGCAGGGGCTGACCGGATTTGGACTGGCCGCCTGGCTGATGCTCGACCATATCAGCCGTGCGGGAGAAGCGGGAGGAGCGCTACTGCTCGTGTATTGGTCGCTCAACCTGCCAGTGTTGGGAGAGGAAATCGTACAGGTCGCGCGCCAGTATCCCGGTTACCGCAACGTCACTCTCCGCCTGCTCGAGCCCCTCGGCGCCCTCGAAGACACAAAGGCCGGAGCCGACACGGCGGCCGATGTTTCGGCCCCATTTACCACGAGTGAACTTGAGGCCGGCGTGGATCGATCCGCCGGAGTCGCCATTGAATTGGCAAACGTGAATGTTCATGCCGCTGGACACACAATTCTGGCGGAGATCAACCTGAAGATTGAGCCGGGCGAGCACGTGGCCATCGTCGGAGTCTCGGGTGCAGGAAAATCCAGCTTGCTCGGCCTGCTTCTGGGATGGCATCGAGCCGCGGAAGGCAGGGTGATGGTGGATGGCGCAGCCCTGGAGGGCGCTCTCCTCGACCGGTTGCGCTTGCGAACCGCGTGGGTCGATCCGGCAGTGCAACTATGGAATCACTCTCTGTTTTCCAATCTTTGTTACGGCAACCCGGACGCGGTGCCCACTGCCGACATATTGGAGCAATCCAATCTGCGCCAGCTTCTTGAAAAATTGCCCGAGGGACTGCAGACCGATCTCGGAGAAAGCGGCGGCCTGGTTTCTGGCGGCGAAGGCCAACGCGTTCGCCTTGGACGCGCCCTGCTGAAACAAGGCGTTCGCCTCGCTCTTCTGGACGAACCATTCCGCGGCCTTGACCGCCATCAACGGCGAGAACTGCTGGCGCGTGCCCGCGATCACTGGAAAGCTACAACCTTGCTCTGTGTCACCCACGATGTGGGCGAGACCATGGGCTTTCCTCGCGCGCTCGTGATCGAGAATGGCCGTATCGTCGAGGACGGAAACCCGGAAGAGCTTGCGCGAAAGGTGAATTCCCGCTATCGCGCGCTACTCGAAGCCGAGGAGAGTGTTCGCGAAGGATCGTGGTCAAGTGGCGACTGGCGTCATCTGCGCATGGAAGGCGGACGTCTGATGGAGGAGCGACAGCGGGCCCCGGTATGAAGCTAAACCTGACATCAAGATCCGGAAAGGAAGACTCACCCACGCTCTTCTGGTCGTTGCCGCAGCTCGGGTCGGGCCTCGAAGCTCTGGCGCGCCGAAGCAAGCTTCAGCCTTCGACTGTGCCGGTGCCGCATCCTCCAAGCTCGCTCGCTGCCCTCGATGATTCCGCCGCAAGCCGCGATGCGCTAAATCAGTGGATGGAGTCGGCGGCCGACTGGCTGGGTGTGGAAGCTGAGCCTTCGGACATACCGTACGAAGGTTTGGAGCAGCTGTTAAAAGGCGCGGGACCGGCCGTGCTGGAAGTCAAGGGCAACGGCCCCCTGCGCTTCCTTTTTCTTCTGCCGCGAACACTTTTTCCTCGAAGGCGCGGACGTGTCGCGGTACTCGCTCCCGATCTGCGCACGGTGTCTTTGCGGATCGAGGACGTTCGCGCTTTGCTTTGCAATGCGCTCGAGGAAACAGTTGCGCCGGAAGTGGATCGCCTGCTCAACGAAACCGGCCTTCCGGATGCGCGCCGTCAAAGAGCCCGCGCAGCGCTCCTGCTCGAACGTTTGCGGGCCAGGCAGGTTGGCGGATGCTGGCTGCTTCGTCAGTCCCCCGGCGCCGGTTTCTGGAGCCAGGCGAAGCGGCTCCGACTGCCGCGACTTTTGGGAGCGCTGGTCGTATCGTTTTCCGCTGAATACTTTCTCCTGATTCTTTCCTGGTGGCTCATCGGCCTCGCCGTGCTCTCCGGCCATTTGGACCGCGGCTGGTTGTTCGCGTGGGCGCTGATTCTGCTCACGTTGGTTCCTGTTCGTTTCATGGGTACCTGGCTGCAGGGCGTTCTGGCCGTCCACGGTGGCGCCATCTTCCGGCAGCGCCTGCTCCTCGGGGCGCTCCGCCTAAGACCCGAAGAAATTCGCCACAAAGGAGTCGGCCAGTTTCTCGGCGAGGTCATGGAGTCGGAAGCCCTCGAACTGCTGGTGCTGGCCGTCGGTTTCCAGGGATTGACCGCGTCCATCGAGTTAATTGCCGCCGAAATCGTGCTCTCCAGAGGTTCGGGCCGCGCAGTCGAGTTGATCCTGTTGCCGCTGTGGCTCGCCCTCACGCTCTCGATGGGCATGCGCTACTTCCGCCGGCGCCAGCGTTGGACCGAGACGCGGCTCTCGATGACCAACGATCTCACCGAACGAATGGTCGGGCATCGTACGCGCCTCGCGCAGGAATCTCCTGAACACTGGCACGACGATGAAGACGAGCAGTTGGCGCGCTATCTGGAAATGTCGGAAACGATGGACGGCGCCGCCGCCCAGCTGACAGCCCTGGTGCCGCGCGGATGGCTGCTTGTGGGGATGGTCGGCCTGACCTCTGCGTTTGTGGTAACCCAGGGATCGAATATTTCGCTGGCGATTTCTCTCGGTGGAATCTTGTTGGCCTATCGCGCGTTCAAAAGACTTTCCTCCGGCCTGATTTCCCTGGCCGATGCCGCCATCGCCTGGCAGCAAGTCTCTCCATTATTCAAGGCCGCGGCGCGGACGCAACTCCACGGCTCTCCCGCCGTCGCGCTCACGCACACGGCCGAAGCCGACGAAAACGAAGAACAACAGAGCATCATGGAGGCTCACGACCTGATCTTCCGTTATCAGGACCGTGGCGAGCCGGTATTAAAGGGATGCAGCCTGGTCGTTCGCCGCGGCGACCGGCTGCTGCTCGAAGGGTCATCCGGCGGAGGCAAATCCACCCTGGCCTCACTTCTGGTTGGCTTGCGAGTGCCGCAATCGGGCCTGCTCTTGCTGCACGGCCTCGACCGGCAAACCTTGGGCGATGAAGGCTGGCGAAAGCGCGTTGTATCCGCTCCCCAGTTTCACGAGAATTATGTGCTGACCGAAACCTTCGCCTTCAACCTTCTAATGGGCCGCCGCTGGCCGCCTCAAGAAGAAGATATGCGGGAGGCGATCGCCATCTGCAGCGAACTCGGCCTCGATCCCCTGCTGAATAAAATGCCCGCTGGAATGTTGCAGATGGTTGGCGAAACCGGCTGGCAACTCTCGCACGGCGAACGCAGCCGCGTTTATATTGCCCGCGCCTTACTGCAAGATGCGGAGGTCGTGATTTTTGACGAGAGCTTTGCCGCGCTCGATCCGGAAAATGTCAGGCTGGCGCTCGATTGCGTGCTGCGCCGGGCGCGCACCCTCATGGTTGTCGCACATCCCTAAGAAAACCACACCAAACTCAATTAGAATTACAGGCCCAAGAGCTTACTGGTGGCCGATTCACGGCGGTTGATTCGCGTGGTCGATTCGTGGTGGCTGATTCATGGTGGATGATTCAATGATCGGCAAAACGCTTCGCTCCTACCGCATCGAGTCCAGGCTCGGGGCCGGCGGCATGGGTGTGGTGTATAAGGCCGTCGACTCGCACCTCGATCGCACGGTGGCCATCAAGATCCTCGGCGCTTCCGCGGCCAGCGCCGATCATGAAAAGCGCTTCGTGCAGGAAGCCAAGTCCGCCTCTTCCCTCCATCACGCGAACATCGTCACGATTTACGACATCGACACCCAGGTGGTCGATGGCGCGCCGGTTCGCTACATTGCCATGGAGTACGTGGCCGGCGAAACCCTCGATCACTTGATCGGGCGCAAGGGCCTGCGGGTTCGTACGGCTCTCAAATATGCCGCGCAGATCGCCGACGCACTCGCCGCCGCCCACGCCGCCGGAATCGTTCACCGCGATCTCAAGCCTTCGAACGTAATCGTCACGCCGCAAGGGGTGGTCAAAGTTCTCGATTTCGGCCTCGCCAAGCTGAACGAGGAGTCCGAACCCGATGCCTTCGCGGAAACCGTGCATGGTGAGGCCGTGCCGCTTACAGAAGAGGGCACCATCCTCGGTACGGTGGCCTACATGTCTCCGGAGCAGGCCGAAGGCAGGAAAGTCGATGCGCGTTCCGATATTTTCTCGTTCGGCTCCGTGCTCTACGAAATGGTTACCGGACAACGCGCCTTCTCAGGCAAATCCAAACTGTCCTCGCTTTCAGCCGTCCTGCACAAAGAACCATCACCTCCCTCGCAGGTCGTTCCCGATGTTCCACCGGAACTCGAGCGGATTATTTCCCGGTGCATGAAGAAGGATCCGGCGCGCCGTTGGCAGAGCATGGCCGATGTAAAGGTCGCGCTCGATGAACTGCGCGAGGAGGCCGAATCCAGCAGCATCGAACCCCGAAGACCAATCGTAACCGGAAAGACCGCACTGCCCGCCAGACGCTGGCTGGTCCCGGGAGCCCTCCTCCTGCTGCTGATTGGTCTCGCTCTCGGCGCCTACACTGCGCAGACGTTCCTACGCCCGCCGCCAGTCACCTTCCAACGGTTGACATTCCGCCGCGGCGACATCAGCGCAGCGAAATTTGGCCCCGGTGACGCCATCGTTTACAGCGCCGCGTGGGACGGCGCACCGTCCACCTTGTTTTCCACGCGCCCGGGAAATCACGAGGCCAGGGACTTGGGTCTTCCCGCCGGAAAAATTCTATCCATCTCCCATGGCGGCGAAATGGCGATTCTGATAGGCGACGGTACGCTTGCCCGCGTTCCCTTCGGCGGCGGCGCTCCGCGGGAATTGCTCGACAATGTCAGCGCCGCCGACTGGAGCCCCAGCGGCGACACTTTGGCCGTGGTGCGAACCAGTGCTGGAAAATATCGCGTGGAGTATCCCATCGGGACCGTTCTTTCCGAGAACAGCGTGCGCCCCCAGGAAGCGCCGCGCGTGTCGCCCGACGGCAAGCTCGTGGCTTTTTTTGACTACGATGCAGAGGTTGGAGATTACTCCGTAGGCGTCGTTGGTCCAAACCGCCCCAAGCAGGTGCTCTCCCCAGGATGGCGCGCGATTGGTTCGTTGAATTGGTCTCCGCGAGGAGATGAAATCTGGTTCTCCGCCAGCCGGCCCGATAGCGACCCCGTGCTCTACGCGGTCAATCTCTCGGGTAAGCAGCGATTTCTTACCCAGTCTCCGGGTTATATCGTGATGGAAGACGTGGCGGCTGATGGCCGCGTTCTGCTCGCCACCGCGAACTCACGCCTGGGCATTCGTTTTTTTGACTTCGGCCATTCCATCGAACGTGACCTGGGCTGGCTCGACGCTTCCCTGCTCTACCAGGTTTCGAACGATTCGAAAAACATACTTTTTACCGAACTCTCCTATGGCCAAGGTCGCAACCCCGCAATCTATCTGCGGAAGACCGACGGGTCCGCCGCCGTACAACTCGGATATGGCAATCGCCCCTCGCTCTCGCCCGATGGCAAATGGGTTATATGCATCCGTCGCGATCCCGGGCGCACGCGGTTGATGCTGCTCCCAACCGGACCAGGCGAGTCGCGTTATCTGAATGTTGAAGGCGTGTACTTCGAATCGCTCGGCTGGTTTCCCGATAGCAAACGCATTATCTATACGGGAACTGAACCTGGCCATGCGGTTCGCACCTGGACGTACGATCTGGATTCGGAAAAAGCTACGCCTTTGACTCCGGAAGGCACGAAAAGCAGTCAGGTATCACCCGATGGCCGCTGGCTCGTGATTGCGAGTCCGCATCGCTTGTCACTGGCGCCAATTGGCGGCGGCCCGGCTCGCGTCATCGGTGATTTGCAGGACGGCGAGTCGGTGGTGCGCTGGAGTAGCGATGGAAGCCATCTTTTCCTGAAGCAGCCCGAAGGGGATACCATCAAGCTCACCCGCCTCGAGGTCGCCAGCGGACACAAGGAACCCTGGAAAACCGTCAAGATTCCCGAACCCGGCGCCAACTTTTTGGGAGACCCGTCATTGTCGGCCGATGGAAAGGCCTGCGCTTTCACTTTTCAGCACGATCTCGCCAACCTTTTTTTGGTAAAGGGTCTGAAGTGAGAACCCGAGCTTAGCCACTCCGGGAGATAATTTTCCAAACCCTGCACAGCATTTGGAAAACTACGCTCGTCGCTGCCGCTTCGGCGTAAGATTCAACGTCCGGATCAGCCGGAACAGGTGGTTCGGATGCACGCCCAGGATTCCGGTCGCCTCCGTATAGTTCCCATCCGCCTGCTCAATCGCTTGTTCGATGAGCTTCCTTTTCGCTTCCCGGATGCCCTCGTGGAGCGCCGTAACCGGCTCCCCTGAACTTGCCGTTTCTTCCAGAATCGAATCGGGCAGGTCCTCGGGCAAAATCAATTCCGTTGAGCCCAACACCACCGCCCGCTCGATGGCGTTTTCCAGTTCCCGCACATTGCCCGGCCACTGATAGCGCACCAGGCAGGCCCGCGCCTTCGGAGAAATCCCGGCCACGCGCCGGTTCACTTTTTCGCTGTAACGCGCCGCAAAGTAAGCGGCCAGCAATGGAATATCCTCCACACGCTCCCGCAGCGGCGGAATCACGATCGAGACGACATTGAGCCGGTAATAGAGATCCTGCCGGAATTTTCCATTGCGTGACGCTTCGTTCAGATCGACATTCGTCGCGGCAATCAGCCGGATGTCGAGCTTAACTGGCCGCGTACCGCCCACCCGCTCGAACTCGCGCTCCTGCAGAACCCGCAACAGCTTGGCCTGGAGCGGCGCGGCCAGTTCGCCAACTTCATCAAGAAACACCGTTCCGCCCTCGGCCATCTCCAGCTTTCCTTTTTTCTGCGCGACCGCGCCCGTAAAAGCGCCCTTTTCATGCCCAAACAGTTCGCTCTCCAGCAGCGTGTCCACGATCGCGGCGCAATTAATCGCCACAAATGGCCGCTCGGTGCGAGCGCTGTTGCTGTGGATGGCGCGCGCCACCAGCTCCTTTCCGGTGCCGCTCTCGCCGTGGATCAGGACTGTGGACTCTCGCGGCGCCACACGCGACACAAACTGATAGACCTCGCGCATGCGCTCGCTTTCCCCCACCATGCTGTGCTGAATGTTGAGTTCCTGCTGCAGTCGCCGATTCTCATCCCCCAGCCGCTCCATGTGGCTCTCGTTTTCAATCGCGAGCGCGGCCACGTTCCCAAGCGCCGTCACCAGCTGCAAGAGCGCGGAATCGAAACGCGCGCTTTGCGAACTGGTATCGAGATAAAGTACGCCCAGCAGTTTCTCCTGCACCTCGAGCGGAACCACCAGCACGGCGCGCACCCGCGGTTCCAGCAGGCTCTCCGCCTCGCGAAACATTTCATCGCCTGCGACATCGTTGCATAGCACGGCCAGATGTTCTTTGATGACTCGTTTCACAATCGTCTGGCTGACCTGGATCGGTTGATTCGCGCCCAGCTTGCGATCGCGCCCCATTATGGAAGTGAATTCTTCCGTCCCTTCTTCCGTCAGCAGCAAGGCCGCGCGGTCGGCGGGGGAAATCTCCAGCACCGCTTCCAGCACTTTCTCCTGCAGCGCTGCCAGGCCGTGCACCGAGTTCAGGCTCTTGCTGAAGTTGAGCAGCACATTCAAATCGCGAACCGTGCGCTCCGTTGCGTCCAGGGCGTGCAGTCGCGCAGGCTGCAGGTAAATCGCGTCCTGCTTCCGCAACACCATCGTGGCTCCGCTGGGTGTTGGAGCCGAATCAAGCCTCACCGAGGCGCCGTCGCCGGTGCGCTCTTGTTGCAGACCTTGAAATACCAGAATCGACTTGCCAATCCGGATCTGGTCGCCGTCCGCCAGCAGCCGCTCTTTCACCGGCACATTGTTCACGAAGGTGCTGTTCCGGCTGTCCAGGTCCTTGATCAGAAAACCCTGGCCCTCCCGCCGAATCACGCAGTGCCGTCGCGATACCAGCGAGTCCAGCAAAGAAATCTGGTTCGAGGGCTCGCGGCCCACCGATAGCTCAGCTTCCGTAAGCGGGAAAGTCTTGCCTTCGAGCGGCCCGGCCAGCGCCTCCAGCCGAGCTGGACTGGAGCCAGCGGCCTCCGGATTGGGATCGTGCGTCACGCGACGAGTATACCAACCGCCCCACTTCGCCTACGCCCTAACAAAAACGTTAGGTCGTCGAGCGTGATTGTTAGGTCGGCACGAGTGAAAGGAGGCCAAGTGGACCCGCCTGCAGGCCACAGCCACCGTTATCTCATTTCTTTTCAATAGCAGGAGCGCAGTCGGCGACATGCACAACCCGCTGGTTACCTTTGGCATGGCCCTTGCATTACTCAAGTGCGTTCCGGCAGTTCAAAAAGAAACAGATTCCGAAAGAAAGGAGAAAAAGCAATGAAGGCTAAGACGAATGTGCAGGCGGGCTTCTGCTGCTGGGGCAGCTAATCTTCCCGGCAGTTGACCAAAGCTAAGCGGTAGACCCAGGTAGCAAAAATCTGAAGAAAGGAGAACCGAGATGAAAGTTAAGACCAATGTCCAGGCGGGCAACTCACTGTGGGGCTCCTAAGTTTCGGAGGCCTCCCGAGCAGTTCGAACCAGAAAGCTGACCGGTGACCCAGGCAGCAGAGATCCGAGGAAAGGAGAGAGGCCATGAAAATCAAGACGAATGTGCAAGCGGGCTTCGCAG
>Ga0187772_10000951_pt1 | contig 13304 bp, 11 predicted proteins | sample 0116_SJ02_MP15_2_FD_133137 | JGI IMG/M metagenome (GOLD analysis project Ga0187772, IMG submission 133137) | Tropical peat soil microbial communities from peatlands in Department of Meta, Colombia - 0116_SJ02_MP15_20_MG | ecosystem: Environmental > Terrestrial > Soil > Wetlands > Peat | place... | reverse complement strand
TCACGATGTACTGCGATGCTTCCCTTTGCTTCATCTGCGACAGAATCATCTTGAACATCGCTTCCCTGTTCCTGGGGTCCATGTGGATGTCAAACTCGTCCATCGCCCTCAGCGGGGAGACAATCCTCGCCTGAAGCGACAGGATGAACGCCATAAGAGCCACTGACCTCTCCCCCCCGCTCTGGGTGAACGGGTCCAGGGTCGTCGGCGCTCCGCCCCTGAAGCCGACATAGAGGTCGAGCCCCGAGTCCTCGATGTCGTCGGCCTCTTCGAACTTTATGAAGCCGCTCGCGTCCGCCGCAGAAAGAACCGCCTGGTAAGCCGGGTCCACGGACTCCACAAGGTCTTCCATTGCCTTCTTCCAGACTCCCTTGCGTGAACCCAGTTCAGCGAGCATCGACTTCTTGTTCTCCTGGAGCTTCGCCAGCTTGACCTTGAGTTCCTCTACGTTCCCGGAGTAATCGTTGTATATCTTCTCGGCGTCGTCGGGGACGTCCTGCATCTTCTGGATGTGCGCAGACACCAGTTTGAGCTCTTCTGACACTTCATACGGCTGACGGGGCGTCTCCATCCTGTCGCCCGCCCTTTCGAGTTCGGGGGCCATCTTGTCGAGCTCGGACCTGTACTCCTTTGCGCCGCGCTCGAGTTCCCGAAGGTCAGACTCTGTGACGCGTATCCTGTACGACAGGACCTCCGCCTTTACCTTGAAGGAGACGTAGCTGTCCATCGTCCTCCTGATGAGATCCTCGGTTTTCGTAATCTCCGGCTGCAGGGAAGAGACTTCTCTGTCCAACTCCCCCTTCCGCCTCCTGGCGTCCTCTTCTGCGGCTGCCCCTTTCCCCTCTAAGTATGTCGAGAGTTCCTTGAGCCTCTTCACATTCTTGTCTGACCCGCGAGCGAGCAACTCGTCTATGGTTGTGGTGAGGCCCGCGAAGTCCTCCTTGATCGAGTGATATGCGTCGCTTGCGGACTCGTCCTTCGCCTTCTCCGACTCGGCTCGGACCAGCGCGTAGTAGAGCTTCCTCAGCTCGACCTGCTTGTCAAGTAGGGTCTGGTGGGTCTGCTCCGCGTCTGTGGAGGCCTCTGTGTGCTGAGACTTCAGGTCCTCGAGGGCTCGGGTCTTTGACATGATCTTCTCCTCCGCGAGTTGCAGTGACTTCAAGAGTTTCGCTTCGGTGCTCCAGAGGAGTTCCTTCGCAAGCAGGTCTCTGTGCTCCATCTCCTTCTTCTTTTCCTGATACCTGTCGTAGACCTGCTTCCAGTACTCGAGCGCCTGGTTCGCGTTGTCTATGAGTTGAAGGAGTGAGCTCTCCTCTCCGATGAGCCCGCTCAGCTCCTGTTCTGCCAGGAGTATCTTCTGCCTGTATTCGGCGAAGCCAACGGCTTCCTCAACCATTCGCAGGCGCTCCTGGGGGCTCACGGCGCCAAGCTCCTCTATCATCCCCTGGTGCATGATGATGAGAAGGTTGTCAGGGTTGATGCCGAACTCGCGGAGGAGCCTCACGACTTCGCTCTTGTCGATCTCTTTGTAGTCGGCTTCGAACCAATAGGAGCCGTCCCTGCGCAGATATCTGCTGAGCATGAACGTGTCTGACTTGGAGTAGGGGATGGGGCGCCTCCCTGACTTCGGGGCGTTGTCGAACACCAACGAGACACGTGCTATGTCCTTTCCTCTCCTGATGAGGTCAGAGAGCTTCCTAGACCGCTCAGTGTAGGCCTGGCCGAAGGCGACTGATATGGCCAGGAGGACAGAGGACTTGCCCGCACCGTTGGGACCCACGATGAGGTTGAGTCCTTCCCTGAGCGGAATCCTCGCGTATTCGTAGCTCATGAAGTTCTCTAGAATGATCTCCTTGACGGTTGTGAGGTGAGTTGGTCTCTCCTGAGAGACCTCTTCTGCGCTCCGTGACAAAGCTTCGGGGGCGCGGGGGCAGTCGCGCTTTTAGACCTTCCTGACGCGGAGGGCCGAAAACAGTTTCGCCGACCCCTCTCCTCCGAGCCCTTAAATTGGCGGAAGCGGACAAAGAGGAGAGTTTGCCTGCAGAGAGCGCCCTCGAGTCTCTAGCTCCCGCGGTAAGAGAGTTCCTCCTAGAAGCAGGAATGACCGAACCGACCCCACCGCAGATTCAGGCTTGGCCTCTGATTTCGAAGGGAGAGGACGTGCTCGTGGTCGCGCCAACCGGCTCAGGTAAGACCGAAGCGGCCCTGTTGCCGCTCTTGAGCAGGCTCGTGAGGGAAGGGCATGGGGACGGAATCTCCCTTCTCTATATCACGCCGATGCGCGCGCTGAACAGGGACATGCTGAAGCGGCTGCAGGTCTGGTGCGCCAGGCTCGGGCTGTCGGTCGACATCAGGCACGGAGACACCCCCCAGGCGCAGAGGTCGAGACAGTCCGCGCACCCACCGGCAGTTCTCGTTACGACCCCCGAGACCCTCCAGGCCATCCTTCCAGGACGGAGGATGAGAGAGAACCTCTCTCACCTGAAGGCCGTGGTCGTAGACGAGCTGCACAACCTGGTCGAGAGCAAGCGAGGCGTGCAGCTCTGCGTCGGGCTCCGGAGGCTCAGGAAGGTTTCACCTGATTTCCAACTGGTCGCGTTGTCAGCAACAGTCGGGACCCCTGAAGTCGCCGCAAGGTTCCTCTTCGGGGAAAGTCCACGGTCCATCGTCAGGGCAGACGCTCCCAAGGAGTTCGCATACGCCATAGAGTATCCCGTCCCCGATCCGTCCAGCCAGTCTGCTGCCAGGGATACCTACTCGGCCCCGGACCTAGCCGCGAGGCTCTCGAGGATAAATTCACTTATAGAGACTCACACGTCGACCCTGATCTTCGTCAACAGCAGGACGGTGGCCGAGATGCTGGGCGAGAAGCTGGCGAGGTTGAGGAAGGACGTGGGGGTCCACCATGGCTCGCTCCCGAGGGAAGAAAGGGAGAGGGTCGAACAAGCCTTCAAAGCGGGGGCGCTGAAAGCGCTCGTCTGCACGAGCACCTTGGAGCTCGGAATCGACGTGGGGTCCGTCGACCTCGTCGTCCAGTACATGTCTCCGCGGCAGGTGACTAGCCTGGTGCAGAGGGTCGGCAGGAGCGGGCATCGACTCGGAAGGACGTCGAAGGGAGTACTCGTGACCGTGTCTGCCGATGACATCCTCGAGTCATCTGCGAGCATACTCTCGGCAAACCAGGGCAGAATAGAGCCGACCAGGCCTTTTTCCAACTCGCTGGACGTGCTTGCCCACCAGATTGCAGGGTACTTGATGGACTTCGAGACCATGGACGCAGACCGGGTCCTCGCCGAAGTCAGGAAGGCCGCGCCGTTCAAGGGCCTGCCGGAAGACATGTTTCTGCGAACTGCGAGCTACCTTTCAGATCTGAGGAAGCTCCGATTTGACGGGAAGACCCTCTCCAGGACCCGCCTGACAAGGGAGTACTACTACGAAAACCTGTCCATGATCCCTGATGAGACGAGGTACCTGGTCGTGGACGTGTCGACGAACCAGACTGTGGGGATTCTGGGGGAGGAGTTCGTATTGCTGAGCGTGAAAGTGGGGCTTCACTTCGTGTGCAAGGGGAAGATCTGGCAGGTCGAGCAGATAGCTCAGGACAGGAAGATCTACGTGACTCCCGTCGAGGACCCCCTCGCCGCCGTCCCAGGGTGGGACGGCGAGATGCTCCCCATCCCCTACGAGCTCGCCACGGAGACCGGAAGGCTGAGGAGAGAAATATCAGACGCGCTTGATTCCGGAGAGGAAGCCATCGCCGAGGTGTCAGGGAGGATACCCGGGGACGCGGCCGCGAGAGCGCTTGTGCTTGACGAGATTGCCGAGCACAAGAAGATGGGCGCCCCTGTGCCGTCGGACAGGCTCATACTCTTCGAAGGGTTCGGGAAGTACCTCGTCGTACACCTTTGCTTCGGCGAGTCTGTGAACAGGACCTTCGCCTACGTGTTCGAAGAGATCCTTTCGAGAAGGGGATTGGTCAGGGTGTGGTGGCTGGATGGGTACAGGCTCCTCATGGAGTTGACGACCGACACGGAGGAGCTGGACCTCAAGGGGATCGCAAGGGAACTCACCGGCCTCACCCCGGAAGACCTCGAGAGGACCTACGCTGTCGCAGCCCAGAGGAACTTCCCTTTTCCCGCCCGGGTCAAGCAGGTGGCCGAAAGGTTCGGGGCATTAAAGCGGGGGAAGCTCATAGCTCACCCGAACCTCTGTTCCCTCCCGACCAGGTTCGAAAAGACACCGATTTTCGAGGAGGCCCTCCAGGAGACCGGGAGAGACCTGATTGACATGGAACGGGGGAAGAAGATCCTCGCGGCCATAGCCAGTGGCGAGGTATTGGTGGAGACCTTCCTCGCCGGGGACAAGCCCACGCCAATCGCCTACAACCTCCTCTACAGGTACCTGGAAGTGCCGGAGGCAGTAGCTCCCGACTCCCTCGGGAAGTCCTCGTATCAGAGGATGAAGGCCAGCATCTTCGGAACCGATGTCAACCTCCTCTGCGTCAAGTGCGGGGCCGACCAGGGGGAGACGACGGTGGGGGACCTGGTGGATGAACCGAAGTGCGTGGTTTGCGGGTCGGGGCTGCTCGTTCCGTGCTATTGGGGGACCGCCAAGCTGGCCGATCTCGTCAGAAAGAGGGAGGCGAAGGCCCTCCTCAACGAAGAGGAGAGGACGGAGCTGGCCCGGGCCCGGAGAGGAGCAGACCTTGTCCTCTCCTATGGCAAGAAAGCGGTCATCGCGCAGACCGTCTACGGGATAGGCCCCCAGACCGCTTCAAGGATTCTGGCGGAGATGCACGACAACGAAGAAGCGTTCTACCGAGATCTATTGGAGGCAAAGATCCGTTTCGTGACTACCCGACAGTTCTGGGGCAACTGAAGACCAATAAACAGGAGGCATCGAGGGCGAACCGAATTGGTGCTGGCTGGAAAGGTCTTCCTCGTGAGGGAGAACTACGAGATGGACACCCTCGCGGAGAAGCTGAAGTCGTTCAAGATCGAGACAGAGACGAGCGTCGAGGACAAGGAGTTCAAACTCGTGTCCGAGATCACAGACCTGAACATAGGAAAGGGGACGCTGGAAGGGAAGTTTTCGTTCGATTCGGTCTTTGTCGTCCCGCACAGAGGGGAGCCGGTCCCCGTCCCCAGGACGTACGAAGCGCCGTTCTCGTTCACCATGTACAAGGACAGGATGTTCCTCACAGTCTACGACAAGAAGAACCGAGCGAACAACATTGCCAACGAGATGAGCAAGGCCGTGTTCATGAGCCTGGGCCAGGTGGTGGAAGGCAGGATCGACCCTGAGACCTTGAGGACGTTCCACGAAGCGAACTTCGAGGACACGAAGGTGATTTTTTACTCCGACGTGGACCTTCCGAACATAAGCAAGCTCTCCCTCTACGGGGCCGAGCTCGGAAACACGAGCCTCTACAGCGACTACCTCTCCCACGGGAAGCTGTGGTACATCGTGTTCAAGAGCAAGGCATACGGCTATGTGTTCGGGCTCACGCGGAACTGCATCCTTACGGGGTTCAGCAGGATGGAGCTGTCAGAGTTCAAGAACTTCGTTTTCAGCCAGGTCCTCCCGCTGATCGCGTAGATTGCTGAAGATAGTCCCAGGGGACGCGGCGCTGGTCTTCTCCGAGGAGGCGGAGAGAACTCTCTTGATCTCAGACCTGCATCTGGGGCTGGAGAAGGAGATGGCGAAGAAAGGGTTCAGGCTCCCTGCTTACTCTGTGAAGATGGTCGACAGAGTGAGGAACCTGGCCGAGAGCTTCGGAACTAATCGCCTTGTCGTCCTCGGAGACGTGAAGCACACAGTCGGTAAGGTCGAAGACATCGACTGGGGGATGGTCCCGTGGTTCTTCGACACAATGCTGGACCTTTTCGAAGTGGTCGAGGTGGTCCCCGGCAACCACGACGGGAGCATCAGGACAGTTCTGCCTCAGCGAGTCGTCCTCCACCCTTCACAGGGCGCGGTATTAGGGAGAGGTCGGGGAAGGATCGGGGTCGCCCACGGCCACGCCTGGCCCTCCGAAGAGGCAATAGCTACGAGGAACTTGGTGATAGGCCACTCTCATTTCACCTATGAAATGAGGGACCCACTGGGGTCACGGACAAGGGAGGCGGTATGGGTCACGGCTGAGTATGACGTCGCGGAGCTGATGGAAGGGGCAGGATACTCGTCCAGGGCCAAGGGGAAAGGGAAGCTTACAGTGATGCCCCCGTTCAACCGTCTGGTTGGGGGTCAGCCGATCAACAGGAGCAAGTCCTTCGAGTTCGGACCTGTGCTGTCGTCACGGTCATTGAACCTTGAAGACGCGGACATCTTCTTGACAGATGGGACCCGGGTCACTTAGCCTTCGATGGCGCCTTTGACGAGACGCTCGAGGGAGGCCTCCCCCACCGCGCCGATCACGGCGTCCATGGGTTGACCGTTCTTGAAGACCATGAACGTGGGTATTGAAAAGACCTCATAGCGGGAAGAGATGTTCATCTCCTCGTCGACGTTAACCTTCCCAAAGAGCATCCTGTCCGAGTACTTTGCTGCCAACTTCTCGATGACCGGATCCATTGTCCTGCATGGACCGCACCATACTGCCCAGAAATCGACGAACATGGGCCGGTCTGAGTTGCTCAGAGCGTCGAAGTTTGTTTCTGTCAGTCTCACGGTTGATTCGGATTTTATCTGTTCCAAGTCTTTCCCCGACCTTTCGCGATGTGTATTTAAAATTGGAGTAACGTCAACCATTCCGTATTGGCTGACCACCTGCTAGCGAGGATTACCAAGAGGCTCGTCTCCCACGAACCCCCGCAGAAGGGGCTCCGCTTTGCCGCGGTGTCAATCATAGTCCGCGACAGACAGAATCCCAGCGTATTGTTGATCAAGAGGGCCGAGCGGCCGGGGGACCCCTGGTCCGGTCAGATAGCTTTCCCCGGGGGGAAAGCCAAGACCGAGGACAGGACGATGAGGGAGACGGCCGCCCGCGAGACCAGGGAGGAGGTTGGGATAGACCTCGACACGAGCGCCGAGTTCATTGGATACGGAAGTGTGACCACTACACACACGGGGAGGATGGACGTGGTCCCTTCGGTCTTCGTCCTGAAGCGGGGGGTGGAGGTGAAGCCAAACGAAGAGGTCGCCTCGTTCAGGTGGGTCGAACTCGAGGACTTCCTGCTCCCGACATCGCAGTCTAAACACGGCCTCACCTACGGGGAGAAGGAAGTGACCACGCCGGCTTACGCGATTGGAGACTACATCGTGTGGGGTCTGACCTACCGTATCATCAGTTCGATGCTCGAAGGTTCAGGGTGAGATTTCCTGTTTACTTGTCTTCGACGAACTCTCTGATCGCTCTGAGTGTCTGAGGATTCTCCCGCAGGTAGTCGGCAAGGCGCTCGAACCTCCTTACGGTGGTCGGATGCACGTGGTGCTCGATCCCTTCGGTGTCGACGTAGGCCGTCTGGTCGTCGACCCCCAGCATCGTGATGAGCTCAGAAATCACCTGGTGGCGCTTGATGACAGACCTGGCGACCTTCTCCCCTGTCGCGGTCAGCCTCATGCCTCTGTATTTCTTGTGCTCTAGGAACCCCTTCTTCGCGAGGTTTGCTATCATGCTTGACACGGTAGGCGGCTTGACTGCCAGCTTGTCCGAGATGTCGGCTGCACTGACGTACCCCTTCTCGGTGTTGAGGTTGTATATTGCCTCCAGGTAGTCCTCGAGCCTCGAAATGTCGCGCTTCGGCTGAACCGAACGGGGCGAGACTCCCATCCATGAGATGCGATGACCGAGTTGATAAAAGGATTTGCGAACGAGGAGGTGGCGAGTTCGGCACAAGGATGAAACTTCAGAGGTCAGAAATATGTTAGGGGCATCTAACACTTATATGGGACTCCCAGCGTTCCCTTCACGGGTCGCGGAGCCTTGGAAGACACGGGCAGGAAGGGTTCGTTCTGGTATGCGCTTGGCACGAGAATCAGGCGTAGCCTTCCGCCTCCTCCAACCTATGGCAACCTGAAGTACCTGCTCCCCCTCGGACCGGCCCTTCTTATCGCCATTGACCTGTTTGATCCTGCCAGCATCATCTCGCTCACGGTAGCGGGGTCGATTTACGGGTACGAGCTTCTCTGGACCGCCTTCTACAGCGTCGTGATGCTCATCGTTGTCCAGGACATGGCAGCCAGGCTCGGGATAGTAACGAAGAAGACCTACCCTGAGAACCTCTACGACAAGTACGGCAAGCGGGTCGCCCTCGGCATGATGCTGCCGTCCACGTTCCTAGACGTAACCACCCTCGTCGCAGAGATCATAGCCCTCGGGCTGGCTGCCTCAATCATAACGGGGCTGAACTACCTCTGGCTGGGGCCCATACTTGCCATTCTCACCAGAGGACTGGTCTGGACGGGGAAATACAAGTGGATAAGATCCGGGGCGCTCATTTTCATCAGCATAATGACGGCCGGGTACGTCGTGCTTGCCTATTTCGCACACCCTTCACTTTCAGCAATCGCCAGGAACACGTTCATCCCCATGGTGAGCAGTTTCCCTGAGTTCTACTATGCGGCTGGAATAGTCGGAGCGCAGGTTGCGACCACGTACATTGCGCTCCACTCTGGTCTGGTGAACGAGAACGGTTGGTCGGAAAAGAAGGAGGTCGATAAGGGCCGCAGGGACACGATAACGAGCCTCATCATCGGAGGCGTCATAAGCGCCCTTCCCATACTTGTCGGTGCCGCGCTCTTGAGCGGTGTCAGCATAAGCACGTTCTCTGACATCTCCGGAGGTCTGGTGAGCGCTGTCGCCCCCTGGGCCGGAACTGTCTTCTGCGTCGCAGTAATAGCTTCCGCCTTCGCCGCGGTAACAGCAGTGGACGCGGGGAGCGCTTACGCCTTCGTCGGCTTTGCGGGATGGAAGGACAGGCTCAATAGCAACAGGTTCAAGCTGATTTACACAATATTCATCGGAGTGTCGGTGTTCATGATAGAACTCAATCTGAACCCCGTCCAGTACATCATCCTCTCGCAGGTCTTCATAGCATTCCTTCTGCCCAGCGTAGTATTTCCGCTCGTGTGGCTCACGAACAATCCGGCGATAATGGGAGAGGAGTTTGTTAACAGGCGGTGGCAGACCGTCGCGGGTTATGTGATAGGGGTCCTCGGCACCGGAATGGTCCTCGCTTCGCTGCTCTAGGCGTTAGAACAGAAGGCGGATCCCTATGACAGGAGCCCAGACGAGGATCGGTGCGATGATGAGCCATTCCGCGCCTCCGTCCCCCACGAGCGCGGCCACGCCAAAGCCGTCTAGGATGATGGCCGCGACCCCCTCAATCCCAAGCGCCTTGGTGAACCCGGAATAACGCCCCCACTGCGGGTCCGCCGACATTACCCTCCCGATCTGTATCAGGCCGAAGTTCGCTCCTAGGAACGCCACGAGAGCCGTGACGAGGTCCCCGACATAGGTCACGTCCTCGGGTGTGAAGGCGTTGGCAAACGAGGCCAATCCGGCGACAACCAGCAGCCCTACAGCGGTGTCCCGCCTGCGGCTCGGTGGCAAGGCGGTACGAATCAGCAGGCTCCCAGCGGCAATCAGCAAGCCCAAGGCGGCCACCGAGAGATTCGCTAGGTTGTGCAACGGGGAACAGACGTACGCGCCCTGAAAGGAGGCGCAGGTTACCGCCTGAAGGTCGCTGGTGGTGGTATTCAGGGGATTGTATACAGGAGGCCCGTAGTTAGAGGCGGCGACGGCCAGACAAACTACAAACTGGACTGTGGCCGCAACGTAGAGAACGGCACCGTAGGAAACAAACCCTCCCCTCAATGTACCCTATACGTGATGGTGTCTGTCGAGTCGGTGTTTAAGCTTCGCAAACTCGACTAGATCAAGTGGGCAGGCCGGGCCCGATTCAATTTTACATTTGCTCGCGATAAATCCGGTGTGGGTACGGCGAAAACCGGTGTTTACATCGGGTCAACCCTAATAGTCAAAATTGAGTCTCTTTCGCCAATCGCAGCTAATTTCAGGCGATGAGGTCAGCCCGGCTAGGATTCGCAACCAGGCATGTCTGGATCCAATCTCGCGAGGTCTGGCAGAGAGGAACTTATCCAGTTCACCGCGTGGATTCGTTTCGAGTCTTGTGCCGCGTGCTATCTATCCAGGGGTTGTGTATAGGTAGAGCTTCCCAGCAACCTTCTCCCCAGCTTTCTCGACGTGCTTGGAGGAAGCGACATTTGACTCGGCGATTTCGTTGATCAGAGTGTGGACGCCTCTATTTTTCAAGTAGATGAGCCGTGCTTGGAGATTGTCCCTCATGATCCCCATTCGTCTGAACTGAGGTTCGACATAGATGCTGTGGGACCTGGCGATGTCTCCAACGATGCTCACCCATGCCATTCCCACGATTCTGTTGTCAATCCTGTTAACGAAACATCTGTCCCCAAGCTTCAAGGCGACGGAGACCCATCGGGGGTTTGTTCCAGGTTGAGTCGCTGCCATGAAGCGTTCTATCTCGCTCTCGTCTGCATCCATGCTGACGTGGTGCCTGAACCTGTGGTCAGTTGGGGCCAGGTCGACGTCAAGCTTCCAGATGTTCCAGACCTCTCTAGGAAGCTCAGGGACGTCAAACTCGGAGAAGATGTAACTGGATGGTTTCATGGCGAAAAATCCGTCGAAGGCCTCCCTCGACCTGGTGAATATGGTTCCCGTCGCTTCCCAGACATCGTAGATGAACAGGCCATCCCTTCCTCCCTTGGGGTTCTCGGAGATGTACGCTTCGCCGCCGGCCTCAATTGTCTCCTGTGTCTCGTGACGGAGTATCGGATCGAAAAACGACAGGCCCCTGGGGAGGCCGCTCAGTTGCGCGTCGACAGATTCCACCTGTGATATCTGAGTGCCACTCATGAGTTGATCACCAATCCAGTATCGCAAAGTTCTTGGTCAGACTAGCTTCCTCCAGAATGTTACCTATGACGAGCTCAAGGCCATCGCCGGTCCTGTGGATGTCGACGACCTCGTCCTCCTTCAGTGCCTCTCTCAGCAAGTACCCGAACTGGACCTTGCGGTCGGTGATGTGTCCGAATCGCTTCACCCGCTCCCGTTCAATCTGCTCGTAGGCGTACATGAACTCGTAGAGAGAGCGATATATTTGGTGCTCCATCTTCTCCTCGATGTTGAACTCTACATCTCTTCTATCCTGCCCGCCGATGGTCAGCGCCTGAAGCCCTTCGAGGTCGGCCCAGAAGATGGTCCCGTCTTGAGCGAGCACAGCGTCCTTGTCGAGCCAGACATCGTAGAAGTCCAGCCCTGTGTATGTGCCATTGCCGTTATTCGTCATGGACCTGACGAAGAGGGTTAGAATGGCGATCCCGCTCTTGACGAAGTTCCTGAGGAACTCCATGGCTCTGTCGTTACTGTCAATGTGAAAGAAATCGAAGAGCTCCCCGGTGTCATCCCCGATGGTCCAGTCCGAGTGGAAGTAGATTCTAACGTTCGATGGAAGGAGCCTGGTCTCCTGGACCATCCGCTGCCTGAACCTCCTATACCAGTACACCTGGGTGACTTCCTTCTGAAAGGCTTCGGGCAGTTTGACGATTTTGACTAGGGGGGCGATCCTGAAGCCGTGTATCGAGGTGGTGCTTGAATCAGACATCTCGGCAGCCTTCATCGCGATGGAGGCGAACTCCAATCCCTGTGAGCCATATGGGCACCCCCTGGACCACAGTTCTCCGGTCAGATATCTGGGGAACCTCATCTCCTTCTCTTTTGCTGCCACGATTCTCTCCTTGGTCGTGCCGCTCCTGAGGAGGCTGCACACCTCCTCTTTGGTGAAGAGCTGCCGGCTGAAAGGGCTGGTGGTGGAGCCGATTCCCTTCACAGAGAAGTAGAAGTCGGTTCCGTCAATACCAAGGCATGGCTCCTTCGCCACGGCGCTCCTATTGTCGTCAATCAGGAGCTCACGTATTCCAACAGGCTCCGCCTCTGTGAACGGCTTCACGCTGTCCGGGAGGTAGATCTTATCGAACTCGGGCATCTCGAAGTTCGCGTAGTACTTGTTTGTGATAGACCCTGCCCCCTCGTACATGTTGAGGGTGATGGGGACCCCTCTCAGAGTGGTGGGCGTTCGCTTGGACACGGTCTGGGTCAAGGTGCCTACTCCCTGGGCCCCCCGCAGTAGGGGCACCTGTCTACCGTGGTCGGAATCAGAGTACCGCAGTAGCGACAGTTGACCTTGGCCACCTCGCGGACAACGACCTGCTCCGTTGGCCTTGAACCGAGATCCACCAAGGCCCCTTCTGACGGCGATGGAGCTACGGCAGGAGGAGGCGGAGTCGAAGTTGGGTGCTCTGGCAGGGGATGTCGCCTCCTCCCTCTGACCGCCAGGGCCACCGCTCCCCCCACGAGAACCACAGCTGCGACTAGCACCAAAACCCCCAGATCGGGGGTGGACAATGAAGCGACTGACGCCGCAGTAGTGGTGTTTGCCAACACGCTGACCGCAGTCAATGGATAACTGGTCGCTGTCACGTACAGCACATCATTGTAGGTGAAACTCCCTGCCTGTCCCAGGTATGAGCCTGAGTCCTGCTCCGTGTAGTTGTAGCCGACGATGTACCCGGTGGACGGGTCGAAGTACTCGTACCAGGTGTACGTCGCTGTGAAGTCACCGTAGGCGTCGTTCCGTTGGTACTGTCCATTCCCTTCCGCTTCTATTGTCTGGACATACCTGCCTTCGGTTGGCAGTTCCAGGCTGAAATTCCTCGAAAGGATTGCGAGATGGGTGTTCAGGGCCCAGAACGTCCCGCCGACAGGGAGTGATGGGTCCATCGCGAACCATACGTAGATTGGCTCGGAGTAGCCGACTTGGTTATCAGTCCCATTCACGTAGGTGAAGGTGCTCGCTGACCAGGTGAAGTCACCGGACTTCGAACCAGACGACGAGTTTCCCTGGTTGCTGCTGAAGTTGTAACCATATGAGTAGTCGGCGAGCACGCTGTTTCCAATGACGGACTGTATTTTCTCCGTCCCGGTGGTAAGGGTCTTATCGCTGTATCCGCTGTATGAGCCCTGGCCGTTGTTCACGGTGGCCGTCTCTGAATACGCGAAGGTGTCCCCTTGCTTCGGGGCATACGCCAGAGCAGGATGGATGCCTGCTGCGATGCTGGAGAGAATGAGAATCGAAAGCAGCAGGAGCCAAAGACCTTTCCGGTGGGCAGGATTTTTCAACCTACGAATCCTCCTACGCCGTGACTGTGCGCAGGGTGGAAACCCCCCATCCCACTGAAAGTCGCGGTGTACGACGAGTGAGCTA
>Ga0187772_10000950_pt1 | contig 13305 bp, 10 predicted proteins | sample 0116_SJ02_MP15_2_FD_133137 | JGI IMG/M metagenome (GOLD analysis project Ga0187772, IMG submission 133137) | Tropical peat soil microbial communities from peatlands in Department of Meta, Colombia - 0116_SJ02_MP15_20_MG | ecosystem: Environmental > Terrestrial > Soil > Wetlands > Peat | place... | reverse complement strand
GCCCTACTCCTAAAGACTCAGGTGTCCTACCGCTCTCGGGCCTGCTCCAGGTTCGACTGGTGGGCGCCGAGAGCCACTCCGCATCCGGCCCCAGACGGGCGTCGACCGGATCCGCTCCTCGTCGCAGCGCATCGATGTAGGCGCGATCGGCGGCCACGCGGGCCGCCACCTCGGGACCTTCGGCGACGGCGCCGTGGCCGGGGACCACGACATCGACGTGCCTGGCGGCCTCTCCCAGCCGGTCGAGTGCCGTCTCGTAGGCGCCCACCTGATCGGGGCGGCGAGCGTCGAGGAGCGGGATCAGGACATCGGAGAGCATGTCGCCGGCGAGCAGGACGCCACGGTCCTCGAGGAGGACCGCGGCGTGGCCGACGGCGTGCGCCTGATGCTCGATGATCTTGCCCGGCACGGGTCCGCCGTTCTCGGGCAGCGGGGTGACGAGCGCGATCAGCTCGAGAGGGATGCCCGACGCGCTCTCCGCTGCCAGCGCCTGCGCCGTCTCTCGGGCTCCACTGGCAGCGTGGGCGCCGGCAGCGGTGGCGTAGCGCGGCACGTCGCCGAACCGGGGATGCCAGAGCAGGTGGTCCCAGTGGGGATGGGTGGAGAACCCGGCGATCACCGGAATGCCGAGCCGGTCCAGATCATCCGCGAGCTCGTCCAGCTCGGAACCGTCGATGCCGGGATCGACCAGGATCAACCCATCCTCCCCGCGCACGACGATGGAATTGGTCCAGACCCACGCACTCTGCCGGACCCAGACGCCGTCGGCCACCTGAGTCAGCATCGGTTCACTGTGTCAGGTATCTCCCCCGGGGGGCAAGAGGAGAGCCCGCCCGCACGCCTGCTTCCGTCTGCAGCCTTGGTGACGACGCCGTGATCGGCGGGGCCATCATGCGATACGTCGATGCCGGCGCCACCGAGTTGCTGCCCAGCCGGGTGCCGGCACCACGTTCGACCGGGCGCTGCGAGCGGCGGGGGCTCTGGCCTAAGCTGCTGCGGCCATCGCCAGGTTCACGATGTTCATGTTGCCGGTCGCCCACTGGAGGTTGAAGGTCAATCCGGAGATCCGCCAGCCGCTCGGGGTCCGCATGAGCTGGTAGACGTGGCGACCGCCGACCGTCCACATCGGGCCACCGGACGCGTTGGCAAGAACGTGCGTGCCCTGCATGTTGGCCATGCAGGTCGCCTCATCGCCGTCGAGGCTGATCACGTGATTGGTGATCTGGTGGTGGACTGCGTCCATCCCCTGCAGCGTTTGGCGCCATCCCTCGACGAACTGCGCGACAGGAGCGGTGTATGGCTCGCCGCCAGTGAGTGATGTGCGGTCGTGGTAGACCGTATCGGTGAACAGCTGCCCCATCGCGTCCCAGTCCTTGGCGTCGATCGCGAGCGAGAGGCGTCCGATCAGCTCGATGATCGCAAGGCGGTCCTCGAGCTCGGTGACCGTGGGATCTGACGTTGTCGTCGTCATGCTTGCTCCTTCTTGTGGCGGGTCTGAGCTTGGTCTATCTCTGCGAAGCGACGAGATCCTCCGCGAGATGGCGAACCGCCGATCCAGTCGGGAAGGCTCCCTCGTCCACAGCACGCGTGCAGCATTCCGATCGGTCAGGCGATTACGCATCACCTGATCCAAGTGATTCGCGGCAGCCTGCGCCCCCAAAGACGTCTACCTGTGTTTGTGCCCGAGTCCCCGCGGTCTTGGTAGCCCGGGACATGGTTGGGGACACGGTTTCTGCGAATCGGTCGCCGCAGGCCCCGTCAGAGTCTCCTCGCCGCCGGCTACCGCATCCTCGGGAGGATCCACGCATCCGTCTGCATGGACGGGCGCTCTCGCGTCTCGTCCCACGGCGGGAGCGGCGAGGACGACCGGTCGACGCGCTCGCAAGCACTGGGAAAGAGGAGTCGACCATTGATCTGCCGCTGGGAGCTGATCGGCCCGCAGGGCCGGGGTGTCAGCGGTTGTTGTACCGATGATCGGCCGCGCCGGAGCGTTCGCCGGGATCGCGTAACTGATCCGGTTGGTCAGGAGCCTCGGCACGGTGCGTCCCGCCGCGCGCGGCAGGGCGGGTGTCGACCTTCGTGACCACGTCGACGCCGTGGCGATCCGGTCGTCAGTTCGCGCGGAGAAAGTCAGTCCGAGGGTGACCGCATCGAGCGCCCCACCGCTGAGGGACAGCAGATGCAGGCTTTCACCGCCTAGTAGGTGCGCCCATCATCAGGCCAACGCGCCCCGGGCTGCGAGGCCATCACTTCGAGGCGACGGGGCCCAGCACGCGCTCGATGGCGGGCAGAGCATCGACGGGGTTGCGGACGAGGATGATCTTGGCGCCGGGGGCGTGCGCGTGGATCAGGTTCAGCACCCGGTTGAACCACAGTGTCGTGGTCTCGGTGGCGGGGGAGTCGTGGGGGTCCTGCCCGTTGATGAACCCGCCGATAGCGATCCCGTCGTAGTTGTCGCTCTGCAGCGCTGCGACCAGTCGCGCGTCGCCGTCCGGGTCGTCGGTGAGGGCGAAGTTGGTTGCTCGCAGCCCTCGGCTGCGGAGGTGGTTCTGGATCGCGGCGGCGGCCTCCGGGTGCTTGCCGAAGCCAAGGATCCGCCAGCCGGTTGGGGGCATCGGGGCGTCTTCGGTTGTCTGGGGTCTGGGTGTGCTGTTGGTCATGGGGTGGCCTCCGGTCACGTTATGGTTTCTCCGAATGGCTGACCTGAAGTACGCCCGGATTTCCTCCCTCAGAGGTGGCCGGAGCGCCGGCCCCGGGACGCTGTCGCGTGGTTTGAGCGCGTGGGCGGCGCCGGGTCAGACGTGTCGATTATTCGCTCTTGCCGCTGCTCCCGCATCGGCCACGTGGCCGATGTGGGGGACGATTCCGGGCGCCCGCCGCCACCCCGGCCCGCGCCGGGTGGGAGGTACGATCCGCGCGTGGGTAATCTCCCTCTGGAGCTCACGAGCTTCGTGGGGCGCGATCGCGAGCTTGCGGACATCAGGCGGCTTTTGGCGCGCGCGCACGCGATCACGCTGACGGGGCCGGGCGGGGTCGGCAAGAGCCGCCTGGCGGTGCGCGCCGCCCATAAGCTGAGCCGTCTTTTCTCCGACGGGGCGTGGATGGTGGAACTCGCCGACGTGGACAGTCCGGACCTTGTCCCGTACGCGGTTGCCCGTTCCCTGGGCGTTCAGGAGCGTATGGACGGAGCGATCGCAGTGGCGCTGCTGGCACATTTGAGCGAGCGACGGGCGCTCGTGTTACTGGACAACTGCGAGCACTTGCTCGACGCGTGCCGCGCCCTGGTGACATCGCTGTTGTCGGCCTGTCCTCGGGTTCGGATCGTGTGCACCAGCCGCGAGCGGCTGGACGTGCCGGGCGAGGCGATCGTCGCGGTCTCTGGGCTCGGGCTCCCCGGCGGTTCGGACGCCTCGGCGATGGGCGGGCTCGCCGACGCCGAGGCGCTAAGGCTGCTGGTCGAGCGGACGGTTGCGGTCGCGCCGGACTTCGCGCTTACGCCTGAGAACCTTGAGGCGGCGACCGAGATCTGCTCGCGCCTGGACGGGCTGCCGCTGGCAATCGAGTTGGCCGCCGTGCGGCTCGCCTCGCTGACAGCCGAGGACCTGCGCGAGCGCCTCGATGATCGGCTCGCACTGCTGGCGCTCACCAACCCGACCGGGCCTGAACGCGTCCAAACGCTGCGCGCGACGGTCGATTGGAGCCACGAGCTGCTGACCGATGAGGAGCGGATCTTGTGGCGGCGGTTGAGCGTGTTCGCGGGCAGCTTCGGTCTGCGAGCCGCGGAGGATGTGTGCGCCGGCGCGGGGCTCGAGCGCGAGCGGGTCGTGGATGCGGTCGGTAGCCTGGTCGCCAAGTCGATCCTGACGATGGGGCACGGCAGCCGCCGCGGTCGCTACCGGCTGCTGGAGACGCTGAGGGTATACGGCGCCGAGCGACTCGCGCAGGCCGGCGAGGAAGCCGCGCTGGCGGCCGCGCACGCGGCCTGGTACGCCCGGCGGTTCTCAGGTGGCTACCGGCCCTGGTGGGGCAGAGCGTTGCAGATCGAGACGATGGAAGAGCTGGACGTGGAGTGGGCCAACGTCGAGGCGGCGTTGGACTTCTTCGCCGGCTCGGAGCCCGATGCCGAGATCGGGCTGCGCATGGCCACCGACCTCTTCCTGTACTGGTTGATGCGCGGCCGCTACCGGGCCGGATGCCGGCGGCTGGAGACGTTCTTGGCGATGGACCATGCCCACGGCCGCGCGTGTGTGATGGCCATGTGGGCGCTCGGATTCCTGACACAGGCAACCGGCGACTATACGAGTCCGATGCCGGTGCTCCAGCGGGCACGTGAGCTCTGCGAGCGCACCGGCGGCGACCGGGAGATGGGCTATGTCTTGCACGGGCTGGGGCTGTTGTACCTGCGGCGGGGAGACACCAAGCAAGCACGCGAGCTCGCGGCACATGGGCGCGGGCTGATGCAGCGAGCGGACGACCCGGTCGGCCTGGCGCTGTTGTGCTGCTTCCTCGCCACCGTCGTCACCGCTGCCGGCCGGTTTGACGAGGCAAAGGGCTTGGCGGTCGACGGGCTGCGGGCCAGCGAGCACGCAGGGGACAGCTTCGTGCGCGGCATCGCGTGGGGACTGCTCGGAACCGCGCAATGGCTGCAGGGAGATGTGGCGGCTGCCGAGGCGAGCGTTCGGGAGGCGCTTCGGATCCAGAGCCGGACCGGTCACAGATGGGGCATGCTCACGACCCTGGAGAGCCTCGCGTGGGTGGCGAGCTCTGCCGGGCAGCTGGAGCGCGCGGCGCTGTTGCTCGGCTCAAGCGCTGCCCGCTCGCAGGAGTTCGGAGTGCCGCTGTTCCCGTACGGGCGGGCGCAGGCCCACCACGACGTCTGCGAGGCGAACGTCCGCACCGGCCTGGGCCCGTCCCGCTACCGCGACTGCTGGGAGCGGGGGTATGCGCTCAGCTGGGAGCAGGTGGTCGCAACCGCCCTCGAGGAGGCCTCGGCCGCGGTCGTCGCGCGCGATGCGGACGGCGAGCTCAGCGCCCGGGAGTTAGAGGTGGCAAGGCTCGTGGCGAGCGGAATGTCGAATCCCGCGATCGCGGCCGAGTTGTTCGTGTCGGTGGCGACGGTCAAGACGCACGTGTCCCACATCCTCACAAAGCTGGGCCTGCAGTCTCGCGTCCAGCTTGCGAACTGGGTCGCCGCCAACGATCCGGGTCCGCGCATCTCTGCCGGCCAGTAGCGGTCAAGCCGCAAATCATCCCCTGCATCGGCCACCTGGCCGATGACGCTGCGGCGGCCCGAGCGCAGTATCGGCACCTCGCTGACTGATCACCTAAGCGAAGGAGACCGAAGCCAATGTCTGTCTACCCAGCAAAGACGAGCCTACCCAGCCGATCGGCTGCCGCGCTTGATGGGAAGATCGTCACTCCGGAGCACGCGCGCTTTGACGAGGCGCGGCGAGCCTGGAATCTGACGGTCGATCAGCAGCCCGCTGCGGTTGTGTTCCCGGAGTTCGCGGTGGATGTCGCAGCCGCGGTGCGGTTCGCTCGCGAGCATGACCTGCGGATCGCTCCTCAGGGCACGGGTCACAACGCCGGTCCGCTCGGGTCGCTCGAGGACACGATCCTGCTCAAGACCGAGCGGATGCGCGGCGTCGAGATCGACCCGAAGGCGCGGCTCGCGCGCGTTGAGGCCGGCGCGGTGTGGCTTGAGGTGGTTGAGGCCGCGGCGCGGCACGGGTTGGCGGCGCTGGCGGGCTCATCGCCCGATGTCGGCGTGGTCGGGTACACGCTCGGGGGCGGAATGAGCTTCCTCGGCCGCAAGTATGGGTTGGCCGCCAACTCTGTCCGAGCGATCGAGCTCGTCACCGCGGACGGTCAATTGGTTCGCGCCGATCGCGAGCACGAGCCGGACCTGTTCTGGGCGCTGCGGGGCGGTGGCGGCAGTTTCGGCGTGGTGACCGCGATCGAGCTGGAACTGTTCCCGATCGAGCACGCGTACGCCGGCGTGCTGTTCTACCCGATCGAGCGCGGCAGCGAGGTCTTGCACGCCTGGCGCGAGCTGACCTGTTTCCACGACTTGCCGGACGAACTGACGACCGTCGGCCGGTTCCTGCGACTGCCGCCAATCCCGGAAATCCCTGAGGAGGTTCGCGGCAAGTCGTTCGTGATCGTCGAGGCGTATCACGTCGGTGATCCAGCGCAGGCCGACGAGCTGCTGGCCCCGCTGCGTGCGCTCGGGCCCATCACCGACACGATCCGGACCGTTTCGATGCCGGCGCTCAGCCACCTGCACATGGACCCCGAGCATCCTGTGCCCGGCGTTGGCGACGGGATGATGATCGCCGAATGGCCCGCGCAGGCGGTCGACGCGTTCGTCGAGGTCGCCGGCCAGGCGGCCGAGTTCCCGCTCCTGACCGTCGAGCTAAGGCACCTGGGTGGCGCGCTCGGCCGGCCGCACGCCACGCACGGCGCGCTCTCCTCGCTCGAAGCCGAGTACTCGTTGTTCGCCGCGGGAATGATCCCGGTACCGGAGCTCGACGCACCCGTGCGGGCCCAGGTCCAAGCGGTGAAGGGGGCGCTGGGGCCGTGGGCGGCGTCGCACATGTACCTGAACTTCGCCGAGACACAAGGCGGCCCGGCGCAGTTCTGGACCGAACAGGCCTACCGCCGCCTGCGACGCGTCAAGGCCGCCGTCGACCCAGACGACGTCATCCGATCAAACCATCCCGTCCCGGCCGGACGCTGACACCCAATTCGAGCCAACAATCGAGCAACCAAGGAACAGCAACCAAGGAACAGTCACATGCAACTCACCTCACCTCATAGGCTCTCGCCGTCACTAATGCTCGCCGCCGCGGTGCTGGCGGTCGCGTCGTCGGGCACGGCGATCGCCGCCGCGGCCGGGGTAGCGGCGGTACGCCGAGCGCCAAGGCCAACGCGATGAGCGCTCTCGCGGCCGACCTCACGCCCGCGACGGGGGCGATCGGAAAGCCTCGCCGTCTCGACGGGTCGCTGCTGCCGCGCCTCGGCCGGTAGACCAACGAACCAACCGGACGGCTGTGCTCGTCGTCCGAGCCGAGCACAGCACACCAGCCCATCGAACGCACCACAAGCGAGGAGAAGTCAAATGAACCGCACAATCGCTCTCACCGCAAACCAGACCACCTCGCACTATGACCCTCGTGCGAGAGGAGAGACGACCATGTCCCAGGCCACGGATCACGCGACCATCACCGTCGGCGCGCTCGCCGTCCGCTTCCTGATCGAAGCCGCCGACTCGAACGGGGCCGCTTCGGTGTTCGAGTGCGGCGTCCCCGCCAACGCGAGGATGCCCGCCCCGCACAGCCACGACGGCTTCGAGGAGACGATCTACGGGCTCGAGGGTGTCACGACCTGGACGATCGACGGCGAGACGGTCGACATCGGCCCGGGCGAGGCGGTGTGTGTCGCGCGCGGTCAGATCCACGGGTTTGAGAACCATGGCACCGTCGATGCGACGTTCCTCGCGATCGCGACCCCGGCCGTGTTCGGAGCGGCCTACTTCCGCGAGATGAGCGAGGTGCTCGCCACCACCGCCGGCGGCCCGCCGGACCTAGCCGCGATCGCTGAGGTAATGCGGCGCCACGGCCTCACCCCCGCCCCGCCGAACGCCACCTGACAACCGCCAACTCAGCAACCGCCCGTCCGGCAGAAAGAGCACGCCATGTCACTCCAGATCCTGACCCTCAAACTCGACGGCATCACCGCCGGCGACTACCTGGCCTGGTGCCGCGACCCTGACCCGACCGCGCTTGGCCTCGCGCTGCGCTCGGTCCACATCGACGCGGCCCCGCTCGGCAACACAATCACCGCAACCCTCGACTGGAACCAGCCCGTGCCGCCACCCCCGGCCGCCGCCACCGCCGCCGGACTACCGCTCCTGCCAGGCACGCAGACTCACGCTTTGATGGCACCGACGGCGGCCGCGATCGACCAGGCCTCGGTTGAGGGGCGCGATGGCGTGATCGACCTAGAGCCGCGGTCAGCCGGCCGCCTGCCCGGCCGTCGGACGATCGCACGCAGGCGTCCCCGCGAGGCCCCCGCCGACCAGCGCCGCCGCCACGACCGTGACGGGTACCAGGGACGTCCCACCGCGGAGCCCGAACCCACACGCAGGCATCCGACGCGCCCCCCGATCGAAAGCCCCGAACGGACGCACGTAAAGCACGAGCTTGCCCTCGCCCTCACCGATCTCGGCGGCGCCACGTTCGCGCTCACATACCACGGCGCGCTCAACAACGACAGACTCGCCCCCCGAGTGCAGCGCATCCACGACCTATACACGCAGCTAAACGCCCTCGAACACCTCACACACACCAACCACCACACCAACGAACCCGTAACTGCCGTAGCGGCCTGACGAACCGATGCTCGCTCGGCCCGCGGACAAGACGCTTACGCCAAACACCGACCGCGGACAACCACGCGACGGAGAGATCGTCGGCCAAGCGGCCACGACCCGACGCTCACTGACCGCGGAAGCCCACCACGGCATTCCACCCGACGACTGGCGCCACGCACCGCTACTACGCCAAACCGACCGCTGCTAGGAAGCAGTCACAAACCGCTTGCGGGAATGACACCGCGACCTAACTGAACGCCACGGACGGAACCCCCGGTTCGGCCCGGGCTGATCAGCCTGAGCGCCTCGCCCTCGAGGGTGGTAGGGCGTCTCGTGTTGGCAGCGGAGTGGCGGTGAGCTGCAAGACTAACCCGGGTCCTCAGAGCTAGGCCACAGCTAGGCCGAAAGGCTCCCGCCACTCCGCGCCGAGCTAGCGACCGCCTCCGCGGCCCGGACGCGGCCTACAACCAACCACGGTCAGTACACCCAATAGTCGCCGTCGACCGGCGGAACGTACGGCTCACAAAGACGCGCGAGCGCCAGCTGTAACTTGAGCTTTCGAAGCATGTGCCACCTTTCCCGTACACGGATCTCCAACAACGACGAAACGCCTGAGCACATCTCGTTCTTCCTGCACCAGCGACGCCGTCGCTCCCGTAGAGCCGAACCGACCCACCCAAACACGCGACATCCCCCACCCGAAAGGGTGGACGCGCCGATCCAAACGGAACGCCAAGAACGCCACCGCACCCCGCCCGTTGATCAAGCGCAGCCAGCCGTCGCTCTAGGGGGCTGGACGCGGCGGCCGGCAAGCCCAACCACGCACCCGGATCTTGTTCACATGAGACAACGAACAAGGGCCGGCGTCATACAGGCCCCAACACTCGGGCTCACCCTCTCCACACTCGCCGGCTGCGGAAGCTCAGCCCCCAAGGTCTGCCACGCCTCCCCGGCAGCACCAACCCGTCCGCGTTGGTCTACAACCCCGCCGAATGCAGAAGAACCCGGGTCCCTTTCGCCTCGTCGGATAACGAGCCTTGCCGGCGCTAGCGCTCGGCCTCGATGGCGGACTGGCGCCGGCGCTCGAGGATGGCTGCGAGCTCGGCTAGACGCGGTCGAGGCGTTCGGCGACGGCGAGCACGGCATAGGCGTGGGCGGCCGATGGTCGGGATGTTCACGCAGACGTTCACGCAGTCCGTCCACTTACTGGCTTGACCGAGGCATAAGCGGCCCCATTTACGGGGCTTTTCAAGTAAGTGGGCCGTGGAGGACTCGAACCTCCAACCTTGGGTTTCCGAAGGCCGTTGCGGCTGTTTGCGGCTGTTCCGGTTCTGCCTGCTAATCGTAGGATTCCGGTGACCGTTCAGTCCCCGGGGCCTCAGGCGAGTGCTGGGAATGGATCGCGCCGGTTGTGGGCGATGAGTAGTTCGCTGAGGTAGGTGAACAGTGAGCGGGTTTGTAGGCGGCAGGTGGCTGCGGCTGAGAGCGCACGCTCAGCGAATCGCTCGCCATCGTCGCTTTGGGTGCCGAGCGAGATTTTTCGGTGGATGACCGGTGCGCGGAGCGCTCGTTCGGCGGGGTTGTTGGCCGGCTCGACGCCCTCCCATGCGCTGCCATCTTGGCCACGACTGCGGCTGGAGGAGCCACACCCGCGTCGCTCCCCTCGCGCGTCGCACGGTCCACCGCTTCGGCGATCGAGCCCTGAAGGTGGGCACAGGTACGCGACAATGACCCCATTGAATCAGGCCCGTGTAAGGGGTCCTCGCCATAACCTCCTCCGTATGGACGGGCCGAGCGCACACCCGTGGACTACGTTCTTGGCCCTGCGCTCGATCAGGCGTCGACCCGCCGGCGTCGTCTGGAGGGCGTGGTTCCTCCGCACGAGCATCGAGATCGGTGCTGCGGGCGGACCGTCGGAACCCCGTTGGATTCTTGATCGTCACGTGGTTTGCACCCAGAACGGCCGCCGTGCGTGCAGTGATCCATGCGCCGGCGGTAGATGCCTGGCAGACCGGGGGTGCTCACAAGCGCTCTGTCGGCGCTTCGCGCGCTGACGGCCGTTCGCATGGTGCAGCTCAAGCCTCCTGTTGTCTTGTCCCGGAGCCGCGATCCCGGCTCACGTCGCACAGGTCTTACCAGCTTGGATCTGGCTGCAGCCCGCTTCCGACGGCGAAAACGTGTGGCCGGACTCGCTGAGTAGCGCCGGCTCACCGTCGGCCCCGTACCTCTGCGCGGGGCGTGGACTTCCGTCACGGCCGCTTTCCGCCGCCACTCCGCAGTCACGAGTCGAGCTCCGATCGACGGGCGACCAGCGCCGAGCCGTCTCACTGGACGGGAATCCGCCCGGCGGACGCGAGCGCGTAGACCCGACTGCGCGGGCTGCCGATGTAGCTGGCGATCTGGTCCGCACCACGAAGCCAGCCGTCGCCCGCCGCCGGTGCAACGATGCGGTCCACGAGGAGCGGGGCGAGCTTGTCAGCGAGTTGGGCGAGCGTCCTGTCGTCGCCATCGATCAGCTCATTGAGCGACGCGTCCAGGATCCCGCTCATGAGCCCCCATCGTGACGGGTGTGATCCCCGAGCCCTTTGATTGCGCACGTCCGCGCCGTTGTGCCGCTGATCACGTCCTGGGGGGTGCCAAGTGTTTGGCCCAGCTTCTTCTTGAGCGTCGCGTGCAGGAAGTGCCTCGGCAGCAGCGCGGCGGTGAACGAGGTCGGCGAGAGCAGGGCACCAAGCTGGTCCTCATTCCAGCTCGAGATTCGTGCGGCCAGGACAACCTCGATGAAGACTTGCTCGCACCATTCGCGTACCTGTGCTTCGATCACGGTGCGGGCACCCGGCACGCTCTGGTAGCGCCGCTGCCAGTGGCCGATCAGATCGGTGATCGCGCGGAAGTCCGCGTTCATTGTGAGTTCGTGGCGGCCGGGCTGGTAGCGGGCGGCCTGGTCTTCGAGATCACCCGGCGCACGGGAGCCATCGCGCGCCGAGATCCACGCGACGTCGGGTAGCCCGACGATCGGCTTGAGCGAACCATCGCCGGCCGGGCTGTCCGTTGGCGGCTCGCTGCCGGTGCGGTCATGCGCGGCCTCGGTGTCGCAGGACGCGTGCGGCGGGATGGCGGTTGGGGCGCCAGCTGGCCCTTCACCAGCGCTGCTCGTGCATGTCTTCGGCGATCGCGGCACCGCCGGTCGTGTCGGGCGATAGCGGCTCAGCTGGTAGAGCGGCAGGATGGCGGTGACGCGGTCCCGAATCGCCTCCCGGCGAGGGAGGCAGTCGGCGCTGGCTGCTCGTTCTTGAAGTTGCAGGATCTCAGCGGGCATGGCGGCGGCGAACTCCTCACCCCAGCGAACCCAGGGCAGAGGCTCGTGGTCGAGCAGCAGCAGAGTGCGGGCGGTGTTGGCCTGCAGGCGCCGGGCGCTGACCTGGGGCTGGAGATGCAGGACGACGCGCTCGTAGCCGAAGCGGATGCCGAAGTCCTGCAGGCGACCGTACCCGCCTCGGGTCTGCGGCAGGATGTCATAGAGCTCATCGCCGTACATGGCCGCGACGTGACCGGTCGAGGCCCAGAGCGCGGCTTCGCGGCGCCGGGCATGGCGGTCGTCATCGAGCACCCACCAGCGCGCGATCGCGTCGCTGAGCTGCGCGACCCCGGTCGCGATCACGTGCTGGTCGAGATGGTGTTGCTCGCCGTGGATGCGCTGTAGCTGTCCGGGCTGGTCGCGGCCGTGTTGCTCGCGGACGAGCACCTCGACCTGGTCGGGGAGTCGCAGGAAGCGGCCGTTGAGGTAGCGGGTGATCCGTTGCCGGCGGCCGTCGGTAACGCTGTCCGGCGCCTGGGTGGTGTCGTGGCGCTCGTGCTCGCCGAGCTGTGCCGTGGTCGTGTCGCGCAGCAGCCACGGCTTGTCGGCCTCGTCGAGTGCTCGCCAGAAGTCGCTGTGCCCGTCGGGCCAGTGCTGGGGCTCGAGTCCCCAGCGGCCGTCGGGGTGGCGCTTGAAGCACACGAGCGCGCCGTGGCCCCGACGCCAGGAGCGGTACTCCAGGCCGTGCGGGTTGCGTGACCCGGCGGCGATCTTCGCGCCGACACGGAAGTTGCCAGCGGCGGATTGCTCGCGGCCGCTCGAGGCCAGCTGGTTGATGTAGTGGCGTAGCTGCTCAGGCGTCATGCCGGTGCCGGTGTCCGTGACCGACAGCTTGCGCACCCGGCCGCTCGAGGCCTTGGCCCGCTGCCAGTCCAGATCCCACACCACGCGGCCGACAGCGCCGTCGCTGAGCGCGGCGATCGCGTCGAGCCCGTTGACGGTCAGCTCGCGCAGGCCTTGAAGGTCGGTGCACTCGCTGCCGAGGCGCTCGAGCAGGAAGGTGGGGTTGGCGACCGACAGCTCGTGCCAGTCGTCGATCACCGCCGTGTCGCGGCGGGCTGCGTGGTTGCGCTGCGAAAGCTGGCCGGGCACCTCGTTTGGTAGGTACCGGGCATCTCGGCCGATGGCTCCGACGCTATCCGTCAATCGTCGGCGAATGCGTCTGCGTGAGCTGCAGCCCAGGACGCGTAGATGTCGATGACGGTCGATGGGACCGGCCAGTCTCGGGCTCGGAATCGCTTGAGTGCTTCGCCGCCACGCCTCCGGGCATGAGTGCGAGACCAGTCGGTTGACGACGGTGGCCTGCCGTATCGCTGTCGCCATTCGTGCATCGCCTCGCGTACCCAGTCGCGCGTGCGGGTCGGCGCGATCGCCCCCGGATGACAGTTCTTGCAGAACTCGTACGCGTCACCCTTGCCACCGCGCGCTGTGGTTGGAGCGCCGCATCCTCGGCACACGCCCTGGTAGCGGGCCTTGACCGCCCGCGTCTTCTTGCCGGTCGGATCCCAAGCGTCCAAGAGGCGCTAGCGTCCATCCCTGGGGAGAGGAGCCGGCATGCCGAAGAAGGCCAGAG
>Ga0187772_10000949_pt1 | contig 13320 bp, 14 predicted proteins | sample 0116_SJ02_MP15_2_FD_133137 | JGI IMG/M metagenome (GOLD analysis project Ga0187772, IMG submission 133137) | Tropical peat soil microbial communities from peatlands in Department of Meta, Colombia - 0116_SJ02_MP15_20_MG | ecosystem: Environmental > Terrestrial > Soil > Wetlands > Peat | place... | reverse complement strand
GAGCATGAGCCGGCCGGACAGGTCAGGCGCCCCCTCCACGCGGTGGACAAGCCGATCGATGTTGATCCCGTGCAGGGCGTCCGTCTCGATCACGGACGCCTTGGTCGCCGAGAGGACGTTGGCACGGAACACTTCCCGCTCCGCCTGGGAGACCAGGTCGATCTTCGTGACGACGGCGACGTCCGCGAGGGAGAGCAGCGGGCCCATCTTCCGCGGGAGGTTCATCCCGCTGGTCGCCTCGATGACCGCGACGCCGAGCGAGTCCTCGATGTACGGGGAACAGCGAAGACAGAGCCCCGCGGTCTCGATCAGCAGCGTGTCGGCCCCCTCGCCCGCGGCCCACCGGACCGCGTCGCCAAGGACCATCACGTTACAGTGGTCCGGGCAGAGCTCACCCGAGTAGACCTTCTTGGCGGGGATCCCGAAGCGGTTGCGGAACTCCTCCTCCTCGTTGGTGTACTGGACGTCCGTCTTCAGGTAGGCCAGCCGGTGGCCCTTGGCCTGTAGCCGGCGGGCGACCTGCTTGAGGACGGTGGTCTTCCCACTGGTAGGCGGGCCGGCGCAGGTGATCGCCTTCACGGAGCGGCCCTCCCGACCTGCAGGGCGTCCACGAGACGCTCTCCCAGCACCGTTCCGTCCAGCGGCTCGCCAGCACGGATCTTGGCCCGGTACTCGAGGATGATGTCGTCCAAGCGGCTGAGGGCGTCCGCCACGGGCCGCTCACGGGCATCCTTCGGGATCAGCTTCTGCATCGCCCCGTTGCGCATGACGACGCGGACATCGGAGAGGAGCGCGATCCGGGGGTCGTGCGTGACGAAGACGAAGATCTTCCGATGGCGGCGGAGCAGCTCGAGCGCGCGGGTCCGGTGGATCCCGGCGTTCTCGATCTCGTCCAGGAGGATGATGGGCGAGTTCCCGATCACTACTGCGTCCGCGATGAGCAGGGCACGGGTCTGGCCCCCGGACAGCTCGGTCATCGCGCTCTCCAGGTCGATCGCCTCCCCGGTCAGCTCGTTCGCGAACGCGACCGTCTCGTGAACCAGGGACGGCACATCCGCCCCGCGGCGGATCTCGGCGTGGATACGGAGGAACTCCCGGACGGGGAGATCGGAAAGGAAGTTCGTGTGCTGGGTGATGAGGGCGACCGGGTTGCGGCTCGGGTCTCCCACCCACTCCTCCGGCACGGGCTCACCGTTGACCAGCACGCGCCGCCCGGAGGGGGTGTTCCCGTCTGCGAACCGTTCGATATCGTTGATGAACTCCGTCTTCCCGGACCCGGTCGGCCCCACGATGCTGGCGACCTCACCCATTCGTAGGTCGACCCGTCCGACGCGTTCGTCGTCTCCGTGACGCCCCCGTCCCCCGAGGACGGAAAGCGTGCCGATCTCGAGGCTGGAGAGGGCTCCAGCCGGACCTCCTGCGACTCCGGTCATGAACCCACGTGGGGGTCCGGGGTGTATAAATCCGGACCATTGGCCCGTAAGTAACGCATCCATCTCACGGCGTGCTCGTGACCATCCGCGCCCTGGTTAACAGCTATCCCGTCGAACATATCGATAGCCTCCACGCTAGGATCTCGCCGTCAGTCCATGCGGGGGGAGGCGTCACGTACTCTGTGTAACTTATGGGCCGAGAGTGACATCCCTGCTTCTCCGGGCGGCCCGTTGCGCGAGGGAAGGCCTAAGGTACCGGACGGGTGGAGCCCGCCCGGGAGGCGAACTCAGTGGCGGAGACGGAATCGAAGTCTGCCGTGGTCGACCCTCGGGAATTCCAGAAGCTCGTTGACGAGGTCGAGCACGCCAGCAACCTGATCGAAAGCTTGACCAATCGGACCAACACGCTGGTCCACTTGCTGGACATCCTCAACAAACGGGTCGACCGGCTCGAGGCTCGGGCCGGGGTTTGAACGGGTCTGCGCGTCCCTTGGGGCGCAACCGAACCTAGGCCCCTGGCCGGGGTGCAGTCCGGCCAGAAGGGGGGCGCTGTCCTGCGCCGTCAGTCCACCGCCTGTCGACCTCGCGGGGACGAAGGTTGTATATCGTGGGACTTCCAAACGCTGTCGCTGCCATGACGCGGCCGGCAGCGTTGAGCGTTCTGATCGTGGTGACGATGCTGGGCGTGCCTGTTGGGGCCGGTATCGGGGTCGCGTCGGCGGCCATCCCCACGCCCTCCGGGGGTCCGATCACCTTCGGGGCGACCACTACCAACTGGGGCGGCTACGTCGTCGTGGGGACCTCGGGAAGCGTTTCCGCGGTGACCGGTTCGTGGGTTCAACCCGCTGTGACCTGCACCAAGAAGGCGACCTACGTGGGGCTGTGGGATGGCATCGACGGCTTCAACACCAAGACCGTGGAGCAGGGAGGGACCCTAGCGTACTGTGCCAAGGGACACGCCCACTACAGCGCCTGGTACGAGTTCTTCCCGGCGCCCTCCGTCACGATCCCGTCACTTACGGTCACCCCGGGGAGCCTGGTCTCGGTCACGGTGACGTACAACGCGACCGCCTCGACCTTCGCCATCGCGGTGCAGGTCGGCAACGCGACGGTCACTCACATCGGGACCGAGAGCGGGGCGACGCGCTCCTCCGCCGAGTGCATCGACGAGCGACCCAGCGTCAACCGCCAGCTGTCCTCGCTGGCCGACTTCGGTACGGTGTACTTCGGCGCCGACTCCACTTCGACCATCGGCTGCGGGGCAACGATCGGGGGGACAACGGGCTCCTTCGGAAGCTTCGCTACCGTCCTGTCGATCAACATGGTGGACAAGAAGCACCACACCCTCTCGTCGACCAGCACGCTATCTAGCGATGGCTCCTCGTTCGCGGGGACCTGGGTCGCCGCGAGCTAGCGCGCACCGTCCGTTGGCCGATTGCCACGGAGCCGGAGCCCCGCTGGGGCTTCCGCGTGGACGGGACCATCCTCTTCCCGATGGGGCTCCTCGCCGCCGTCACGCCGTGCGAAGATCGCCCGGGGCTCGTTAGAGCTCTCCCATGCATCCCTAGCGAAGCTCGTAGATGAGTTCCTCCAGCTCCGCTCCACGGAACCGAGCGAACCCTTTGTCCTGTCCGATCAGTGCGAAGCCGCACTTCGCTACGACCCTTTGAGAGCCATGGTTGTCCTTCGCCACCCTGGCGTAAAGTGGCCGGGTCGGCACCTCTCGAAGGAACGTGGACAAGGCCCGCGTGGCGACTCCCCGACCCCAGTACTCGCGTCCGACCCAGACCGCGACCGCAGGCTTCTGGAGGAGTTCGAACTGGCCCACCCAACCGACGATCTCCTCGCCGACCAGGATCGTCCTCGCGACGACCCGTGGGTCCCGGAGCATGCGGTCCCAATGGGCCTGGAACGCCGGCTCCGTGTCGGTTCCCTCGCCACCAAAGGCCGCCATCCAACGCGCCTCAGGTTCCATTTCGAACCGGAAGATCGTGGGAGCATCTGCGGAGTTCGACGGCCGAAGTCGAACCGGGGGAACCCTGGCCCCTTCGCTCATGTCCGGCCACCGCGACCCCGGCCAAGAAGGTAACCCTGCCCGGCAGAGACCCGTCGGCCCACCCGCTCCGGTGCGAGGGTCAGCACGCTCGGGGCGCGTATCGGTCCCCGGGAGGGACCTCCCGGACCCGAGCGCGTTCGAGGACTACGTCCCTCGGAACAGGCCCAGCCGCGAGAGGTCCTGCCGCATCTCGTCCCGTTCCTCTTGGGTAAGGGGCATCAACGGTGGCCGCACGGGTCCGCCGGCCATTCCCATCAGCTCCCCCCAGAACTTCACCATCTGGACCGGAAGCGCTCCCCCGGTGCGCCCCGCGAGCCGCCCCCACCACTTGCGAGAGACCGCCTTGATGGGCTGGATCTTCGCGTAGAGGCGCCGTGCGTCGTCCCAGCGTCCGTGGGTCGCTTGGTCGATGAACTGGACGTACTGGTGCGAGGTTTCCGTGTCGAACCGCCAGTCGCTGGTGTTCGCGAACATCACCTGCTGACGAATGCCGTAGGGCTCGCCGACGAAGAAGATCTCCTCATCCGGCATGGAGACCACCGCCTTCCCTCCGGCGGACAGGTGCGTGTCGATCGAGAGCTGGAGGTTGAAGCTGGCCTCCTTGATCGCGATCAAGGTCGGAAGGTCGGCCATCTTCGCCAGCGAGCGAGCAGAAAGGACGATGCCGAACTGGGGGGAGTTGTAGAACGCAATACCGATGTCGACGGCCGAGGCGACCCGGGAGACCCAATCAATGACCTGCTCGTCCGTCTTCGTCACCATGTAGGGCGCGGCGAGGATCACGAAGTCGAACCCCAGCTCTCCGGCGCGCCGGGCCATGGCCACGACGTCCTTGAGGCATGTATCCGTGACCTGGAAGGCGGTGAGCGCCCTTTGCTTCACGAGGCGCGGCACGAGCTCCATCAAACGGTGCCGCTCGTCCCCGGTCAAGCTCCAGAACTCCCCCATGTTCCAGGAGAAGCCCAGCCCGTGCGTGCCGAGCTTCAGGACATGCTCGACGTTCGCCGACAGCCCCTTCTCGTCGAGCTCGTCCTCGGCGGTGAACGGGGTGACCATCGTCGTCCACTGCCCGGTGATGTTCTCGCGGCCCCACGCCTTGGCCTCCGCTCGAGTGTACTGCATGCCCGCCCTCCCCGGGAGCGTCCCGGTAGTTCAGGGTAGGCGGACCGGCCCTTTCAGGGTCTCGGGCGGCGTGGCCTTCGTCCCCTTCGCCACCAGCAGCTCGAACTCGTCCCCGTGTCTCAGGTCCCCGACCACACGGTGCCCCTTCCGCTCCGCCCAGGCGCGCACGTCCACCCGGCTGGGGACATCATTGACCAGGACCCGGACGAGCCCGTCGATCGGGATCTTCGAGAACGTCTCCTCCAGCCGCGCAAGGGCGCCCTTGCACGTCAGGAGCCTTCCGTCCACCGTGTACGCGACGGTGGCGGAGGTCACGACGGGACCCGAGGAGCCACGAGGCCCCGGTCGGCGAACACATCGATGTGGCCGTTCAACCGCTGCCGGAGCTCCTCCTTCAGGGTCGCGACCGCGCTCGCGTCCACGGCCCCCTTCTCGCGGTCACCCCGGGTGCAGACCGCGCCTCGCACGCCGACGATATCCGGATTGATCCGTACCAGCGTATGGAGGTTCTCGACCGTCAGCGCTCCCGAGAGCGCCGTGCTGAGTCCTGCCTCCTTCGCCTCGATGACGAGGGACTTGAGCGTGGGTTCGTCGAGGAAGTCGAACAGGTTCCGTCCGTCCTTGACGAGCGTGTCGATCAGCATGCCGTCGCTCCGGCTCTCGATGGCGAGGCGGACGACCAGCTTGGGGTCGATCCCGTGGTAGAGGTGGCTGTCCGCGAACGTTGCCGCGATCAGCTTGGTGTCAAAGCCCTCTAGGGCGCGTCGGCTCTCCCGAAGGATCCGCAGCGCGGTCTCGTAGTGGGTCTCTACAAATCCCACCTTCACCGACGTCGCTCCCAGCGCCGCGGCGCCATAGACCGCGAGCGAGACCGTTCCGGCCTGGTTCGGCGCGACGCCGAGCGTGACGCTGACGTGGATCTGCTTGGGAAACGCTCCACGGACCTCCCGGATCACCGGCGGGAAGTTCGAGCCGACGACCATCTCCTTGAGATTCTTGACGTCCACGATGTCCGCCCCGCCCGCGACCGCCTCGCGGGCCTCCGGCAGGTCCTGGACGCTCACCATCAGCATCATGGTCCGTCGTCCTCGGAGAGGTCTACCCAGTGTATACCCTTCGGCCTCGGCAGCATGGGGTTCCCGCGCGGGTTTTTCAGGGGATAACGGGGGAATATCTCGCCGTCAAGGGGGCTTTACCCTTCGTTCGCGGTCCCCGGGGCGAAGGGGTGCCTCCGGGTCGGAGAAGGACCCCGTCCGAGAGGGCGAGGGAAGCTCGCAATTCTTGCGACCGGGTACCGTGCCTGAGGCCCACAGGCGGGGATGCTCCCCCAGCAGACGTCGTCAGGGCGGCCCCCTCGCGCCAACTCCCGCTCGAGGACCAAAAGTTGACTACATATCTCGCCGGCCTACTGGTCGGCCCCGTGCCGAGACCACCACCCCGCAGGATCACGCGCTTCACGGTGATGGCCACGCTCCAGGCCGCCCGGGCTCGCCGTCTGGGACTGTCGGAGGATTCCGCCTACTCGTGGGGGCTGAACCGTGCCATCTTCTACGCGGCCGCCAAGCGGGGGGTCGGCGGATCCAAACCGATATCCGCCACCGGGGAGGGCCGAGAAGCCTCCGCGACGGACAGGAACCTCTACTCGCTCGGGAACGACCAGGCCTATCAGGACCCTTCCGCTCCGGGCCTGCTGTTTACGATCGGTGGTGAGACCCAGACCGCGGACTCGTTCCGCCGGCAGGTCGCGGTCCGATTCGGCGAGCCGCGGAACTTCGAGAAAGCCTGGTCGGAAGCGATGGCCATCGTAGGGGAGTTCGACGAAGCGACTCTGCGTTCCGGCCGAGACTTCTATGGGACGGTCTACAAGCCCCGGAGGGACGCGCTGGTGGCCAAATGGTCGCAGGAGTTCCTGGGCCAGACACCGCCGCCGCCCCGGCCCTGAACCCCCGTCGAGCTCGGTTCCGGGCGGCCCGAAGCCCTTCGGGATCCGACCGGTAGCGCCCCGTGGCGGGGCGCATGGCTGGTGGGGGGAAGAACGGTCTCCCTGCGCGCAGGGCCCTCTCCGAGCCCGGTACGACCCCTACCCTCGGTCGATTGGGCGGACGCCTGAGCTCGGGTTTTTTCCGCGCGCTCGGCGGGGACCCCTCCGCGCAGCGGGGCGCAGGGTCACAGGGTCGAGCCGAAGCCCCCTCTGGGAAGCATCGATCAGGCGCTCTAGCCTCCGCCGCCGGGTTTCGGGACGCCGGGCATCGATGATCCATCGCGAAAGCACCCTCCGGTACGATGGTGGTTGCGACGAGAAGAAGGCCCAGGCACTCCGGTTCGTTCGGAACTGGCGCCCCAGCCGCTCAGGAAGCCCCCGCGCCTGGCGATTCACGTCGTCACGTTGGTCACGTGCGGCGTCTCGACGGCGAAAGGACGCCAGGCCCTCCGGGGTCATCCTACCCTCGCGGATCAGCCGGCGGGCCTTCGCACGATTCACCGAACTCCAGGGGCTTCTCGTTTGGCGTGGAGCGAAGCGCTGAGCGTACCGGCGCTCATCGACCCGGCGGACCGTCGTATCGATCCAGCCGAAGCAGAGGGCCTCGTCGACAGCTTCCGGGTAGGTGACCCTCGCCGGTCCGCGTCCCTTCTTGTAGAACCCGACCCACAGCTCGCGGGCCTCCTGGTGGTGCGTGACGAACCAACGACGGAGATCCTCTGCCGACCGGAAGAAGCGCGGGGTCACGGCTCGGCTGCCCGCGCTCACGCCGAAGAAGACTTCGCCGCTCGGAATACGTTTCGCCGGTCCGGACTAAGCGAGAGGCGGGAAGACGGGCATCCCCGGACCGACCGATGCGGGGTGGCCTTCGCACCAAGCTATTGCGTCACCGTCGCTCACGCGGTCGATGCGCCCGCGGCCCGGGGTAGAACTCGACCGGTTCGTGGTGCGGCTGATGCGCCGGGCACGGATCCCCGGGCTTTCGCTGGGGCTGGTGAAGAACGGGCGCCCCGTCGTGGCACGTGGCTACGGCTACCGGGATCAGGAGCGGGGCCTGCCGGCCACGACAGCGACGGTCTATGGCATCGCCTCGATGACCAAGTCGTTCACCGCGCTCGCGATCCTTCAGCTCGAAGAGAACCGGCGACTGCGGGTGACCGATCCCGTCGTACGCCATCTCCCGAAGTTCCGGACGGCCTCCGCGCGATGGACCTCCAGGATCACTCTCCACCATTTCCTGAACCACAGCTCGGGTCTCCCCCCGCTCCCCTCCATCTACTACGCCTCGGCCCGGAGCCTCGCCCGAGACCCGCCGTATGATCCTCGGGTCGCACGACGCGTCGGGATCGACCCCGCGCACGTCTCCCTCGATTCCTACGAGGACATGATGGAATTCCTGGCGACCGAACCGTACCGAATGCTCGGCCCTCCCGGCCAGTACTTCAGCTACTCCAACGAGGCGTTCGGCTTGCTCGGAGCGGTGATCGAGCGCGTGAGCGGTCGCCGCTACGAGAGCTACCTCGAGGAGGAGATCCTCCGGCCGGCAGGCATGGCGCATTCGACGTTCGACACCGGGGTCATGCTCCGGTTCCCCGAGGTGACCACCCTCTACGCCCCCCAGCGAACGGCCCGCCACCCCCGTCTGGTCCCGTCCCAGGACTGGTGGGAGGACACCTGCCTGCGCGCGTGCGGCGCGCTCCGGACCAACATCGACGACCTGCTGTCGTACGTCGAGATCTACCGGAACGGAGGTCGAGTGGGCCGCGAGAGCATCGTCTCTCCGACCAGCCTGCGGAAGATGCTCCGTCCGACCATTCCCATCCAGCACGGCGTCTACTACGGTTACGGGATCGCCGTGCGTCCAGACTATCACGGGACACTCCTCGCGTACCACAACGGTGGTCTGAAGGGGGTTTCCTCGGAGTTTGCCATCCTCCCGAAGAAGGGCATCGGGGGCGCGGTGCTGGCCAACGTGGAGAACGCTCCGTCGCCGATGGCGCTACGAGCCGCGGTCAATCAGCAACTGGGATTGGGGCTCAAGGTGCCGTTCGCCGACCTGCCTCCGCGTTCTACGCCTCCGAGGTCCCTTCGGGAGTTCGGCGGATGGTACTGCTCCGGGGAGGGGATCTGGGTCCAGGTCAACCCCGGTAGGAACGATCTTCGGCTCGACTTTCGGGGGATCGAGGTGACGCTCAAGGGTCTTCGCCTGCGCCCCTACGGGCGCGATCAATTCCTCCTGGCCCACCAGGGTCAGCGGGCGATCTTCGAGTTCCGGAGGGATCCGGGCGGCCGGGTATGGGCCGTCACGGTGGGATGGCGACTGGTGCGCCGGAGACGACTCGCGGAGCTCAGGAAGGCCCGACGCGGGAAGATGGTCTGGTAGGTTCAGGAGCGGGTCTCTCGGAGGACACCCCCGTCCTCGGCCCCGGGGGGCGGGCTCCAAGGCTCATCGGGGAAGGCGCCGGAAGCCCGAACCCCTCCGGGGGTCGCCAGGGGTCGGATCAGGGTGCCACCCCAGCGGCACCCGTTCGCCGGAACGGGGTCCCGGGCACGGCCCTAGGTCCGGGGCGTTGTCCCTTAGCTGTGAGCTGAGGGGGTCGTGCGCCGGAGGTAAAGCCAAACCAGGAACCCATACACCGCGGCGTCAATGAACAGCAACCCGATCCGTCCTTCGAGGAACTCACTGACGGGCGAGAGCGCAACATAGAATCCGACGATCCCCAAGATGAAGGAGAATCGGGCGGCTCGCCCCTCGTTGCCACGAAGGGTCTTGTGCGCGAGCCAAGCGACGGCGGCATACATCAGTAGGACGAGCGCGAAAGCTGCCGCGGGAACCGGTGTGACCTTCGGAGTGATCCAGACGCCGACCTGCCCTGCGACGATAAACAACGCGCCCGCGATGAACGCCGCCGAGGGTGGGAACCGCCACGGACGCGTTGGACGGAGGGCGTGCAGGGGGGGCCCCAGTCCTAGCGCAGCTCCCGACAGGGCCGCCATCGCGATCGCCATCCCGATCCAGTCCGCCGCGCTGAGGGGGTACCCGGCGAAGATCAATCCCGCGAGAGTGGCGGTGACTATGGGGATCGGGACCAAGGACACCGTCGCGCGGTCGGTGAGGAACCTGGACTCCCGGTGCTCCGGCCAGAATTCTCCGACCAGGAGGATCGGGATGGAGATGCTCCACACCGCGTGGAAGGGGACGATCCATTCGGCCCAGAGCCAGTTCACGCCGAGCCACCGGCCGTAGTTCTGCAGTGCCCCAAGCGCCGGCCACGTCGGATTGAACAGAGAATGCGCCCCGATCCCTTCGTTGAGGACACCGAACGCGAGGCCCAGTCCCAGCACGGTGGGTATCCCGCCCTTGAACCGGAGCGACAGTTCCCGGATGAGGAGCGCACTGACCCCGTAGATCCCGGCGAACGCAAGAACGACCCACGGCAGGATCCAGGCCTGGGGTGCCGTCGAACCGCTGACCAGCTCTGCCATGAACGGTGCGAAGAAGACCAGGAAAATCGCGACGGTCCTGCGGGAGGGGCCGGACGGGGACGAGGGCGTAGACCCAAGGCCATTCGCCTCGCCGGTCACTTACCTCCCGCCCTCCAGGGCCTCCTGGGCGTGGACCCCGGAGACCCTACGGGGGGGTCGCTGCCCGCGATTCTCCCCACCACCCAGTGGGTGAAGGGATAGAGTGCCACAAAGACCACCAGGCCCAGCAGTTCGGCCAGGGCGACGCCCAAGGGCACGACGAGCACGGCGGTCACCGCACAGAATCCGGCGAAGCTCATCATCCCGCTCATCAGTCCACGCAAGAACCTGAAGATCGGACCCACCCCGTGCTTGGAGTGCGTGAACGCCACCAAGGTGATCGTGAACACGGGGACCGGCGCGATGAGCCCGCTCAGCCTAGGGCCGAGCGTGGTGGCCACGGTCGTCACGCCCAGGACGAGGCAGCCCGCCGTGAGCATTCGCAATGGGATCTCCCAGCGCGGAGGCGTGCCTCTCGGCGGGGAATCCTGGTGCACACGGATCGACGGGAGGACCACAAAACAGGCCGCTACCGCGGCGACGACGCCGACCGCAAGCGTGGGGGTCACCCCGCTCAGGATGGCGGTCGAACCGGCGAAGGCGGCACAAGCGACCGCCAAACAAGGTCGCCACGAGAGACGTCGCGCAGAGATCGCGTATCCCGCGACAAAAGCGGACAGCGAGATCACACCGCCCAAGGCGCCCCCGGCGGTCGACGAGGCGAATGCGAGGCCCTGGGTCAGGGCCAGGACGGCCACGATGGTCCCGGTGTTGACGGGAAGAGCGACCAGCCAACCGGCCTTCTGCTCACCAAGTCGGAATTGGACAAGACTGACAATCCCGATGAAGGCCGGGGCGATCGCTACCTTGAGGAGGGCGAGCTCCAGCGCGGCGCTCATCCAGGAACGCGCGGCGAAACCCCGTTGGCATCTTAGGCAAGGCGGGCCTGGAGCCGCCGCGGCCAACGGCGATCCACGGAGCCAGGGCAAGGATGGCCCGCTGCGTGAAAGTGCCCCGTCCGCGACCAGGACACCGGACCTGGCGGTCCCCGTCCTGGGAGTGGACCGAACCTTCCCGGGGAGGGCTCGGCACGACAGGGCACGGGTGGTCCCGGCACGAGACCTCTATTGCGGCGGGCCGGGTCGACGGGTCGTATCCGGAGCTCGGTAGGCGATGCTCGACGTGCTCCTTGCACGGGCCCTTGCCGGGGTGATCCTGGCGGCGATCGTCGCGGGCTTCCTCTTGGGACACTCGATCACAGGGTGGAGTCACCAGACCGTTCGCGTCGTAAAGGCCGGCGGCGCCCGACGCTGGACCCAGGTCCTGTGGGTCGCCGGGTCCCTGACCGCCGCATTCTGGTCGATCGGCGTGCTCCTGGCTCCGTCCTTCGCCTACGACTGGCCGAGACTGCCTGGCTTTCCCTTCTCCACCTTCGTGCAGGCCTTGGGCTTCAGCATCTCCATCCTGGGAGGCCTCCTGTTCTTCACCGCGGCCCGAGCGCTGGGCCCGCACATGACGCCCGCCATCCAGCTGCGGGAAGGTCACCGCCTGGTGGAGACGGGGCCCTATCGGTACGTGCGCCACCCGGTCTACACCGCGATTCTGACCGGAGCGGCGGGTGGGACTTTGCTGTACCTGAGCCTCCCGCTCGCCCTGGTCGCTCTCGTCCTGCTCGTTCTCGCGTCGTATCGAGCCGCCCTCGAGGAGAAGCTCCTCGGCTCTCCCGAAGGCTTCGGGGAGACGTACGCGCGCTACGTTGCGCGGACGGGGCGGTTCCTCCCGCGGTTCCGCCCGAAGGGGCGATGCAGGGCATCCTAGACCGCATACCGGTGACGGGGGGTGAAGGTGTTCTACTCGTGGGCATCACCGCAGAGGCATCGGACCGAGCCCCTCCCTCCCCTAGCGTTGGACGTGTACCGCCGCCACGCGCACGCCTGCTGCCCCCTGGGTCGCTTGGCTCATCCGTCCGTATCTCATCGGAGATCTCCGGAGCAGCATGCAACGTCGACCGCGCCACAACCTGGCGACCCACCCGGAAACGAAGCTACGCAGCGTCCGCTGGTCGGAAGAGCTGGGGACCGTTCGCAGGCTCTTCGAGGACTACAGGAAGTGGGTCGCAGACCACCAGGACCCGGCCCCCGAGGCCAAGTCCCGGGTCGCTGCCGGTCTTGCCGAGATCGACCGGCTGGTCGCGGGGCTCCCCGGCGCGTACGGACCGCCGCGCGGAGACGTCATCCTCGCCTTTGCCAAGGAGTCCCTGGTAGCCTGCGGCGCCCTCCGCGAGATCGGACCGAAGGTCGGGGAGATCAAGCGGGTCTACGTGAGAGCGGACCATCGCGGACCCGGCTTCGGCCCTCGGCTGACCCGCGCGCTGCTCGACCGGGCGCTGGAGCTCGGCTACGAGCGGGTCCGCGTGGATACTCTGCCGTCCATGACCGCCGCGATCGAGTTCTACCAGGAGATGGGATTCCGCCCCATTCCGGCCTTTTGGCCGCACCCGGCGAGCGGCGCGCGGTTCTTCGAGTACGTTCTCGGTAACGGGTAGCCCTACCGCTTCCGAGCGACCGACGGCGTCGGGATCCGGGTGTCGGCTCCGGGCCTGCCGAGTGAGAGTGCCGCCAAGTGCTAACCCTCCGCGGGGCCTAGGACGGTGGCCCGCCGCCGACGCGGGAGCGAAGCCGTTGGGCGAGTCGAAGGGCTTCGAGTCCCTGCTCGACCGCGGAGACTGCCTCCTTCGGGGTGTGCTCCCGGAAGAACCCCGCGACCTCCTGCTCCCGGCCGAGGCCCATGGGGGCCAAGCCCAACCTGAGGAAGATGCTGAGCAGGGGAGTGCCCGCCCACATCTCTCGCAGCGACCCGGCCCGGGAACGATACCAGTCGTAGAGCGCCGCCCCGGCGAACGGGTTCACGCAGACCGCCCCCACCACATTGAGGGCGGCGGCCGGGGGGATCCCTGGGCCCGGGACCATCTCCAGGGTCTTCCGTACCAGGTCGGGGGAGTGGAAACTGCCCAGTGCCATGATCGTCTGGACCCGGTCCAGCTGCCGCTCCGTCGAGGTCAGGCGGGTCACCAGCGGTTCTACCGCAGCCTCGCCGCCCGCGACGGCAAAGGAGATCCCCACCGGGCCCCGGAGCTCCGGAGGTAGACTATCGAGTCGGCCGTAGCGGGGGGCGAGATCCCGGGCGAACCCCGGGTCGAGACG
>Ga0187772_10000948_pt1 | contig 13320 bp, 9 predicted proteins | sample 0116_SJ02_MP15_2_FD_133137 | JGI IMG/M metagenome (GOLD analysis project Ga0187772, IMG submission 133137) | Tropical peat soil microbial communities from peatlands in Department of Meta, Colombia - 0116_SJ02_MP15_20_MG | ecosystem: Environmental > Terrestrial > Soil > Wetlands > Peat | place... | reverse complement strand
TACCACGATAGGGAACTACGCCGTGTAGTGCGTATATATTCAGTATGGATGAATCGTCCGTGCACGGGTTCGGTAGGTGATTGCAAGATCCACGTCCGCAAGCGTCGTTGTTGACCGGTTCTAGGCCGAGAGGGGTGGCCTAGTGCCGAGTACCACTGAGATCACTATGTACTGGCCATTTCGGATGATTCCAATTTGAACCGTCTGGCCTGCGACGGCATGCTCTTCTAAGTAGGATGAGAACGAGTCGTAGTCGGTGACCCTTTGTCCGTTGATTGAGACTATGACGTCCCCCCCGATGATGTATTCTTGCTGCTGAATGGTGACATTCTGTGTGCCGCCCCTAAGCCCGGCCACGCTAGCTGGCCCACCGGGAACGACATGTTCTATCAACAGACCGTAGGTGACGTTAGTTCCTATTGCTTGCGCCAATTGATATGTCATGGTGATTAACCGAACGCCGAGGTAGGGGTGCTTGTCGTATTTCCCATACCTGATGAGAGAGGGCATTTCTCTTACGATCGTATCAGAGGGAATTGCGAACCCAAGCCCTTCCGAGTTGCTCACGGCCGCTGAGGTAATTCCTACGACCCTATCGTCGGGTGCTATTAGAGGCCCCCCTGAGTTACCTGGGTTGACGGCGGCGCTGAATTGAATAGTGCCAGGAATCGCATAGCCTCCCAGCGTGTCCTCCTGCAGAGCCCGTCCCAATTGGCTAACTATACCGACAGTGATCGTGTTTGACAGCCCGTAGGGGTTTCCAATGGCTACGACAGTTTCTCCAACTTGCAAAGCGTCTGAGGATCCTAGTTCAAGGGGGTGATATTCGCTCTGGGATGCGTTCACCGAGACTATTGCCAGGTCGCTATATGCGTCTGACCCCACAACCTTGGCTGAGAATGAGTTGCCGTCAGAGAACGTAACAGTCATGTCCGCAAGCCCGTCTATGACATGGTAGTTTGTTATGACGTAGTCTCGTCCTCCATAAACTACCACGAATCCCGTTCCCAGCACCGGGGTAAGGGTTCCGTTGGGATAGGTGTCTACCGTCATGTCAACAGTAACGCCTTGTATTGTTACAATCCCTTGGCTGGAGCTAGCGTAAATTTGAACTGGGGTCAGGGTTTTCGGCTGGAAACTGTTCAAGATCGGGCTATAGTATACTGCTACCGACCCAAAGACTACTACGAGCAGGATTAGAATAGCGATGGTTTTCCTGGGCCAAGCAGATTTCTTGGACCGCCTTGATCGCGATTTCATTGTTGCCGCTTCATTTTTGACCGGTTACGGCCCGTAGTTTCTATTAATCGTTGCTTCGGGGCTCAGACTAAGCGTTATGTTCACAATTAGCTCATCCATACTTGGCTTGCGAGGCATGGACTCATTGGCCATATGTCAATCGTCGGAGGTCAGTGTCTATTCGCGGCCCTGTTTCTAGGCAAACGTTGGGTGTCTGCCACCAAAATCCTCAGTATGATCTAGAGATAAGAAACTTGGCGATCGTTGCGAGATGCTCACGTGATTCCGAAGGAGGAAGTTCCTTGAGGACCTCAAGCGCGGAATTTAGATATGCTTCTGCTTGAGTCTCTGCGTAACCGATTGAACCATACTTTTCATACAAGTGTATTGCTTTTCGGATTTCGGTTTCTGTGATGCTCTTCTTACCCAGGATCCGCGTGAATAGCATTCGGTCTTTGTTGGAGGCGCTTCTGAGAATATGGGCTACTAGAATTGTCTTCTTGCCTTCGCGGATGTCTCCGCCGATTTCTTTCCCATACTCCTTGACATCTCCGGAAACATTGAGTACGTCGTCAATGATCTGGAAGCCTATTCCTATCGTTTCTCCGAAGTCGCCGAGTAATTTGATTTGCTCCTCTGTTCCACCGCCCGCGATTGCTCCCGCTTCGGTCGATAATCCCGTGAGGGCGCCGGTCTTGTTCCTCAGCAGCCGGATGACTTCGTCTTCCCTAACCTCTTTCCGCTTCCACATACTGAATTCGTAAGCCTGCCCCCACGTTATGTCGTATGCTCGCTTCGCGACCTGGGAAACCAAGCGGTTGCACCGGTCCTGCGGTATCTTGCTCTGGTTCGCGATCTCGAACACTTTGATCAGCATGGCGTCACCGACGTTGATGGCCGTAGGTATCCCGTAGGTAATGTGGATGCAGGGTTTGCCCCGCCTCAACTCGCTTTGATCCTCAATATCGTCGTGCACTAAGGTCATGTTGTGAAGAAGCTCGACGGCCGCGGCCGCGCCTATTGCTTCCTCCCTTCCCCCGCCAACACACTCGCTCGCCAATAAGGCCATAGCAGGCCTGATGCGTTTCCCTCCCCGATCGAGAAGATCCCAGACAGGAGCGTAGAATTCCCGAGGTTCCCCGGTTCGCGGCAAATGCCGTTCAATTTCAGCTTCTACCCCACCCTTATACTCTTCTAGAATTTGGAGAGCGGACTTCATGTCAACGCTCAATAAGGGTACGTGTTCTTCAACTCTCCTACTAGGAATAAGCTCGGGTTCCCTGTATGGCGAAACTATTCGGGAACACCATGACGGCCCGAAAGCTCCCTTTTTTTAGTCAGTCTTGGCGGTATATGGGTAGGGATTTGGTCTGCAAAGAAACGACTTGTTCACCACGAAATTTCTTGTTTGGTGGTGTATCGTTTGGGCGTTGGTAATAGCCATTCTCGCCCCCGTTGTGAACTATTTCACGCCTCTACTTGATTCCGATTATAACAACATGTGGACCCCCGACCTATTCTGGAGACTCGTTCTCTACTGGCACGGAGCATTCATTCCTTGGATGCTGGCGCTGGCAGCGCTAGCTCTCGCTGCTCTAGGGTTGGATTCGATGAAGGGAAGAATAGGAACGCATTTGAGGCATATGGTTCTGATTGGCGGTTTCTTTGGGGCTCCACTCGCCGCTATCGGCGCTATCTTTGACGTTTACAACACATTCGCTTTCGGGATTCCGGTTTGGACTCAGGTGGTTTCTGTTGGGATAGGTGGGGAATGCGTCTTCTTCTTCATCTTATCTCTGCTGATTTATCCCCGTGAATCCTCGAAGAAACTTCGAGAATTAGGGTTCCCCTACTTCATCGTACTCTTGAGCGCGATTGGCATCATTATAGCGGCGTTAATGGGTGATGTGACAGGGTGGATTACTTGGTTTGGGCCTTGGCCGTCGATCTTTCCTCAGTACATCAACAGCACAATGTATCCGGTACTCGGATTCTACAATTCAACCGCAGTGGTAACTTGGACCGGGAATGTGGTCACCAGCCACTCACACCTTATGCTACCCTCCGTCATGGCCGCAATAGTCGCGTTATCAACGGAGGTCTACGGTTATGCCAAGTGGGATAAGAGGGAGAAAGCCGTTTCCACGGTAGGGTTCGTGATCATGGTGGTAGGCCTGCTCTTGAGCATATGGGTCTACGTCGTGTCAGGCGTTGGGAACTATGTGATTCCCACGCTCTTCCAGTCTGGCCCAAATGGGGTAAACGGTTTGGCGATGGATGATTCGATCACGGGCCTTGTAGGCCTCGGCGCTGCGGTCGTCTTGGTTGCGCTGGTTTCTTACGCGCGGAAGGGTAAGACAGCTGACGGAACGGTGCTTCTGAAGGACCCTCTCTTCCTTTCCGTGATTGCGGCTTGGATATTCATTTACCTACTCATCCCGGTTACGGGTTACTATATCGAGTTCAACGAATCATTCTATGGCCTCGGCGGCACCTTCACACCCGCTGCTGGCGCAGCCTTCGACGCGGCATTCACTAGGTTCCATCAGGACTTCGCCTTCTTCCTCTTACCGGCTCTCGTAACCAGCATCCTAATTTTCGATGTCTTCGGAATCTCAGGCAAGACTAGAAGAACCGTGGGCTTGCTGTACCTTGTAGGGTCAAGCATTACTTTCGTATTCGGCATGATCTATGCGATGGTGACGCTAGATATGCTCTTCCTATATGTTGCAACGGTAGGAGGGCTGCTGATGGGATTAGGAGCATTAATCGGCGCCGAGTACGTCAGAAAATCGGGTAAAGCCACGATTCATACTTAACGCAGCCAGTCGCAATATGAAGTAATTACCAACCCCCCACCGTATACCTCGAAATCTATACAACTCCTACTCAGATTACATGACATTTTCGTTATGTGCACAATCCGTATCCAAGCCGCACGCCAAGTAATGGATACGCAGCTAGGTGGAATTAGGTTTTGATTTCCCTAAGACGCGTCCTAGAGGTAGCTATCGGCCCTATTGCAGTAATTGCTATCGCGACATCCCGGTACTGGCTTTTGATCCCGCTCGTATACCTCGGCCTTTGGAGAATAGTGCTGTCTGAATCGTTCAACCGTTTCAGCCAATGAAACATACAACTCCCGTCGGCGCACGGCGAAGACAACGATTGAAAGGTGCTGGCTAGCGGGCGCGCGAAAGACGCTATGAACTAGAACCTGCCTAGAATCCCTGAACGCGACAGTTGGATTAGATTAAATGCTCCGGTTGATAGTTGCTTGAGACGACGCGCCGGATTTCCTCGGATATTTTATCGCCTATTCCCGGTACAGACATCAGTTCCTCTTTAGATGCCTGAAGGACTCGTTGAGGCGAGTGAAATGTCGTGAGTAGTTTCTTGGCTCGTGCATTATCGATGTTCGGTAGGCTGCTAACGATAAACTCCTGTTGTTCCTGCAGTGGCCTGGGTTTGGTCAGGGTAATGATTCTGGGTGTGCGCTTATCTTGGAACTGTTCACGTCGTGAAATGGCGAACATAAGTTGCGCAGTCTCTGAGGGTTTTTGCGTCCAGACTATCGGTATACCATAGTCGATTAAGATGCTCGCGTAAGCTCCCATCATTGCCTCAGGCCGAACGCGGCCCGACCCGGTTAATGTTTCCCCTTCTACGATCATCAACGGTTTCGCATATGCCTCCTTTAGCTTGGCGGCCTGCTCGAACAGCCTACCATCGATTATTGACGAAGCGAAGTCGTCTACCTCCTTGCGCTCCACTACAATGCGGTCGGAGAGGACGAAGTCGCCCACCTGTAGTGTTTCAGATTTGACGAGGGCACCGAGCTTCGCTAATTCCCTCGTCACCAAGGCGCCGAGTTCCCTCGAATCGGCTACCACAACTATCTGTTCTACCAAATTCTCTTCCTTCACTCTTGATGAGATGAATTTCTCAATCTTTGATTGATCTGGAGTAAACTGCCTCCTGGCAGCGACGTATTGCCTGATGGCGTTTGCCATCTGGCGCTCTCGCCGCTGAGATATCCAATAGTATGCTTCGTCCCTAGTTCCCTTCGCGATCAGTATCAGCGCCCTTCCTGGCCCCTTTCGTCCCGTGCGGCCCCGTCGCTGTATATACCGGACGGCACTAGGCACCGTGTCGTAGAAGACGACCTGATCGCATTCAACGATGTCAAGCCCCTCCTCCCCGATTTGGGTCGCGACAAGAACATTGTAAGTTCCCGCTCTGAAATCATCAAGGACCATGGTCTGTTTCTTCTGTGTGAGGCCGCGGTCCCTCTCCCGAGAAGCTTGACCGACAAGTCGTACTGCGGAAACCCCGTCTACCTTGTTGAGCACGGCGACAAGCCTGGCGGCGGTAGCTCGGTAATTAGTGAATACCATGATTCGGCGCGCGCCTCGACTTAAGCCCGCCCGAACGGCCTTGATCAATTCAGTCACCTTAGGGTGGTCAACCTCCTTCGCCACAAGGCTGTTTACGACCTCCCCGACGCGCTTCATTCTATCGTCGTCCAGGAGCATCTTCAGCCCGGGCGTCATTCGTTTGCCGCCCCGCTCTTTCAGAGTGTCTAAGTGTTCTTTCAGCGCCGGGAAGCCTTGTGTCTCAAGGAATTCTATGGCACGAATCGCGTGCACAGCAGCGTAGATATAACCGAGGTATGTCTTTGCGTCTCTGTTTCCGCCAGCGACATCACTTAGTATCCGCTGCCTCGCACCTAAGACATCTCGTAGTCGAACACGGTCCGTGGCCGCGGTCTCAAGATAGCCATGATCCCTTATCGTGCGCAACTTATCGCGCAAGAAGGACTCAAGTTCGCGTTTTACGTCGTAGAATATTTGCGGCAATTTGACCATTACCCAGTCGACTTCTATGCCGCCGACGTACGGTTTCACATCATCACTCTGTACTGACCTCGCCTCAACCCACTGCAGATGGAGGTTCTCGCAGATCTCACGAACATCCTCCTCGCTCGAACCGGGTGAGGCCGTTAAGCCGAGGATCAGGCTGCCGTCAGTCCCAGCGTAGCGGTCGGCTATGAATACGTAAGGATAATCACCGACTGCCCTATGGGCTTCGTCGAAGACCATGAGCGAGAACGTATCCAACGATAATTTACCGGTTAGAAGATCATTCATGAACACTTGAGGAGTTGAAAAGACCAACCGCTTCTTCCATAAGCCAATGCGATCATCAGGCCCCACCTCCCCGGTCAGCCAGACGATCTCACCCGGGTCGATGCTGAGCAAATTCCGGAATGTCTTGAAGTGTTGCAGCACGAGGGGCTTCGTAGGGGCCAGCATCACAACACTCTTGTTCGGAATTCCTTCAAGCCTCTCCGCGGCCACGTATGCGGCCACAATCGATTTTCCAAGCCCTGTCGGGAGACAGACAAGGGTGTTGACGCGCAACGCGTTCTTTGCTATTACCTCCTGATACGAACGACGTTCAATGGAATCGGCCCTCAGCAATGAATTTGAGCTGAGGTCACCCGGCAACTTCGTAACCCCTGTAAGCATTGACGAAGAATTGCCCACCGGCGTATAAGTCACGGGGATAGGCTTGTCCGATTCTGCCGATGGACAGACATACCGAGAGGATACATCCACGAATTGATAGATCTGCAAGTTGAGGGAGAGCGTCTAGGTTTGTTTCGCGCCGCAGGATCCACAAAAACTCGCCGTTGAGGGAATCTTCGCCCCGCAGCTAATGCAGAACTTTGTGCTACTCTCTGTGATGGGCGGAGGCGTCGGGGCGGCCGCGCCACAGTTAGGACAAAACTTATGCTGCGGTTGAAGCGGCGTGCCGCAGGAAGCACAGGCCATACCTGCGACGACCGGCGCTTGAACTTTCAGTCCCTCAGGGGCACCGTCGTTATATAGTAATCCCAGCGATCTGAAAACGAAAACGTAGTAGATCGGATGCACTATCGCGACGATTATACCGCCGACTAGAGGAATAACGCTAAGAAGCCCGAATAGCAGGGCCCCGAGTACGACCGTTACCACGATCCATCCTAGGTACTTGACCCAGCCAATCCCGCGTATGACCGTGAATATCTCCCCAAAAGCGAAAGCTTTCCCGAATTTGCCCGTCTTGATCATATGCGCTAAGCCCACCGAGAGAATAACCAACAAAAATACCGCCAGGATTATGCCGACGAGAAGAATTACGACTCCCGGTCCTCCAGTCAAGAGCACCGGTGCAACAATCTCGCTTTGAGAGGGCATGACGCCCGCAAAGGTTCCCACCGCACCGATTACAATAAGGATTGTAGGGATCAGCATGTAGATGAAAGTTGCAAAGAAGACCTTGGCTCCGTCGACGAACAATTGGCCGTAGTTCTCAAGCTTAGGGGGCGTTCCCGTTCCAGGCGACTCCCTCAGCACCTTCGCCGTATAGCCCAAGACAACCCATTCGACGATCGGGATTACGCTCAGTACGATCAGTATGATTAACCGCCGGGCATCGCTGAACAGTTTCTTTGCGTATTCGAAACTGTCGCTCAGGTTGTCGCCTAGGTTCATCAAGCAATGCTCCGGCGAACGGAAGGTGCATTAGAACATATAAAATGCTAGGAGAATTCGACCTGTGGCCTCATGCTCATCACGTCCCGCCACGCGATTCACATTCTTGCCTCGCCCGTGCCCTCTCCCGTCTGTTCCTCTAGGATCGTTCGCATTCTGTCCAGTCAACATCGCCTTCATAACGATATATGAGAGGCGCGCGTTAGGGTTGGTTTTGCAGCCTAAGACGGCGTAGCTTCTCTATCGCTTCCAACCAAGTAACCAACGCGTCTCCGTATACCAATAACTTATCGGGATCCTTCTCTATTTTCATCGCCAAGTTTATTTCTCGAATTTTCGCGAGTAAGGTTTGCTCGGAGTCCTCCAAGACGCTGTCAGCCAGAATCCTGGTTTCCTGTTCGGCCGACCGTATGATTACAACGGGCTTGTTGCAATTGGGGCAAAAAGTCTCGTTGCCTTTTCGGAAGAGCGGAGTTCCGCATTCTGGGCAAGTTTCGGGCAGCATGGCTGCCCCTGATTTGAGGAGTTCAGCCATTCTCTTGACTTCGACACCCACAGCCGTTAACCACCCACATGTGTGCTGGAGGCCTATTTGGCCTTGTCAGGGGACGCCTAGGTACGGAGAGATTAGTTTAGATATTGCTCTTGAGTGATTTCGGTGTAAAGGTCGCCTGTCATGCGGGTGTTCCGCCATGTCAACCAAGGTCAAACGCAAGGAAGAATACGAGGGTCGAGTCAAGCAGGCACTGGGCGTACTTAACGAAGTCTCTAACGATAATACGACACCCCGCAACATCCGACGAGCAGCCAAGAGTGCGATGGACATGCTCCAAGTGGGCGACCTGAGTCTGGGAGTTAGGGCGGCAAACGCCATATCCATACTCGACGACATAAGCCAGGACCCGAACATGCCGCCTTACACGCGGGTAAAGATCTGGAACTCCGTGAGCATCCTCGAAGCCATTAAAGACTAACTTCCGCCCATACAAGTCACAGCTTGTTTAATTCCAAGATTAGCCTTCTCACCACAAGGTCAACCAGTCCTTGAAGGCCGCGGTTCTAACACAAGACATTACGAAACGTTTCGGCGACCTGACGGCGGTTGACAAGATCAACCTCTCGATCGAATCGAGAGAGATCTTTGGACTCATAGGGCCGAATGGCGCCGGCAAGACCACGCTGGTTAGAATGCTTACCACGGTTATTCCGCCAACAGACGGCACCGCAGTAGTGGCTGGGTTTGACATCCGCGAAGAAGCCGATGGAGTCCGACGCAGCATAGGCGTCGTCTCACAAGCATCAACCCTCGACGTGGAACTAACCGCTTGGGAGAACATGAATATCTATGCGAAATATTACGATGTCCCGGCCGAGGTACGTAAAGAAAGGATCAAGGAACTTCTAAGCATAGTCGGGCTCAGTGAGCGAGCAAACTTTACTGTCGGCAGCTATTCAGGAGGCATGAAGCGAAGACTCGAACTTGTCAGATCACTGATACATCAACCGAAGGTCCTCTTCCTAGACGAGCCAACCACAGGCCTCGACCCACAGGCCCGCAGCGCCGTGTTAGAATACCTCCGTAGCCTACACAAAATAAACGACATCACAATCGTTCTCACAACACACTACCTTGAAGAAGCCGAATCAATGTGCGACCGAATTGCTGTAGTAGACTACGGCAAAGTCGTAGCGCTCGGCACCGCAACCGAACTGAAAAGGGAAGCAACGGGCGGAGACGTTGTCGAAGCCGAAGTAGTCGCTCTCCCCAACCAGGCTCTCGAGGCATTGAAGACATCGAAGTTCGCTCTAGACGTCAAGAAACGAGAGAGCACGCTCACAGTGCTAGTTAGGAACGGTGCCGAGGCCGTCCCCAAGATTGTTGAGTTGGTCGATGCGAACGGGGGCAAAATCCGGTCGATAACACTTCGCGCACCTACACTCGACGACGTCTTCCTACACTACACTGGGCGAAGCATACGAGAGGACACGAACATCACAAACAAAAGATTCGTCAGCAACTGGGGACGCTAAAGCGTTGAAAGGAGCCCTATGGGTATGTGAACGCGACATCCGCAAGTTTCTGAGGCAGCCAGCCACCATGCTGGGGGCTGTAATCGGACCATTCCTGACCCTAATCCTCCTCGGATTCGCCTTCGGCGGCGCGGTTACGCACGCACCAGTCGCCGTAGTCCGACAGAGCTACGGACCAATTTCCACGGACTTCATTAACACGATAACAAACCAGCAGAACTGCGTCTACGGTGGCATAGACTGCGCCAATGCCTACGACTTAGTCGACGTATCTGATCTAGGAGCCGCACAGTCGATGCTTCGCGCCGGCACGGTGAAGGCCGTCGTATACATCCCACTAGGCTTTGATCAATCGAGCGGCGGTTCGCCCGTTCTGACTGTCTATCTCGACAACACCGACCCGATCAGCGCGGCTACCATCTCTAGTTTGATGAGCCAAGCCGCCGCGGAGATCTCAGCGCAAGTCCAAGTTACTCCTCCACCAGATTCGGTGGTGACCGTTGACGTAGCCAACATCTACCGTGAGGTGTTGTACATTGAATTCATGGCTCCGGGATCATTGATTCAATCAATCATGTTCGCTTCTATCATTGGAGGGGGAATCTCAATTCTCTTCGACAAACAAAGGGGAATAATCGAAGGCTACCTAGTCACACCCCTGAAACGGATTGAGATTGTGGTTGGAGTACTACTGGCCGGCGTAACGAAGGCCATGTTCTCCGCCACAACGATGCTTATACTCGCGATTCTTTTTGCAGGTGTGCGTCCCATGACGAATATCATCGGCTTCATGCTCATCTTCTTCACACTCTTTCTGACATCAATGGGCCTAATCTCCATGATGAGCGCGTATGCCGTTCGAGCCCCTGCGCCAGAAGTTTACCAGTTTACCGCATTTCCAATCAACCTCATACTATACTTCACGAGCGGTGCCGTTTATCCGATTCAGGGTTTCCCAAGTTGGATGAGGAGCATAGCCTCGATCAACCCCGAAGCCTACGCCGTACACGCCCTTCGAGACTTGATGTACAAGGGCGCAGGCCCGACGGCAGTAATCGGGGACTTCGCATTTCTTGCCCTCTTCACCGGCCTGATGATAGCTCTGGCTACGGTGGCCTTCAAACGCGCACTTTGAGCCAGCAAGAGATGACTGACAGGAAATGTCAGAGAGCAACTTTAAAGCCCGCCCAAGCTGCCTCAACTTAACTTTCGGTGCGAGAGATGCAGCGTAGAAAGATTACGATAATCCTGCTCGTAATGCTAGTGGCTTTCTTCACTCGATTGGGACCACCCGCCGCTTCGGCTATTGGAGTGGCGGACGTTGTGGTCACTAACGTCTATTGGGGAGCGAGTGCCATGACCCCCGATACGGCGCATCCTGGGGATGTGAACCTTCAGCTATCCGTCCTCATCACGAATGTAGGTGACGACGTGGCGAGGCATGTTAATGCGACACTCTACATAGGCCCGCCCCTCATCTACTCCTACTACGTCAATGGAACACTCAGAAACGGGTCATCCTATTCGCAAGTTGCGGGTGATATTCAACCGGGTTCTGACTACGTACTTACATATACCCTAAGCGTCGCTCCCAACGCGGAAGAAGGCGTCTACAAATACTCCTTAGAGTTGAATTATGAATCCGCTAGGGAACTGCAAGAAATCGACACCACAGTACCGGTGGACGTTCCCATCTGGAACGGTGAACTTCACATTCAAGGCGTCTTGACGAACCCTACGAAGATCTATCCCGACAGCAACCAGGTTACTATCCAGGTCACGATCGCAAACTCCGGCCAAGGCACGGCTAAGAACGTCCAACTTCAACTCATCCTCCATCCACCGTTCAGCCCCTCATCAAGTGGCTCGGACACGATCTTCATAGGAAACATACCGCCGGGGCAAACGACGAATGCGAACTTCATCATTGACGTCGCGGAGAACGCAACTTACGGACAATACTCCGTCACACTGGACCAAGCCATTCAAAACCAACTTGCATCCATCGGGCAAGTCCCCATCTACGTTGATGAGAAAGTCAAATTCGGCATTGTCAGCGTGACGCCTACCGTTCTTCACGTGGGCGACTCGGGCGACGTGATTAGCGTAGTTGTTAGAAACACGGGATCGGTTGAGGCGGATTCAGTGAGGGTGGAACTTGAGGTAGGAAACTTCATCACCGGGACGCTGACCGACTTCCTCGGCACAATGCTATCGAACGAAACAAAAACCGCCTTCTTCACAGTCGACGTAGACAGCAATGCGCAAGCCGGACAATATATCTACAATCTACGCTTCGATTGGACGCAGCAGAACAATGCGTTATACGATGACTACTCAGATTACATAACATTCACGATCCAACCGCCCGCAGTGCCGTATGGATTGATTGTTGCGGCGATCGTAATTGTCGGCGGCCTGGGCGGATTCATATACATGAGAAGGCGAAAGGCCAGGGCGGCCGCAGCGAAGCCTCAGGCCAACCAGAACACTAACCAGAAGTAAGAGCATACCTATCGCAGAACGTGATGGGACTGGAGCCGAGTGATGCTTGGCTTTCAGGTGGACCATCCCTTTACTAGTGATGGCCCTTGCACTCTCATCGGCGGCTCCAGTTTGGGCGCATACTACCCTAGGTGACCTAACGGCAACCCCGCCTTACAGAGCAAACGACAGTGAGCTAGACACTCCCGGCGGCCACCATGTTCCAGGACCGTTAGGGTACGTTTGGCCTGGTGCCGGCCTTGACATGTATTCCGGAACGGCATCCAACCCGCCCGGTTACCAATCGCCGTTCGCCAATCAAGAGCCACTCCAAGCCGCAGGTGACAGCTACAGCCCTGAGGGAGCAATTCTTACATCAACCTCCGATCATGATAGTGTCGGCGACTTCATCATCGGCCTCAACTTCTCAGACTGGAACGCCTGGAATGCCTTCCCGAGCGTAAACCTATTCAACTACTCGAGCCTAACAATCTACATCCCAGCCCCGGTCTTCGATGCGACGGGCAAACTGATTTCAGACGGATTCGAGCCGACACCAGGCATCGACTGGGACCAAGGCCAGAGTATCAACATCGTAACCACCATCACCAACGATTACGGAGACATATTCGTAACCCGGGCAGACATTAACGATCCATTCGCGCCAGGATGGTGGATCATAAACATTGAAGCACCGCCGCAGGGAATAGTCTTCAACAGAAACTTCGACAACTGGTACTACGTTCGAATCAACAACATGAAAGCGCCGTTTGTTGCCGGAACCTATTTCTTCAAAATTTTCCTAGGCAACTCATACCCCGTCCATAGTGGAACATCCCCAACGTCGACCGCGCCGCCAGTGCCCATGGAAAACTGGCCGATGCTCCTCGTCAAAGGGGAGGTAGACCCAGCCATAATATCGGGCACGCTAAGATACGGAGATCTGAACAGCACCCTGTACGGCCAACCGATAAACCTGCCAGGCTTTGTGACGGCCATCGGAATTGCAAACGACCCGCTCACAAAC
>Ga0187772_10000947_pt1 | contig 13322 bp, 6 predicted proteins | sample 0116_SJ02_MP15_2_FD_133137 | JGI IMG/M metagenome (GOLD analysis project Ga0187772, IMG submission 133137) | Tropical peat soil microbial communities from peatlands in Department of Meta, Colombia - 0116_SJ02_MP15_20_MG | ecosystem: Environmental > Terrestrial > Soil > Wetlands > Peat | place... | reverse complement strand
ACCGAAGAGCAAAAGAAAAAGTATCTGCCGAAGCTCGCCAGCGGCGAATTCATCGGGGCTTACTGCCTCTCGGAACCGCAAGCCGGTAGTGACGCCCAAAATCTTCTTACCCGCGCCGAACTCAATAAGGAAGGCACGCACTACATCCTGAACGGCCAAAAGATGTGGATCACCAATGGCGGCTTCGCGGATCTATACATCATCTTCGCGAAGGTCGACGGGGAGAAGCTCACCGCCTTCATCGTGGAGCGCACCTTCCCCGGCTGCAAGCCGGGCAACGAAGAGCACAAGATGGGCATCCACGGCAGTTCCACCACTCCGATCTTTCTCGAAAACTGCCAAGTGCCTAAGGAAAACGTCCTGCACGAAATCGGCCGCGGCCACATTGTGGCCTTCAACGTTCTGAACGCCGGCCGTTTCACTCTCGGCGTCTCCTGTGTTGGAGGCTCCAAGCATGTTCTGATGACCGCCTCCAAATACTCTAAGGAGCGCAAGGCCTTTGGCAAGCAAATCGGCGATTTCGGCTTGATCAAAGAAAAACTCTCGGAGATGGCCATCCGGATGTTCGCCGTTGAGTCCATGATTTACCGCAGCGCGGGCTATATGGAAGCCGCCATGACAGCAGCCGCCGGCTCCGGCAACAAGGCCCAGAACACCATGAAGGTGCTCGAGGAATACGCTATCGAAAGCTCCATCGCCAAGGTCTACGGCAGCGAAATGCTGGATTTCGTAGTGGACGAGGCCGTCCAGATCTTAGGCGGGTACGGTTTCCACGAAGACTATCCGGTCTGCCGCGCTTATCGCGATTCCCGGATCAACCGTATCTTCGAAGGCACCAACGAAATCAACCGCATGCTCATCATCCAGATGCTCATGAAGCGCGCCATGGGTGGCCAACTGCCTCTCATCCCTGCCGCCATGAAGTTGGCCGACGAAATCCTCGCGGGTCCCACTTTTGAAGAGACTCCCGAGGGAATTTTGGCGGAAGAAGCGCGCATCATTGGAAACTCCAAGAAGATGTTCCTCCAGGCCGCCGGCGGAGCCCTGCAGAAATATCGCGAAAAGCTGGCCGAAGAGCAGGAATTGATCGCGGCCCTGGCCAATATCGCCATGGAAATCTACGCCATGGAATCCTGTCTGCTTCGCGCGCAAAAGGCTGCCGCTTCCAAGGGCGAAGCCGCCGCTTCGGTGATGATCGATGCTGCCCGTGTGTTCATTTCAGATGCCGCAGAACGGGTCGACCACGAAGCCAAGCGCGCTGTCGCCGCCGTCCATGAAGGCGACATGCTGACGACACAAATGGCCGTACTAAAGCGATTTGGCAAGCGCCCGATCATCAACACCATCGCCGCTCGCCGCCGTGTCGCCGCTGCCGTTCAGGCCCAGGACCGCTACCCCTTCGAGGGCCGTTAGGCGCCTGACTTTTTGGTCCGAGGAGCGGCGCGTTTATGCACCGCTTCCCGCCAGCTCCCGCGTGTACCCACCGAGGCGATAACGGGGCCGACACAGGCCTCGACAGAACGCCTTCCCTCCATTAAAAGGCTCTTAAACTAAGGAAAGCGGCGTACTAGGACCGTTCTTGACCCTTAAGCCCTTTCCTCGCTCCCTGGCCGTCGTGGCCCTTCTCATCGTGGCCTGCCACGCTTGCTCTGTTGTGTTCTTCGGCACGTCTCTGCTTGGCTCGTTCGTAGGCAATTCACTCCAGGTTCTCTCGAGTTTCATTGCGGCAACGATGTGTTTCCGTGCCGCTCGCAAGTCACCGGGATTCAGCCAATCGTTTTGGACCCTGATTGGCTTCGGAGTAGGTCTTTGGGGCGTGGCCGACATTGGCTGGACCTACTACGAAGTCATCCTGCATAGCGAGCCTCCCGCGGGCTCTCTCATCCGCTTCCTCTTTGACACGCACGGGATGTTCTTTGTCATGGCTATTTTCCTGAATCAGGAAAAGGTCGGCTCCCAGGTGGAAACAGAGGAAGCCCTCGATTTTGTCCAGGTCGGGGTTCTTTTCTTTCTGATCTATTTCGGAGCCTATTACCTGCCTTCTCTTGGCCTTTCCGAGCAGACAGCTTTTACCAGGGAAATGAATGTTGCTCTCTGGGGCGATCTCGGCATCATTGCCCTCGCCCTGCTACAGTGGCGTCGCGGGCGTTTCCCGGAGGCTCGAAAGCTATACGGCGGCTTGGCTCTCTATCACCTGATCTACACCATCGGCTCCCACTGCCTCGATGCCTACCAGGCACAACAGGAAATCCCCACAGGCACTTGGTATGACCTGGCCTGGTCCGTACCGTTGCTGTATGGAGCGTTCTGGGCCGCCATGTGGGAACCTGCTCCGCGGAGCAATTCTGCGGTCGATATACGAAGTAATTCCCTCACCAACATTCTGATCACGAACGGCATGTTCGCCTTTGTGCCGCTGGCGATCCTGTTCATCGTTGCGGAGTTGGGTCCAGGTTGGAAATTCTTGCGATTCAGTCTATTGGGAATCTCCTTCTCTTGTTACGCACTTCGAATTGCCCTCATGCAGTTCCGGCAGCAGAAGGATGAGGAGACCGTGCGAAGGCAAACGCTCGCGATGGATAACTCCGTCGATGGCATCGCCCTCCTCAACGAAAAAGGCGTCCACATTTACGCGAATTCAGCCTTTGCAACCATGTTCGGTTACGACAGTCCTGCCCGCATTGTCGGGCAGCCTTGGCAGACTGTCTACGCCCTTCAGGAAATCAGCAGGCTGGAACCGGAAGTACGAAGTTCTCTTGCGCAATCCGGCAAATGGTCCTCCCACCTCTCTGTGCGCCGCCCGAATGGAACTGAACTTTCTGCGGAGATGGCCATCACCCTGATGTCGGATGGAAGCACAGTCTGTTCCTGTCGCGATCTCTCTCAACACGAAGAAGCCCAGCGCGCGCGCGCCCAAGCCGAAGCCAAATACCGCACGCTCGTCGAGCAAGTCAACGCCATCACCTACATAGCCGACATAGGATTGGATGGCCAGTGGCACTACGTCAGCCCGCAAGTGGAGTCCATTCTCGGATACACGCCCGAACAATGGCTGGCCATATCTAAACGCTGGGCAGAGTTCATCCATCCGGACGACCTGGAGATCGTCAAGGCTGCGGAAGAAAACTGCGAGAAGGGTGAACCCTTCCAGGCCGAGTTCCGTGTGAAGAGAAAGGACGGCCGCGAAGTCTGGGTAAACGACACCGGCGTGGTTGTGACAGGCAGCAATGCCCGCCCAATCATGGAAGGAATCATGGTCGATATTACCGAGCGTAAAATCCTGGAGACCCAACTCCAGCAATCACGCAAAATGGAGGCGGTGGGGCGCCTCGCCGGGGGCATCGCGCACGACTTCAATAACCTGCTCACCATCATCACCGGTTACACCGACCTGGCGCTCAGCCGTCCCTCCGTTCCGTTGGATTTGCGCAATGACATCGAACGCATCGAGAATGCCGCTGCCCGCGCAGCCGCTCTCGTCCGGCAATTACTTGCTTTCAGCCGCAAGCAGGTCTTGCAGCCAAAGACTCTGGACTTGAACTCCATCGTCATGAACATGGATAAACTCCTCCGCCGCCTGATCGACGACCACATTGAGATGGTTACTTGCGTTCGGGACGACCTGGGCAAGGTCAAGGCGGACCCGGCACAAATCGAGCAAGTCATCATGAATCTTGTCGTGAATGCACGCGACGCCATGCCCAAGGGCGGCCGGCTTCTCCTCGAAACCAGCAACATCGATCTGGACTCCAGCTATGCCGTCGATCACGTCTCCGTGAAGCCTGGGCGTTATGTCATGCTCGCCGTCTCCGATACCGGGGTAGGCATGGATGAGGACACCGTCGCTCACATCTTCGAGCCTTTTTACACTACCAAGGAAAGCGGGCGCGGCACCGGCCTTGGTCTCTCGACCGTTTACGGCATCGTTAAGCAGAGCGGCGGCTACATCTGGGTTTATAGCGAACCCGGAAAAGGCAGCACGTTTAAGGTCTATCTGCCGCGTGTGGAAGAATCCGTCGAGCCCCCCGAGCCCAAGCAAGCTCCTTTCTTCGAGCAACGCGGCTCAGAAGTGGTTCTGCTGGTCGAAGACGAAGAAGCTGTTCGCGACCTGGTCCGCACCATTCTTACTGGACAAGGATATGAGGTTCTCGTCGCGCTCGATCCCCAACAAGCAGAAGTGATCGCAAGCAAATTCCCCGGGGAGATTCATCTTTTGCTGACCGACGTAGTCATGCCAGGCGTAGGCGGCCGCGAACTCGCTACTCGCATCTCGATGATGCGCCCTGGCATCCACGTGCTCTACATGTCCGGCTACACGGAAAATGTGATTACTACGGGCGGCTTACTGGAGCAAGGGCTGGCATTTCTCCAGAAGCCCTTCTCGCCGGCCGCTTTGGTTCAAAAAATCCGCGAAGTCCTCTCCCACACTCCTGCAACCCACAACTAGCCATCCCTGAAGTGGAACTTCGGGTTTTCTCTTGCACTCTTACACTTCTTCTCCCCGCTCCACACGGGTGCCCCACATGCCGCATTTGCTTGTGGGCTCTTGGCCTTTCTATTTTCTTTCTTCTCTCTCTTCGTGGAAACCCCGACTTTCAGTCGGGCGCGCGCGTTTTCCTTTACACTCTTGCACTTCTTCTCTCCGCTTCAGGCCATTCCCTGAGAAAACGCCTATTGCGGCTTCGCCGGCGCGCTCTCCGCTTCCTTCGGCTTGTAAATGGTGTTCAGCGTCTCCACGTTGAACCGCTTGTAGTCCGAATACTTCGTCGTGACATTCATCCGGAATCCCTTCACGAGCAGAAACCTCACGCCAATGTGGGCCTCAAGATATGTCGGCAACCAGACCTCATTGTTGATGTACGCCTGTTCAAACACGAAGCTGGTTCCCTTTTGCACGTTGGCCAGCACTCCGGCTCCGATATGCAGGTCGCCGACAAAGTAGGCCTCCAGCCTCACTACGTCCTTGGCCTTTTCATCAACCCAGACAACTCCTGCCAGTTCTTTCACCACCCGCTCTTCTAGCTTCTTCGGTTGGTATTCGGGATTGGGTTCAAAATCAAACACCAGCACGTCTTGTCCCCGGAACCTTTCGCGTCTTGGGTTCACAAACTGGCAGACGCGTAGAAACACTTCGATGCCCGGATCATCGTTATCCTTTTCCTCTTTTCCTTCTTCCTTCGCTTTCTCTTCTTTCTTCTCTTCCTTTTCCTCTTTTTTCTTTTCCCTCTTTTGTGCCTGCTCGATGCGCTTCTGGGTCTTCTCGTTTTCTTTCTTCTGAGCCTCGTCGCTGAGCGGCTTCCCATCCTTTTTCACCAGCGTGGTGATCTCGTCGCCATTCAGATAAAAGAACGTGTATTCATTCGACTCTTTCTTGCTGATCTTTCCGGCCTTGTCGTATTCGGTCTCTTCTTCTACCTGCGTCCCGGAGTAATTCTCTTTGATTTTGTCGATCTCCTTCTGATTCGCGTCGATCTCTTCGAAGAGCTTCTTCAAATCGGGCAGCTTCACCTGCGATTGAATGGGGAAATCGAACACACGCTCGCCCACTGTTTCGTTCGTTTCCGCTCGCGTCACATTGACCGCCAGAGTTTCCGCTCCGCGATGAATCTCGATCTTGTAGGGCACCTTCACCCCGTTCGCGGCCCGGTAGTCGTCGTAGTAGATCTCCCGCGGCAAGTCAGCCACAGTGGCCTTCTCCGCCACAATCAAATGTGTCTGCTGATCAAAGAAGACTTCCCATTCAACACCGGTGGGATAGGTCAACTCTACCTGGTACGTTTCGTGCCCGTGCACCGTCGCCGTGCCCTTATAGGCCGTCCCAATCTTCTGCTTCGCCAGGCCCAAAAACCTTGTGTTGTAATACTCTGCCGCCGCCTCCATTTGCAGAGCCTGCGGCCCCAGCAATGTCGCGATCTGCCCGGAGTCCACCTGGTGCCAGGCGGACTTGCCGTTATAGGCTTCGATCTGCGTCTTCCCACCGTTTCGCACTTCGGTGTAATAGCGGTTCGGCAGTTTCACCCGGAAACTGTAGGTTCCTGGCGTCTCGTCACCTGTGGCCTGAATAGTTCCATCGATCAGCAGCGTCCGAACCTTGGCTAGTGTCTTCCCGCCGCCCTCGGCTTTAACATACTGGTCGATAATTTTGGAAGCCTCCTGCGCGCCGCACCAGCCAGGTGTGAGCAGGGTAAATGCGAGCAGGCACAGTAAGGGTAGGGGTCTTCGCATGGCGTCACAACTAGAATACGGATGTGCTGGGGATAAAGTTGCGCCTGTCTTTGCCTTCGGCCATCCTTGGCACAGGCTTCACAGGTTGCGGAAAATCGCTGCTCCTTAGGAAGTGGGGGCCTTCAGCCGCCACGCAAGTCGTTTTCAATGAGTCGGGCTTCAGCCCCTGAAGAGTCCCCTCTCGATTGACGTTCTTACCCTTCTCCGAGACTGTGAACTGCAAACTGTCCGCTTAGAGCTTCTTATGGTTTCTTCTTTTTGCCGCCGAGCAGTCCGCCAAGCTGGTTGACTACGTCGGAAGTGTTTCCTGTCCCTGCCGCTCCCGCCAGTCCCGAGGCCAATCCTTGCGTACCGCCGGCTCCGCCTGCGCAGGAAAGTTCCGCCTTTAGCAGACCCGCCGCGGCGCCACCCACATCAGGCACGAACTGTGGATTGGACGTCGTCCCGTGAACCTGCAAGGGCACCTTGACGCCGCCGTTCTTGCAATTGGTGCCGCCGCCTCCAAGAACCTGACCCGCGATGCCTCCCATTCCTCCTGCCACGGAACCCGCTGCCGCGTTGACCACCGACGAGTTCACCGTCGCCACCAGTTTGAAATCCATGTTGTTCTTCGAATCGATCGTTCCGCCGCCCACGACGGTCCCTAATGAAGGAACCACCAGATTCATGTTGTCCGTCCGCAGCCCTGTCGGCGCCATATGCACGTTGCTCGTGAATTTTTCAATTTCCAGATCCTTGCCCGTCTTGATTCCCGCCAAAGCGGCCACGCTGGACATCTTCTGACCAAGATCAAATCCAGAAAGTTTCCCGTTAAAGAGCCCGATCGTTCCGTCCGTCACCAATTTGTCCGTTGGCCCGGTCACGTGCAGGTTCGCGCTTAACGTCCCTGCTGTCAGCCGGGAGCCTGATGGCAAGTTGACCCCGAGTGCCGGCAAAAATGTCTCCAGGTCTGTCGCCGGCAACCCTTGACCTTCGACCTTCATGTCCACGGCGAATTCGTCACCTTCCGATTTGTACGTTCCGCTCAGATTGGTTTTGGCGTTGCCTATCTTTAAAGAGGAGGGATTCAGCACGCCGGTGCCAGCGGCCATGTCGTAAACGGTATCGAAGTCGATCACCGCAGGAACGCCCGAGGGGCTTCCACCCGCCACCAAAACGGCTTTCGAGAGCTTCAACTGCCCCTTCGTCGACATCTTTCCGCCCTGGCTCACCAGGTTCGCATCTATGTCCACAAGCCCCGCAAGTCCAAGGTTCGGATCGAGAAATCCTGCCGTTGCCAGATTCAAGTTGCTGACGGTCAACTTCACGTTCTGCGGCGTGAACGCAGCGTTCGCCTGATCGACCGGGCCGACCTTGCCATCAATCTTCATGGTTCCGCCTCCGGGCAGCTCCATGGAGAATTGCACCGGGAAATTGCTGGTGGTGGCGACGTCAGTGGCCGTCAGATTAACCTTGGTGTAGACGCTGTGCTTCTTCGAGTTTGTGTTTCCCAGCGTAATCTGTCCATCCTCGAGCGAAAGCTTCTGGATGGATACGGACTGGGCGGAACTGCTGCCTCCGCTGCTCGTTGCCGGCTTGTTCTGTTCAGGAACCGAGCTCGTGGAGCTGCCCCCGATGGACGAGAAGTTCCACTTCCCGCTTGGGTCCTTCAGCATCACCACCTGCGGGTTCACAATCGAAATCTCGGTCACATTCAATTGCTGCGAAAAAATCAGCGGCATCAATTCCACGCCCACTCGGACTTCTTTTGCCGTCAGGAAGGGACCGGAATTGAATTTCGGGTCGTCGCCGATGGAAAGATCGGAGATCCCCAACGATCCGCGCAGGATCGACAGGCTCAAATCGCCAACCGATACTTTTCTCCCGAGCGCTTTGGAAGCTTTTTGTTCGATGGTTGGCCGGAACTTGTTCACCGGAATCAGGAAAGGCAGGACAAACAAAATCAAAATAATGACCAGTATGGCGATACCGATCCACTTTAGCTTGCTACTCATGGTGGCCTCCGGGAGGCAAGGCGTAGGCGGGCGCCCCTCAGTGTGCGTGCGGGGATAATATCACACTGTATTTCTCTGGAGATGCAGGCGATTTAGTGTGGAAGGGAGGCTAACCGCCGCCAGCTACAAGTACCAGACAACAGCCGCGAGCCATTAGCCAACAGCCAGGCAGCTTGCGGAAATAAGGCCGGGTGCCGCACCCTTGCGCTTTTCAAGGGTGCGGGTTTTCTCTCTTTTCTCTCCCCGCACGCGGATACCTCAGATGGCACCTTTGCATACGGGCTCCTCGGGTGCCTGTCCTTCGTGGCGGCATCCTGCCGCCGTGCTTTGTAGGACCCGCCACTCGCAAAATCCTCCGCGCCACTCGTGGTAAAATTGCTTTCACGGGGCCGTTGCTTAAATGGATAAAGCACAGGTTTCCTAAACCTGCAATCCCGGTTCAAGTCCGGGCGGTCCCACCACTTCTTCCTTGTCGACATTCCCGCAACACCAAATTTTTCATCCAGCGCAAAATGCCGTTCCACGTCATTCCGAGCGACACGAGGAATCTCTCTTTGTCTTGGCGTTTTGATCGAGGAGAGAGATTCCTCACTCCGCGCACTCCGCTCGCAATGACGGGCTGCGCTCTTCTCGCAAACAATTTCACTCCAGATCCAAAGGCCAACTCACTCGCTGGGCAACGGCGGACAACCAGGAAATTCCACAAGCGCCGTGTTTCCAACATACCTAAGGTCTTCGATCCCGATCTTCGCTGTATAAAACCCGTCGCAAGTCATCCTGCGCAGCTTCGAAAAAAAGGCAATTCCCTGGCTGAGCGCGGGATCATTAAACGCATTCTTGTGGTAAGCGATGAGATCGAGCGCTTCCTTGCGCTGTTCCGACGCGCACTCCAGAAAGACTTGCCCGTACTTGCCCGTGCAAAAGCTGTCCAGCCACATCAATCCGCCACCCAGAATCTCCTGATATTGTTCGTTTTCGCTGGTCAGCAGATCGATGAACTCCGGCGCGCCCGCTTCCACCGCGCCTCGGGAGACTTCGTCTTTGGGAATAATCGCATCGCAAAGCACAAGCAACGTTGCATATTGATGCGCAGGAAAAAACTTGGGCGCGTACTTCCCGGTCGGCGAAGCGGCCTTTTCCGCTACAATCATTTCGTGCGCCAAGGCCGCGGCCTGCAGCGGAATCACCTGCAGCACGGATCCGCCCGCCGCGCCCGCCGCCAGATTGCGCAGAACGTCTCGCCGGGAAATTCCCTGCGTTGTTCTGCTGTTTTCCGTCCCGCCGCTCATCTCACAAATTCCCCTTCTTCGCTTCGTCCAGCAGATACTCGGAGGCACGCGAGGAAAGCGCCAGAATCGTCAACGTGGGATTCTTGTCTGGATTGGTGACCAGCGGCGCTCCATCCGTGATGAACAGATTCTTCACGTCATGCGCCTGGCAGCAGGAGTTCAGCACGGATGTTTTCGGGTCTGCTCCCATCCGCGCCGTCCCCACTTCATGGATAATTTTGCCGCCCGGCTCAATGCCGTACGGATAGGGGCCATCCACTCGCGTACGCGTCAGATACTGTCCACCGGCAGCTTCAACTATTGCTTTAAATGTCTCCTGCATATCCTTCGCCTGGCGGAGCTCAGAATCGCGCCACTGGAAATGAAAGCGCAGTACCGGAATCCCATACTGATCGACAACGTCGGGATCAATTTCGCAATACGTATCCGGATTAGAGACCATTTCACCCCGGCCGGAGAACGAAATCGTTGCTCCGTAGCGTTTGCGGCAAGTGGCCTTCAGGCTTGCGCCATATCCTTCAAATTCTTCACACACATGATTGAACATGCCCGCGCTCGGCATTTCGCGTCCCCCGCCCAGCTCGATGTGGTAGCCGCGCGGAAACTCATTCTGCCGGTCGTATTTCCACCAGGGGATGTACAGATGCATCCCGCCGGTCCCGTCGTGATTGTGCGGCGGCATCTTTTCGAGTTGCGGAATATATCCTTCGCCATCACTGCCAACGGAATCGGTCAGGTTGCGTCCCACTTGCCCGGAAGAGTTGGCGAGCCCGTTCGGAAACATACTCGACCGCGAATTCAGCAGCAGCCGCGCCGATTCGCAGGCGCTAGCCGCCACAACCACCGCCCGAGCCGAGATTCTCTTCTCCGTGCGTGTCGTCTTATCGATGTAGGAAACTCCGGTGGCTTTCCCGTCCGGCCCCACCAGAATCTCGCGCGCCATCGCGTTGGTAATGAGCGTCAGCTTCCCCGTCTTCATGGCCGGAGGAATCAACACCTGGCTGGAGCTGAAATTCGAAGCCGTGGTGCAGCCTCGGTCGCACTGGCCGCAGTAGTGGCAGGAAGGCCTGCCGTTCAAAGGCTTGGTGAGAATTGCCAATCTTCCCGGAATGCACGGAATGTTCAACTTGTCGCACGCCCTCTTGACAACGAGCTCGGTGCAGCGTGGCTTGGGAGGCGGCAGAAAAATACCGTCTGGCGCACTGGGAATACCCTCTTTCGTTCCAAAGACGCCGATGTACGATTCCACTTTGTCGTAGTACGGCCTAAGGTCCTCATACGTGATGGGCCAATCCTCGCCCAAGCCGTCGCGTGTTTTGGATTTGAAGTCGATCGGGGCGAAACGAAGAGCGATCCGTCCCCAATGGTTCGTTCGTCCACCGACAATGCGCGAGCGGAACCACTGAAAATTCGCGCCTGGCGCCGACGTATATGGTTCGCCCTCGATTTTCCACGCGCCGTTGGGCGCCAGAAACTCCCCAAAATTCTGCGCTGCTTTCCCGCCGACACCAACCCCGCGATGCGGCACGTCGTAGGGCCACACGAACATCTGGAAATCTTTGTCTGGATTTACCGGGCCGCCGGCCTCGAGCAACACTACAGTCAGGCCGCCCTCGGTGAGGATCTTGGCCGCCATCCCTCCGCCGGCGCCGGAGCCAATCACGCACACGTCAAACAGCTTCGGCGAACGGAGGACTTGCGTCATTCTGCCTCAACCCGTGCGCTGCTTCTTCGGCGGCCGGATGACTCAGGCACCGAGTATCTCGTTGCAGACATTCTTTAACACGTAGGCGGCGCGTTCCACACCCACTTCACCGGAGAGGATCGGATCTTCATTTTCGATGCTGAAAATCCCGTCATAGTCGATGTCCATGTACGCCTGCAGGATCGCTTTCCACGTGGCAGCGCCGTGCCCGTAGCCGACGGCTCGAAACGCGTCCGATGCCAGCGGCAAATCCTGCTTTTCGAATACGAAATTCAACACGCCGTACTTGGCCACATTCTCCGGATACAGCACCGTATCCTTCATATGCGCGTGGTAAATCATCTTCTGCTTGCCAAGGAAATGAATCACTTCCACAGGATCGCAGCCCTGCCAGAACAGATGGCTCAGGTCGCAGTTCGCGCCGATCTCCTCGCCCACGGCCTCGCGCAGTCGGAGCAGGGTGCGCGGATTGTAGACCACAAAATTGGGATGCATCTCAAACGCCAGGCGATGAATGCCGTGTTCCCGCGCGAATTTCGCCGCTTCCTTCCAATAAGGCACCACTTTTTCTTTCCACTGCCACTGCAGCATCTGGTCGTACTCTTCCGGCCAGCGGTAGGTGATCCAGTTCGGCTGCGTGTCCGTGGGAGAGCCTCCGGGACAACCGGAAAAGCCAACGATCACCTTTACGCCAATTCGTTCCGCAAGCAGCACCGTGTTCTGGAAGCTTTCCGCATCGCGCGCGGCGTGCTTGGCATCCGGATGAATGGGATTTCCGTGGCAGCTGAGCGTGGCCACGCGAATGCCGCGGTCCTCAAATTTCCTGACCCATGCCTTGGCCTTGGCAGGATCATCGAGCAGTTCTTTCACCGGACAGTGGCTGGAGCCGGGATAGCCGCCCGTGCCGATTTCCACGGCCTCCAGTCCAAGCGCGCTGATTTTGTCGATCATCGCGTCCAGCGAAAGATCGGCGTACACCGGGTCAAACACGCCGATGGGAATTTTCTTCTTTGCTCCCGTCGAGACTTGAGTGGAACCAGGCATGGAATTCCCCATCGGGGCATCACTGGCCAAGTCAGCCAAGTGGGAACCACCGGGAATTGCTGCAGCTAACAACCCAGTGCCAGTGGCGGAGAGAAATTGCCTGCGATCAATATTTCCAGGTGAATCCGGACGATCCGAATGCTGCGTGCTCATGCAAGAGCCTCCAGAAGAATTGCAAAACGGTGGAGCGATGATGAGATCCAAAAAATTATACGCCGGGATGCACAGGCGGGGAAACAAAAGCACCGTTTATTTGCGCGGACAAAGAGTTTCGAGCGGAGGCACGGAAACCGCGTTCGTCAGGGCCCGCTCTGGCGGCATTCTTCCATTTTCTAGCCCGTCCACAAGCATCTCCATAGCCTGGCCGCTGTTGGGAGGAATGAAAATAGTCGCCGTGAGCAATCCGCTGCGCACCCAGGCCTGGCCCGTGTCGGGCAAACCGTCGCAGCCAAGAAACGGAAGAGCGAGCCAGCGTTCCCTCTCAATTTCAGACGGCAACTCCTGGAACGCCTTGCGCGCGCCGATGGCCATCGAGTCGTCCTGCGCGGCAACAATATCGATAGTGGCTTTCTGGGAAGTCGTGAGCTTCAACCACGACCGCACCGCACGCTGTGCGCTTTCCTCCGTCCATTGCCCCTTCAACATGATCAGGTGAATATTGCTGGGCTTCGCTTCCTGCATGCCAAGCGTACGCTCTTTTGCCGCGGAATTTTCGGAGGGCCCCTGGACGTAGAGAACCGAGCCGCCTGTGGGCAGCAGCGCGGCGCACTGCTTTCCTTGAATGCGCCCGATATCCACATGGTCCGAACTAACAGAGAAGACCGGCGCCTTGCTGCTTTGCCGCAGTTCGGAAACGTAGTTGGCATCCCGGTTCAGCACTGCCCACCCAATTCCAGCACTGACCGCAGCGCGCGCGACTTGCGGCAGTGCCGTACCCCCGACTGGCTCAAAGATGATCGCGTCCGGGCGATCCTCCGGAGCCGACTGCACCGCTTTCAAAATCTGTGTGCTTTGGTTTATCGCGTCGTTATCGGCGTACAGGATTTCCAGATCGATGTTTAGCTT
>Ga0187772_10000946_pt1 | contig 13335 bp, 8 predicted proteins | sample 0116_SJ02_MP15_2_FD_133137 | JGI IMG/M metagenome (GOLD analysis project Ga0187772, IMG submission 133137) | Tropical peat soil microbial communities from peatlands in Department of Meta, Colombia - 0116_SJ02_MP15_20_MG | ecosystem: Environmental > Terrestrial > Soil > Wetlands > Peat | place... | reverse complement strand
CTGCCGGGTTCGCCGGACACGGCATTCCGACCGAAGGAGACGCCGGCGGGTTGTCTGTCAAGCTGATCTGCAAAGTGGGCGAAGGGGTGTTGGCGCGATTGGGCAGGGTCAACGGCGAGTTCCGCATGGTGGTGACCCGGGCGAGCATTTTCGAACCACCGAAGGAGCAGATAAAGCAGCGTCTTGACGAGTGCGGCATTCCGTTCTGGCCACACGGCTTCGTCACTGCACACTGCGACATGGAAGCGTTGGTGCAAAACTGGACCAACGAGTACGCGTGCCTTGGTTATGGAAAAGATCTCTATCCGGCGCTGGCCGATTTCTGCACGCTGACGGGAATCACAGCCGTGCTGCTATAGACGTACGGACAAAAAAGGAGCGCGGCACATGCCTTACATCCTCCGCTTCACCCAGCAGTATCAGTCCGCTCACCACGACGAGGTTCTGCGCCTGGAAGCCCAGTTCAAGGAGATCGAGCGCCGCGATCCGACCTTCCCGCAGGGACGCCGCTATCAGCCATATGCCAGCGGTGAACCTAATCACACATTGATCTGGGAATGTGAGTTTTCTTCGTTGCGCGATTTGGAAGCCGCGATGCAGAAAATCGAAGCGCACCCCACTCATACCGAACTGTTTGCCAAGCAATCCCCGTACTTTCTTGGAATGCGCACCGAAATTTTCAAGCTCCTGGAGCTCTGATCGAACACTCCACCATTCGTTCATGAGCGCCTCCTCCCAATCCGGACCATCGGCTCCCGGCCTTCGCCGGGCTCTCGGCCTTTGGGACCTGATCCTCTACGGCTTGATCGTGATTCAACCGACCGCGCCTATGCCGGTCTTCGGCGTCATGAGCACCCGCTCGAACGGTCACGCAGTCACAACCGTTTTGCTCGCCATGCTCGCCATGATGTTCACCGCCGTCAGCTATGGCCGCATGGCGTGGGCCTATCCCAGCGCGGGCTCCGCCTTCACCTACGTGGGCAAGGAAATCCATCCGGCCCTCGGTTACGTCACCGGTTGGAGCATGGTGATGGATTACGTGCTCAACCCGTTGATTTGCACGATCCTGTGCAGCAAGTTCGCGCTCAATTTTTTTCCCGGTGTTCCTTATGTCGTCTGGGTCTTCGCTTTTGTGCTCGCGTTCACGCTCATGAATCTGCAGGGAATTCAAACGTCCGCGCGAATCAACACGGTGCTCGCCGCCGGCATGGGCGTTGTCATCGTTTTGTTCCTGGTCGCTTCGGTTCGCTACGTTGCTTCCGGTGCACACGAGGGCATCACGTTTTTCACCAAGCCGTTTTACGATCCGCAGACTTTCTCCATCCGTTCCATCCTCGGTGGAACGTCGCTCGCCGTCCTCACGTATATCGGTTTTGATGGCATCTCCACGCTCTCGGAGGAAGCCAAAAATCCAAGGCGAAATATCCTGCTGGCAACGGTTCTGGTGTGTCTGGTCACCGGTGTGCTCGCGTCCATTGAAGTCTACGCCGCGCAACTGGTATGGCCGTCGTCGCAAGTCTTTCCCGATGTAGACACCGCGTTCGTCTACGTGGCGGGAAAAGCCGGAGGAAAGTGGCTTTTTTCGTTGATCAACGTCACGCTCCTGGTCGCTACGTTTGGTTCGGCGCTTGGAGCGCAACTCGGAGCGGCGCGCCTTCTCTACGGCATGGGCCGAAGCAAGGCTCTTCCGCAATCGTTCTTCGGGGCCATCGACGCGCGCAAGCGCATCCCTCGCAACAATGTTCTAGCGGTCGGCTTCTTTGCGCTGATTGGAGCAATGCTGATCAGCTTCGAACGTGGGGTCGAGCTTTTGAACTTCGGCGCGCTCCTGGCCTTCATGGGCGTCAACATTGCGGCATTGCTGCGGTACTACGTACGTGACCCCAAGCGCCACTGGTTCAACCTGGCTGCTCCGCTGCTTGGGTTCGTCGTATGTCTGTTGCTTTGGCTGAGCCTTAGCTGGCACGCCAAACTGCTCGGCGTCATCTGGATGCTTCTCGGCATCGCTTACGGTGCCTACAACACGCGCGGCTTTCAGCGCGACCTGGTCAATTTCGATGTTCCGCCGAGCGAGACGGAAACACTGGCCACCGGAAGGCCCTGAGATTCCGAACGGTTCCCCGCGGCCGGTTCCCTATTGACATAGTAATGAAAAGAAACTAAAAGAAAGGAAACGAAAGTCGTGTGGGCGGCCCGATCGCCCGCCGTGCACCTGGCACCAGGAGGGGGTGTTAGATGAAGTGGTCCTTTGGCAGAACTTTGTTCATCGTGTACTTCGCGGCCCCGCTGTTCTTTCTAGCTCATCTAGCGGGCATGCCAAATGTGGAAGCGCAATCTACCTACACGGCGCAGATCACTGGGGTGGTCACGGATAGTTCCGGCGCGGCGATTCCCGGCGCAAAAGTCACCTTGACGGATCAGGCGACCAACATTCCGCAGGTCGCGGTCACCGATAGCCGGGGAATGTACGTTTTCACCAGCGTGCGCCCGACGACCTATTCGCTGAAAGCCGAGGCGCCGGACATGGGCGGGAGGGAAAAGAGGGACATCGTCCTGAGCGCGGACCAGCAAACAACAGTGGATTTTGCGTTGTCGCCGGCGGCCACCTCACAGTCGATCACCGTGACCGAACAGGCCCCCGTACTGGATACCGGCAACGCCACGCTGGGCACAAGTATTTCGCAGGAGTACGTTCAGGCATTGCCGCTCATTAACCGGGATGTTTATGGCCTAGTATTTATGACTGCGGGAGTGACTGAGACGACCGGGTCAGGTATCACCAACTCTTATCCAGCCGGCACCAATTTCGTTTCGAATGGACAACGCAATGCCACCGCGGAAGTGCGCGTCGACGGTGCGTTAACCAGCGCTCCGGAACAGGGCGAAGGTGCAACCTCCAACGTCTATTACCAACCGCTGGTCGAAGCCATCCAAGAAGTGAAACTCGAGAACAACAGTTTTTCCGCCGAGTACGGCAACAACGGCGGAACCGTCGAAAACATGGTGCTGAAGTCTGGCGGCAACCAGTTCCATGGCAGTGCCTGGTGGTTCGGGCAGCGCTCCGCCTTGAACGCCAACGATTTTTTTGACAACGCTTATGGCAATCCAAAGCCGGATTATTCGCGCAACCAGGAAGGATTCACGCTGGGTGGTCCGATTAAAAAGGAAAAGACTTTCTTCTTTGTTGATTTCGAAGATATACAGCAGACTGCTCCTTTGGTTGTCTCTGGCACAGTTCCAACCGATGCCATGCGCCAAGGAGATTTTTCTGCGCTATCGTCGGGCCCGAACGCACAAACGATCTACAATCCCTTCAATTGCGTGCTAAATGTCACTGGCGATCCTACCCAAGGATGCACGCGCACTGCGGTTCCAGGGAACCGCCTCGATCTGGCAGGCCTGGTTGATCCTCAAGGCCAGAAGCTGTTGGACCTGTATCCAGAACCAAATCTTCCCGGGGTGGTGAACAACTTCCGGAAGATTGCGGTGGTCAATAGCCCACAATACCAGTTCGATATAAAAATCGACCATCAATTCAGCGAACGACAACGATTCAGCGGCCGGTATAGCCGCTTGCACAATGAGTACGACGCTCCTTTTATCGTAGGGGATGGCGCTTTTAATGACGGCTTTACGGGAGTTACCACTGCGCAAAACGTGGGGTTGGAATACACGTTTTCATTGACTCCAACGACGATTTGGGTGACCCGCTTTGGCGTGGACCGCGCCAATGCCCCCAGCCGGCCGGTCATGACACCTTCCACCGCTGAGGCCGCGGGTTTCCCGTCGTACTTGGCACAGGCAAACTTTGTGGACCGCATGCCGCAGCTCGAGGTGGACGGTGCGGCGAATAACGACCTGTCGATGTATACGCAATGCTGCACCTTCACAAATTTCGCGCACACCCTTTATGCGTATTCCTCATCGATGTCGCTGGTGCGAGGGCCCCACACGATTAAGTTCGGCTTCGAGCAGCGCCAGTTCTTGAATAATTTCTGGCAGCCCAACTGGCCTACGGGCTCGTTTTACTTCCCGCAGGGCATCACCGCACAGTTCCCTGGAGACACCAACCTGGCCGATGGAAACTCGTTCGCCACCATGCTGATGGGTTGGGCCGATCCCAGCAGCTCAATCATCGTTCAACCTTCTGTTGCAGATAAATCCTGGGAGACCGGCTTTTATGTCCAGGACGATTGGAAGGTCAATGCCAAGCTGACGGTCAATCTCGGTTTGCGCTATGAATGGAGCACGCCCTATACGGTACGCCACAACCTGACGCAATTTAGCAATTTTACCGGCGACACGGGAATCTCTCTGGCACTGCCCAACGGCTTGAATCCTGGCGAAACCACGACGACAGAAATAAAGGGCACGACACTCTTTGTCAATCAGGGGGGCCTGGGCCGAAGCGTCCCAACCGATTGGAACAACATTGGACCGCGCGTTGGCTTCGCTTATTCGTATGAGTCAAACACCGTGATCCGTGGCGGCGCCGGCATGTACTTCGGCATGAGTCCCGCAACGAACTTCCAGTATGTCGGCACAGCCTTTGGCTCGAGCGCCACTTCGCAGTTTTCCTTGGACAACAACATGACCCGCAACACCTCGGTCACCCTTGCGAATCCATATCCCAACGGTATTCCTGTACCGGCGGGTGAGAGCGCCGGCAAGTTGGCCTTGTGGGGCTTTGACAACAGCAACAACCTCGGCACAGAAGAAGCGCGCACCGCCAACATTTATCAATGGAATCTTGGGGTGCAACGCCTGTTGCCATGGGACATTACGTTTGGTGTGGACTATTCGGCAAATCGCAGCACGCATCTTCCGTGGGGCGGGTACTCGAGCACCAGGAATCGTAACTTCGTCTCCTCGACGCTGCTCTCGCAAATCGCCGCGCAAGAGCATGCGGCCGATCCTAATTGTGATAACGACTCCTGCGTTACAACGTATCTCAACCAGTTGGTCAACAATCCCTTCGCGCCGCTGTTCCAACCCGGCTCGCAACAAATGTTTGACGCCCCGGCGTCGCTCTATACCCAAAGCCAAGTGCCCCTCTACTATCTCATTCGACCCTATCCTCAATTCGCGGGAACGTTCCAGGGCCTGCCGAACTTCGGCGCCAACTCCTGGTACAACGCCATGATGGTGCGTTTCCAGAAGCGTATGAACCACTATTTCAGCATTGAAGGTAACTACACATTTTCCAAGGCCACCGACAATTCGTCGGTGGGCGCCAATGCTTTTGTCGGAAACCTGAACCTGGGCAATCCGCAACAGAATGACCGGCCCAGGGCGGAGTTCGCTCCCAGCGCGAACGATGCGCCTCAGCGCTTCGTACTTGCGGGAATATTTCAAGTGCCGGTTGGACGTGGCTTGTGGATTGGCGGTGACATGAATCGCGTGCTGGACGGTTTCATCGGAGGTTGGTCCATCTCGGCGCTCATCACTCTGCAGTCTGGCCAGCCTTTGCCGATCGCCATGGCAGACCCGCGGTTGCTGGATGGAAATCAGCGGCCGAACGAAATCTGTGGCGCTCTGTCCAGCGGTTACAGTTATCACCAGGCAGCGGCAAACTGGTTGAACCAACAATTGGGAGCGACCGTCAACCCGTATTCCACGTCCGTACTCAATCCCAACTGTTTCGGAGATCCGGGTGACCAGATGCCCGGTAACGCACCGCGCTATTTGTCCAACGTGCGCGCGGAGGGTATCCACAACACCGACGCCACCATCAGCAAAGAGTTTAAGGTTCGCGAAAACATGGAAATCGAAGTGCGCGGCGAATTCTTCAATTTCACCAACACACCGCGGTTCGCCTTCCCGAACACCGCTTGGGCTGCTGGCCCTCCGGGTGAGAACAGCACCTTTGGACAAGTTACTTCGTTAGTGAACTCTCCACGCACCACGCAATTCGGCCTGCGTTTCCAGTTCTGACGAAGGAAACCCGATGCAACGCCGCACATTCTTTAAAACCGGAATGCTGGGTGCAGCCGCAGCCTACGTTCCAGCGCATAACTTCGACAAATACGATTTTGGCGCTGGGCCGCCGGTGCAAAATCGCTTGAACCAGGGCCCGTTTCCGGCGGACCTGTATCCGAGTTGGGCCGTCGTGATGGCGCTCACTCCCTCCGAAGAAGCCGTGCCGAACTTTGGCATGGGCTTGATGACGTACCTGTGCGACGAAAAAGAGTTGTTGCGGGCGCCGGGGAAAACCGCTGACTCCGCATTGGAGGAATTGGTCAGATTTCCCCTAGGCAGCAAACTCTATCTCCGGGTGAATTGGAAAGACGTCCAAACAAGTCCAGGGCGGCTCGATCCGAATAACATTTGGAAAACTGCGTTTGCCTTGTCGGAGCAATACGGCAAACGAATTGCCTTCCGAGTCATGATCAGCAACCCGGACATTCCCGGTTACGCGCTTCCCGACTTTCTTCTGCAAAAGGTGCCAATGGTAAAGCTTGGCTCTTGGGAGGGTCGGGAGAGGGAAGAACCTCGTTGCGACGATCCCGCTTTCCAAACCGCGTTTCGCGAGTTGCAGGATTTGTTAGCCGCCGAATGCGACGGCAACCCGAACGTCGAGTTTGTGGATACCTGCATGTACGGCTTCTGGGGCGAAGGGCACACTTGGCCGCTGGAGAAAAATCCTTATCCGGATTACATTACCGCGGAAAACACTTTCGTAAGTATGCTCGAGGAACAGTTGGCGCGTTGGAAACGGACGCCGCTAACGACCAACACCCAGCCGGATTTCAGCAAGGTCGGGAACTCCGAACTGGTTGACCGCACCATCCGCAGCGGAAACTGGCTCCGCACGGATACGATCTTCATCGAGAACGAACAAATCGAAGCGTTGAGCAACCGGCCGCCCTGGACCGCCGCCGCGATCGAGGTCGGTACCTCGGATGGCTCAGAAAAAAGTCTGCATCTGGATGAAGGAATTTCTTATTCCGATAACGTTGTGTCGCACGCTCAAGACGTGGGTGCGAACTATTTTTCTCTGTGGAATTGGCACCGCGTGTCCGCCAGCGGTCTGCAGAACTATTACCGCGCTTATCCGCATGCGCTCGATCGACTGGCGCGCCACATCGGTTATCGCATCCGCCCTTCCTGGGTTTGGACCGTTGAGGAGCGTGGAGCGCCCGGGTTGATCATCGGTTTTGCCAACGATGGGATTGCCGGTGTGCCGGGAGTGCTGCGCATCAGCGTGCTGAGTCCCGCCGGCGAAGAACTGAGTTCTGGCTGTTTGGACCCGGGTTATCCGCTGCCCGGCCATATTCGCCAGGCCCTTTTGGTTCTTCCGAAGCAGACCGCGTGGCAGGGTCTGCTCCTGAAAGCGGAAATAGAAGTGAAAGGCCAACGGTATGCAGTTCGTTGGGCTTGTCACCAAAAGCGGAACGAGGACGGCACTCTTACCCTGCGCCCAACCGCGGGCTTGAACGTCACCGATGAAACCGGAGGTACGGGAGCATGAGGCTTTCCATCTGGCTGCCCTCGATCGTGCTGGCGGTTGTTTCTGCCGCACCGAATACGGCCCAGGAACCGCAGCAGAACTGGACGAATTATGCTCGCATCGCCGCCTATGGCCTGGACACGCAGCACATCCCCGCCATCATTGCCGACGCGGAGTCTTCTCACGTCTTTGGCATCGAAGTCGATAACGATATTCCCGGCCGTTACGAGAGTTTTCTCGACCCGACGGCGAAACTGGAAGCGATTACCGCGATAGCGCAAGCTGCACATCGCGCGAGAAACCGGGCATTTGTCTACATTGCGGGGACCGAGTGCATTACAGCAAACGCGGAAAGATCTGCACACTCGGTGATGAAAGACCATCCCGATTGGGTGCAGCGAAAAATCACCGGGGAGCCCGCGGTGTTCACTTCAGGCGCAGCATTCTGGATTGCGCCCGGTGACGAAGACGTGTGGATCAGTCCGTATGCGAAAGCATGGCGCAAGATCTATATGGAGCGAGTGCGCCAGATTGCCGCTACCGGTATCGATGGCATCTACGTAGATATTCCTTATTGGATGACTCATTTTGACGGATGGGAGAAATCTTGGGCGAGTTTCGACGACGCAACCGTGGCGGCCTTTCGCGAAAAAACCGGCCTGAATGCCAAAACCGACGTGAGGATCGGCGATTATCAGGATCCCCACTTTCGCCAGTGGATTGACTTCCGCATCGACACCTTGACGGACTTCATGCGCGAGATTCGCGCTACTGCGCGTGCCGTCAATCCCGCGATCATGGTGATTCCAGAGATTTATCCCGGCATCGAGTCCGAAGTCACGGTTGTTGGCGCGGACGTCTACGAAATGTATGACGTTGTGGATGCGATTGCGCACGAGTACGAATTCGGCAGCGGCGAGCACATGGCGGCGAGTCGCTCCCAACTCGATTGGTTTCTGTACCAGGCCGGCATGTTATCGTTCCGCGCGTTTGCCCAAGGCAAAGCTACCTGGATTCTCAATTATTCCTGGGACGGAAATCAGGGCATTGTTCCTGCGGACGCGATGAAAAATCTGGCGATGTCTATCGTTATGGCAGGAAGCAATTTTTGGGACGCGCGGGGTCATGAAATGGCGCGCTCGAATGACTCCGCAACACGCAAGCAGATTTTTGAGTGGATTGCCGCGAACGAGAAAACGCTTTACGCACCGCGCAAACCGATGCATCCCATTGGCGTCTATTTCTCCCCAAAGAGCCGCGACTATGCGCCAGACCAGTTCTTGCCAAGCTATCGCGGGGCTCTGGTGGCTTTATTGCAGAGCCATCGTGAGTTTCAGGTCGTCACGCCTCGCACGCTCGCAGCCTTCCGCGGCGAATCTCTGGTGTTGCCGAAGGTAAGCTTTGCTGATCCGGCGCAGCTGGCAAATCTGCGGGCTTTTGTCGAACGCGGTGGCCGGTTGTTTGTTCTGGGTTCTGGTCCGGGTGGTCTCTCCGCGCAAATTCCCGCAACTCATCTTCCGGATTCCACCGCGGCCTACTACCAGGCCTTGACCACGGACTTTCTCAAAGCGTCAGTCAATCTTCCGGCTGATTTCTTGCGGGCGGTGTCTGTGGCAACCGAGGCCGAAATCGAAGCGCCTGCCTCCATAGCCGTGAATCTGGCGTCTGTGGATGGCAAGCCTCACATCTTCATTGCCAATTTCACCGGGTTGGTTCCCGGCAAAGTCGCCGTTCCCTCTCCGGTCACCGGAATCCGTGTACGCATACCGGCAGCCAACGCCCATCAGCTTGCCTATTTGCCTTTTCTGGGCCAGGTGCAATTGCTGAATGGCGAGCGAAAAGGAAACCAACTCGAGTTTTTGTTGCCGCCCATCGAGCGCGGCGCGATTGTCTGGGTAAATTAATCCTGGCTGGCAGAGAATGTAGTAATTTAGTGGTCCGCCTTGCAGCACCACTCTTCGACAATTGGATGGAGGTATACCGTCATGGCGGTTCCACGCGTGTCTCGCATTCGTCGATCTGTTCCCGCCCTTGTGCTTGCCCTAGCGTTGCTGTTTCCTAGCGTGTTGGTCGCGCCCTGGGCCAGCGGATGTACGAGAGTGGTTTTTCTTGGCGCAAACGGTGGAGTGATCACCGCGCGTTCGATGGACTGGAAGGTGGACATCGGCACCAATCTGTGGATTTTTCCGAGGGGAATGCAACGGACTGGAGCAGCCGGCCCGAATTCCGTGAAGTGGACGTCGCGTTATGGAAGCTTGATCGCTAGCGGCTACGATGTCTCGACCACCGATGGGATGAATGAAAAAGGACTTGTCGCGAATCTGTTGTGGCTAGCCGAATCCGAGTATCCAACGCCGCAAGCCAGCAAGCCGAGCCTGGCGCTCTCCCTGTGGGCGCAATACGTCCTGGACAACTTCGCGACCGTAGAGGAAGCGGTCGACGCTCTGAAACCCGAGCCGTTTACGGTGGTGACGGCGAACGTGCCTGGGGAAGACCGCCTGGCAACGGTGCATCTGTCGATCTCTGACGCCTCGGGCGATAGCGCGATTATCGAGTACATCGGAGGCAAGCAGATCATTCATCACGACCGGAAATATCAGGTGATGACCAACTCGCCGGCGTTCGAAAAACAATTGGCAATGGAAGAATACTGGCGGGAGATCGGGGGAACCGTATTTTTGCCGGGAACGAATCGCGCCGCGGACCGCTTTGCGCGCGCATCCTTTTTATATCAATACAATCCCGAAAGATCAGAGTCCCGACCTGGCGGTAGCCAGTGTGTTCAGCGTGATTCGCAACGCCTCCGTTCCTTATGGCATTACCACTCCGGGCCAGCCGAACATTTCCTCCACGCGCTGGCGAACGGTTGCCGATCAGAAACGGCTGATCTATTTCTTCGAATCGGCGCTCACTCCGAATGTGTTCTGGGTGGATATGAAGGGCCTCGATTTCAGCGAGCATAGTCAAGTGAGGAAGCTGGATTTGGGGAAGGAACAAAGTAATGTGTTCGCCGGAAACGCGGCGAAAGACTTTAAGGCTACGGCGCCGTTTCGGTTTTTGGGACTATAATCACTGTCGCGAGCGGCGCGGCGTCGCGCTGTGCGAGTTCGAAATACACAACATCAAGAGCGAAGAAAGAGGATCGGTGCTGCTGGTAGACCTACGCACGGAAGTGCTCGAAGCGAATCTGGATTTGGTTCGACGTGGTCTGGTGCTTTCCACCTTTGGAAATGCCAGCGGGGTATCACGTGAACTGGGCCGGATCGTGATCAAGCCGAGCGGAGTTCCGTACGAAGGAATGAACCCGGAACACATGGTCGTCACGGACCTGCAAGGCAAAGTCGTCGAGGGCGACCTACGGCCTTCCTCGGATCTGCCCACGCACGTCGCGCTTTACCAGGCGTTTCCCTCCATCGGAGGCATCGCCCACACACACTCGGAATACGCTACCGCTTGGGCTCAAGCCGGCAAACCCATTCCATGCTTCGGCACAACGCACGCCGACTATTTCCACGGGGCAATCCCGCTGACGGAGAGCATGAGTGAGGATCAAATCGCATCGGGGTACGAAGCAAATACGGCCGCGGCCATCATTCGCACTTTCGAAAAAATCGATCCCACCGCGATCCCGGGAGTGATTGTTGCGCATCATGGCCCTTTCGCCTGGGGCGCCGATGCGCGCAAGGCTGCGGAAAACGCTTGGATGCTCGAAACTGCCGCGCGGCTCGCCTATCTCACGGTGAACATCCACCCGCACGCCAAATGCATCGACCAAGCCCTTCACGACAAACATTTTCTGAGAAAGCATGGCCGGAACGCTTACTACGGCCAAGCAGGAAACAAGGAATGACTGCCAATCGACCAACAGGCGTTCCGCGGCCGGCGCATTTTCTTGCGTTTGTGGCCGCAATACTTTTTGGCTAGAAGCACTTCTCGATCCACTTGCGCACTTCCGGAGTTCAGCGATGGCAAACAAGGGAACAATGACAATGGGATTGATCGTGGGCAATCGGGGATTTTTCCCCGATCACCTGGCGAAGAGTGGCCGCGAGGAAATGATCCAGGCGCTGCAAAGGGCCGACTATGACGTGGTAGCGCTGACGCCGGAGCAAAGCAAATTTGGCGCCGTCGAAACTCACGAAGAAGCTAAGCGCTGCGCCGAACTGTTCCGTTCCAAGGCTGGCGTGATCGATGGGGTCATCGTCACTTTGCCGAATTTCGGCGACGAACGCGCCATCGCCGACACCCTGCGTCTGGCGCGGCTGAACGTTCCTGTGCTGATTCAAGCGACGCCGGACACCCCCGGAAAGATGGCCATTACCCACCGCCGCGACAGCTTTTGCGGAAAAATGTCCGCGTGCAACAATCTCAAACAATACGGCATCGCGTATTCCCTCACTACGCTGCATACGGAAACTGCCGATTCCCCGGAATTTGTCAAAGATCTGCAGTGCTTCGGGGCTGTTTGCCGTGTAGCCAACGGCCTTCGCAATCTCCGTATCGGCGCTCTCGGAGCGCGTCCCACCGCGTTCAACACCGTTCGTTACAGCGAGAAACTGCTGGAAGCCAGCGGCATTTCCGTGGAGACCCTCGACCTGTCCGAAGTGCTCGGACGCATCAGCCGCATGAAAGACAACGACGAAGCGGCCGTGCAAAAGCTGGAATCCATTCACAAGTATGTTTCCGCCAAGGACATTCCCGCGGCGGCACTGCTCAAAATGGCCAAGCTGGGCGCAGTGATCGATCAGTGGATGAAATCCACGGACGTGCAAATCAGCGCCGTGCAATGCTGGACTTCCCTGGAAGAGAATCTCGGCATCGTTCCTTGCACGATTATGAGCATGATGAGCGACTCACTGCTTTCCAGCGCGTGTGAAGTGGATGTGTGCGGCGTACTGGGCATGCACGCGTTGCAACTGGCTTCGGAAACTCCCAGCGCGCTGCTCGACTGGAACAATAACTACGGTGCCGATCCAAACAAGGCCGTCTGTTTCCACTGCAGCAATCTGCCCAAACATTTCTTCCGCGATGTAAAAATGGATTATCAAGCGATCATCGCTGGCACGGTCGGGAAGGAAAACACCTTCGGAACTTGCGCCGGCATCGTAAAGCCGGGCGACATGTGCTTCGCGCGATTCAGCACCGATGATGCCCACGGCCGCATCCGCGGCTATTCCGGTAGTGGCCGTTTCACCGACGATCCGCTGGAAACCTTCGGCGGAGCGGGCGTAGTGGAAATTCCCGGCTTGCAAAAACTCTTGCGCTACATCTGCGAAAACGGATTCGAGCATCACGTGGCAGCTAACTTCTCCTCGGTGGCACCCGCCGTTCATGAAGCCGCGACGCGCTACTTGGGCTGGGATATGTACGCGCACGCGGAATAGAAGCTCAGGAGCCAACTCCGTCCATGGCCATCGTTGCTGGCGTCGATTTTGGAACCTTAAGCGTGCGGGTTTCCATTGTAGATAGCGAACGCGGCCTATTGGCTACGGCGCTCGCCGAATATCCACTCCACCGCAAACGCGAAGACTCGGAGTACGCGACACAGTCGCACGACGATCAGATGCGTGCGCTCGCCGCGGCTACGCGGGAAGCCACGCAAAAGGCCGGCATCTCCGGTACGCAAGTAGAAGCGCTCGCGATCGATACGACCGGCTCGTCGGTCATTCCCGTTGGGGAAAATCTGCAACCTCTCGACGAGTACTACCTCTGGTGCGACCACCGCGCCAAAGGGGAAGCCGCCGAAATCACCGCCGTCGCTCATCGCGAAAAGCTACAAGCGATGGAGTGGTGCGGGGGCGTGTATTCTTCCGAATGGGGCTTCTCGAAACTTCTGCACTGGCTACGCCACAATCCCGAAAAGCACTCGCAATTCGTTTCGGCTT
>Ga0187772_10000945_pt1 | contig 13339 bp, 11 predicted proteins | sample 0116_SJ02_MP15_2_FD_133137 | JGI IMG/M metagenome (GOLD analysis project Ga0187772, IMG submission 133137) | Tropical peat soil microbial communities from peatlands in Department of Meta, Colombia - 0116_SJ02_MP15_20_MG | ecosystem: Environmental > Terrestrial > Soil > Wetlands > Peat | place... | reverse complement strand
TCGCCAGTTCTTCGACGATCGGGGCGATTGCGCGGCAGGGGCCGCACCAGGTTGCCCAGAAGTCCACCAGAACGGGCTTATCCGATTTCAGAACATCCTGGTCGAAGTTGGCATCAGTTACTTCGACGATTCCGTTGCCTGCCATTGTCTTTCTCCTCGTTTCATTTCAATTGGCCGACCTCCCCTCGACGGGTTGATGAAGCCGGCTTGGCGATGCTTATGAGTGCGTTTCTACTCAACTACCGTTAGGTATTTTAGCACCTAGCATTTGATGCAAGCCTGCCGGAAAAGGTCGCAGAAGGGACCGGCCCGTTGCAAGCCACCAAAAACCCCTCAAGCCAGGGCGTAATTCGGCTGTAAATCACTTCAGAACGAGAACTTCACTGCACACTGCATGAGCCGAGGTGCCGCTGCGCTGACAACCTGCCCGAAGGTAGAGCCGTTGATATTACCGTCGACCGACGCCGGGCCGTAGAACTGAGTGTGGTTGAAGACGTTGAACGCTTCCAGCCGAAATTCCAAAACCCTCGACTCAGCAAAGGGAACTCGCTTGAGTAGTGCGATGTCGAAGTTGTCCATAGCGGGTCCGCTGAAGAATCGTCTGCGGGCGTTTCCAGGTTGGCCGAGCGGCTGAAGGGAGAAAACAGCAGTATTGAAATATGGACGACCGTTTCGCGGATTTGCATTCAACCCCAGATTACCGCCTGAATATTGCGGTTCATCTGCGCCGAAATTGTTGACCCCGTTTGGTTGCGTGCCTAACAGGGAGTTATCGCCATAGTTGTAGAGCGTCACCGGAAAGCCGCTGCTGAAATGGGTAATCCCGGAAAGCGCCCAGCCTTTGCTCCAATGGTTCGGAGCGAAAGCTCGATCGAAGGGAAGCTCATAGCTGTAGCTGGCGACAAAGTTGTGGCGGACGTCGAATGCGGAGAGTGCTCGGCTCAGAAACGGATTGATCGGATTAACTTCTTCCCCCACGTTGGAGGACAGATCCAGAGACTTGCCATAGGTATATCCCGCTAAGAACTGCAGGCGTCCGCTCGTGTGACGAAGACTTATCTGCAGAGCGTTATAACTGGAATTACCGATCGAGGACTGGCTCGTATCGCTGCCAAAGTTGGGGCCAAGAGGCCCACGAGTTCCGTTCACCACTTGGCCCGTAGTCGTAACAAATACGTTGCTCTCGCCAAAGGGCCCGCAGGTCGGTGATCCCGCGGCGACCTTGCTTGCTTGACTGAGGCTCAAGCAGAGAGTGGGGTTTCCGGCGTTTGCTTCGACCAACACAAGGAGTCGATGTGCCTCGCTCCCGACATAGGAGATGCTGACCAGTGTGTTAGCCACAATCTCGCGTTCCAACGAAAGCATGTACTCCTCGGTATAGGGAATCCTGTTCGTGGTGGAATAGCCGGGGATTCCACTGATCGGCAGGTATTGCGACCAGTCGACCCGGGGGTCGGGATGGCTGGCGGAGGAGTTCAGCGGCGCCAGGCTAACGGGAAAGTATTGACCCAGATTCTGCCCGCTGGAAGCGGTAATAAATGGGTCCGCAAACAATGGGGGAGCCGGGCTGCTGTATGTTGTTCCGTACGGTGCGTTGGCAGCCAACACGCCGATTGTCAGCGCCTCGATCGCGGTGTAGAACACCCCAAAACCTGCGCGCAGGCTGGTTTTGCCCGGCCGTCCAACGATCCTCCCGAGCAGCGAATCACCATCGGCCTCGGGAGAATAAGCGGCTCCCACCCGCGGCGAGAACTCTTCTCCCGGCGGCGCCAAAGTGCGGCGAACCCCGGGGTCGGTGGGATAAAGAATTCCGGCGGGGGCTCCAGGAAAAACAATCGATTGATGGCCGGGTTCAAAGGTTGAAATTTGGTTGTACTTCTCATACCAGGGCTCGATCCGATCCCAGCGCAGTCCATAATTGAGAGTCAGTCCTGCTCCCAGCCGCCAGCTATCCTGCCCGTAGGCTCCCGCGTACTTGTTCCGACCGTAAAAAGGATTCAACTGGCTCTGGTTATACTGGCTCGGTATACCGAGCAAGAAATCCGCAAAATCAAGGCCGGTTTCACTCCCGGAAAAAAGAAAACTTCCGTTAAATTGAGCGATCGGATTTGCGTTGACCTGGTCGTAGTGGAACTCGCCCCCAAACCTCAACGTGTGACTTCCCACCACCTTCGCAAAATTATCTAGCAGTTGGTAGGTGTTGTTGACCTGAGTCAGTTCGTTGGTGTTGGTCCCAATTGAGAAATTGTTGAAAACGATGTTCTCCACGCCTTCAGTCTCGGGTGACAGTGCGACAATGCTGGGACTTCCCGCCGGTGTAACAAAGCCTTGCGACTTCAGACTGACACCGACGCCGCCCTCCGGTCGCCCCAGCACAGTTCGGTCTCTTAGATAACTGATGTGAGCTTCGTTCACTGCGTTCGCATTCAAGGTCTTCAGACTGCTCAATCCGAGAAGTTGAGCCCGCCCCACATTCTTTGCGTTGAAACCAGGGACGCTCGCGCCACCCTGCGCAACCGGATACGGATTGTCTTGAGAAAAGTCGTCAAGAAAATAGTAGGCCGATAGCATTCCCCAACCGGTGCTTCCATCCAGGCGATATGAACCCTTGTCGTCGCGCAAGGTCTGATTGAATGCCGACGTCGAAAAGGTGTCGGTTGCCGTATTTGGGAACGGGACGTAGGTCAGTAGATTTCGAGCTGGCGCCGACCACGCTGACCGCGGAACGACTAGACCGGGCAAAACGCACTGCAACTTGGCCGTGCAGCCAGACGCGTACGTCTTCGTCGAATCAGCGGGTTCATGTTCGCCCGCAGAGAAATAGTAGGGCTCGCCAGCACTCACCATGTAACCGAGACGGCCGGATAGCACGCTGGCCCAATACGGTCCGCTGACTGTCGTTGGGACGGTATTACCGTTCGGTTGAATGGTGCTGAACGATTGAGCTCGATCCAGCAAATTGCCGGCACGGTCCTGCCGGGAGGGAATTGGGATCTGCCCCGTGTCGACCCCTTCCGTTAATCGAGTTCCCTGATAATCCGCAAACCCAAAAACGTGATTGCGGCGAATCGGTCCGCCGAAGGTTCCGCCGAATTGGTTTTGATCGAACAGCCCTCGATCGGGCGAGAAAAAATTCCGGGCATCGAGACCTGTGTTTCGCAGGAACTCGAATACGCTGCCGTGGAATTCGTTGGTTCCGGACTTTGTGACAACATTGATTTGTCCACCGCTGAACTCGCCGTATTCCGCGTCGAAATTGTTGGTCAGGATGCGGAATTCCGCAATCGAATCGAGGTCGGGAATGATCGCCGCCCCCATGTTGACGTCTTCTTCGACGTCGCTTCCGTTCACCATGAAACCATTGGCGAACTCCCGCTGGCCGTTGATAGAAATAGTGCCGGAATTCAAGTCGCCGGAAGGAAACAGCGCGCTTGCGCCCACGTCCTGAACGCTGCTGGCGGTAATCGAGGTTTCCGGAACAACTCCAGGCTGAAGTGCGAGCAGATCGGTATAACTTCGACCATCCAGCGGCACGGCGGTCATTTGAGAGGCAGTAATGACCTCTCCCATCTGTGAACTCACGGTCTCCGGCCGAATGCCATCGCCGGCGACAGTAATCGAATCTCTTCTCTGGCCGGGCTGCAGAGCGGCATCGACAACGACCGCGCCGTCAGTATCGAGCGCGATGCCGAGCCTGCGATAAGGCTGGAATCCCTCATGACTGAAATCGAGATCGTAATGGCCAACGGGCAGCAGCGGGAACGCGTAGGTGCCCCGATCATCAGTTCTAGCGGTCCTGCGATTACCTGTCTCAAGACTTGTGGCTGCTACGGTAGCGCCGGTAATCACAGCACCGGTCGCATCCTTTACCGTACCCGAGATGCTGCCGCCTACAGCCGCCGCCCATGTCAAAGCTGGGCCGAGAATTGCGATACACATCAAATGCAGTGGTAGCCTGCAAGGCTTCATCAGTAATTTCCCGAAAAGGCCGGTGTAATTGTTTTTCACGCCCCGACTCGGCCCGAGTAAGCTGCGATTCAGTCGCATTATCAACAGTTGCAACTGAGTCGCAACTAAGCTAATATTCTTCATACTGCCGGAGGCCTCTACTGCTGGTCAAGCTGCCGGCGAAAAAAGCGTCGCACTGCATTTGCGACCAGTTGCGACGCAGCGAGGTCCATCTCGGATGCCTCTCCCTCAAACCGAAATGCCGGGCCGATTGCAGGCGCAGTTTGCCGAGCGCGGCATACGCATGACGCAGCAGCGGCGCGCCATTCTGAGCGTGATGGAGACTGCGAGCAAGCATCTCGATGCAAGCCAGATTCTGCGCAAGGCCAAAAAGCTGGACCCCAGCGTGGATCGCAGCACCGTGTATCGCACCCTGCAGTTGTTGAAGCGGCAGGGCTTGATCGATGAACTGGACCTAATGCATATCAACGGGGAGGGGCACTACTACGAGCGCAAGCTGGAACGCGACCACATCCACATGGCCTGCCTGCGTTGCGGCAAGATTGCCGAATTCGTCAGTGACGGATTCGAGCGGCTCAAGCAGCAGGTGGAAAAAGACTGCCGGTTCCGGGTGTTGGTTTCGCGCCTCGAGATCGGCGGATATTGCGCGGACTGCCGCGGATCGCGATAAATGCCGCCGATGGAGATCCGTTTTCTTACCGGTGACGATGCCAGCGAGTGGTGGAGACTTCGAATGGAGTCTCTTGCGGGCGATCCACAAGCCTTCAGCGCTTCAGCCGAAGATTACCAGTCGTTGAGCCTCGAAGAAGTGAGAAAGCGGCTAGGTTCCGGCAAATCAGATTTTCTTGTCGCGGGAGCATTCGAAGGCAGCAGGCTGGTCGGAATGGCCGGTTTTCACCGCGAGGCGGGACAGAAAGTCCGTCACAAGGGACGAATCTGGGGTGTATACGTGACTCCCGCATCGCGGGGTAAGGGAGTTGGCCGGAAACTGTTGTGTGCTGTCATGCAGCGCGGCGCGGAAATCGAGGGCATCGAGCAAATACTGATTTCGGTCGCGACGACGCAAACGGCCGCTATCTGCTTGTACCGGTCGCTCGGGTTCCGGTCATTTGGTTGCGAACCGAGGGCACTCCTGGTTGGCGGCCGATTTATCGATGAGGAATACATGATCTACCTGCTCAAACCGTCAAGAACCGCGCCTTGATTGCTTCGTGGTGACAAAGCGGTCGTAGGTTAGAGCGTCGATCGGGCCGTCCGCCAGCGTGTACAATCGTTACCTTCGACATGAACGATCGCTCGGCTCTCCCATCCGATTCCCGCAAACTCATCATTGCGATCGATGGTCCAGCAGGAGCAGGGAAGAGCACAATCGCCTCGCGGCTGGCGCGAAAACTCGGCTATGTGAATCTGGAAAGCGGAGCGATGTATCGCGCCCTGGCTTTGAGGGCGATCGAGCGGGACGTATCTTTCGACGACGAGCCGGCGCTGGTGAAACTCACCGATGGGCTGCGCATCCAGCTCGAACCCACGATCGGCGGCAACCGAACGCTGCTCGACGGGCGCGACGTTTCCGCACGAATTCGTGAGAAAGACGTCACTGAGGCGGCATCCCGGGTGTCGGTTCATCCCAAAGTGCGAGCCTGGATGGTCACTCACCAGCGAGCCATGGGGACGGACGGCGGCGTAGTGATGGAGGGGCGCGACATCGGGACGAAGGTGTTTCCCGATGCAGATTTGAAGATTTTTCTCGATGCCGACCCCGTGGTGCGCGAGCAACGCCGAATGGCACAGCAGAAAATCCAGGGTGACGTCGCCGCGTCGGTTGCCGCCGACTTGCGCGAGCGGGACCGGCGGGATCGCACGCGGGCCGCATCACCACTCGTGGCAGCAGACGACGCAGTGGTCATCGATTCAACTTCGATGAGTGAGGACGATGTATTGTCGCAGATCGAGGAATTGGTGTCGGAGAAATTGAATCGCCAGAATTGACCTACGTCATCGGACAACAGTTCCAAGGTTCAACATTGAACCTAGCCTGGGGCGTCTTTGAAGCCTTGCCTCGCTTCAGTTTTCGCTCGGCTCCACTTTTTCCTTCGGCTCGGGCAGAGATTTTCCCTTCGACTGTTTGGCTCCCGGAACTCCACCGGTGACTCCGCCTGAAATCCCTTCTTTCGGTCCGCCATTGACGGGAGCTTTACGGATTTCGATATTGTCGTGCTCATTGTTGAGCACAATATGCGACGCCGCGTTGCCAACCGTTCCGCTGGCTCTGGACTCATGCTCGCCGTTGTTTACGCTCAGTCCTTCGAAATCAGATTGAATTTCGCCGTCGCGCGTGTGTGCGTCCAGGCGGAATCCGGCTTTATCAGGCAGGCTCAGCTGGATATCGCCATTGCGATTGTCAATCTGCACGTTACCCAGATTGCGCATCACGACTTCGACTCCGCCATTATCGTCCTGCATCCGCACATCTCCGGAAACGCTGTCGAGGCGGATATTCTTCGACCGCGTGGTCAGATGCAATGGGCCGGTGATCTGTTCTGCATGAAGTTCGTCGGAGTCCAGATCGAGTGTGCCTTCAATGCGGGAAAACTCCATGTCAGTGCGGGACGATTTGAAACCCACAGTCTTCGAAATGCGCCCCAGCTTGACGCTCTCTTGAAATTCGCCGTTGAGTTGTGCCGACCCCTTGATGTCGGTCACCGAGACGTCATTCATGCGTCCTTCGACGCTCACGTCGCCGGTGACCTGGTCAACTTTAACCGAGCCCTTTTCCTGGTTCACTCTTACGCTACCGGTAACATCAGAGATGTCCGTATCGGAATGCTGGGTCGTAACGTCGATATTGCCCTCGCGATCGGTCAGGTTGACATCGCCGCGTCGCGAGCTGATGGTAACCGCCGCCTTCCGCGGCAATGAAATGTCAAGATCGGTCTCAACCGGATGATCTCCCGCCCCTTCGGCCTTTGCATCAACCGTGACCAGCCCGCCAATCGTGGTGATCGTTGGTTTGGTTTCGCCGTTGTACTTGTCAGCGTCGCTTTGCGATTCTGCCTTGACGCGCTTATGAACGATAACCGTGATCTTGTTGTCATCGGAGGCGTGCACGCTCACTGCGCCGTGCGTATCGATGACTTTCAGGCCTGCGGCCGCGGGAAAGTCCTGCTCCAGATGATCGTCGAAATTATAGGTCTCGCCGAAAATGTTGGAGAAATCGTCGTCATCGAAGTTCATCTCATCGCGCAGTCCGGACCAGTTGACGCGTTCAATCTGCGTGGCGATCAATCCGCACACGACGATCATGATGACCAGAAAAACGCCTCCCGCTCCGATGCCTGACGAGCGGACCCCCTCGCGCTGGGCCTGGTAGTGTTCAATCAGCTTCACCACGCCCCACAGAATGAGCAGCAACGGCCAGTAGTGGGAGAACCAGATGCCGATCCGGAACCAGGACAGCATGTGCATGTTGCCCAACAGGAACACGATCCCGACGACAATCAAAACCAGCGGGCCGGCAAACGAGCGCCGGCGGCGCGGCGGCAAGGGAGCGACGGGTGGAATATTGGGAGTCGCGACTGGGCTAGACATTTTTCACCTCGCCAGTGGAGGCAGGCTCCTGGGTCGGCACCGTCGGTGGTGGCGGCGGACTGGACGGAGTCGATGGGGCTGGCGGCAGCGGGCCGATGTGTCCCTCCGACGAGGCGTTGCTCTGCATCAGCTTGACAACGCCGATGACCAGGAGAATGGCCGGCCAGGTCTTGCCGAAATCGATATGGGATACGTTATCGAGCAGGAAGAGCACGCCCAGGGTCACCAGAATCGCCGGCGCCATCAATCTGCGCGTGCGGCAGCGGGCGCATTGACACGCCCGCGTGGGGCCGATCAGACCCCAGTGCTTTGCAAACAAGTAAACCCCGAGACCGATGAGGATGAGCGGCCAGAAACGATCCAGGCCAAACTCGAACAGTCCGGCAGTGTGCAGCAGGAAAAGAACTCCGAGGCCAATCAGGATCGCCGCCCCCACAGGAACCTTGGCCGTCTCGAATTTTTCTCCTGCTCCGAAGGTTTGCGCCAGTCCGAACGGATCGGGAGCGGGCTCTCCCATCTGGAGAGCTTTCGCACTCCGCACGGAGTCGATGATCTGGTAGACGTAGAAGAACCCGATGCAGATTCCCAGCAGCGCGTGCACGTACCAAGGCACGTCGGAACCTACGCCGATGATTAGCAGCACCATGATCACCAGGTGCGCCAATCCCTTGGCATACTGGCCGGTATAAACCGCGCCCACGCCGATCGGGAAGAATCCGGCAAGGATTCCGGCAACAGCCGGGTTGGGACCACTCGCGAGCGGTGGCCGCGGTCCGGGAAGCGGCCCGACCGGCGGATAGACGGTCGGTGCGGGTGGAACAAATCCGGCCGCGGGCGCCGCGCCCTCCAGGCGCGCCGCGATGCAGGATTCGCAATAGATCACCCCGCGCACATCGCGGGTACAGTTTTGACAGAGTGGCTTGCCGCACGTGCGGCAGAAGGCCACTGCAGCAACATCGTTGTGCGTGGCACAGTTCATACGAACCTCCTGTACGTGGTCACCGACACTACAGGCAGATCCGGATTTGACGGATCATGATCCGACAGATCTAGGACAGAGGGACCCACAGGAGCGCAGGCCAGGATGAGTTGATTATCACTCCGGCTGTAGTTGCGCTCCTGTTTCTGCTCAGGCTGTTGTGTTGTGTCGTTCTTACGATTTAGCTCCTGCTTCGATGGTCCGGGTTCAGCTGGTTCGACATTGCGCTTGATTCTGCGCACGGCCGCCTGCATTTCATAAACCCAGCGGACGTTGTCGTAGTACCGGACCACGCGGGCTTGCGTGCTGTAATACGTGTGCCGGATCGCCGTCGGACGCAAGCTGATCTGGCGCAGGTCGGCGGGTTTCACCCCCAACACGGTCAGCCCAACCGACAGCGCGAAGAAAGCCATGCCAAACGACATGGCAAAGCGCGGCTGGCGGACTGTCGCCCAGAACGGCTCGAAGTATCCCGAGAGCGTGGCCTGCACATGCTCCAGCCAGGAAATTTGCGGCTGGGGCGTTCGCGCATTCGCCCGCAGGCGTTGGGTGTCAACGCCCGTCGTGGATGCCAGAATATTTGCGACCAGATTGGCTGGAGGTTCCACCTCCGCGAGACCCTTCAGCCAGTTGCGTCCCGCTTCCGCTTCTGCGAACAGCGGACCGCACGCCTTGCAAGTGCGGGCGTGCGCCTGGAACCGGTCGAGTTCGGCTCCGCTGAGAACGCCATCAAGCGCGTCCCCGAGCAAGCTGTCGAACTCGTTGCACTGCATTCCGTTACTGGTGTGGTCTGGCATCACATCACCTGCCTATAGGTACGTTGTAGGAGGCGAGCTAGTTCCGCCCGTCCTCGATTTATTCTGGATTTCACGGTGCCCTCCGGAACCCGCAAAACCGTGGCAATTTCGCGGTAGTCCATATCCTGTAAGTCCCTTAGAATCACTGCTTCCCGAAGTTCGGGGGAAAGTTTGCCCAACGCGGCGTGGACGGTCTCCGAGACCTCCCGGCTACGTACATGGGCGTCGGGAGGGGCCGATTGGTCCTGAATTTGCTCACTGAGCGGCTGCGCGTCCTCGTGTTCGGACGGTGCTGAGTCCATCGAATCTGTCATGCGGTCCTGCTTGGTCTTACGGAAATGGTCGACGAGCAGATTCCGGGTGATCGTCGTCACCCAGGTCACAAAAGCGCCCTTGGAGGCGTCATAACTGGAAAGCGTGCGGTACATTTTGATGAAAACTTCCTGCGCCAGATCTTCGGCGTCGTCGCTGGAACCCGCAAAACGATAGCAAATATTGAAGATTCGGCGATTGTAAGTCTGCACGATTTCCTCCCAGGCAGCAGCATCGCCGGCAATACAACGGCGAACCAGCATCGCGACCACCTGGACGTCTTCCACTTGCACTCCCCGGAACGGCAAGTTCAAACCGGGACTTCAGCCTGGATGATCCAGTACGCTCCAGAGACCCATCCAAACCCTTGGCCCACAAGACGGTACGCGATTGTGGGTTTTGAAGTTCGCGGCCGACCCGAACGTGGATGAAACAGGGCATTGTAACAGCGCTGGGCCAAAGGCTTTAACACAGGTTTCACGAGTTTCTGTTAGCCTATCAATGGAATCGAAATGCCTTTTCGGAGGTGTTTATGATTCGGTCTGCAAGTTCTTCCTCTGCGGTCTCTCGCGAGTTCACCTGGTCACGAATCCGTTGCAATCGAAGCTACGAACTGACACAAGACGGCGTGTGTGTAGGGACGTTGCGGCGTCCCAGTTTCTGGTCGACCAGTTTCTTGGCCGAGACGGCAGAGGGCCGCTGGACGTTTCGCCGCAGCGGTTGTCTTGGCACAGGTGCAGAGATTCTCGACGCGAACTCGGCCCCGCCAATCGCCACGTTCAAGCAACCCTGGGGCGGTCGTGGAACGCTGACGTTCACCAACGGCGAAACCTTTCACTTGGAATGTAATGGCTGGTGGCGGCCGGTTTGGAGCGTTACAACTGCAGAAGGCAAGCCAGTTTTGAAACTACACGCTCGCGAAAAAACAGTCGAGACTTCGGGAAACGCGGCAGTGCCGGATAGACGGCTGTCACTGCTGACGATGTTCGTCTGGTACCGCGTCCTGCAGGCGCAGGAGGACGCGGCTTCGGCAGCGATGGTCGCCATCACCGGATAACGATAACTCGGCTTATGTGGAATACGTCCAACTCTCCTTCGCGGGGAGAAGAGTGAAAAGCCGCGTGAATCGCGTACTTCACTCGGTCGTGAAGTAATCGACGGTCACTGGATTTTCAAACAGGGAATAATCGCGGGTGACAACGGTGATCCCGCTTTCGGTTACGAAATATCGTTGGCGGTCCGCCTCGGCGTCGTACCCGATCGTGGTCCCTTCGGGCAAATGCACGTCACGATCGATGATGGCCCGACGGATCCGGCAGCGCCGGCCAACGCTGACGTGCGAGAACAGAATGCACTGGTCAACCTCGCAATAGGAATTGATTCGCACGTCGGGGGACAAGACCGAGTTCTTCACGGCACCGCCGCTGACGATGCATCCGTTGGAAACGATGGAATCCAGCGCCGTGCCAGTGCGTCCGGCTTCCGCGAAGACGAACTTGGCGGGTGGATACTGGCGCTGGTGGGTCCGGATGGGCCACTCCTCGTCGTACAAATTGAAAATCGGTGATACGGACACGATGTCCATGTTGGCATCGTAGTAGGCCTCGAGAGTGCCAACATCGCGCCAGTACAACGCTTCCTTCTTGTTCTCATCGACAAAATCGTAAGCGAAGACGCGGTAATCGTCGACCATCTTAGGCAGGATGTCTTTGCCGAAATCGTGACTCGACTGCGGGTTCTCGGCATCTTTCAGCAGGACAGGAATCAGCACATCGGCGTTGAAGATATAGATGCCCATCGAACCGGCAACTTTTTCGGGATTGGACGGATAGCGCAGCTTGGTTTCTTTCGGTTTTTCCTCAAATCCGTTGATGCGGCCGTCCTTATCCACGTCGACGACGCCAAAGCGGTAGGTCTCCGACGGGTCCGTCTGAATCGTTGCCACGGTAATGTCGGCAGAGGAATCGAGATGCTGCTTCATCATCTTGCCGTAGTCCATTTTGTAAATATGATCACCGGCTAGAACCAGCACATGTTTCGGCTGTTCCGAACCGATTGAATAGATATTCTGGTAAACGGCGTCGGCCGTGCCTTGATACCACTGGTCGCTCACGCGTCTCATTGGCGGCAAGACCTCGATGAACTCGCCCACTTCGCGGCCCAGCATATTCCATCCTTCGCGAATATGGCGGTTCAGTGACAGCGCCTTGTACTGGGTCAGGATGTAGACCCGGCGTACGTCCGAGTTGAGGCAGTTGGAGAGCGTGATGTCGACGATTCGATAGATGCCGCCGAAGGTGACGGCCGGCTTGGCCCGGTCGCGAGTGAGAGGGTAAAGGCGCTCCCCAGCGCCGCCTGCCATAATAACTGCCAGAGTGTCTTTCATGACGGACCTCAGATTCCGCTATTGTGCAGTCCCCACTCGGAATCTCACCTTCCGCTCGGCAGATCGCGGAAAGAAAACAGTAGATGGTAGCACACCTAAGCTGGGGTTCTTCTCGGGTTGGTAGGGTATTCAGAGCGGATGCGAAGCCGGTGTTTCTTCTGTCCGGCCTGATCCAGCCAGGCTAGAACTCCATCTTCACAATCAGCGCCGCAAGCATCGCCAAAGCGCCCAAAAGCGCGTTGTATTCGCGATGCTGGCGATAGAGAGGGAGCGAGAACGCTGGCTGATTGTTGACGGCCATCTTCATTTGCGAGCGCGGCGCGATACGGGGGAAGATTCTTGGCACGCTACGCGTGTACTCGTCAAACTCCGGGAACGTCGCTCGGAGAAACGTTTCCTCTGCCCTGATTACTGGCATGTAGATCACGAAGAACATCAGAACCAGCGCGGCTCCGATCCACCAGCTACGCGCCGCCACGGCAAATCCGATCCCGATCAATAGCGACCCGAGATAGAGGGGATTGCGCGTGTGGGCGTACGGGCCGGAGGTTGCCAGCGCCTCGTTCTTGCGCACGTGCCCGGAGGCGAGCGCACGGATCAGCAGCCCGGGCAAGATCAGCACTGAACCGAATACAATAAAGCGCCAGGTTGGTTTAGCCAACCAGAAGTACAGCACGGCAAAGCAGAATCCCAGAGGTACCCGGATGCGGCGCGCGATGTGCGACCATTCAGCCATGCGGGTTCTCGGTTGAAGACGCAAGCAGGCTGCGAGCCGCATGCACGACCGCGTCGACGCCGATTTCCAGAAGTCCCTCGTCCGGCTGGGAGTAACGCGCATGACTGGTGGCGCTGGCAGAACTGCGCAGCACAACGCTCGCGGTGCCGTAAGGGCCGTTGCGCTCCGGGTCAGTTGGTCCGAAAATTGCCACTACAGGAACGCGCAAGGCGGCGGCCAGGTGCATGGGGCCGGTATCTCCTCCAACGAACAGCTTCGCGCGGCGGGTCAGAGCGATGAATTCTCCGATCGAGGTTTGCAGAGTCATGGCCGTACCCTGACCGGCAGCCTCGGCTCGGCGGGCCAGATCTTCCTCGCCCGGACCGAAGTTGATGATCGATTTCATGCCGTCAGACGTCAATGCCCTCGCGACGAGGCCATAACGCTCGGCCGGCCAGCGCTTGGCTCCCCATCCGGCCCCCGGGTTCAGAATTGCAAATCGCTGGATGGCATTCTGTGCCAAGATACGGTCGACACGCATCTCGGCGGCGGGATCGTGCGGCAGACCTGCCGCCGGCGCCCGTACAGCGCGC
>Ga0187772_10000943_pt1 | contig 13361 bp, 12 predicted proteins | sample 0116_SJ02_MP15_2_FD_133137 | JGI IMG/M metagenome (GOLD analysis project Ga0187772, IMG submission 133137) | Tropical peat soil microbial communities from peatlands in Department of Meta, Colombia - 0116_SJ02_MP15_20_MG | ecosystem: Environmental > Terrestrial > Soil > Wetlands > Peat | place... | reverse complement strand
GGAACCATAAGTGCTGTTGCTGGTGCAGCCGACCAAAAAGCAAAAATTCCGACTGAGCCAATCAAGATAGGTTTTGTGGTTCCATTGTCAGGGGTTGCTGCCACACTTTCGCCTAATGCCGGAATAAACGCCGAGCTGGCCGGCGAATATATGAACAAGTACGAAAAGGGTATATTGGGCCGCCCTGTAAAACTGATCATATACGACGAAAAGAATGCTCAAAATGCAGTCGAGGTATTTGGAAAACTGGTCGAGAATGACAAGGTAGAGGCGATACTGGGAATCCTGTCCTCCAGTATCGGACTGGCTGTCGCGCCGCAGGTAGAGGCGAAATGGAAAATACCGACTCTTCTCCTTGAATCAACAACCATGGCTCTGTTTACTAAAGTTATTCCTAATCCCGCCTATGTCTACAGAATAGGGCCCGATGATGTAATGGAGTCCATTACCCATGTGACCGCAGTCCTCAAGGAAAAACCCGATGTCAAGACGATTGCCATAGGCGCTCCTGATTACGAATGGGGCCATGATGTCGTCAAACGTTTCCAGGAAATTATGCAGAAGTTCAAACCCGACGTGAAGTTCGTCTACACGTTCTTTCACCCGTTCGGGGAAGCAGGTCCTAATTTTTCCGCCTATATCACCAATGTCATGCAGCACAAGCCTGATGTCTACGTGGGATACTCTTGGGGTTCTGATGGAGTGGCCTGGCACAATCAAGCCGAAGCGTTGGGATTGTACAGGAGAGTACCCCTGGTATTCGATATCTTCAGTGGAACCGCCAAGGGAGAGATGGCGAGGGAAGGCGTACTGGGAGAAACCAGAGGAGGGAACGGCACCTTTCCTCCGTATATCTTGGGCTATCCGAACAGCAAGTTCACCCCCATGATCCTGGAGAAAACGGGTGTTCTACCCACACATGGAATGGACATCCATATGCTGACGGGGCTGCTTTATCTGAAAAAAGCGTACGAGAAAGTGTATGATTTAACCGGTCAATACCCCACGCCTGCAATGGTGGCAAAGATGCTGGATGGGTTATCGATCATGGGTCCCGATGGACTATCGTCGATGATCAATCACCAGTCGTCTGCTCCTGGCATGGCTGTCGGTAGACTTCACAAAGAGAAAGGCACCTGGGTAATGAAGGATATGAAGATGGTTCCTGATTACCTGAGAATCGTGCCGCCCTGGATGACTGTAGAACAGTTCATCAACAGTTTGGATAAGTTGCCAAAGTAGCATGCACTCAAGCGATCATTGCCTATGCTGTGGTGAATGGCACAGGCAATTATCAACAAGGAGGTAATGGTTATGGAAAAGAGGATGAGTCGGAGAAAGTTTCTGAAGCGCCCACTGCTGTTTATGGTACTGTGGCTCGGTGCGATCGGCGTATTGTCAGGTTCGGTTGGCGCACAAGATTTGAACCGGAAAGAGGGCAACTTTGTAGTCCGTGACTTCCGTTTCCAGAGCGGGGAGGTGCTGCCTGAACTACGCCTCCACTACGTGACGCTCGGCACGCCAAGGCGTGATGCCGCGGGCCACACCACCAACGCCGTGCTGCTACTGCACGGCACGACCGGTCGTGGAGAAAGTCTTCTCGCCAGTTTTGCCGCCCAGCTCTTTGCCGAAGGGCAGCCGCTTGATGCGGGGCGCTACTATCTCATCATACCGGACTCGATCGGCCACGGCAGCTCAACCAAGCCGAGCGACGGACTACGTGGCCGATTCCCGCGCTACGGCTATAACGACATGGTCGAGGCCCAGCACCGGCTGGTCACGGAAGGGCTCGGCGTCGATCATCTGCGGCTGGTACTCGGCACCTCGATGGGCGGTATGCACACCTGGTTATGGGGTGAGAAGTACCCGGATATGATGGACACTCTCATGCCGATCGCGAGCCAACCGGTGCAGATAGCGGGCCGCAATTTTCTGTGGCGGCACGTCATTACCGAGACGATCCGCAACGATCCCGAGTGGAATGGCGGCGACTATGAGAAGCAGCCATCACACTGGGTTTCAGTCCTGCCACTCTTTAATATCATGCTCCTGACGCCAGTACAGCTTCAGGTGGCTGGACCAACCCGGGATAAGGCGAACGAGCTCTTCGACAAGATCATCGACACCTGGTGTAAGACCCTCGAAACTAACGATTTCCTTTACGCATTTGAGTCGTCGTGGGACTACGATCCGGAGCCCAACCTCGGAAAAATCAAGGCCAAGCTACTGGCGCTCAACTTCGCCGATGACACGATCAATCCGGTCGAGATCGACGTGATGGGTCCGGCAGTCGCTAAGATCCCGAACGGTCGTCTTATCACGATGCCTGCAAGCAACCAATCCCTTGGTCATATGAATCTATTTCATCCAGAGATCTGGAAGCACCACTTGGCTGAATTTCTAAAGTCATTGCCCTGAGCACGTTATTAGAATAGCACTTCATAAATTAAAAAGCAGGGTCAAAAATTCACCCTGCTTTTTTGTTTCAACCAGATCTTCAGTTTTGGCAGAGTACAGGAAGTGGCAAGATATTCTCTGAATTTCAGACTAAATTTGTTTCATATTGACAAACCAACTATTTTTTTTGATATTTTAATTTTGAGTGACCGCTGAAAGTTTTTTTCTTCCCAAAGGGGACGCCCAGTCCCAGAAATCCCCCGCTTTCTTAGGTAAAGGGGGGTTGGGAGGTTTTAGAGCTTAGATGTCCGTAGGAAAAACAGAGAATGAAGGGGGTCCGGCCAGGATTCGTAACGAGTCACGCTGGCTGCCCACCCTCGTGCTGCTTGTCACGGTCTTCCTGCTGGGGGTGTTGCCAGGGCGCGTCAAGATAATACCGTTTTGGGTGTCCTGTGTGGCCGTGCTCGCCGTTATTGTGACGATGTCGGCCGTAGCGCTCACCCGCGGCGATATACACTGGCTGCGCGCGGAGCGGGGGGTGATCATGGCCTTTGCCGGAGTCTACATTGCCAACACGATCGCGGAACTCACGGACATGGTCGGCATCGTCACGCTTCACTTTTCGGCGATGAGTTCGCATTCACTTCTGTCCTCATCTGTTGCGATTTGGGTGGCCAATGTACTCTGGTTCTCCTTGCTGTTCTGGCAGGTCGACCGCGGCGGCCCATATGGTCGAGCGTGCGGTCTTCGCCGGAGGCATGATTGGGTCTTTCCGCAGCCGCCGACACCCGAGGACCGTCCGCCTGATTGGCAGCCGGAGTTCCTCGACTACCTCTTTCTCGCCTACAACACGGCCACGGCGTTCAGTCCCACGGATGCCTTGCCGGTCACGCGTCGTGCTAAGGCGCTGATGTTGGTCGAAAGCGCAATCTCGCTCCTGACGATGGTCATTGTGGTTTCGCGTGCCGTCAGTGCCCTGTCGAGTTGACGCGATCATGGCCTTACGCATCGAGGCAGCTGTGTCAAATGACAACATCTGGCGCTTCGGCGTCCGCCATTATTCGGCGGGCGCTTTTTAGACTCCTAAAAAATGCACGATATGATTTTCAAATATGGAATCCGGACGCATCATTTCTCACATTAAGCATCAGTCATAATAGCAACCTTCGGCTAAACATTAGGTAGGTGAACTAAACAACCACCCTTTCTCAACTCTTCCTTCCGAGACTGTCGAAAAACCCTTCAGTATAGTTAATGCCTGATTTTTGGGGGTCTCACGACGCCTCATAATTGTGAGATCGTCGATTGTGGCGCATTCTGTGAGGTCATCTTTCTCTGCATCTCCCCCAAGAATCTGCCTGGGGACTTTTTCGACAGTCTCTCCTGAAATCCTCAGAAGCGTATGAACCTTTGCATGCTCTATTTTAGGCGGAAATCCTCAATGATGAATGTTCGGAATAATAAACCTTAGAAATTATGGACACGCAGTATAACATCGCATTCTTGGCAAATTATACCAACGCAGGAAATCCCCAAGTTATGATAACCATACCATTACAATGAGCAGTCCCCATCCGAGAGCGTCATCACATTCTTGAATTTTCATTGACAAAAAGTAGTTGAATGGGTAGGATGCTGGCAAATTACAAGTTGCTGTATAATATAATTGTTAGGCTCTATAAAAAGAAGAGGAAATCCTATGGAAAGAAAGCGTGTCGGTATCGTGTTGTTTGAGAACATCGAGGTTCTCGATTTTTGCGGCCCTTTCGAAGTCTTCTCCGTCACCCGCCTTGATGAAGAAAGAAGACGGGAAGAACCATCGCCATTTGAAGTGTTGTTGGTCGCAGAGAAAAACGACCCCGTGGTCACAACTGGGGGTATGAAAGTCATTCCAGACCATACATTTGAGAGTTGCCCAAAGATAGATATTCTTGTCGTACCAGGTGGTTGGGGTACCCGTAAAGAACTCAAGAATCCGACAATGCTCAATTGGTTGCGTATCCGTGCTTCGGAGGTCGAAACCCTGACATCGGTTTGTACCGGCTCAATGCTTCTCGGGTTTGCTGGATTACTTGACGGACATCACGCAACAACCCACTGGCGCTCGCTCGATTGGATGCGTGAGTCGTTCCCATCGGTAACGGTTGCGTATGACAAGCATGTTGTCGAAGATGGGCGGATAATCACGTCCGCGGGCATTTCTGCGGGAATCGATATGGCGCTGAAAGTTGTTGAACGCTACTGTGGAGAAGATATTGCGCGAGCGACAGCTAGGCACATGGAATACTCATATCCTGAGAATAATGCTCGCAGAATCAAAATCTAAGCTTAACCGATGCAGTGATGGATGCTTTCCTGGAAAACGTCGCCAAGGTCTGAATCTGTCCCTTGATCTACAATCAGCTATAACGATTGATTGTATTGTGTGTTTCTTGTAGTAATCAACAGTCTTCAGTAGATGGCGGTAGCGAAAGTTTGCGGGTGGAGTCCGTAACCCATTTTCTCGAGGACTCCTTCCTTGTTGTTTTTGCATTTTTATCCCGCCATACGAGCTTTCAAGTGCTAATCAATAATTCTTGTTGAAGTTTCTGTTCAAAATTAGTAGACTTTTGCTGAAAACCATGGAGGGTTTAAAAAACACTGGTTCTTCTCGACCAACCTCAACCGATTGGAGTTGTCATAAAATGAGATTTGCAGATAGTACCTGGATGAAACCTCTAAGGAGTATTACGTCCTTTTAGAGGCTTTAAAATTTCATCTCTTTTAATCGAGGCAAGGTTCAAACTCAATAATAGTTCCCTGATTCTTGGGACTCATAAAAAGGAATTGAACCATGAAAAAATAGAATTATACCGGGAGGAATCAAAGTGAAAAAGTTGTCATATTGGAAAGCAATTGTACCCGTGCTGATTGGGATAGCCATTTGTTTAATTCCTGTCCCCCAAGGTTTGCAGCCGAAGGCCTGGTATTATTTTGCCTTGTTCACCGCCGTAATTGTAGCCTTGATTCTGGAACCAATACCAGCAGGGGCAATAGGGGTTATCGGTGTCACCCTGGCGGGAAGCTTGCTTATTGTAACTCCTAAACCGGGTGATTCTTTAAGATGGGTGCTTTCTGGATTTAGCAACGGGACGGTATGGCTGATCTTTGTAGCGTATATGTTTGCCATGGGTTATGAAAAGACGGGACTAGGGCGTCGTATCGCTCTGAATCTGGTAAAATTGCTGGGAAAAAAGACATTGGGTCTTGGTTATGCAATAGCTATAGCGGACTTGATTCTGGCCCCTTTCACCCCCTCCAACACAGCCCGCAGCGGAGGTACGATCTTTCCCATCATTAAGAACATCCCACCACTTTATGGTTCTCTCCCCGGGGAGACAGCGCGCAAAATTGGTTCTTACATCATGTGGACTGCACTTGCATGCACTTGTGTTACGAGTTCAATGTTCATCACGGCCCTGGCACCTAATCTCCTGGCTTTGGATCTAGTCAATAAAACTGCAAAGATAAGCATCACATGGACCGAATGGTTTGTCGGTTTTTTACCGGTTGGCTTACTACTTTTTTTGCTTGTACCTTCTCTTGTCTATAAAATCTACCCACCTACTGTGAAAGTGAGTGAGGATGTCGTGGTTTGGGCCAATCAGGAGTTGTCTAAAGTAGGCAAAATAACACGCAAGGAATGGATCATGGCCCTCCTCGCTATCTGCGCCCTCACCTTGTGGATTTTGGGCTCCAGCTGGTTTGATGCCACCATAGTAGCTCTTATGGTGCTTAGCCTCATGATCCTTACGGGTATTGTCAAGTGGGATGATGTCCTCGGTTATAAGCAAGCCTGGAATGTGCTGGTCTGGTTTGCCACGCTTGTTACCCTGGCCGATGGTCTGAGATTGGTGAAATTCCTCGACTGGTTTGCTGCCATCACTGCAGGGGCTCTGAAAGGTATGCCTGTTGTAATGGTCGTGGGTTCTCTTGTTGCTATCTTCTTCATTGTCCATTACATGTTTGCCAGTTTGACGGCACATACAACGGCTTTACTTCCAGTATTCTTAGTTGCCGGCATGGCTGTGCCTGGAATGCCAGTAAAACTCCTTGCCATGATGTTTTGTTACACACTGGGTCTTATGGGTGTCATAACGCCATATGCAACAGGGCCGTCCCCCATCTATTATGGAAGTGGGTATATAGAACGCAAGGATTTCTGGATTCTTGGACTGATCTTCGGGCTGATATTTCTTATTGTTTTCCTTGTTATAGGCTACCCATATATGAGATGGGTCGTAACATGAACCCTTTTCTATGTAAACTTCTCTTTTCATAACAAAATGATGATGGTAAATGGACAACGCGAATCCTTTTTGAACAAAAGAGAGCCTTCATTGATCAATATTGAACGAAAATATAAAGCAGATTAAAAGATAAGTTATGCGTCGACCAAACGCCTACGTCATCCCGAACAGGAGGTTCAAATGCCCAAGGGTTACTGGATAGTGCGGGTAGATGTCACCGATCCGGAAAGATACAAAGCTTACCTTGCGGCCAATGCCCAACCCCTCAAGAAGTATGGAGCTCACTTCTTGGTCCGGGGCGGCCGATTTGAGAATCCTGAGGGTTCGAGCCGCACTCGCAATGCGGTGATCGAGTTTCCTTCGTATCAGGCTGCCCTCGACTGCTGGAGGTCGTCCGAATACCAGGAAGCAATCAAGCTGAGGCAGCCCGTGTCGACTGGCGATCTTATCATCATTGAGGGATACGACGGTCCCCAACCATCTTGACCATAAAGGTCTGGGCTTTTCCTTCAGCCAGACTACGTCCACCCAATCACCCAGCGGATGGCTTATAGCCCCTGCTGATTTGAGTGGTTATCCTCTCTTCCAACCCGTAATCTTCTATTCTTGAAAATGGTTCCCAGTAATAACTTGTGAAAGCGATAACCTTGTTTCTTACCTCTTGCTTCGTGAAGCCCTTAACTCATCATGTTTCGAGTCAATTTTTCTTAGGATCGGGTGAATGGGAGCGATGTCAAAAATAGAAGGGCACTCTCTCACCTCAAGGATCATTTGCGTGAGGGAAGCGCCGATGAAGCCGCTTCTCCCGGTAATCAAGAGCGACATAATGAATCTTCTTCCTTCTCTTCTTCCTTGACCCCTTATTTCATCTTGCAGCCGGTTTCTTCACAGGGGACTTCGATCTCCTTTGCCGGAATCATTATTGGCGTACCGACATAAGGAAGCTTCATGAATTTGCTGTGGGGGACAATCTCGGCGATCCAGATGGGCACCAGGGCCTGGTGATCACAAGCACGCATTGTCCAGGTTCCAGCAACCCCTTTAAAGGAAAGGCTTTCCCAGGCTTTAATCACTGCATTCACATCATCGGTTTTAGCCTTTTTCAGGGCCTCTGCCCAAAACATGGTGCCTGTGTAAGATTTCCCGCGAAGCCAGAAAGGATAGGTTCCTGTGTCTTTGTAATATCCCTCAATGAATTTGTTGTTTTCTTCTGTGGGGATGGTGAGCATGTAGGTTTCGCTTGCAATACTCCCAATGAGTAGCTCACTGTCACCAATGGCGGAGATGGTCTCCTCATCGCTCAGATAATAACCTGCAAACTTGGCCTTCAAGCCAAAAGGTTTGGCCTGTTTGATGAGAAGGGTGAGATCGCTGCCCCAGTCCGTCGTAAAAACGAGATCAGCGCCGGAAGCGACGATTCGGCTCACATAAGGGCCATAATCCTTCTCTCCGAGGGGATGGTAGACTTCGGCGACAATTTCAATGGAGGGATTCAGTTTCTTCAGTCTCGCGATGAAGGCCTTCATCGATTCATGGCCGAAAGAATAATCCTGGCCAATACAATAAACCTTCTTGAACTTACTCTTTGCCACGTAGGCTGCAAGGGCATAGGAGTGCATATCCGTGTTCGTTCCTGGCCGGAAAAAGTTTTTACTACATTTCTGTCCCGTTAAGCTTGCCGCATCCATGCCATAGGAAAACATAATTGCATTATTTTGCTCGGCAACGGTTGACATGGCTGCTCCGACAGAACTTCCTGTACCACCGCAGAAGAACTTTACCTGGTCCTTAAGGATAAGCGCAGTGGCTTTTCGGGTAGCGACATCTGGTTTCAGTTCCGAATCTATGGGAATCACCTCGATCTTTCTACCTAAAACACCACCCTGTCGATTAAGGACTTTGGCTGCATATTGGACTCCTTCAAGGTATCGATCCCCGATATTTTTAAAAGTACCCGAAAGGGGTTCCGTGGCTCCCAGTTTGATAGGTTCTGCAGCCCGGCCCAAAATAGGAAATGAGGTTGAGAAAATGATCACTAAAATAATCGGGAACATTGAAAATATTCTCTTCATCGTCATACCCTCCTTATCATTTTATTTGGACTGAGTACTCCTTCCTTATACCTCTAAATACCTTTTTCTTACTCCCTCGGCCTGGATAAGCGTTTCACCACCCCCTTCAAAAACGACCTGACCTTTGCTCATGATATAAAATCGTTCTGCAAATTTAATGGCACTTTTGTAATTTTGTTCCACGATTAAAAGCGTTGTTCCTGACAGATGAATCGCTGCGAGGACCCCTGTAACCAGGGCCACAATTTTAGGGGCTAACCCCTCGGTTGGCTCATCAATTAAGATGAGCTCGGGGTTCCCCATCAAGGTGCGACCCATGGTGAGCATCTGTTGTTCCCCACCCGATAAGTGCCCTCCTTTCTGCTTCATCCGTTCCTTGAGACGTGGAAAGAGATCATATACTTTTTCGGCATACCATCTTTCTTCCCCTGAAAGATTATCCGGCCTTTTAACGATCCCCATGAGTAGATTCTCCTGGACCGTCAAACTTGGGAAGATGCGCCTATCCTCTGGAACAATCCCTATCCCTAACCGCGCAATCTCATAGGGTTGCCTCCCGACGATCTCCCTTCCTTTGAACAAGATTGAACCCTGTGCGGGTTTAACCATTCCCATGATGCTTTTCAGGGTCGTCGTCTTGCCTACACCATTTCGACCCAGCAAGCAAACCAGGTTCCCTTGCTCCAGATTAATTGAAACCCCCTGGAGAATGTGGCTCTTTGCATAAAAGCTATGAATCTCGTAGGCCTTTAATATCATCTATTCTTCCCCGAGATAGGCATCCTTCACTCTTAAGTCGTTTCGAATCGCTTCGGGCTTACCGGAGGCCAAAATGGTGCCATTGTGAAGCACCGAGATGGTGTCAGCCAGTGAAAAGACGACATCCATGTCATGCTCGATGATCATTAACGTCCGATTCTCCGTCACTGACCTCATCAACTTAACCATCTCTTCTGTTTCCTCACGGGTCATTCCCGCTGTCGGTTCATCCAAGAGAACCAATTCGGGTTCCGAAGAGAGGGCAATTCCAATTTCAAGGGCGCGCTGCTGGCCGTATGAAAGTTCGTGGGCTGGCCTTTGTTTAACCTCGGCCAGACCGACCTGTTCTATGATCTGTTCCGTCCTGGCAATCATTTTCGATTGGCGATCCAATGTCTTAAAGAGGTGGTAACGCAATCCGGCATGGGATCTCACTCCTGCAGAAATATTCTCAAAAACGGTTAGATTCTGGAAGATATTCGTAATTTGGAAGGAACGGCACATCCCGAGATGATTAAGGACATAAGGGGAGAGCCCCCCCACTTCGTTTCCTTTGAACAAAATGGATCCAGATGAAGGCCTGTATTTACCACTGATAATGTTGAAAAGGGTTGTCTTCCCAGCCCCATTTGGACCAATAATAGCATGCTTCTCATTCGCCCTGACGGGAAAAGTTACCCCCGTCAACACTTCGAGACCTGAAAAATCCTTATAGACGTTTTTAACCTGAAGAATCTCCATCCCTTTATTCTCCGAAGGGATGATCTTCTTTTCGTATTGGCTCTCCATTTCCTGTCTTTCGGAAAAGTTCGACTAGGGATCTGATCAGTCCGGACAACCCTCGAGGCGCAAAAAGAACCATTAGAACAAAAAGAATACCCATAAACAGGGGCCATCGATCCGTGACATTGCTAAGAAAATTTTGGAAATAGATATAGAAGCCTGCACCCAAAACAGGACCGAAGAAGTCTTTTGTCCCGCCGATGAATGTCATCAGAAGAGCCGTTGTGGTCATATCGATACCAATGGCATCGACCCCTACAAATTTAAAGAAAAGGGCATAAAAAGATCCTGCTAAGCCAGCAAAAAAAGCAGTTAGAGTAAATAAGATCATTCGTGAAACGGCAGGATTGTATCCAATGAACTGCATCCGTTCTTCGTTTTCCCGGACGAGCAGGACTGTTTTCCCCATGGCGGTTTTTGTAAAGTACCAGCAAAAGAGAATAGCGCATCCAATGACGATCAGGGTTACGTAATAGAAGACCGTTACGTCCGACATGGACAATTGGACGAACCCGAAATGAAGATTTGGCCTTTTGACGGGCAGTCCATCGTCCCCTCCCGTAACGGCATGCCATTTGATGGCAACGGCATAAAAGAGGGCATTAAAAGCTAGGGTGAGGAGAGCATAATAGGTTCCCTTATGCCTAAGCAGCAGACACCCGACGCCCAGGCCGATGAGGGTTGCCATGAGTGTGCCGAGAAAGACAGCTCCAAAAAAAGGAAGTCCTGGAATGCGCTGGAGCATCGTTCCTGTGGTAAAAGCACCGAGGCCAAGAAACATCCCATGGCCAAAAGAAAGAAGTCCACCGAAACCGAGCAATAAATTGTAACTTACCGCATACAAAGAGAAGATGATCATTTCGGTCAGCAGATTAATGATATACGGCTTCGCTACAAGGGGTAAAGAAAACAGAGCGAGCAAGATGACGAGACTCCAGATTTGGACGGCTTTGGAATTCTTTCTCACTATTTGTTCTCACCAAAAAGGCCTGATGGCTTCGCAATTAGAACACTGGCCATGAGCAAGTAAATCAAGGCCAATGAAATTTTTGGGAAGAGCAAAGCCCCAAACGATTGAAGCTGCCCGATCATCAAGGAGGCAACAACAGCCCCCACGAGGCTTCCAAACCCGCCGATCACAATGACCACAAAGGCGTCAACTAAAATGGCGGTAGCCATACCTGTGTTGATCGATAACAAGGGCCCAGAGATGACTCCTGCAAGCCCGGAAAGGGCAGCCCCCAACGCGAAAACAAGCATGAAGACCTGGGGAGTATTGACTCCCAGAGCATTGACCATTTCGCTGTCATCCACTGCACTCCGAACCGTGATGCCCATCCGGGTTTTGAGAAGTAGAAAGGTCATCAAGAGCCCGATCAGAATAGAGCAAAATAAAACGAAAAGGCGATAAGTTGGGTAAATGACACCGAGTACGATGACGTTGCCATCCAAAAAACCCCCGATTTCGATGGGAAGAGGGGCAGTCCCCCATACCCATTTGACCACCTCTGAAATAATGAAAGCAATTCCAAAGGTAAGAAGGAGTTCATGAACATGCCCGAAGACATGGACTCTTCGAAGTAAAAACCGTTCAATCAAAGCCCCGATCACGAATAGCAGAAAGGGACATACGATCAGGCAGAGCCAGAAATTTCCAGTCCACTTTAAAAGAGAGTATGAAAAATAGGCAGCCAGCATATAAAATGAGGCATGGGCGAAATTAAGAACATTCATCATCCCGAAGACAAGGGTCAAGCCAGAGGAGACAAGAAAGAGAAGCCCAGCATAGACCAGCCCATGAAGGATGAAAATGGTTGTGACATTCATTGCTTGTTTTCCCGATTTAATCCTTTGATGACTTCGGTTATTTTTAACAAAACCTTATCTCGTTGCTGAATGATTTGTTTGATACTTTCGTCAGTCCAGTGATAAAACCCTTTCTTGGCCCTTACGCCCGTTGTCTTCTGATCTACGAGTGTCTTTAAGAGGGGCGATGGTGTGGAACGGTTTTCTAAATCTGGGAACAGATATTGATGAATATCATAAACAAGATCCAGACCTGCCAGGTCTGCCGTTTCCAGAGGACCGACAAAGGGGAGGCGGAGGCCGAACCCATATTTCACGACCCTGTCAATATCCTCAGGATCCGCAATCCCCTTTTCGACCAAAGAGATAGCCTCACGCCAGAGGGCGTGCTGTAGCCGATTGCCAAGAAAACCCGGGACATCCTTTAAGACCTGGACAGGTTCCTTCCCAACCCTCTCCATCAATTCAATCACGGTATGAAACACCTCATCGGCTGCAAATTGACTTTTAATAACCTCAACACAGGGGACGATATGGGGAGGATTCCAAAAGTGGGTGCCGACCACCCTCTCTTTGAATTGGAGTTTTTCACTTATTAGACCAATGCTGATACCAGAGGTATTACTACACAGGATAGTTTGTGGTGGCGTAAGGCGCTCCAGGTCCAAAAAAATTGCTCTTTTTAAATCTAGGTTTTCGCTGACAGCTTCAATAATTAATTCAACTCCCTCACACATTTCCGTTAAGGTGTGACAGAGTAGGAGGCGATTTAGACAATCTTCGAGCTCCCGGGATTCCACCAGACGCATTTCCAACAGCGTCTGTAAATTATTACGAATCTTTTCCGGAGCACTCTCAAGCACCTTTGAGTCGTTATCGAAAAGTTTGACCTTGTACCCCTTTAGCGCAAAGACCTGGGCAATCCCGTGGCCCATGAGTCCTGCCCCGATAACTCCGATGTTTCTTATCTCTTCGGCTTTCAATTTCTAATCCCTCATTTATTCTGGAGTAAAAATCACCATTAAGCACTTCACTGAATACATTCGAGATGGGAAATACACCGGACAAATACCTTGACGTATCGCGTCATTGTTATGAAACCTGGAGAATAATCGCTGAAGACTCGGCTTTCTACATTAATTACTAAAGTTTAGTAACTATTTTTAAGAATTATTCCACATTCCGTATTTGAAGTACCCGCCTCCCTATCCCCGTTCCCGTATCTGCTCTATGCGCTTCGCCCAATGCTTTTCTT
>Ga0187772_10000942_pt1 | contig 13369 bp, 12 predicted proteins | sample 0116_SJ02_MP15_2_FD_133137 | JGI IMG/M metagenome (GOLD analysis project Ga0187772, IMG submission 133137) | Tropical peat soil microbial communities from peatlands in Department of Meta, Colombia - 0116_SJ02_MP15_20_MG | ecosystem: Environmental > Terrestrial > Soil > Wetlands > Peat | place... | reverse complement strand
TCCAGGGGCGTTCCGGCAGTACCTGCGGCTGCACCGGCCGATCTATCAGAAGACCGCGGCGTACGGCCACTTCGGCCGCGAGGATCACGACTTCACGTGGGAGCGGACCGACAAGGCGGCCGCCTTGCGCGAGGCCGCCGGCCTCGACGCCGCCGCCCAGGTGCTCCGCGCGTGAGCATCACGGTCGTCGGCTCGGTCGCTTTCGACGCGGTCAAGACGCCGTTCGGCGCGCGCGAGCGCATGCTGGGCGGCGCCGCCACCCACTTCGCGCTGGCCGCCTCATTCTTCGACCAGATCCAGGTGGTCGGACGCGTGGGCCCCGACTTCGGCGACGAGGAGCTTGCCGTCCTCGCCACTCGAGGCACGGACGTCGCCGACGTCGAGCGGGTCCCGGACGGCAGGACGTTCTTCTGGGCCGGCGAGTACGGGTGGGACCTGAACTCGCGCGAGACCCTGGACACGCAGCTCGGCGTGTTCGAGGACTTTCGGCCCCGGCTGTCAGCCGCCTCCCGCGCCTGCGACGTGCTCTTCCTGGCCAACATTCAGCCCGAGCTGCAGGCCGACGTGCTCGAGCAGTGCCGCGAACCGAAGTTCGTGGCCATGGACTCGATGAACCTGTGGATCGACATCGCGCGCGAGGCGCTCGTCGACGTGATCGGACGCGTTGACTGCGTGATCTTCAACGATGCCGAGCTGCGCCAGCTGACCGAGAAGCCGAGCATCGTGGCGGCGGCCCGCGAGGTGCTCGCGATGGGCCCGTCGGTCGTCGTGGCCAAGCAGGGCGAGTACGGCTCGGCGCTGCTCACGGACGGCCAATATTTCGCCATTCCCGCCTATCCGCTCGAGCGGGTGGTCGACCCGACCGGTGCGGGCGACACGTTCGCGGGCGGATTCATGGGCTATCTGGCCCGGCATCTCGACCACAACGAGCTGAGCGAGCCGGTGCTGCGCCAGGCGATGGCCTACGGCACCGCGCTGGCCTCGTACAACGTCGAGGAGTTCGGGACCGAGCGGATGGAGCGGCTGACTGCGGCCGAGGTCGACGCCCGCGTGGAAGAGCTGCAGCGCATCACGCAGTTCGAGCACGTCGCGGTGCTCCAGACTTCGTGACTGCCGACGGGGTCCGACCCGGCCTGTTCCGGCTACTGATCTCCTGCCCGGACCGGCCCGGCATCGTGGCCGGCGTCGCGCGCTTCCTGTTTGAGGCCGGCGCCAACATCGTCCGCTCCGACCAGTACTCGACCGACCCCGAGGGGGGAACGTTCTTCCTGCGCATGGAATTCGCGCTCGCCCCCGAGAAACGCGAGGGGCTCGGCGAGCGTTTCGGGCTGAAGGTGGCCGAGCCGTTCGGCATGACCTGGCGGCTGTGGGACGCGGCCAGGCCCAAGCGCATCTCGATCATGGTGTCCCGCTACGACCACTGCCTGCTCGACCTACTGTGGCGGTGGCGGCGCGGCCAACTCGAAGCGGAGATCGTGATGGTGATCTCCAACCACCCCGACCTGCGCGAGGACGTCGAGCTGTTCAACGTGCCCTACCACCACATTCCGGTCGAGAAGGACGGCAAGCCAGAGGCCGAAGCCAGGCAGCTCGAGTTGCTCGACGGCTCCTGCGACCTGGTGGTGCTGGCCCGCTACATGCAGGTTCTCTCGCCGGAGTTCCTCGATCGGGTGGGCGTGCCCGTGATCAACATCCACCACTCGTTCCTCCCGGCCTTCGCCGGCGCGAACCCCTACCAGCGCGCCAAGGAGCGGGGCGTCAAGCTGGTCGGCGCCACCGCGCACTACGTGACAGAAGAGCTCGACGCCGGCCCGATCATCGAACAGGACGTGATGCGGGTCACCCACCGCGACGACGCCGACGCCCTGGCTCAGCTTGGGGCCGAGGTCGAGCGGTCAGTGCTCGCGCGAGCGGTGCAGGCGCACTGTGAGGACCGCGTGCTTCGACACGGCAACACCACCGTGGTCTTTTGAGAGCGCACGCGCGCGGGCCCGCTGAAGGACGCTTACGCCCACGAGCGCGGCGCTCCGCTCCGGAAGCGTGACCACGTAGCCGCCCCGGGGGCCGAGGGTGACCGTCTCGGTCCGAGGCGTGCCGACCCACTGGGCGGCGGCGTTCAGGTGCTGCCCGTCGAGCGTGACCCCCGAGCGGGAGTACGCCGAGGGCGCCAGCAGCCGCTGAACGGTGGCCGGTCCGCTGGCGGGCAGGTGCAGGTCCACTCGCACGCTCCGGCGACCCTTGTCGATCAGAAGCACGTGGAGCATTCCGCCGCGCACCCTCACCGCCCAAGCGCTCAGGTCCAGCGAACTGCCGGCGGACTGGTGCAGGCGGACGAGGCGGGCCCGCGGTCCCAGCGTGCGGTTGAACAGCAACAGGCCGTAGAGCAGGGGCCGCGCGAAGAGCCCGCCGCGATTGATCACGAACGGTGCGTTGATGGCGTCCGCTCTGACGTGCAGGTTGGCCCCGTCGACTCCGGCGCGCAGCAGCGTGAACAGTGTGTCGGGCGCCCACAGCGCGGTGGCGAACGTGTTGCTCACGCCGCGCTTCCCGCCGCAGGTCACGGAATTGAGCTCGGTCAGGCGGAACTTCAGTCCGGCGTCGTGAGCGATCGCCACCGCGCTCGCGACGTCGTGCGCCGCGTCAGCCGAGGCCTGCGGGCTGAGCAGCCGCGGGACGGTCGGATAGCTCGGCGAGCGCGGGTGCTTGGTGCATGCGGAGTAGGGGTAGAGATGGCCGGTGATCGCTCCGAGCTCGGGGCGCTCGTCCTGAATCAGCGTCGTGATGTAGTCGGCGCTCAGGCGGGGGTGCGCCACGGCGGGGCCGATCAAGGGGATGTCGGAAGCGTTCTCGCCGATCGCGCTCGCGTAGGCGGCGAAATCCGACACGTACGTGGTCGGCGTGAGGGCAAACGGGAGCGGGCCGGTCCGGAACGGCGAGCGGGTGATCGTCGTCACCCAGTAGCGGCGGGAGTAGAGGTCGGGCTCGTTCCCGATCTCAAAGCCGACGATGCTGCCCTTCGGCAGGGACGTCTCGGCCACCCGGGCCCAAGCGGCCGCCGTCAGCGGCGTGTCCGTGACCAGGTTGAGGTCGATGATCAGCTTGAGGTGATCCCGGAGGACCAGGGCGCGCAGGCGGGACACGAACGACGGGGTGAGGGCGAAGGCCCATGACGGCATGTCCTTAGCCTTGGGGTCCCAGAAGGAGTGATCCGCGGAATCGCCGCCGATTCGCAGGACGAGCGGCCCATCTCCCTGCACGTGCAGGAGCGCCATGACGCGATCGAACACCGGGGTGTCCTGCTCGAATAGCGGCAGCGCCCAGTACTCGGTCGAGATGCCGAACCATGAGCCCGGGACAGGTGTACTGGGGGCGTCCGTGGCGACCGTCACAGTCGCCTGCGGCTGCGCCGGGCCGAGAGCGCCGGCCGGCGCCGTGCCCGGAGCGGACGTCGAGCTGCCCGTGTCCACCGGCCTCTGGTGGGGGCGGGCGGCCGCTCTCGAGACGGTGCGGTCGGGGAGTGCCAGCGGGACGAGGATCGCGGCGAGAACTGCCAGCAGGGCCGCTCCCGAGACCACGCCGGCCGTGTGGCGGCGCGCGTGGCGGGGGATTCGCGCGGTGCGGAGGAAGCGAAGGCCCGCGCTGGCGCGATCGGTGAAGCGCCGCCTTGAGCGGCGGTGATCGTCCTCATCCGAACGCGTCAAACCTAGCATCAGGGGCTCCCTCCCGTTTGCAAGGCGCTTTACGCCGAGCATACGGTCGACACCCGTGTATCGGCCCCTACTCTGGACCGCCTTAACCCCGTTGGTGTAGAGACTAACGGTGCGCTAACCGAACTCTTACGGCCCGCAAGATTGGGGCGTTGGCGCGAGTCAGCGCACCTGCGCTGGCGCTAGACCGCGCCGATGACGACCTTCATCACCTCGGTGGGGTTGTCCATCGCGAACCGCAGCGCCTCGGGCGCGCGCTCGAGCGGGAACCGGTGGCTGATCAGGCGCGCCAGCACGTCGGCGTTGCGCTCGACCACCGCCACCGCCTCGCCGAACTCCTCGCCGGTGCAGACGCTCACGCCGAGGAGGTCGAGTTCCTTCTCGGTCAGGCTGCCGATCCGGAGCGTCACCTCGTCGGCCGACATGCCGACCTGCACCGCCCGTCCGGCCGAGGCGACCATGTCGACCATCGCGCGCACCGCCGCCGGCGCGCCGGTCGCGTCGATCGCCACCGGCGGTCCGGCCGGTCCGGCCCAGCGACGTGCGGCAGACACGACCTCGGTCGGGCCTGTCCAGACCAGGGTCTCGGCTCCCATCGAGCGGCTCAGCCCCAGGCGGCTCTCCTGCAGATCGACCATCAGCACCTCGGCGCCGCGCTCCCGGGCCACGACGCAGATGCACTGCCCGATCGGGCCGGCGCCGAGCACCACCACCCGCTCGCCGGCCCGAATGCGCGCCCGGTTGACCGCCCGGACCGCGATCGACACCGGCTCGGCGAGCGCGGCCAGGGCCGGGTCCTCGACCGCGATCGGGTACACCTGCGAATCCGGCAACGACAGCCGCTCCTGGAGTCCGCCGTCCACGTGGATCCCGATCAGCTCGAAGTTGTCGCACGTGTTGGGCCGTCCGACGCTGCACGGATAGCAACGCCCGCAGGCCCGCAGCGGCCAAAGTGCCACTCGCTGTCCAACGCGCAGCTCGCCCCGGGCCCCCGGTCCAATCGCCACCACGGTGGCGCCGACCTCGTGTCCCTGGACGCGCGGGAACTGCGAGCCGCCGGCGGCGTCGGACAGCTCGCCGGCGAAGAAGTGGTAGTCGGAGCCGCAGATCCCGACCGCCTCGGGCGCCACGGTTACGTGAGCGGGGTGGGTGGGGCCCAATTGATCCGGCGCGGGGCGGTCGACCACCGCCATCTCCCCGACGCTCTGTGTGACCGCAGCGCGCATTAGGCCGAGCCCCGTTCGCCGGAGGTCATCCCCACACCTCGGCGGCCGTCTCGACCACGAGCTCGAGCTTCGCTCGCTGCTCGTCGATGCTCAGCTCGTTGCCCTCGACCGTCGAGGAGAAGCCGCACTGCGGCGAGAGGCACAGCTGCTCAATCGGCACGTACCGCGCCGCCTCCTCGATCCGCCGCTTCAGCAGGTCCTTGGACTCGAGCTCGCCGTGCTTGGTCGTGACCAGGCCGAGCACGACGTACTTGCCCTTCGGGACGAACCGAAGCGGCTCGAACCCGCCCGAGCGCGGATCGTCGTACTCGAGGAAGAAGCCGTCGACCCCGAGACCGCCGAACAGCGCCTCGGCCACGAAGTCGTAGCCGCCCTCGGCGGCCCACGAGGAGCGGAAGTTCCCGCGACACAGGTGCGTGGTCACGGCCATGCCCTCGGGTCGCCCCTCGAGCGCGCGGTTGATGTTGGAGACGTACCGCTCGTGCAGGTGCTCGACGTCGCCCGTCCCCAGTCCCCGCTGCTTGATCTGCTCCCGCTGGCGCGGGTCGTTCAAGTAGGCCAGCGAGGTGTCATCGAACTGGAGGTAAGTGCAACCGAGCGCGCCGAGCGCGCGCAGCTCGTCGACGTAGGCCGCACAGAGGTCCTCCCAGAACCCCTCCATGTCAGGGTAGATGCGCTCGTCGACGGCCGCCCGGCCGCCCCGGTAGTGGACCATGTTTGGCGAGGGGATCGTCAGCTTGGGGGTCTGGCCGGGCTCGACCACGCCCCGCAGGAACTCGAACGCATCGGCGAAGATCGTGCGGTCGAGGTGGACCTTCTCTGACACATGCAGCGCCGCCGGCGTCCACTCCACGGTGCCCCGCTCGTTTTGGAACTGCACCTTCATGTTGCCCGGCGCGTGCTCGATCCCGCCCAGCTGGTAGATGAAATCCATGTGCCACGTGGCACGGCGAAACTCTCCGTCGGTGGCCGACTGCAACCCGACCTCGCGCTGCAGCGTCACCGCGTCGCGGATCGCATCGTCTTCGGCAAGGCGGAGATCGTCCACGGACATCCGCCCGGCCTCGAACTCCGCACGCGCCTTCAGCAGCGCTGGCGGACGGAGCAGGCTGCCCACGTGATCGGCCCGGAACGGCGGCGTGGTCCGCCGCCCGGCAATCGCTTCGGTCGTCGTTGCCATATCTATACCTCGCTTACGACTCAGGACTCACCGGGAAATTCTCGGCGGCGTCTGACGGCGACGCCTTGCTCACGTTGATCTCAACGCGTACCCCGTTGGGATCGTCGACGAACACCTGACGTGGGCCGCCGGGGACGACGTTGGTGACCGCCGGGACGCCATGCTCGGCAAGCCGCGCGGTCAACGCGTGATAGTCAAGCGCGCTGAACGCGATGTGGTCGACCGGTCCGGCGCCCGGTCCGCTCTCGGATACCGCCAGCCCAAGGCCCACGGCGTGGGCGGCGTAGGCCCGGCGTTCGGCGATATGCAGGCACGGGGTGGTGTCGGCGTACAGCCAGTAACCCGGGAACTCGAGCGGAGGGCGATCTCCGACCGAGAGGCCGACCACGTCGCAGTAGAAGTCTCGCGTGCGATCGATGTCGTCGGAGAGCACGAGCACGTGCTCCAGGCCGACGATGGTCATGCAGCGGGGGTCTGCGGCTTGGTCCCCTGCTCTGGAGCTTGCGCCCCGACCGCCGCCTTCTCGCCACCGGCACCGTTGCGTCCGCGCAGCAGGTACGCGGAGTGCAGCAACGACGGGTTCTCCTTGAGCTCGCTCGCCGACCCCGAATACTGGAGCCGACCGCCTTCCATCACGTACGCGCGGGTGGCGAGACCGAGGGCGACCGTGGCGAACTGCTCGATCAGCAGCACGCCGATCCCGGACTCTGCGACTGCGCGGATGGTCGGGATCAGCCGGTTGACGACGACCGGTGCGAGCCCCAGCGACAACTCGTCGATCAGCACGTAACGGGGTTGGGAGACGAGCGCCTGGGCGAGGACGACCATCTGCTGTTCTCCGCCGGAGAGCGACCGCGCGATCGAGCCGAGCAGCCGCTGCAACTCGGGGAACAGCTCGAGGGCGCGCGCCCGTCCGGCCTGCGCCTGGGCTCGCGGCAGCGCGTACATGGCCACCCGGATGTTTTCTTCGACCGTGAGCTCGGGCAACAGGCGACGTCCCTCCGGCACGATCGCCACGCCGGCATGCCGGATCCGCTCGGGCCGCCGCCCGGCCCAGTCACGGCCGTCGAGCATCACCGAGCCCTTGCGCGGCCGGATCACGCCGCCCACCGCCAGGACGAGGCTCGACTTGCCGGCGCCGTTGGGGCCGAGCAGCGTGGTGATCTCGCCGGGCGGGATGTCGATCGTGACGTCGCGCACCACGTCGCGTCCGCCGCGGGGGACCGTCATGCCCTGGAGGCTCAGCCCGTCTGCGGTCCCGGTCGCACTCATCCGGTCTCCTCCGTCCCGAGATAGGCGCGGATTACGCGCTCGTCCCGGAGCACCTCGGCGGTCGGACCGGAGGCGAGCAGCCTGCCGAAATCGAGCACCGCGGTGACCTCGCAGCAGGCCGAGACCAGGCTCATGTCGTGGTCGACGAGGATCGTCATCCCGTCGGTCTGCTCGGGGATCCGGCGGATCACATCTCCCAGGTGCTGGGTTTCCTCGTCGGGCAGCCCCGCCGCCGGCTCGTCCAGGAGCACGAGCCGCGGCCGGCCGACGACCGCACGCGCCACCTCGACCATGCGACGCTGGCCGGCGCCGAGGCCGCCCACCCTCGTGTCCGGATCGACGTCGAGCCCGACGAACCGGATCGCGTCGATGACCTCCTGACGGCGCGAGCCGCCGCCAAGCTTGGAGTGCTCGTGGATCATCGCCACGTTGTCGAACACCGACAGCTCTTCGATTGCCTGCTCGGTCTGGAAGGTCCGGCGCACTCCCCACCGGGCGCGCCGGAAGTGGACCATGCGCAACAGATCCTCTCCGAACGCGGTCACGCTTCCGGACACCGGCTTCACGAAGCCGCTCAGCACGTTGAAGAACGTGGTCTTGCCGGCGCCGTTGGGGCCGATCAGCCCGCAGGTTCCCTTCTCGAAGCTGACGCTCATCTTGTCCAGCGGCGTCACCCCGCCGAAGCGGACGGTCATGTCGGAGACCTCGATCACGTCTCACCGCTCGTCGAGGGCGTGGGGCGGCGCACGAGGCGGGCCAGCAGGCGGCCGAGCCGGGCCAGGTCCTTGGGAAGCTGGTCGACGATCCCGCGCGGCGCGGTGGTCAGCACCTGGAGCACGCCGACGCCGAACAGGATTGTCAGCCAGTCGGGCGAGATGCCCCAGCTCGTGAACAGCTGGGGCAGGAATTGCAGCAGGAAGCCGGCCACGATCGCCCCCCAAAGGCTGTACGCGCCGCCCATCAGGACGACGGCGAGCAGCGTGATCGAGTCCTGCGTCTGGAAGTCGATCGAGTAGAGGTAGTGCTGCGAGCCCGCCAACAGACCGCCCGCGACGCCGGTGACGAACGACGCCAACGCGAACGCCCACAGCTTGTAGAACGTGGTGTTGATTCCGGCCGCGAGCGCCGCCGACTCACTCTGGCGGATCGCCGCCCACGCCCGCCCCGGCTTGGCACGCAGATGGAACAGGGTGAGCAGGAACATGAGCGCGCCGACGACCACCGAGTAGCGGAAGAAGGCGGAGTCGCCCTGGGCGATGCTGGGACGGCGAATCGGCGGGATGTGGACCGAGGCGCCGTTGTAGCCGAGGAAGCCGTGCCCGCCGTTGGGGAAGTTCGTGGTGGCGAGGACGACCGTGATCGCGCCGGCGAGCATCAGCGTGATCAGCGCCAGGTACAGGCCGCTCAACCGCAGCGCCGGCAGCCCGACCAAGGTGCCCAGCACCATCGTGATCAGGCCGGAGGCCAGCAGCACGACCGGGAACGGGAGCCCGGTGGCGAACAGCAGCCGGGCGGCGACCCAGGCCCCGATCGCCAGGACGGCGGCCTGGCCGAGCGAGACCATGCCCACGCGTCCCACCAGCACGCCCAGCCCCAGCGCCACGATCGCGTAGATCGCCGTCTGGGTGCTGGCATCGATGTAGTAGGTGCTGAACAGCGACGGCAGCGCGAGCAGCACGAACAGGAACAGCGCCGCGATCACGACGGGGCGGATGAACGACCGGGGCTCCAGCGGACGACGCGGGGTTGCCGGCTGGGCAGGTCCCTCTACGGCTGCCGCGTCCTGGGCTGGGCTCTCAACCCCGGTGGCGTCCATGCCTAGATGCCCTGCCTCCCGACCGAGATCACACGCTTGCGGTTGAAGATCAGCAGTGCCGCAGCCGCGAGCACGAACGGGGTCATGTCGCGGTAGTTGGTGATCGAGTTGATCGGTGTGATCAGCGCGTCCACCGTACCGACCACGAGCGCCGCGATGAACGTGATCGGGATCGACCGCAGCTGAGCGATCAGCGCGGCGGCCAGCGACGAGATCACCAGGAACGTGAGCGTGGTGGCGTCGAGCGCCACCAAATCAGCGAGCAAGATGCCGGCGAGTCCGGACAAGAGACCGCAGCCGAACCAGGCCGCGGCCTCGACCCGCCTCACCGGGACGCCCAGCGTGGCCGTGATCTCCCGATCGTTGGCCATCGCGCGCATCGCGGTCCCGAGCTTGGTGTAGCGCAGGAACGCCGAGGTGGCCACGGTGATCGCCAGTCCCAGCGCGAGCGCGATCACGTTCGTGTACTCGACCTGGATGCCGCTGATCATGAACGTGTTGTTGTCGGTCGGCAGCGTGATCGAGCGCGACGCGCCTCCGCTCGAGGTCCACAACAGATCCATCACCCCGAGCAGGATGAGCGTCAGGCCGAGGGTGGCGGTGGCCTTGACCAGCGGGTCACGCTTGGCCAAGGCCGGGCCGAACACCATCCCATAGAGCAGCGTCAGCACGCCTCCGAACACCACGCAGGCCGTGGACGCCAGCCAGACGTTCCAGCCCGAGTGGTTGATGAGCGACCAGGCGATCAGCGCGCCCATGGCGCCGACTGCTCCGAACGCGAGGTTCAACACCCCGGTGGCCCGGTACAGAACCACCATCCCGACACCGGACAGGGCGTACACGCCGCCCAGCGATAACCCGGTGACGAGAAACGGCTGAAAGTCCTGCCAGCTCGGCAGACCCAGAATGCCGTAGGTGAAGAGCATGTCAGCTACACCGATCGCGCCGATCGCCTGTGGATCCTACTTCCTCACTCCGAGTGCCTCACCTATGACCCACTCGGCTGTCCCGGTGCCAGCGGCGCCGTACCGGCTGCGCTGCGGTACGCCGCGATCTGCGGATCGACAGCGGAAATCAGCGTGCAGCCCTGCTTGAGCACCATCTTGCCGTTGTCCGGCGTGACCGTGTAGTCCATGTTGTTTGCGATGTGCAGTGGATAGTCCCCAAACGTCCAGGGCTGGCACAACATGCCGGTGTCAAAGTCCTTCACGCCCTTGAACGCCGCGTTGACACTCGCGGTCGTGTAGGGACCCGTGATCGAATCCAGCGCGTGCACCGCGATTTCGCCCATCGTGAATCCCATCTCGCTGAAGCTGCCGATCCCGCCGGACACGTCCGTCCCGTACTGCTTGAGGATCGCCTTGTACAGGTTCATCGTCGGCGTGTTGGTGGCGTCGGGGTCAGCGAGCTCGGCGTTCACGAAGAACTTGCCGTCCCACTTCGAGCCCAGCGAGGTGGCCAGGAAGTCGGTGTTGCACGGGGTCGAGCACGCCCAGGCCTTGACCCGGTCCTCGAGGCCGAGCTTCTGCGCCGCCTGCAGGATCACCAGCGCCTCGGGCGGGGTGAAGTTCAGCACCACGGCGCCGTTCGGGCCGGCGTCGTCGACCTCCTTAAGCGCTACCGAGTCGGCGTCGTTGATCGGCACGTTCTCGGTCAGCTGGGTGATCGGCACGTGCGCGTTCGCGGCCAGCGCCGCCGGGCCGGCGGCGATGTAGCCCGTCCCGGGCACGTTCGACTGGTCGAACACGATCTTGCTCGGGTGCAGCGTGAGCACGTACTGAACCGCTCCGTCGGAGCTGTAGCGCGGCCCCATGTTCACGTCGGCGTAGTTCGGCGTCGAATAGCACTCAGGCGCAATCCCGGCGGCGATCACGTAGTAGTGGAGCTTCTGCCAGTAAGCGGAGTTGATCGTGCACTCGAGGATGCTCGAGGTTCCAGAGACCCCGTCAACGTGATCGGTCTGCACGAGCTTGCTCGCGTCCGCCGCGATCTGCGCCGGCTGCGTGGCCTCGGTCAGCTTGATTAGGTTGATCGGGTGGCCGTTGACGCCGCCGTTGGCGTTCACGCACGCGAAGTACGCGCCTTCCATGTTCTCGATGTCGGTGAAGTCCGTGCCGGGCTCTTTGGTGTTGATGGCACCGAGCGTGATCGGCGTGCCGGTGGCGGCGGTGCCGGGCTTCGGACCGCACGACGAGGTGCTCGTCGACGCACTCGACGAGCTGCTGCTGGTGGTAGCGCTGGACGATGCCGCCGCTGTGGAGCTTGCGCTCGAGCTGGTGGTTTTACTGCTGCTGCCGCAGGCGGCTATGGAGAGCACTCCCAGGACCGCCACGATAGGCAGCCCCAGCCGCACGCGAGGTACGTGGTGGAACATCCTCACCGATCTCCTCCTCCTCGAGGATCGCGTTTGAACTCGCCCCAGGGTTGGCGAGCCGGGCGATAGTAATCGGTGGTCAAACTGTATGCAATAGCTCCTAACACGACCTGAACTATGCCGGGTTCGCCGGGCTGGATTGTCGATTTTGCATGCAATCCAGGCTCCGCCGCATTACACTGCCGCCACCGCGTCGACGGTATGCGGAGTGAGGTGAGAGGTGTCCGATCCACCCAGCAGGACCCAGATGAAGCGAGCGGTGCTGCGACTGCGCGAGCTGATCCTGCGCGGCGAGTTCGCACCCGGGGAGCGAATGTCCGAGCTGCGGCTGGTCCAGCGACTGGGGGTGTCCCGCACCCCGCTGCGACTGGCGCTGGCGGCGCTCGAGCACGAGGGCCTGCTGCGCGGGCTTGAGTCCCGAGGCTACGTGGTGCGCGAGTTCACCGAGTCCGACATCAGCGACGCAATCGAGCTCCGCGGCGTCCTTGAGGGCACCGCGGCCCGCCTCGCCGCGGAGCGCGGAGCCTCGCCCGCCGACGTGGCCGAGCTTCGAGCAGTTTGCGACACGATCTCGGACGCGGTACACCGAGCCGACTACGAGTCCTTCGAGCAGTTCGTCGATATGAACGAGCGCTTCCACGCCGGCATCCTCCGGATGGCCGCCAGCCCGATGCTCGAACGCGCGCTTGACGGCATCATCAAGCTGCCGTTCGCCGGTCCCAGCGCGTTCGTGATGGCCCAAGCAGTGCTGCCCGAGTCCCGCGAGATCCTGATGCTGGCTCATCGCCACCACCTCGGGCTGCTGGACGCAATCGAGCGCGGGCAGGGAACCCGCGCCGAGGGCCTCGGCCGTGAACACGCGCTGCTGGCGCGGACCAATCTCGAGGTTGTGCTGGATCATCCAGAGGTGCTCGAGCGGATGCCGGGCGCTTCCCTGCTCGCCGTTCCCGAGCGGAGCCATATTCAGGCCGTCCCGCTCGAGCCGGTCTGAGCCGGTCAAGGCGCTAGCGTGCGATCGGAGCGCCCGGGCCCTGGTGGGCGGGGAGCCCATTTCCCGGGCGCTCCGATTCGTCGAGGTCGTCCCTAACCCACCGGCGGCTCCGTCGATGGCGCCGTGCCCGCGACCTGGCGGTAGGCCGCAATCTGGGGATCCGCGGAGGAGACGTCAAAGCACCCCTGGGCCGTCACCATCTTCCCGTTGTCCGGCGTCGTGGTGAAGTCGGCGTTGTTGGGGATGTGCAGCGGATATGGCCCGTACGTCCACGGCTGACACAACATCTCGGTCTTGTAGTCCTTGATGCCCTTGAACGCCGCGTTGACGCTCGCCATGGTGTACGGCCCCTTGACCCCGTCGAGCGCCTTGGTCGCGAATTCGGCCAGCACGAACCCCATCTGGCTGAACGAGCCGATGCCGCCGGCCACCGCCTGACCGTACTGGGCTAGGATCGCCTTGTAGAGCTGCATCTCCGGGCCGTTGTGATCGTCAGGATCGGTCAGCTCGGCGTTGACGAACAGCTTGTCGTTCCACTTCGGTCCCAGCGCCTTGGCCAGGAAGTCGGTGTTGCACGGCGTCGAGCAGCCCCAGCCCTTGACCCGGTCCTCGAGGCCGAGCTTCTGGGCGGCCTGAAGGATCACCAGAGCCTCGGGCGGGGTGAAGTTCAGCACCACCCACCCGTTCGAGCCCGCGTCGTCGACGAGGTTCAGCGCCACCGAGTCCGCGTCCTGGATCGGGACGTTCTCGGTGAGCTCCGTGATCGGGACGCCCGCCGCCTTGGCCAGCGCCGCGGGTCCCGC
>Ga0187772_10000941_pt1 | contig 13370 bp, 10 predicted proteins | sample 0116_SJ02_MP15_2_FD_133137 | JGI IMG/M metagenome (GOLD analysis project Ga0187772, IMG submission 133137) | Tropical peat soil microbial communities from peatlands in Department of Meta, Colombia - 0116_SJ02_MP15_20_MG | ecosystem: Environmental > Terrestrial > Soil > Wetlands > Peat | place... | reverse complement strand
GGCTTGCCGTCGGCGAGGGCACGAGCGCACGCTGAAGGAATGGTGTAGGAAATATCGAAGTCGGCGGCCTCCGGATTCCCATGCTCAAAATCCCACATGAGAGGCGCCGTATTGAGATAGGAAATGGCCGAAATCCTTAACCGGCTCATCAGTTTACGAATTCTACCAAAACCGATGTGCGCGCCATCATTGACACTTGATTCAATCGCAGCTAGGGTCAGCCACTATGTCGACCAGCACATCCGTCAGCTCCCCAAACTCTGCCACGCCGTCCGCCGCCAATGCTCCTTCACACGAGACTATTTGCTGGCTCGCGCTGGCCTTGACTCCGGGATTGGGACCGTCGCGCATCAGAAAGTTAGTGGAACACTTCGGCAGTGCCGAACGCATTCTGCAGGCCAGCCTGACCGAACTCGAAGCAACCGGCATGCAGGCAGTTTCTGCGCAGGCGTTGGCGACAGGGAAGTCGCTGGAACTCGCGCAAGAGGAGCTGGCGAAAGCAGCGCAGGCCAACGCGAAAATTATCTCCCATAGCGATCCGGCATACCCGCCGCGACTAAAAGAAATCTACGACCCGCCCGTCATCCTCTTTGTGAAAGGAAGCATTGAGTTGCTCTCTGCAACCGGCATCGCCATGGTAGGGACGCGTCATCCCACTCCCTACGGCACCGGCATGGCTGAACGTTTGGCCACCGACCTCGCGGCGCGCGGACTGGTGATCATCAGCGGGCTGGCGCGCGGCATCGATACCGCTTCGCACCGCGGAGCGATTGTCGCCAAAGGAAAGACCATTGCAGTTCTAGGCACAGGAATCGATGTGGCCTATCCGAAAGAGAACACTCGCCTCGCAGAGCAGATTCTTGTGCTGGGCGGTGCCTTGATCACTGAGTTTCCTATCGGCACCTCGCCCGTGCCGCAGAACTTTCCCATCCGCAACCGCATCATCAGTGGCATGTCGGCTGGCGTGCTGGTCGTCGAGGCTGCGGAATACAGCGGTACCCGCATTACCTCCCGCTGCGCGCTCGAGCAGAATCGAGATGTCTATGCGGTGCCTGGCAACGTGACCAACAAGAATTCCTGGGGACCGAACACGCTCATCAAGCAAGGCGCCAAGTTGGTAGCCACATGGGAAGACGTCTGGGAAGAATTACCTACCGATATACAGCTGATGCTCAAATCCACGGCGAATGAATCCGCCGAACCCACCAGTGCATCTCTATTTCCGGACGACGTTCGCTCGCCGCACGAACAGAAAATCCTCAAGCTGCTGAAACCGGATCAGTCCACGCACATCGACGAACTGGTGGAGATGCTGGAGACGGAAATGTCCTCTTCGGAAATTTTTGCTGCGCTCTTTGAGCTGGAGTTGAGCGGCAAAGTGCGGCAGCTGCCGGGAAAGAATTTTGTGAAGAGCTTCTAGCTTTGAGCTATGAGCTTCGAGCTTTGAGCGAGCCGGAATCGATAGGTTTTCAAGTGCGCTCGCACAGCAGTTGCGCGTTTCGGTTTTGGTTGCTCATAGCTCGTAGCTCAAAGCTCAAAGCTGAGTCCGTTTCGCCAAATTTGCCAAACCATGCTAGTTTCGAGTATTGAATTAATCCATTCGAGGAAACATTGTCCAAAGGCCTAGTCATTGTCGAATCGCCGGCGAAGGCGAAAACAATCCAGAAGTATCTGGGTAAGGGGTTCACGGTCGACGCCTCGTTCGGCCATGTGAAAGACCTGCCCAAAAGCAGCCTCGGGGTCGACGTCGACGAAGGATTCAGCACCGAATACGTCATCATTCCCGGCAAAGAGAAGGTTCTGGCAAAACTCAAAAAGCTCGCTCTTTCTGCCGACAGAATCTACCTCGCGCCTGACCCGGATCGCGAGGGTGAGGCGATCGCCGCCCATCTTGCCGATGAACTGGGCGCCGACGGCAAGAAAAAGAAAAAATCAACGGCCAAGAAGCAAGACGATGTTGATGGCGAGCGCATCCGCCGTGTGACCTTCAACGAAATTACCCAGCGCGCGGTGAAGGCGGCATTCGATCATCCTCGCGACATCGACCAGAACCTGGTCGACGCGCAGCAGGCTCGCCGCGTGCTCGATCGGCTGGTGGGATATCAGGTCTCTCCTCTGTTGTGGGACAAAGTGCGCCGCGGCCTCTCCGCCGGACGCGTGCAGACCGTTGCGCTGCGCCTCATCGTAGATCGCGAGCGCGAGATCAAGGCGTTCGAAAAGAAAGAATATTGGACCATCGATGCGACGCTCGCCGCCAGCAAGCCTCCCGCGTTCGATGCGCGCTTCCTCGGCAGGGGCGAAGAGAAGGTCGAGATCCCAAACGGCGAGGAAGCGGAAAAAATCCGGCGCGCCCTCGAAAAAGCCGATTGGCTGGTGCGTTCAGTAGAGAAGAAGGAACGCCGGCGCAACGCCACGCCGCCGTTTACCACCAGCAAGCTCCAGCAGGACTCCTCGCGCAAGCTGCGCTTCAGCGTCAAGCGCACCATGATGATCGCTCAGCGCTTGTACGAAGGCGTCGAACTCGGCGACGAAGGCCTGGTCGGCCTCATCACTTACATGCGTACCGATTCGACCCGGGTCGCGCCCGAGGCCATCACCGAGGTCCGCGAGTATATCGGCACCGAATACGGCCCACAGTACCTGCCCGAATCGCCGAATACTTATAAAGAGAAGAAAGAAGCGCAGGCCGCGCACGAAGCCATTCGTCCAACTTCGGCCATGCGGCATCCCGACAAGGTCAAGCAATATCTGCACGAAGACGAATTCAAGGTTTACAAGCTCATCTGGCAGCGCTTCATCGCTTCGCAGATGAATCCGGCGGTGTTCGATCAAACTACGGTCGACATCAATGCCAAGGCAGCGAATGACACATTCTGGTTCCGCGTTACCGGTTCGGTGATGAAGTTCGATGGATTCCTCAAAGTCTACGAAGAATCGAAGGATTCAAAGGACGAAGAAGACGAGGAACTGAAGCACAAGCTGCCGCCGCTTGAGGCCGGCCAAAAGCTGACCTTGAAATCGCTCAAGCCCGAGCAGCATTTCACAGAGCCGCCTCCGCGCTACAACGAAGCGTCGCTGGTGAAAGAGCTTGAAGAGCGCGGCATTGGCCGCCCCTCCACCTACGCGACCATCCTCAGCACCATTCAGGAGCGCCAGTACGCACAGAAAATCGGCGGCAAGTTTACTCCCACGGAAATTGGTTTTGTGGTTACCGATTTGCTGGTCGACAACTTCAAAGACATTTTCGACTTCCAGTACACCGCGCGCCTGGAAGAGGAACTCGACGAGATCGAAGAAGGCAAGGAGAGGTGGACCGATGCGCTCGCCGAGTTCTACAAGAAGTTCGCCAAGGATCTCCGCTACGCCGAGAAGCACATGGAAAACATCAAGCGTATGGAGAAGCCGACCGACGAGAAGTGCGAGCGGTGCGGCGCGCCGCTCGTCATCAAATGGGGCAAGCACGGCTCGTTCTACGCCTGCAGTACTTACGACAAAGAAGATCCGAATTCCTGCACCTTCACCAAAGAAAATCCCATCAATCTTCCCGATCTCGATTCGGCTGATGTGCAGGAGACTTCGCAGGAAGAATACTGCGAAAACTGCGGCCGCGTGATGGTTTTGAAGCGCGGACGCTTTGGCCAGTTCATGGCGTGCACCGGCTATCCCGATTGCAAAACCACGCGGCGTCTCGATCAGGGCAAGCGCGTCCCCGACATTCCGCTCGATGAAAAATGCCCTGAGTGCGGGCGCAACCTCATCATCCGCCACGGCCGCTTCGGCGAATTTACCTCATGCAGCGGCTATCCCGACTGCAAGTACGTAAAGCAGAATTTTATCGGCGTGAAGTGCCCGCTCTGCAAGGAAGGCGAACTGGTCGAGAAGCGTGCCCGCAAGGGCAACACTTTCTACGGATGTTCGCGGTATCCGAAGTGCAAGTTCACTTCCGCGGCCAAGCCGATCGCAGAAAAATGTCCGAAGTGCGGCCATGATTATCTGGTTGAGCGCATGCGCAAAGACGGTACCGTGATTGCCTGTCCGAACAAGGAATGCGATTATGAGCGGCCAATGGAAGGCGGGGCGGCAAATGCTGCGAAGTCGGGCTGACACACTTCGCCGTAACACGTTAGTAAGAGTTCAAACAAAATAATTGACGAGGCGAACATGGCTAAAAAAGCGACTCCACAAGATGGGCAGTTGTTGTTGCAACTTTACGATTTGCGCCGCGAGGCCGAGATGCGCAAGGCGAGGAATTGGTGGCTGGGCGAGTTCTGGCCTCAGAGCGTGGATGATTTCATGAAAGTGGTCAATGCTTTTGGAACGCAGGAAAACGCCTGGTCTCGCCAGGTTAGCGGCTACTGGGATATGGCGGCCTCGTTGGTATTGTTGGGCGCCCTCCACGAGGAACTTTTTCTGCAGCAGGGTTCGAGCGGCGAAATGTTCTTTCTGTTCGCCAAGATCCGCCCCTTCCTGAAAGAGCTGCGCGAAAAGATGAACAATCCCGACTTGTGGTCGAACATCGAGCAGGTCGCAACCGGCTCGAAGCTCGCTCGCAAACGGCTGGAACGTGTCTCGGCCAATGTTGAGAGGCTGCGCAAAGAGAGGGCGAAGGCCGCCAAGAAAGACTGATCGCGAAACCAGCTTTTCCCGGACCTTGCATCAAACTCCGCGCGAACCGGACAATCGCGATTCTCAGATCGAGTGCATCTGCTATCCTAATGCGTTGTGCGGATGCTCTGGTGGTTCCTGATCATGGGAGTCAGTGTGGCGGTGGTCGCCTCGGTGGTGGTTTCGCTCTACGTGCGACTGCGTCGGCAGATGAAGTACTCCGCAGCATCGAAAGTGGAGTCCGACAGCCTTGACCAGCACTCGTTCCCGCCTGAAGGCTGATTCGCGCGCACGAAAGGAACGTCCATGTCAAAACTCGAAACGCACGTTTTGCGGACTGAAGGTCTCCCCCAGTCTCGCTCGCTCGAATGGGCGAAGCAGGCCAGTATCGTGGTCGGGGCAAGCCTCTTCGTCGCGCTGTGCGCGCGCGTCACGATGCCGCTGCCATTCACTCCGGTGCCGCTGACTGTGCAGAATTTTGGCGTGCTTGCCGTCGCACTGTGTCTGGGTTCGCGTCGCGGCTGCGCAGCGCTCGCGCTCTACCTGGCGGAAGGCGCAGCCGGTTTACCCGTGTTCAACCCTGCGGGACCCGGTGGCGTCGCGCAGTTGGTAGGCTCAACCGGCGGTTTTCTGATGGCCTATCCGTTCGTCGCTTACGTTGCAGGCTGGATTTACGAGCGCACATCCCGCGGCTTCGCCGTTGCGGCGTTGGCCAGTTTTGCTGGCGAAATCGTGCTGTTTACCGGCGGTTTGAGCTGGCTCTTCGTGCTCACGCACTCACTGTCGCAAGCGATTCGCTGGGGCCTGTATTGGTTCGTTTTCGCGGAAGTGATCAAGATCATGTTGGCGGCCGGCATCGCCAGCGCATGGAGCCGCCGGTTCTACCCAAAAGCATAGAAGCGAAGGATTCGTAGTATGACAAGTGCGGCTCTGCTCCCAGCCGCGACGAGAGCCAGTGACCGGTGACCTGTCACCGGTGACCCGAAGGCAGCGACCAGTGACCGTTCATCGCTGACCGCTACCTGGCGCTGAGAATTTTATGACTACCGTATCCGCTCCCGTTCGTGAAATCACTGTGGCGCACAGTCCCGACTCCGACGATGCATTCATGTTTTACGGCTTGGCCACAAACAAGGTTCGTTTTCCCGGCCTGCGCTTCACGCATACGTTGTGCGATATCGAAACGCTGAATCGCGAAGCCCAGCGGGGTGTTTACGACATCACCGCCATTTCGTTCCACGCCTATCCCTACATCCAGAAAAACTACGCGCTCATGTCGTGCGGGGGCAGCGTGGGCGATGGCTACGGTCCCATGCTGGTTTCCACGCGTTCGTTTACGCCGACCGAGATCAAGAGCAAGAAAATCGCCGTTCCCGGCAAACTGACGACGGCTTATCTGGCGCTGCAGTTATTCGCCCCTGGTATTGAGGTCGAGGTCGTCCCGTTCGACCAGATCATCCCGCAGATTCTGGAAGGAAAATACGAAGCGGGATTGATCATCCATGAAGGCCAGCTGACGTACGACAGATCTGGCCTTCACCGCGTCGTGGATCTCGGCAGGTGGTGGCTGAAGGTCACCGGCCTTCCGCTGCCGCTAGGCGGAAATGCGGTTCGGCGCGCGCTGGGTGCGGAACTGATGGCCGAGGTTACGCACGTGCTCCGCGAGAGCATTCAATACGCCATCGATCACCGCGAAGAAGCGCTCGCCTATGCCATGCAGTTCGCCCGCGACCTTGACACGCAGCTCGCCGACAAGTTCGTCGGCATGTATGTCAACGAACGCACGCTCGATTATGGGGACGATGGCAGGGAAGCCGTGCGCCGTTTGCTTGACATGGGACACAAAGCGGGCATTATTCCACAAGAGCCGCACGTCGAGTGGGTCTAAGTTCCGCGCGCGAGGGCGAGAGGCCAATTTACGAAGACCGCCGCCGGACTGACTGCCACATGCCCAGCGCCACCAATTGCCACCACGTCAGTGCAATCAGCGTGACCGCGAGCACGCCGAGAAATTGGGTGAACGTCGAATGGTTCGATGGGACTCCCTCGGTTGCGACGGCATAGCCAACCGCCCCAATCGAAGAGCTTGTGACGATTGTGGCCAGCTTGGTAACCTTGCGCGCGGGCGTCGTAACTTCTTCGACTTCTTCTGGCTCACAACCCGCTCCGGCGCGCTGATACCAAGAGATGAACCACAGTAGTAGAATTGCCAGTCCTGCGAGCGTGCTCGCGTGTTGCAAGAGCTTGTAAAGCGGCACGAATCCAAGGTGCGGCACGCGGACCGCATGCCGCAGCGGCGCCCAATGGCGCGTCAGCCAGCGGTCCGAATGCGTGAAAGAATCCCATACGAGGTGCGTCGCCATTCCCACCATAATCGAGGCCACGATCAACGCGAACCGCCGTGCTCCGCCAAACCGGAATTCACCAAGCAAGGGACCCAGCCTTCGCCTCAGGCCGTTCGGCATCAACTCCGCAAAGGCTGTCTTCACGTATGCGTGAAAAAGCCAAAGCGTGGCGAGCGCGAGCGGCAGGGTAAACACAACGGAACCGACCAAGGTGTGACTGTATCCGCCGCCGGGAGAAAGCCGCAGAAAATACGGCAGGTCGGGCGCGATCGCTCCGACAATCAGTGCCGACCAGACCAACCGCGAACGGCGAAAGGGAATGGCTGCGGCAATGTGGGCGGGTGTGAAGGGCATTGCCCGTCTAGTCGAGCGTTCTTACTTCACCTTCTGCCGGAAATCAAACACCGGATCAATATCCACAGGAATGCCTGCGGTTGCCTTTAATGAAGTCTTCAGATCTTGCGGCATCGTATCGTATTTTGCGAACCAACTCTCCGCCCGCCGCTGGTTTCCGGTGGCCTCCGTCTCGAGCAGTTCTTTTGAGAGATCAGCCATGGCGGCGGGCATCTTCCCATAGTCAATCGCGTAGCGGCCGTTCGCATTGCGCGCGACCGCCCCGCGCTCCAACAGATAATTCAGCTCCATCAGCTCCGCTTGACTGTGAGCCTCGGCCGCTCCAAAGCGCACGCTGCGGAATAAATCAGCGACGTAGGATGTATAGGCCTCCTCCAGTTTCTCTTTTGCAAGCGCTCCGTGATCCACCAGCCAGCTCAAAGCGAACATTCCGGTTGTATCGGCCTTTGCCTCCTCCAGCGCGCTATAGGTCGGGCCAACCGCTTCACGAATCGTGGTTTTGCCCGCCGCGGTACGCGCATACGCCGGTCCCAGGCCATGGCAGATCTCGTGCATGATGGTGCCCAGCATGTAGCCTTCACCGGTGATTTTCGCGGCTTGTGCGGGCTCCATCATCTTGCGTGCCACCGGCAGAACCACGTAGGTCACGCGCGCGTCCATAAAGTTCTTGAAAAACATTTTCTTGCTGCCCGCCCGCTCATGCACGCGCGGGTCGTTCGGAAGATTGTCGGCGACCGCCTGATAGCCGTGCGTCAGGTCGCCAGCGCGAAACGGAGCATCCACCACTTCCATTGGCGTCTCCAGGCCACGTTTCGAGGGACGATCCTCGGCCGCCAACGGCAGGGCATCCTGAATGTCGGGGACATATTTCGCGAACAGATCGAGCTTCTTGCTCTCGCGCTCGTTTCGCACCATGACCGCCGCTCCGTAGGAACCCTTCACGCCGAGCAAATCGTCAAGGTAGGTTTCATAGGGGGCAAAAATGATGTCGAACTTCGGATTCTTCAACGCCAGCCACGCGAGGTCACTCGGAAAATAATCGTCGCTCAGCAACGCGTCGGCACGGAGCCGAAGAAACTTTGCGAATGCCGGGTCGTTGCTCAGGTCGGCGGCGACACGCAACGCCTGCGCTGCCGGATCGAGGAACGTACGATACGCGATGTGGTAGGGAACTGCTTCCAGCTTTCCGTTGTGCCAGCGAACAATCGTGAACTGATCGTAGATTGCCGCCTTCTGATCCGGGTGTTGCTTGACGTACTGTTCAACCTGCGTGTTGGTCAGGTTGGCCGGATAGAATCCGTGACCCGAAAGCATGCGATCAGTTCCCACGAATGGCTGGTTGTCGGCGATCAGGTCGAATCGCGAAGCGTTGATCCACAAATATCGGCGTAACTCCGCATCGCGCCGGTTCGTGCTCGACGCCAGCGACTGGTAAATCGTCAGGGCTTCCGGATCGCTCTGTCGCCAGAAGATACTCTCAAGCTCATTGCAGGCTTCCACCAATTTTTGGACCAGTCGCACCTCGCGAGCGCTCAAACCAGCCATCCGAAAAGGGATTTGGACGCGCCGGAACTTCGCCAGGCGCTCAGCCAAGTCCGGCACGACCTTCAAACTTGCCGGGGCGCCGTTCTTCGACGCCGAGCCCGTCATCACCCGCGTATTTTTTGATTGAGGAGAACTGGCAACCGACAAAAGCAGAATGGTAAACAACAGGAGCCCGCGTGCTTTCATGCGGACTCGATCTTAACAGAAAGATGAAAGCCACTCGCAACCCGGTATCATGGATGTCATGTGGGAACAGAATGGTGCCCAGACCCTGCTCATCGATGCTGACGACACGCTCTGGGAGAACAACATCTATTTCGAGCGCGCCATCGCAAAGTTCATCTTCTTCCTCAACCATCGCGAATTTTCACCCGAACAGGTTCGTTTGGTGCTCAACGATGTGGAGCGCGAGTCCATCGTCAAGCACGGTTATGGCCTGCACAGCTTTGCCCATTCTTTGGTCGACACTTTTGAGAAGCTTTCCGCCGACCCAGTCACGCCCGAGTTGCACGAGCGCATTCACAGTTTCGCTCACCAGATTGCTGACCATCCTGTCGAAATTCTCCCCGGCGTGCCCGAGACGCTCGATTACCTTAGCGGAAAACACCACCTCATTTTGCTGACAAAAGGGCATCCTGCAGAACAAGCGGGGAAAATCGACCGCTCCGGCTTGAAAGATTATTTCTCTGCGGTCGAGATCGTGGCCGAAAAAGATGAAGCGACTTACCGCTCGGCCATCTCCAAGTACGCCTTGGCAACCGATGTTACCTGGATGGTCGGCAATAGCCCCAAGTCCGATATCAATCCAGCCCTGGCTGCCGGACTGCACGCAGTCTTTGTGCCCCACGACCAGACCTGGATCCTGGAGCATGAAGAACTGGCCAGCGCGCCGCCATCTCAACAGCTACTAGTCGTGGATCGTTTCTCCGACCTTACCAAACACTTTTAGTGGACTTCAGTTCTCCGCATAATTCTGACTGCAACAAAAATGCCCCCGTATCTGCCAATCACGGAAGATACAAGGGCACAATGCAAAAATACGATTCTTACTCGACGGTTATGCTGACCGGTGCGGAGGGAATGCCGTTCGCCACAACCTCCAACGTGCTGGCGCCGGTTTCAATCGAACTCGGAACGTCGAAATTGGTTGAGACCATCTCCGACCCCGTGGCCACGCCCATCGTGCTGTGGTCGTGGGTTCGAGCGTAAAACACGTGATTTGTGCTGTTATTCGTGATTCGCACCAGCGGATAATTGGTCGCCGTCTGGTACTCGTCGCCGAAAGAATTCGCCTGCGACAGGCCGTTGAATTGCGTGCCCGAGATCGGGTAAGTCGAGCCCGGAGTTATGCTGGTCGGATAAGTAGCGATCGTCGGCTGCCATGCCGACTGGTAAGTGCCGGCTGGATTGTAAACTTCGGTCGGGCCGCCGCCCACTAATATCTGGCCCGTAGGCAGCACCATCAGGCACCCGGGAGTAAATAAGCCGGCGGTAAAAGTCGAACCATTCCAGATATACGAAGTGCCAGAATCTCCCTCCACCAGCACATCGCCATTCGGCAGCAGGACGGCAAAGGAATCGCCCGCGTTGTCATTGTTGGGGAACTGCGGGCCCGCGGTCCAGCCGCCTTCCAGACTGTTATAAATCGCCGTGTTGCCGGGATCGTTGGGATTGTTATTGGTGTAAGAGCCGGTATAGAACACCGTGCCGTCCGGACGCAGAATCGACGGTCCGATCTCCCCAGGCGGATAGTAGCAGAGCTTTCCGCCCGGCCCATACGGAATGCAGCCGAACGGTGAGGGTGAATGCAAGTCGACGATCGTGCTGCCGGCCGTTTTCCAGCCCTTGTTCTTGCCGGTGCTGACGGTGAGAATCTCAGAGTTAGGAGCGTTCTTCACGTCGGCGGTCAGGATCGTTCCGTTGGCCAGAAGTGTCCATCCCTCCTCCGCGTTGAAGTCGCTCTTGCCCTTGTCGGACACTGCTGACCAGGTAAGCGTGGATGGATCGAGTTGCTGATCCAGCTTGGTGAGCTTGTCCCCAATCACATAATTGCCATTGGGAAGCACCGATGAGGGGGAGTCTCCAATGTATTTCCAGCTCTTCGGCGGAGCCACCGATGTCCAGGTGTTGGCGATAGGGTCGTAGATGGCACCCAGGTTGGTAAGCGTAAAGTTGCCGAAGTTGTATTCGCCGCCCTCGATTATCAGCTTCCCGCTGGCCAGCACCGCCGATGCGAATGCGGTGGGAGAATACCCAGAGGGCAGGCTGGCAACTTGCGTCCAGGTCCCATTGACATAACTGCCGTTGATGTCCGGCGTGAGCTTCCACCAGTCGGAGTCACCGTATCCTTGCCCCAGCACCGTGCCATCGGTCATCTGAAAGGTCAGCTGGACGCCATCCGGGGGCTGGTTCTTGAGTTGCGTGACGGATTGCGCCATGGCGGCGCCGGAAAATGCCAACAAAATCAGCACGGCGATGACACTTGACACCGTGCGCGAACTACCATTCGTGGACACACACCTATTCCCATGTCCTGGAATACTGATCATCCTCACCCTCCATTGGGGACTACGACTCTGCGCGAAGCGCGCGGGGTTACTATCGTAACAGAGTTTTTGTGAGATTGGGAATGAAATAAGAAAGCCTGCCCGGCGCGGCTTTTGGGGTCCGGGTTGACAAAACAACCCTCCCAAATAGACACAGGCCGGAATCCCGGAATTTCTTCCGGATCCCAGCCTGCGCTTCCCTCAACTTGTAGGCCCGAGTCTGTTGGCCGGCAATACGGCGTGAGGCTAGTTCGCCTGGCTGCCCCCGGCATTGGCGGCCGTGGTCGCCGTGGCCGGTGCGGACGCCGGCGCCGGGTTGGCGTTGTACCGCGACAACCGCGGGAAGAACGGCGTCACCTCGAACGGCATTTTGTCGCGTGCCGAAGTGATCGCCACCGGTTGTGCTTTTACCATCTCGACTTTGTCATCCCATGCGTTCAGCCGGACGCGTCCACCCAGAGGCAACGCGGCAATCTGATCCAGCTTGTTCCAGTCCAGTGCCGGCGCGCCGTTCGACAATTGCGCCATCCGCGTCACGGTGCCGTTCTCCGTCATGCTGTTGCCAAGGTGGGCCTGCAGCAAAGCCGTCAACTGCGGCGCGCGCTGCTGCAGCGCCTTCAGGAACAATCCCGCCGTATCCAGCTTTTGCGCGTACGGCGATGCCTTCAGCATCTCAATCGCTTTCTTGTCGGCCGCCGTTTCCTCTTCGGGGATATGTTTGAAGCCCAGATTTGCGAAAGTTCCCTCGTCCGAGAAGAGCATGCGGTCGTTGAACGCATACTGGCTGCCGAGGTTGTGTCCCAGGACGATGTGCGCCAGTTCGTGCGACAACACCATTGCCAGGCTGCCTTCGTCGGGCAGCACGTCGATCAAGCCACGGCTTACGACAATCGTGTTGCCAACACTGAAGGTTTCGAGCGGAGACGTGGTCAGCACGCGCGTGCGCACCGGCCGCGGCAACTCAACGTTGTTGGTGATCTCGAGGTTGTTGACAACCGTTTGCAGGATCTTGTCGACGTCGCCTTCGGGCGCCAGCAGACCGGCGCGTTCCAGGCGCTCGATCACGTTGTCTTCCGCCTGCTGCTGCCATTCGCGCTCAGCTGCCAGAGGAGTCGCGTCCTGCGCGGCCGGCGTATCATCTTTCACGCTATCCACGCGAATCTGCGTCAGTTCATCGTTGGGCGTTCCTGTCTTTAGGTTGTAGCCCCACATACGCGTCTGCGCCTTGAACGCAATTTTGTTATGCGCGCCCGCGGTGAAGTCTCCTTCCTCGCTGTAAATGTACGCGGGCACCCAATAACCGGGGATCAGGTTCAACCGCCAGCTGTCCATGTGGAAGAAATAGGTGTTGCGCGAAGGATGCGCATAAGTGCCGTTCAGCCGCACAATGTTGAATTCCTGATCCTCGACCCAGATGCGGCCCAGGAAGCGTCCGCGGCCGGCGTCTTTCTTTGGCGTGACGTCAAATACCAGGCAGCGCACGTCGCCCAGAAACTCGCGGCGGGCATAGTGAAAGTCGTAGTGCTGGCGGTCGAAGTCGTTGCGATCGGCATAGATCATCCACGAAAAGCCCAGCGGCTGGTACTGGAACTTAAACATCTTCGTGAAGCCGCCAAGCAGGTGCTGCTCCATGCTTTCGTCGCTGTCTCTTTCCCTGTTCTTGTTCTTGCCCTTGCCTTTGCTGTCCTTGTCATTGAGGTAATCCGACCTGTCGATCGAGTCGCTCAGATCCATGCGCCCGAGGAAATAATGGTCGCTCTGCGGGATCGGCCCCAGCTGCGGGTCCTGGGCCAGGTCCTGCAGGTAGGTCTCGACGATAGGTGTGCGCGGGGCCAGAAACTTGATCAGTTCCCGCTCGCGGAGGATCACGCGGTCCACGACCTGATCCATGGTCGTGGGTGGTGCCAGCGTGGCCGGCGCGCCCGCTTGCGCCGCTTGTCCCGCCTGCGGATTCTGCGGCGTGGATGCCGATTGC
>Ga0187772_10000940_pt1 | contig 13372 bp, 7 predicted proteins | sample 0116_SJ02_MP15_2_FD_133137 | JGI IMG/M metagenome (GOLD analysis project Ga0187772, IMG submission 133137) | Tropical peat soil microbial communities from peatlands in Department of Meta, Colombia - 0116_SJ02_MP15_20_MG | ecosystem: Environmental > Terrestrial > Soil > Wetlands > Peat | place... | reverse complement strand
GAGCGCTCCTCGGTGGTGCTCGATCCTTCGGAGGAGCGCATCAAGGGCGAATTCTCCGGCGTGAAGCGCACGTTCCTGCCGATGCATTCCATCCTGCGCATCGACGAGGTGAAGAAGCACGGCTCGGCCAAGATCACCGCGCTGGAAAGCGGCGCCAACGTCGCGCAGTTCCCGATGCCCATGTATTCGGTGCCGCCGGGCGAAAAGAAATGAGGTGCGGGTAGCACATGCTGCAGATCGCCGGGCCGCCCGCGCTGTCCGCATTCCGCATCGCCAAGCTCCTCGACCGGCTGACGGCGCTCGAGTCGGCCGTGAGCGGCCTCGAGGCGCGTTTCCTGCACTTTGCCGACCTGGCGCAGCCGCTCAGCGCGAGTGAGCGCGCCATTCTCGAGCAGCTGCTCACCTACGGGCCGCGCCGGCCGGCGCCCGCCGCCGACCTCGGCGGTGAGCTGATCCTGGTGGTGCCGCGCGTCGGCACGATCTCACCCTGGTCGAGCAAGGCGACCGACATCGCGCAGGTGTGCGGCCTCGGCAGCGTGCGCCGCATCGAGCGCGGCATCGCCTACCGCCTGCGCGCGCCGCTGCCGCTGGGGAGCGCGCGCCTGACACGCCTCGCGACGGTGCTGCACGACCGCATGACCGAAGAGGCGCTGCTCGAACCTGCCCAGGCGGTGCGCCTGTTCGAACAGGCGCAACCGCGCCCCACCACGCGCGTATCGCTGCGGGAGGGACGCGCGGCGCTCGCAGCGGCGGACCGGCGGCTGGGGCTCGCGCTGTCGGCCGAGGAGATGGACTACCTGCTCGAGAGCTTCGCGCGGCTCGAGCGCGACCCGACCGACGTCGAGCTGATGATGTTCGCGCAGCTGAACTCCGAGCACTGCCGCCACAAGATCTTCAACGCCCGCTGGATCATCGACGGGCAGCCGTGCGCCGAGTCGCTGTTCGCGATGATCCGCCATACCCACGCGCGAGCGCCCACCGGCGTGCTGTCCGCCTACCGCGACAACGCCGCGGTGGTCACCGGGCACACCGGCACGCGATTCTTTCCCGACCCGACGAGCGGCATTTACGTCGCGAGCAGCGAGCCGATCGACATTCTCATGAAGGTCGAGACGCATAATCATCCCACCGCCATCTCCCCCTTCCCGGGCGCCGCGACCGGCGCGGGCGGGGAGATCCGCGACGAGGGCGCCACCGGACGCGGCGCGAAGCCCAAGGCCGGCCTCACGGGGTTTACGGTGTCCAACCTGCACATCCCCGGCTACCAGCGGCCGTGGGAGCGCGAGTTCGGCCGGCCGGCGCGCATCGCGAGCGCGCTCGACATCATGCTCGAGGGTCCGATCGGGGCGGCCTCGTTCAACAACGAGTTTGGCCGGCCGGCGATCTGCGGCTACTTCCGCACCTTCGAGCAGCAGGCGCCGGGCGATCCCCCGCAGCGCCGGCGCGGCTACCACAAGCCCATCATGATCGCGGGGGGCCTGGGCAACGTGCGCCGCGCTCACGTGGAGAAGGCCACGGTGCCCGTCGGCGGGCAGCTCATCGTGCTCGGCGGACCGGCGATGCTGATCGGCCTGGGGGGCGGGGCGGCTTCCTCGCTCGGCAGCGGCAGCTCGAGCGCGGACCTCGACTTCGCCTCCGTGCAGCGCGGCAACCCCGAGATGCAGCGGCGCGCGCAGGAGGTCATCGATCACTGCTGGTCGCTCGGCCCAAGCAATCCGATCGCGCTGATCCACGACGTCGGTGCCGGCGGGCTGTCGAACGCCGTGCCCGAGGCGGTGGCGCACAGCCGGCGCGGCGCACGCATCGACCTGCGCACCATCCCGAGCGCGGAAGCGGGCCTCTCGCCGATGGAGCTGTGGTGCAACGAGGCACAGGAGCGCTACCTGCTCGTCATCGAGCGCGCGGCGCTGCCGCAGTTCGCGGCCGTCACGGCGCGCGAGCGCTGCCCGTTCGCGGTGATCGGCGAGATCGACGCCAGCGGCCGGCTGCGGGTGAATGATCCGCTGTTTCACGACCAGCCGGTCGACTTACCCCTCGAGCTCCTGCTCGGCAAGCCGCCGCGCCTGACACGCGACGTGCACAGCGCCGTGCCCGAGCGCCGCCGCTTCGACACCGCCCGCATCGAGTTGCGCGAGGCGGCCTACCGGGTGCTGCGCCTGCCGGCGGTGGCCGACAAGACCTTCCTCATCACCATCGGCGACCGCACGGTCGGCGGCCTGGTGAGTCGCGACCCGCTGGTCGGCCCCTGGCAGGTCCCGGTGAGCGATGTCGCGGTCACGCTCGCCGACTATCGCGGCACGGCCGGCGAGGCGATGGCGATGGGCGAGCGCACCCCGGTCGCGGTGCTCGATGCACCGGCTTCCGGGCGGCTGGCGGTGGCCGAGGCGCTCACCAACATTCTGGCGGCCGACATCGGCTCGCTGTCGCAGATCCGCCTGTCGGCCAACTGGATGGCGGCGAGCGGGGAGGCCGGCGAGGATGCCGCGCTCTACGCGACGGTGCACGCGGTGGCGCGGGAGCTGTGCCCGCAGCTCGGCATCGCGATCCCAGTGGGCAAGGACTCCTTGTCGATGAAGACCGCCTGGAGCGAAGCGGGCGTCGGCAAGAGCGTGATTGCACCGGTATCGCTGATCGTGTCGGCGTTCGCGCCGGTCCGCGACGCACGCCGCACGCTGACTCCGGCGCTGCAGCTCGACGAGCGCCCGACGTCACTGTGGCTTATCGATCTCGCCGGCGGCCGCAACCGCCTGGGAGGGTCGGCGCTCGCGCAGGTGTACGGCGAGCTCGGCGATGAGCCCGCCGATCTCGATGAGCCGCAGCGGCTCACGCAGTTCGCCGCGGCGCTCGGCGAGCTGCGCGCCGCCGGCCTGCTGCGCGCCTACCACGACCGCTCCGACGGCGGCTTGTTCGTGACCGTGGTCGAGATGGCGTTCGCCGGACACTGCGGGCTCGATATCGCGCTGCCGGCGGCACGCGGGAGCGCGCTGGCGCAGCTGTTTGCCGAGGAGCCGGGCGTGGTGGTGCAGATCATGGCCGCCGATGAGCCGGCGTTCGCGCAGGTGCTCGAGCGTCACGGGCTCGGCGCGGCCGCCCTCTACCTCGGCGCGCCGGTGAGCGAGCTGCGCGTCGAGATCAGGGTAGGCGAGACGCTGTTCGAGGAGGCCTGGGCGGAGCTGCGGGGCGCCTGGTCGGAGACCTCGTGGCGGCTGCGGCGGCTGCGCGATGACCCGCAATGCGCCGACGAGGAGTTTGCCGCGCAGACTGCGGAGGCCGAGGGCGGGCTCAAGGTCGAGCTCACCTTCGACCCGCAACAGGACGTCAGCGCGCCGTACCTGGCGCGCGGCGTGCGCCCGGCGGTCGCCATCCTGCGCGAGCAGGGCGTCAACAGTCAGACCGAGACCGCTGCGGTGTTCGACGCCTGCGGCTTCGCGGCGCACGACGTGCACATGACCGACCTGCTGAGCGGCCGCCGCACTCTGGACGAGTTCCGCGGGCTCATCGCCTGCGGCGGTTTCTCGTACGGCGATGTGCTCGGGGCCGGCGAGGGCTGGGCCAAGTCGATCCTGTTCCACCAGGCGGTGCGCGAGCAGTTCCAGCGCTTCTTCGCGCGCAGCGACAGCTTCGCGTTCGGCATCTGCAACGGCTGTCAGATGTTCGCCGCCCTGCGGGACATCATCCCCGGGACAGAGCACTGGCCGCGCTTCGTGCAGAATCGCAGCGAGCAGTACGAGGCGCGCTTCTCGCTGGTGGAGGTGCTGCCTTCGCCGTCGGTGCTGCTTCAGGGCATGGCGGGGTCGCTCCTGCCGATCGCCGTCTCGCATGGCGAGGGACGCGCGGAGTTTGCCTCCGCCGCCGCGGCGCAGGCGTGCGCGGCGAGCGGCCTGGTGGGCCTGCGCTACGTGAACGGCGATCGCAGCGTCGCGACCCGCTACCCGGCGAATCCGAGCGGCACGCCCTTCGGCATCGCCGCGCTGTCGAACCTCGACGGGCGCGTAACCATCAGCATGCCGCACCCGGAGCGCTCATTCCGCTATCTGCAGAATTCGTGGCGGCCGTCCGGCGCCGGCGAATGGAGCGGCTGGATGCGGCTGTTCCGCAACGCGCGACGCTTCGTGGAATGAGAAGTGCGGGGGGCCGCCGACCAGCTCGTGATCAGCTCGCCGAGACCAGCGGCGCCACATGACTGCCGGTCTCCTCGAGGAAGAAGCGCCGCACCATGATCGCCTGCTGCAGCCTGCCCTTGCGCACGTAGGCTTCGTACAGCAGATCCTTGACGACCTCGAGCATGATGCCCGCCTCGTAACCGTCGAGCAGCGGCAGCGGCGCGCGGGCATCGAGCTCCGCACCGAACAGGATGCTGCGCATCTTGGCGAAGATCTCGGGCGCGATGCGGGCGAGCTCGCGCACCTCGTTCAGCTCATCGAACAGCCGCAGCTTGCCGGCTTCGCCGAGGTCGGCAAACATTGCTTGCGCCGAGCGGCGGCACATGGAGGCGAAGGCGTTGAATGCGCCCTGCGAGAAGCAGGCGAGCGCCTCGCGGAACAGCAGCTCAACTTCCTCCGGGATGTAGGCGAAGCTGAACTTCTCGCGCGCCCGCTCCACCTCGGTGAACTGCGGCGACAGCTCGATGCGCGCCGCGCCGTACACGCGCACCGTGAAGCGCAGGAACACCGGCATATGGCAGGCGTCGCACAGGTAGACCGCGCCCACTTGCTTGGGACGGTACAGCTGCAGGTCCTCGAAGCGCGGCACCGCACAGGGCGTGATGTGCGCGACCGCCTGGCAATGGGGGCAGGTGACGACCAGGTTCTTATCGAGGTCGTGATGCAGTTGGCTCGCCGAATCGATGTACAGGGACATGCGCGGTCAGCGGCTCATGTTTGTTGTCGGTGCCGCCCGGCCATGTTAACTCAGTGCGCGTCCGCTGAGTGCGCCCGGTGCGCCGGGGCGAGGGTGGGCGGGTCCGGCGGGCCGCGTTATGTCACAGGCCGCCCGGTGCGCGCGAACGCGAGGATGCGGTCCGCGAGCGTTGCGTATTCGCCGCTGAAGTGATGCCCCTTGCCGATCTGCGCGCGGGCGATGGGGCCGGCCGGCAGTCCGGGACAGATCGAATCCGCCTCACCTTCGCCGTAGATGCACAACACCGGCACCTGGCCGAGGCGGGTGAGCTCCGGGCGCGTCGGCGGTCCACCCTCATCGCCGCCGACCCAGCCGGCAATGCGCACCTCGAACGAGGCGTGCGCGTCGATCCCGAGCACGCTGACACTCGCAACGTGCTCACGCAGGTCCGGCGGCAGGCGGTTGACCACGAACGGCAGCACATCCGCCCCGAACGAATAGCCGATCAGCAGCACGCGCGGCCGGTTCCAGGCAGCGAGGTAGTGGCGCAGCAGGCGCGCGACGTCGCGGGCGGTCTCCTCCGGTGTGCGCTCGGTCCAGAAATACTTCAGCGAGTTCAGCCCCACCGTGGGCACACCGTTGGCCGCGAGGCGCGCAGCGAGCTCCTGGTCGAGCCCCGCCCAGCCGCCGTCGCCGGTGAGCAGCAGCGCAAACTCGTCCGCTGCGCCGCTCGCCTCGACCTCCTGCACCGGCAGGTCGCTGATGTCCGGCGGGCGCCCGGCGGGCGCCTGCGCGCGCGCGCTGAGGCGCGCGTAGGCCTCGCGGAACTGCGCCAACCAGTTGCGCTCGACCGAGAAGCCGTGGCCCACCAGGGGCAGCTTCACCACCGCGCCGCCGCTCACCCGAGCGGCGAACACGTCGGTGGCGTGCGGGTCGCACACCTGATCCTTCTGTCCCTGCAGGGCAATCCACGGCTGCTTGAGCGCCGTCGACGGCTCGAGCACCAGCTCGTGCTGATGGTTCTCGGTATAGCGCAGTCCGGCGCCCGGACACAGTGACGCGCCGGCGAAGTCCTGGTCGGCGCAGAAGCCGAGACTCAGCGCGCCGGCGAAGGTACCCGGCGGGGACTGCGCCAGCGTGGCGTACACCACGGTGGCACCCGAGGAATAGCCGACCAGCACCGGCACGAGGTACTCGCTCATGCCGATTTGCTTCTGCACCTGATGACTCAGGGTCTCGAAATCCGCGGCGATCATCTGGCAGGGTGCATCGGGGCGCTGCGCCGCGCGGCGCAGGCTCCCGAGGTAGTCGCGGATATCCACGCCGACGACCACGGCACCGAGGGCGGCGAGCGCGTGCGCCATGTTGACGACGCCGAGCTCCCAGCCGCCGTCGCCGGAGACGAACAGTGCGACACTGCGCGGCTGGCCTGCGGGCAGGTAGACCGTGACGGTGCCGAAGCGTCCCGCCGGCAGGCGGGTGGAGTAACGCTTGTCAGCGGGTGCGACCGCGCCGCGCGCCGGGCCGGCGCGCGTGGGGGCCGCGGCGGTGGAAGGCGCGCCGGCGCTCGACGGCGCGTCGGCGCTGGCCGCCCGACCGGGATCTGTCCCGGTCAGCGTCAGCGCCAACAGTACCGCAGCGCCCGCGCCGGCACGCCACGGCAATCGGGCCGCGGCAGCCGGCCGGCTGACAGGCCCCGCCGTGATCATCGCGCGAACAACTCCTTCATACCGCCGGCGAACAACACCGACACATCCACCAGCACCCGCGGCAGCGCCATGCCGCCGGGAGCGGCCAGATAACGCGGCTCCCACACGGGATCGAACTTGGTCTTGTAGCGCCGCAGCCCCTCGAAATTATAGAAGTGCTCGCCGTGGCGGAAGATGAAGTTACCCACCCGGTGCCAGGCGGGTGCGAGCGGGTGAGCTTCCAGGCCCGCGAGCGGTGCCATGCCGAGATTGAACCAGCGATAACCCTCGCTGCGTCCCCACAGCATCAGCTCGATGAACAGGTAGTCCATGGCGCCGCGCGGGGCGTCCGGCCCGAAGCGCATGAGATCCACCGAGAGCTCGGCCCTCGTTGCCGTGGTCCACAGGTTCGCAAACGCAGCCGGCGTGCCTTCCGCGCGCACCACGGCCACCGGAAACTGCCGCAGGTACTGCGGCGCGAACGCGCCCACGGAGAAGCGCTTCTCGCCGGTCGACTTGGCAGCGAGCCAGGAGTCGGATATGCGCTGCAGGACCGGCAGCAGCTCGTCGACCCGCCCGGGCGGCACGACCTCGAAGCTGGCGCCGTCGCGCTGCGCGCGGCGGTGCGATTGCCGCAGGTCAGCGCGCGCCGCGCCCTCGAGCGAGAACTGCGCGAGCGGCACGCGCGCCTCCTCGCCGATCTTGAGCGCCGCCAGCCCGAGGTCGACGTACAGCGACAGGCGCTCGCCGGACACCTGATAGAACACCGTGCGGCCGCCGTGGCGATCGGATATCTCGCGCAGCCGCCATACCAGCTCCTCGGCGCCGTCCGGCGAGCCGATCGGATCAGCGAGCGCGATCCAGCTGTGGCCGGCGACCTGGTACATGAGGAACGCATCGCCGGCCTCGCTGAACAGCAGGCGCTTGTCGCCGGTGAGCGCGGCGTTGGCGATGGTGAGCTCCGCGGCGGCAATCAGCGGACGCGCCCGCGCCAGCTCCGCGGGGCCGGCGACCGCCGGCTCCGGCCGCGCCGGCCGCAGCATGTTGAGCAGCAGGTAGGCGGTGGCGAGCACGATGACGGCGAACGAGGCGCGCAGCACGCGCGGGGCGCTGCCGTCCAGGGCGAAGGTCCACCACAGCTCGCGCGAGTAGGCGACGTGCCGGTGGGAGACCATGCCGATCCACACCGCCAGCACGATGACCCCGGTGATGCTCGCCACCCAGGCGGGGGTGAAGCGCTCGGCGAGGATCGCGGTCGGGCGATAGAAGGCGCGCCGCCCGAGCATCAGCACGCCAAGGACCAGTGCGAGCAGAGTCGCCTCCTCGAAATCGAGTCCCTTGAGGAGCGAAGCGAAGATGCCGGCGACCAGCAGCCATACCGAGATGTGATACGCCGCCTGCACGCGCCGGAACAGCGCGCGCGCCAGCACCAGGAGTGCGAGCCCGACGATGCTGCCGGCGAGGTGCGAGATCTCCAGCACCGCGAGCGGTAGGAAGCGATCGAGAAACGCCAGCCGTGCGTCGATCGCTGGCGTCGAGCCGGAGAACAGCAGCAATGCGCCGGCGAGGAAGGTGAGGGCGCCGGCGATTTGCGGCACGACCGGCGCGATGTAGAGGCTCGCCCACTGCTGGGCACGCGCCAGCGCCGGGCGCTGCGCCGCCAGCTCCTTGGAGCCGAACAGCAGTGTCGCGAACACCAGCGGCACCAGGTAGTACACGGCCCGGTAGGCGAGCAGCGAGCCGAGCAGCGCATCCGCCGGCACGCCCGGCAGGGTGAGCAGCACCACCGCCTCGAACACCCCGACGCCCCCGGGCACGTGGCTGACGATGCCGGCGATCACCGCCGCGGCGTAGACGCCCAGGAAGGTAATGAAGCCGACATGCGCCTCCGGCGGCAGCAGCCACCACAGCACGGCGCAGGACAAGGACAGGTCGAGCACCCCGAGGGCGATCTGCGCAACGCCGATCGCCGGGCCCGGTGCCCGCAGCGCCCAGCCGCGGATCTCCAGCGTGGCGCGCGCCAGGCAGGCCCACAGCAGGTAGGCCGCCACGGCGAAGAGCAGCAGTGTGCCGGCGAGCAGCGACCAGTTGTGATGCAGGCGCAGCACGCTCGCGGTGTGCGCCGGCGCCAGGAACAGCGACACGCCCGAGACCGTCGCCAGCCCGATGCCGAAGGAGAGGCTGCAGAAGGCGGAGACGGTCGCGACCTCGATCGCCGTGATGCCCGCGGTGGCGTACAGGCGCAAGCGGATCGCGGTGCCGGTGAATGCCGCGAATCCGAGCGTGTGGCCGAAGGAGTAGGCGATGAAGGAGGTGAACAGGATGCGCGTGTACGGGATCGCCCGCCTGAGATAGGCGAGCGCCAGCACCTCGTAGGTGGAGAGCAGCCAGTAGCTCGCCGCGCTGGTGGCGAGGGCGGCGAGCACCTGGCGGCGCGGAATGGCGTGCAGGCGAGCGAGCACGCTGCGTACGTGCAGGTGCGCGAGCTGATGGTGCAGAACCACCACGACGCCGGCGAACACCAGCAGCGCGGCGAGCGGACCGGCCCAGCGCCACAGGCGGTGCTCGTCGCTCTCTTGCGGCGCGGCCGCTGTCACGGGGCGTGACAAGTGACTTTAGGTCCGCTCAGCGGGTGAGCGGTTTGTACCTGATGCGATGGGGCTGGGCGGCGTCCTCGCCCTTGCGGCGCCTGAAGTCCGCGACGTATTCCTGGTAATTGCCCTCGAACCATACCACCTGGGAGTCGCCTTCGAAGGCGAGGATGTGCGTGGCGATGCGATCGAGGAACCAGCGGTCGTGCGAGATCACCACGGCGCAGCCCGGGAAGGAAAGCAGCGCCTCCTCGAGCGCGCGCAGCGTCTCCACGTCGAGGTCGTTGGTCGGCTCATCGAGCAGCAGGACGTTGCCGCCGGCGCGCAGCACCTTGGCCAGGTGCACGCGGTTGCGCTCGCCGCCGGAGAGCTCGCCGATCAGCTGCTGCTGCTGCGTACCCCGGAAATTGAAGCGCCCGACGTAGCCGCGCGAGGGCGTCTCGTAGGCGCCGACCCGGATCACGTCGAGACCGCCGGAGATCTCCTCCCAGACCGTCTTGCGGTCGTCGAGCGCCTGGCGCGACTGGTCGACGTAGGCGAGTCGCACCGTAGAACCGATGCGGATCTCGCCGGCGTCGGGCCGCTCGCCGCCGGTGAGCATGCGGAACAGCGTGGTCTTGCCGGCGCCGTTCGGGCCGATGATGCCGACGATGCCGCCGCGCGGCAGGTTGAAGGCGAGATTGTCGATCAGCAGCCGCTCGCCGTAGCCCTTGCGCAGGCCCTCGACCGCGATCACCAGCTCGCCGAGCCGCTCGCCCGGCGGGATATAGATCTCGTTGGTCTCGTTGCGCTGCTGGAATTCGCGCGAGGCCAGCTCCTCGTAGCGCTCGAGCCGCGCCTTGCTCTTGGCCTGGCGCGCCTTGGGATTCTGCCGGACCCACTCGAGCTCGTGCGCCAGCGCCCGGCGCAGCGCCTCGTGCTCGCGTTCCTCGAGAGCGAGGCGCCGTTCCTTCTGCTCGAGCCACGAGGAGTAGTTGCCGTGCCACGGTATGCCATGGCCGCGGTCGAGCTCGAGGATCCACTGCGCGACGTTGTCGAGGAAATAGCGGTCGTGAGTGACGGCGATGACGGTGCTCGGGTATTCCTCGAGATAGCGCTCGAGCCAGGCGATCGACTCGGCGTCCAGGTGGTTGGTGGGCTCATCGAGCAGCAGCATGTCCGGTGCCGACAGCAGCAGCCGGCACAGGGCGACGCGGCGCTTCTCCCCGCCCGAGAGGGTGCCGATGCTCGCCTCCCACGGCGGCAGCCGCAGCGCGTCCGCGGCGATCTCGAGCTTGCGCTCGAGCTCCCAGCCGCCGGCGGCGTCGATCGCATCCTGCAGCTGCGCCTGGCGCGCGAGCAGCGCATTCATCTGCTCCTCGTCCATCGGCTCGGCGAACCGCTCGCTGATGTGGTTGAACTCCTCCAGCTGGCGGTGGGTGTCGCCGAGTCCCTCCATGACGGTGGTGCGTACGTCCCGGGAAGGCTCGAGCTGCGGTTCCTGCGGCAGGAAGCCGATGCGGATGCCGCTTTGCGGGCGCGCCTCGCCGTCGAAGCCGCTGTCGATGCCGGCCATGATCTTCAGCAGCGAGGACTTGCCCGCGCCGTTCAGCCCCAGCACGCCGATCTTCGCCCCCGGGAAGAACGACAGGCTGATGTCGCGCAGGATGACCCGCTTGGGCGGGACTACCTTGGAGACGCGATTCATGGTGTAGATGTACTGGGCCATGGGACTGCGGCGGCGGCAATTGCGGGCAGCGATTATGGTCGAGCCCGGCGCCGATGGCGATGGCCGCACCCGCCGTGCGGCGTGCGCCACTGTGTTAGGCTTGCGCGCCTTGAGCACGCGTACCGTGACTGCAGGAGCGTAACCACCACCATGGCGAGCGTGGCAGTGGTGCTGAGCGAGCGCCTCGCGCGCTATGGCTTCGGTGAAGGCCATCCATTCGGGCCCGATCGTCTCGCCGCGTTCGCACGCGAATTCGCAGCGCGCGGCCTGGAGCGGCGGGTGACGGTGCTCGAGCCGCGCACGGCCACGGATCAGGAGCTGCGCTCCTTCCACAGCCGCGAGTATCTCGAGTTCGTGCGCGAGCGCTCGGCGAGCGGCACCGGCCTGCTCGATGCGGGCGACACGCCGGCCTTCAAGGGGGTGTACGAGGCGGCGGCGGGCGTCGTGGGCGCGACGCTGAGCGCGATGGAGGCGATCATGGCGGAGCGCTGCCGCCGGGCGTTCGTTCCCATCGCGGGGCTGCATCACGCGGCGCGCAGCCGCGCCGCCGGCTTCTGCGTGTTCAACGATTGCGGCGTCGCCATCGAGCAGCTCAAGGCCGCGGGCCTGAAGCACATCGCCTATGTCGACATCGATGCCCATCACGGCGATGGGGTGTACTACGCTTTCGAGGATGACGCGTCGCTGGTGTTCGCCGATCTGCACGAGGATGGGCGTTACCTCTACCCCGGCACCGGCGCGGCGGCCGAGACCGGCCGCGGGGCGGCCGCCGGGATGAAGCTCAACGTGCCGCTGCCACCGGGGTCGGACGACGAGACATTCGCGGCCGTGTGGCCGGGGGTCACGGCGCACCTGCGCAAATTCGCGCCCGAATTCATCATCCTGCAGTGCGGCGCCGACAGCCTCGAGGGCGATCCGATCACCCACCTGCGCTTCTCGCCGCAGGTTCACGGCCGGGCAGCGCGCGAACTGGCGGCGCTGGCGGACGAGCTCGGGCACGGCCGGGTACTGGCGCTCGGGGGCGGCGGCTACAACCGCGCCAACCTGGCCAACGCCTGGAACGCAGTGGTCGAGAATCTGCTGTAGACACGCGCTGGCGCGCCGCGGCACGCGGCGGTTGCGACGCTGACGCGCCGGGCGCCCGGGGCGGCTGGCGGATCGTTCCGGTACAATGCGCGGCCCTACTTTCACCTCACCCGAAGGCGGCGCCGCGCATGTTTCCCAGGACCATGACCATCGAGGGATTCGACCGGGAGCTGGCGAGCGCCATCCTGGGGGAGCGCCGGCGCCAGGAGGAGCACATCGAGCTGATTGCCTCTGAGAACTACGCCTCCCCCCGGGTGCTCGAGGCGCAGGGCTCGGTACTGACCAACAAGTACGCCGAGGGCTACCCGGGCAAGCGCTACTACGGCGGCTGCGAGTACGTGGACGTGGTCGAGCAGCTCGCCATCGATCGCGCCAAGCAGCTGTTCGGCGCCGACTTCGCCAACGTGCAGCCCCATTCGGGCTCGCAGGCCAACGCCGCGGCGTACCTCGCGCTGGTGCAGCCGGGCGATGCGATTCTCGGCATGAGCCTGGACCACGGTGGACACCTCACGCACGGCGCGCGGGTCAACTTCTCCGGCAAGCTGTTTCGCGCGACGCAGTACGGCATCCGCCCCGCCGACGGCGCCATCGACTACGAGCAGGTGCAGCGCCTCGCCGAGGAGCACCGGCCGAAGATGATCGTCGCCGGCTTCTCGGCGTACTCGCGCGTCATCGACTGGGCGCGCTTCGCGCAGATCGCGCGCAGCGTCGGAGCCTACTTCGTGGTGGACATGGCGCACGTCGCGGGCCTGGTAGCGGCCGGCATCTACCCGAACCCGGTGCCGCACGCCGACGTGGTGACCACCACCACGCACAAGACGCTGCGCGGGCCGCGCGGCGGGCTGATCCTGGCGCGCGCCAACGAGGAGATCACCAAGAAGCTGAACTCCATGGTGTTCCCCGGCACGCAGGGCGGTCCCCTCATGCACGTCATCGCCGCCAAGGCGGTGGCGCTGCTCGAGGCGCTGCAGCCGCAGTTCCGCGACTATCAGCGCCAGGTGCTCGCCAACGCGCGCGCCCTGGCGGCCCGGCTCGATCACCGAGGCTACCAGATCGTCTCCGGTGGCACCGACAACCACCTGTTCCTCATGAGCCTCGCCGATCGCAACATCACCGGCAAGGACGCCGACGCCGCCCTCGGCCGTGCCAACATCACGGTGAACAAGAACGCCGTGCCCAACGATCCGCGGCCGCCGATGGTGACCAGCGGGCTGCGCATCGGTACGCCAGCCTCCACCACGCGCGGCTTTCGCGAGGCGGAAGTCGAGCAGGTCGCGGATCTGATGGCACAGGTGCTCGATGCGGAAGGTGCGCCGGCGGTGACCGAGCGCGTGCGGGCGCAGGTGCTCGAGCTGTGCCGCCGCTTCCCGGTGTACGGATCCTAGGGCCGGCGCGAGGCGACCCGCCGCATGCACTGCCCGTTCTGCGGCCATGACGAGACCAAGGTGAACGACTCGCGG